>Ga0326726_10000179_pt1 | contig 62259 bp, 61 predicted proteins | sample MHFenrmetagenome_2_FD_207603 | JGI IMG/M metagenome (GOLD analysis project Ga0326726, IMG submission 207603) | Lab enriched peat soil microbial communities from Michigan Hollow, Ithaca, NY, United States - MHF15MN | ecosystem: Environmental > Terrestrial > Soil > Wetlands > Peat | place: USA... | reverse complement strand
CATGTGGCCATGCCTGTCAGCGGCAGCTTGCCGTTGTACAGTTGCGGGTACAGTGTACGAATCTCACGTACTTCCCTATTCTCCGGCTTTCAAGCCGGCACCAGCTATCATGTGAAAGAACATCATCTTTGCGGCACATAAATAACGATTTCCAGCCAAAAATGCAATCCCCCTCACGCCATCCGGCCAAGAATTTCACCGATCCGCCGACGCCTGTACTCAAACACCTCGTCGAGACGACGACCGACGATCAGCGTATCGACAAGATCACCGAACGCATCCATCGGCAACTGGTACTCGACGATATCGGTCATCTCCACGCCACCATCGATCGATCGAAACTCGTGACGGTGATGCCAGATCTCATAGGGCCCTTCAAGCTGGCGATCCTCAAAAAAATCGGGGTTCGAGACCCTGACAATCTCCGTCGTCCACTGTACAGGAATCATCATGAACGGATAAAGGATGTAGGAGAGGATCATGCCTTCATGGATCGCTTTTTCACCGCTTCCTGCGATCACCCTGAACATCATCTCCGGCGGAGTGATACGACCGAGATTGGCGGGTATCGAAAAAAAATCCCAGGCTGCTTCGATTGAAACAGGAAGTTTCTGTACCCATGTTTTTGTATGCAGACTCATTGGAAAGAAATGCTTCATTACCTATTGACTATCCATCGGGCGCCAGAGACGTCTCCATTGTTAAACAACGCGGAAATGGTGTAAAAGTATCCCTAGGCTCTTTTCCCGCAGCTTTTTACCTTTGACTGATTGCAGGCATCCGCAAATCCGACACCAAATCCATGGCAATAGCAACTGTCGCCGCCGTCATCTCTCCAGAAACCGGCGAACGCCGAACCGTTCTGCTCACCAGGCGCAGCGTCTCTCCTTTCAGGGGATCATGGTGCCTGCCCGGCGGGCACATCGATGATTTCGAAACAGCTGAAAACGCTGTCCGACGTGAAGTGTTAGAGGAAACCGGGCTCGATTTCATTCCTGAGGAGTGCCTCGGCTGGTTCCAGGAGATCTTTCCCGAACATAGCTTCCACGCCATAGCGCTTGCCTTCCGGGGACCCGGCAGCGGGAAACTGCGGAATCGGCCTGACGAGGTCGAAGAGATCGGGTGGTTTTCCCTTGACGAGGCGCTCTCCATGTCCCTGGCTTTCAACCATAACCTTGTGCTCCAACACTATGCCCGTTCCCTCACTGCGTAATTCCCTTGTCTGTTTTGCACTGCTCCTTTCGGCCCTTGCAGGATGCACACGGCAGTCCCACGAAACCCAGGGCGATGTGAAAAATCCACGTCGCATCGTCAGCCTGGCCCCAAGCCTCACCGAAATGCTTTATGCCATCGGCGCCGGGGATCAGCTCGTCGGAAGGACCAGTGCCTGCGACTGGCCTGTTGAAGCCAAAAAGGTTCCGGTGATAGGCTCTTTCGGTCGCCCATCCCTCGAAGTGCTTGCCGCGGCCAAACCCGACCTGGTGGTCGATGTCGATCTGGCCGATGAACAGATCGGCCGGAAAATCGCCGCCATGAACATCCGTCGTGTGCCCATAAGATGCAAATCCCCTGAAGACGTTCCTCCGGCGCTCAGGAAGCTCGGCATGCTCACCGGTCATGTCCGGCAGGCCGACAGTCTCGCCGAAGTGATACAAAAAGGCCTTGCCTCGTTCCGGAGCGAGGCGGAACGAAAAATTCAAAAAACCGGTGTCTACCTGGAAATATGGAACGACCCGCTCTGGACCGGCGGCAGGCACAGCTTCACCTCAAGCATGATCTCCTATGCCGGCGGCCGGAACATCGGCGACGTTGTCGACAAGGAGTATTTCGAGGTCTCTCCGGAATGGGTCATCCGCGAGAATCCCGAGGTGATCGCCTGCATGTACATGTCGAAAAAAAGTCCTGCAGGTGAGAGCGTCAAAAACCGGCCCGGATGGTCGGGAATCAATGCAGTCAGGAACGGACGAGTCTATGGGGATTTCGATAACAACATCTATCTGCGCCCCGGCCCGAGGGTGCTCGAAGGAATCGCAAGCCTGAAAGCGCTGATTGAAAACCAGCCTGCCGGCAACCGCTGAAGCCGTCCATCAGATGTTCCTGCATATATGGCAGATATAATATTGACAGCCGGTTTCGTCATGGCTGGCGTTTTTTGTATTTTGGGGCTTTTACGCTTCACCTAAAGGCTTGCCGTTCATGAAAAAATCACCGCTGTCACCGCTGGTCGTTCTGTTCCTGACGGTGCTGCTCGACCTGATCGGCTTCGGCATTGTGCTTCCCCTGCTGCCGACCTATGCAAAGCAGCTTGGAGCTTCGCCTTTCATGATCGGCCTGATCGCGGCGATCTATTCAACCATGCAGTTCATCTTTTCCCCCATCTGGGGTAAGCTGAGCGACAAAATCGGGCGACGCCCCGTGATGCTTTCAAGCATCCTGCTTGCTGCTATGTCCTATGCGTTCTTCTCACGGGCGATCACCCTCCCGCTGCTGATCCTCGCACGCGCCCTGTCCGGTATCGGCTCGGCGAACATCGCTGCCGCACAGGCATCGATCACCGACCTGACCGACTCGAAAAGCCGTTCCGGTGCCATGGGAATGCTCGGTGCCGCCTTCGGCATCGGATTCATCATCGGCCCGCTGATCGGAGGTGTGCTGATGACCAACTACGGCATCTCCATGGTTGGTATCGTGGCTGCTACGCTCAACAGTATCAATTTTATCCTGGCACTGATCTTCCTGAGCGAATCGAACACGCATGCAGTAAGCATAGCGTCCCTGTTCAAAAGAAAGCCGAAAGTTGTCCATGCAGATACCTCGTTCATCGGTTCGGTAAAGCGAAAGAGCGCTGCCTATGCGGAAATCTTTCAGTCGGCATTCAGTTCGAGGCCGGTGGCCCTTCTGATGATCATAAACTTCATCTATTCTCTCGCCATCGTGAACATGCAGGTATCGGCCATCCTGCTCTGGAAGGAGTTTTACCATACGACTGAACAACAGATCGGCTACCTGTTCGCTTTCGTCGGTTTAATTTCGGTCATCGTTCAGGGCGGCATGCTCCCCAAACTCGGAAAGCGGTTCGGTGATCACAAACTGATGGTATTCGGTCATGTCACCTCCTTTATCGGCGTATTCTTTGTTCCGTTCATTCCGCAGAACTCCCTTTTTTCCCTTGGCCTCGTCATCCTGCTGTTCTTTGCAATCGGTACAAGCCTGGTCAACCCGCTCAACATATCGATGATCTCCCTTTACAGCTACAAGCAGAAGCAGGGACGAATCATGGGGTTCGCACAGTCTGTCAACGCGCTGGCCCGTATCCTGGGCCCCTTCAGCGGCAGCATCCTCTATGGCATCGACCACCGCTTCCCCTATATCCTGGCCGGAGCGCTTACCATCGTCGGAACGTTCATCTCGTTCACTCTTTTCAAGTACGATATCGAGGCCCTTGAACCATCGGCCGCCATCGCCGAATAGCCACTTAACCGAAGCAATGACAAGGAGTATACCATGCGCATAGGCATCGCAGGCGTCGGCAAGCTTGGTGAGTTTCATACCGGTCTACTGAAAGAGATCGCATCAGCCATGCCGGATGTCGAGTTTTCCGGAGTGTTTGACCTGAGCCGGGAAAGGCTGCAGGAGATCGGTCGCAAGTATTCTGTCCGCTGTTTTTCCTCTCTTGAGGAGATGGCCGCTTCATGCGATGCAGTCGTGATCTCCACGACCACGAGCTCGCACTACGCAATCGCCCGACAGCTTCTGGAAGCAGGCCTGAGCCTTTTCATAGAGAAGCCGATCACTGCGACGCTCGAAGAGGCTGACGAACTCATCAGGCTCGAAAAGGAGAAAGGACTGATGATCCAGGTTGGCCATATCGAACGGTTCAACCCTGCCTTGCTTGCCGTGGAACCATACATCGGCGAACCGATGTACATACAGGCTGAGCGGCTGAGCGGTTTTTCACGTCGTGTGACCGACGTTTCGGTTGTACTCGACCTGATGATCCATGACATAGATCTGGTGCTCTCAATGATCAAATCGGACATCAGGAGTGTCGCAGCATCGGGTGTCAAGGTATTCTCGAACGAACTCGACATGGCTACGGCAAGAATCGAGTTCGAAAACGGCGCCATCGCCAACGTGACGGCAAGCCGCCTTAGCAGGAGCCGGCAGCGCAAGCTGCGCTTCTTCAGTAAAAACCCGAAAAGCTATGCATCGCTCGACTTCACCAACGGCAAGTCAGAGGTGTTCCGCCTGGTGAAACCGGAGCAGCTTTCGTCGAAAAACCCGATAAAGAACTTCGCGTCGAAAATGATCCTCGAACAGTTCGGCGAGATCCAGGAGTCACTGAAGGATCTTGTGCTTGATTATGTGAGCCCCGATGTACCGAAAGTCAATGCCCTCAAGGTGGAGCTGGAACATTTCATCAACGCCCTGCGCACAGGCCGGCCGGCCGTGGTCACCTCGGCTGCTGGACGCAAAGCCCTTATGGTCGCCGGCTGCATCACGAGGGAGATCCAGAAAAACACAGCTGACCTTGATTGAACCCTTCCCGATGAATACCGAGTCTGATCCCATGCAGATGTTCGAACAAGAATCCATTCCCGAAGTCTTGTACCGCATCGGCGACCTTGCCGACGAAGATGGACTCCCCTGCTTCCTGGTGGGAGGCTATGTACGCGACCTGCTCATGCAACGACCCTGCACCGATATCGACATCATGGTGATCGGCGAGCCGGTACCGTTCGCCCGAAAAATCGTTGAGCAGCTCAATGGCCGTCATTTCGTGCTGTTCGAACGGTTCCGAACCGTACAGCTCGAACTGGCTGACAACTGTGGCGGCAATTTCAAGCTCGAAATTGTCGGCGCACGCAAGGAGAGTTACAACACTGAATCCCGCAAACCGATCACCAGTATCGGCACGCTCGAGGACGACCTCTCCCGACGCGACTTCACTATCAATGCCCTTGCATTAAGCCTGAATCGCGAGAATCGCTGCCAGGTAATCGACCTGTTCGACGGAATAGCCCACATCCGCGAAGGAGTGCTCAAAACCCCTCTCGATCCGGAAAAGACCTTTTCGGACGATCCGCTCAGGATGATGCGCGCAGCCAGGTTTGCCTGCCAGCTTGAGTTCGGGCTCAATCAGGAGACCCTGGAAGCGATAAGCGCCATGTGCGACAGGATACGAATCGTGTCACGTGAACGTATCAGCAATGAGTTCCTTAAGATAATGCAGTGTCGCAAACCTTCGATCGGTCTGGAAATCCTCTACTCGACAGGACTCCTGAAGGAGATCATCCCCGAAATCGCCGCAATGTCAGGGATCGAACAGGTGGACGGACTCGGCCACAAGGACACCCTGTTCCACACCTTCCAGGTGGTGGACAACCTGTCGACACACTCCGACAAGCTCTGGCTCAGGGTAAGCGCCCTTTTCCACGATATCGCCAAACCGGTGACCAAACGATTCAGCAAGGGGAGCGGGTGGACCTTCCACGGCCACGAAGCGGTCGGAGGCAAGCTCGTGGCCAAAATCTTCAAATACATGAAGTGGCCACTTGAGCCGATGGAGTACGTACAGAAAATGGTCAGGCTGCACCACAGGCCCATCCCACTCTCCAAGGAAGAGATTACCGACTCAGCTGTGCGACGGCTCATGTTCGATGCAGGAGCAGACCTTGAAGACCTGATGTCCCTCTGCCGGGCCGACGTGACCAGCAAGAACCCGCGCAAGGTGCAGCGAATCATGAAAAATTTCAACAACGTCGAAGAGAAGATCGCCGAAGTGGGGGAAAAGGACCTGCTCGCCAAATGGCGGCCTCCGGTCAGCGGAAACGATATCATGGAGATGCTTCAGCTTTCGGAAGGACGAATGGTAGGCATCATCAAGTCGCGTATGGAGAACGCGATCATCGACGGCATCATCCCATACGAGCGCCAGGCAGCGCTCGATTACGTAATGGAGGTGTACCGTGAACTGCAGGAGGAAAACCTGAAAAAACCCTGAGGGAGTTCACCCGCCCCTTTCAGTTTTTTTCTCACCTGCACCAGATTATATTACGCTCGTATTTATGACCATGCTTTTTCAACCAAACGTTATCCGACCTTGATACCACGTTACTCGCCGAAAGACATCTCGGCAATCTGGACAGACGATGCAAAATTCGAACGCTGGCTGCAACTGGAAATCGCCGCCGTCGAAGCCCGTATGGAAGCCGGTATCGTCCCGGCCGACGCCCTGTCAAACATCAGGGAAAAGGCGAAGTTCAATGTGGAGGAGATCCTGGTCATCGAGCGTGAAACCAAGCATGACGTCATCGCCTTCCTGACCAACGTTGCCGGCTATGTTGGTCCGGACTCCCGCTATATCCATGAAGGCCTCACATCCTCGGACGTTGTCGACACCTGCCTTGCAATGCAGATGCGCGATGCCGGCAAGATCATCGTCGCGGAGATCGAATCGCTCATCGAGGTGATCGAAAAACGGGCTGTCGAGCACAAGTATACATTGCAGATGGGCCGTACGCATGGCATACATGCCGAGCCTACCACTTTCGGCCTGAAACTGCTGCTCTGGCACCAGGAGATGAAAAGAAACCTCGAACGCATGAAACGCGCTCAGGAGATCATCTCCGTCGGCAAGATTTCCGGTGCTGTCGGTACATACCAGCACCTTTCCCCGGAGATAGAAGCCGCCGTCTGCCGTAAGCTCGATTTGACGCCCTCGTCCATTTCGACCCAGATCCTGCAGCGCGACCGCCACGCCGAATACGCGACAACGCTGGCTATCATCGCGTCTTCGATCGAAAAGTTCTCTGTCGAGCTTCGTCACCTGCAGCGCACCGAGGTCCGAGAGACCGAAGAGTTCTTCAGCAAGGGACAGAAAGGCAGCTCAGCCATGCCCCACAAGCGCAACCCGATCACCTTCGAGCGCCTGACCGGCCTTGCAAGGGTCGTTCGCTCCAACTCTATCGCCGCAATGGAGAACGTCGCGCTCTGGCACGAACGCGACATTTCCCACTCTTCGGTCGAACGAATCATCATGCCCGATTCTACGATCGCAGTAGTTTACATGCTGCGAACCTTCAGGGACTCGATCGAAACACTGCTGGTCTACCCGGAAAGAATGGAGCAGAACTTCGACACTTCATACGGCCTGACCCTGTCCCAGACCCTGCTTCTCGCCCTTACCGGCAAGGGGCTCACCCGCGAAAAGGCCTACCGCCTGGTGCAGCGTAACGCCATGAAAAGCTGGGAGGAGAAGGTTCAGCTCAAGGAGCTCGTGCTCCAGGACCAGGAGATCCTCGAACACATTTCGGAAAGCGAAATCGCAACACTGTTCAGCCCTGCAACAACGCAGCAGAAGCTCAAGAAAAGCGTCGACACCATTTTCAGGCGGAACGGGCTTTGACCCCCTGTTGGACACCATTTCATGAAAAAAGCGGCACTTGCCGCTTTTTTCATTTCTTGTCGACCTCCCCGGGAGCAACATGGATTCATCTGGAACCCCTTATGTCCTTTTGGTCACGTTAGTCCTTTTAAGTCCTTTAGCTCCCTTTCCCCTTCTTAATCGAACATCGAAAGCTGAGGGTCCGGTTGGGCACTGTTACTGCTTTTGAACTCACGGTAACGATTGATCAGGGCATTCGTTGAAGCATCGTGGTTTGCGACCGCATCCGTGGCGTCCAGTTCCGGAAGGATTACCTTTGCCAGCTGCTTGCCGAGTTCCACACCCCACTGGTCGAATGAGTTGATATCCCAGACGACCCCCTGGACGAACACCTTGTGCTCATAGAGGGCAATCAGGCTGCCGAGGGTGAAGGGATTCAGTTCATCGAGCACAATGGTATTGGTGGGACGATTGCCCGGGAAAACTTTATGCGGTAAAAGCATCCTCAGATCGAGCCCTGCGTAACCCGTCGCCTCGAGTTCGGCACGGGCCTCGGACTCGCTTTTTCCGCGCATGAGCGCTTCTGTCTGGGCAAAACAGTTGGCGACAAGCATGTCGTGATGCGGCCCCATCGGGTTCTGGCTCTTGAGCGCCACAATGAAATCTGCCGGAACGATGCCTGGGCCCTGGTGCAGAAGCTGGAAAAAAGCGTGCTGGGCATTGGTACCGGGTTCGCCCCAGATTACCGGACCCGTCGCATATTCGGTTTCCCGGCCTACCCTGTCGACACGTTTGCCGTTGCTTTCCATATCAAGCTGCTGAAGGTAGGCTGGGAAGCGATGCAGATACTGGTCGTAAGGAATGATCGCGTGTGATCGGGCATCGAAGAAGTTGTTGTACCAGATACCGAGCATAGCCAGGATGACCGGCATGTTCTCCAGGAGTGGTGCGTTCTGGAAGTGCTCATCCATTGCATTTGCCCCGGCAAGCAGTTCACTGAAGCGGTCAAACCCCAGATAGAGCGCTATGGAAAGCCCGATGGCCGACCAGAGCGAATAACGGCCGCCGACCCAGTCCCAGAACCTGAACATGTTGTCTGTATCGATTCCGAACTCCTCTACCTGCTGCCTGTTGGTGGAGACTGCTACGAAATGCCTGGCTACATGCGCCCGATCCACCGCCTCGGCCAGAAACCACTCCCTGGCGCTCATTGCGTTGGTCAGAGTCTCCTGTGTGGTGAAGGTCTTGGAAGCAACGATGAAAAGGGTTGTTTCCGGATTGAGCCTCTTGATGGTTTCGGCAAGATGGGAACCATCGATGTTCGACACGAAATGTACATTCAGGTTTCCATGTGCGAAAGGCTTGAGCGCCTCGGTGACCATATAGGGGCCAAGATCGGAACCACCAATGCCGATATTGACCACATCGGTCATCCGCTTTCCGGAATAGCCTGTCCACTCTCCTGATATGACCCGTCCGCAGAAGGATTTCATCTGATCGAGTACGGACGACACTTCCGACGATACATCCTCACCGTCGATCACCATGCTGTAGCCCGGGGGACGACGCAGTGCCGTATGAAGCACCGATCGGCGTTCGGTGAAATTGATCACTTCACCCCCGAACATCTGGCTGCGCTTCTTTTCAATCCCGGCACTCCGGGCAAGCTCCATGAGTAGTTCCATGGTGCGCGAGGTAATCCTGTTTTTTGAATAATCGAGATGCATACCCATCGAAGACACGGAAAATCGGGGATAACGATCAAGGTCCGTCCTGAACAGATCGTTCATGGCGGTTTTCCGGATATCGTGATGGTGGGATACCAGGGCGCTCCATTCGGCACTGCGGGACAAATCCATGGTCTGGAAGTAAGTTAGAGGTGAAAGCAAGTATTTTTCAGGGGCAAATCAGAATGGAATATAATGCAATGTTATCACACTCCCTTCCGAACTTGTCTCGATATCGACTCTCTCGGTATAATGCCTGATATACCGGACACCCCTGCCTCCCAGGGCAGCATAACCCTCATTGTCATTCCGGGTATCAAGCGTCCTGAGATCGAACCCCTTTCCTCTGTCCGTCACTTGAACCGTCAACGATCGTCCGAAAAAGGTTTCCCCGCAACGGAAAACAACCGAGACGAAAAGATCAGGATTCTCCTTGTTGCCATGCCGGACTGCGTTGACGAATGCCTCATGCACAGAGAGTTCGAACTGCGATAAAAAAGATTCGCCATAACCTTCCATTCTGCCGATTGTCTTCACGAAACCCCGCAGATCGCCACAGTGACTTAAACTGCTGCCGTACGCAATGCGGTAGAGATTCATTATCATTTTTAGTCTATATGGTGCTGAACGCCTTGACTGGCAATTTAGACACAGTGCCTCACCGACACAAATACCCATCAAAGACACTATCTCTTATTTTATTAGTCATTTCACTATCAAAACATTAAATAATTCTTACTTTTTTGTATTTTTATATTAGATTTTTATATTAACCAGTAGTTCTCATTAAGAGAATTCAATGGCATGCCGGATAAGATATCCTTTGTCAGATCCAGGAGGATGAACCTGCGTGATAACCACAATGTTTTTTCTTAACAAAACGTAAACAACAAAAAAAGGAGTACACGTCAATGAAAAGATCAGCAAAACTTCTGTCCCTTGCCGTAGCGCTGATGGCAGGTTTCGGAACGAGCACTGCCCAGGCCGCAGACGGGTCGTTCAAGATCGGTGCGGATCTGGTAAGCAGTTATGTCTGGAGAGGCACCGAAATCGGTAACTCCCCGGCCGTCCAGCCAAACCTCACCTACACCTTCAGCAACGGTGCTGCTCTTGGCGCATGGGGTTCCTATGCAATTGAGAAGGCAACAGATGGAGCGAACGGCTCCTACCGCTACCAGGAGGTCGACCTTACCCTGACCGTTCCAGTTGGACCGGTGAGTCTGAGCGTGACGGATTACTACATCCCCGACCTCAGCACGGCCACCCCTGACCTCAGGACCAGGACAACCAGGGCGTTCGATTTCTCCAAGAACAGCTCCAACACCCTCGAAGCCGGACTTGCATATTCCGTTGGCGACCTCAGCCTGCTTGCCGCTTACAATTTCGCGGGTTTCGATCCTCTTGACAAGCATGCATATTATGGCGAAGCCAGCTACAAGTTCTTCAACAGCAAGGACGGCTATAGCGCCAAGGCAATCGCAGGCGTGGGCAGCAAATACTTCTACGGTGGAGTCCCCAGCGACGAGACCAAACTGGCCCTCGTGAACACTGGCATTTCGGTCTCCAAGGATAAATACACCGCTTCTTATGTGTACAATCCCATCTCTGAAAAGTCCAGCCTGGTATTCATGGCATCATTCTGATAGTGTGGAAAGTTCTTTGTCGAAGTTAGGTTAAAGACAAAAAGAAAAAGGGAGCTCGCCGAGTTCCCTTTTTCTTTTATGTCTGTTCACTCACTGTGAGCATCAGATTCAGATCGTTCTTTCGTAGATAACATACTCCTTGTACGGCTTTCCTCCGATCACCTGGGCAAGTTTGCTCATGGCTTCGTTGGACTTGAGCACCCAGCTCATCTCGCTGGCGAAAACACCGTGCTTCCCACCATAATCGGCAATCTGGGTATTGAGGATGCTGTCGATGCCCTTGTTCCGATATTCCGGAAGGACACCCATCACGATGGTCCTGACCATGGTGATATTGCGCTTGTACCAGAGATACTTGACCAGACCCCATGGGGTGAAGGGGTTCCCGTTGACATGCTTCAGTGCCTGGTTGATGTCAGGCAGGGAAAGCGAAAATCCGATCGTTTTGCCCTGCTGGTTTTCGACGAAATAGACATAGTGAGGGTTCGCGATCGGCTTGAGACTCTTGGCCAGGAAATCGAACTCCTTGTCGGTCATGGGCACGAATCCCCAGTTCTTCTCCCAGGCTCCGTTGTAAATATCCCGCATCTTTTCGATCTCGCTGTCGAAATTCTTCATGTCGAGAATGCGGATGGAGAGCCCCTCCCTTTTCATGACATGCTGCGAGATGCGGCGCAGGCGTTCGATATCGATCATTTTCTGGTCGATATACCAGGCAAGCAGTTCCTGGGCTACCTTGTGACCACTTTTAAGGCAAAGGTCATTGTAGTAGGGCGGATTGTACAGCATCAGGAACACCGGCGGGCTGTCAAATCCGCGAACAAGCATGCCGCACTGGTCGTTCATTGAAGGGCTTACCGGCCCCCTCATGGCATCGAGCCCTTTGCTTTTGAGCCATGCAGCAGCAGCATCGAACAGTGCATTGGCCACTTTCTGATCGTTGAGGCACTCGAAAAAACCCCAGAACCCTACCTTGTCTTCATGGATCTCGTTGTGCCGCCTGTTCCGGATCGCTGCGATCGTGCCAGACAGGACACCGTCTTTCCATGCAGTGAACATTGCCAGATCTGCGTGATCGTATAGCGGATAGCTTTCAGTATCAAGGGTTTTCATGTAATCCGAGATCACCGGAGGCACCCAGTTACGGTTCAGCTCCAGGTCGTTCCGGTAAACCTTCCACGCAAATTTGATGAACTGTTTCCGTTCTTTCCTGGTGTTGACGCGCCTGATTTCGATGCTCATGATGTTCAATGGAATGTGAGGGGTGACTGGAAAAAAGAACCCCCCTCGGAAGGGGAATTCAGGGCTCGTCCGGCCAGCAGATCAATTAAACGCTTGACCAGGCTTGATGCCTGCTGCTTTCAGAATCCTGGCCATTGGACAGAAACCGGTAAATGCAGCCTGGAAAAGGTTCAATCCGACAAACCCGGTAAACCAGAGCCAGTTCTGGTTATGATATATGGAGAGCAGGACACTGCCTGTAACGAAAAAGCCTGCCACAGCAAAAACGACACGGTCGATATTCATGGCAATTGAATAATTGGTTATGACAATGGTTGCCCCACAGGGTATCGTTATGCCTTCGACCGCACCCGGTTCATGAAAGCAGCTCCAGCCCTGAGCATCTTTTCGGTTTCATCCCACGAAACGCATTCGTCGGTGATGGAAACTCCATACCTGAGGCACGATGGGTCAACCGGAAATGGCTGGTTACCCGAACAGATATTGCTTTCGATCATCACTCCGGCAATACTCTTGTTGCCTTTCTCTTTCTGTACAAGGATATCATCCCATACCTTGAGCTGATTCTCGAATTTCTTGCCGGAATTGGCATGGCTGCAATCAACCAGCAGATACTTTGCAAGCTCAGCCTTCTCGAGCTGGGCTTCGGCACGCGAGATACTTTCAGCATCGTAATTCGGACGGTCAGAACCGCCACGAAGCACAAGATGCCCGAATGAGTTGCCCTTGGTCGTGATGACACTGCTGTGCCCCTCCTGATCGATGCCCAGGAAACTGTGCTGGTGCATTGCAGAACGAATGGCATCGATAGCAACCTGTAAACGTCCGTCCGTAGAATTCTTGAAACCAACAGGCATCGACAGCCCGCTTGCCATCTGGCGATGGGTCTGCGATTCGATTGTCCGGGCTCCGATGGCTGCCCAGCTGATCAGGTCGGCCACATACTGGGGAGATATCGGGTCAAGGAATTCAGTGCCCGTCGGCAGGCCCATTTCGTTCAGTTCGATCAGGAGCTTGCGTGCATGGTACAGGCCATGTTCGATATCGTAGGTATCGTTAAGGTGCGGGTCGTTGATGAACCCTTTCCAGCCTATGGTCGTCCTCGGTTTCTCGAAATAGACACGCATGACGATGCAGAACTGATCCTCAAGCTCCTTTCGCAGCGATACCAGCTTCAACGCGTAATCACGTGCCGCCTTCATGTCATGAATTGAACAGGGGCCGACAATGACCAGCAACCGGCTGTCCTTGCCGCTCAGGATATCCTCAACCTCGCGACGTGCGCGACATACGGTATCGGCAATATGGTCCGTAACGGGCAGCTTTTCCTTGAGGGCCCGGGGCGATGTAAGTGTGATAATTCTTGAAACTCTTAAATCCTGTAACTGTTGCATTCGTATTACTCTGTAAAATCGTCAATAATTCCTGATATGACTTGAAGATAACAAATCAACCACAATAATGGGACTGGGCACCTATAAATTCCCTGCCACTCAGGGCGGCCTTAAAACAGGAGAACCTGCCGTTCCGGCAGGTTCTCCTGTTCCTCCATACAGGCAGGAAATAAATCAGGAGAGGCTCACTCCTTGCTGAAATCGATGCTGAGCCAGCCTTCATCGAACGAGGCGCCGGTAGACTCCAGGCCAGCGATGAAAATCGGAAGGGCTACGATCTTCTGGTAGTCGCCGATACGGATGGTCAGGTCATCGCCGAGTTTCAGGATCTTGGGTTCGAGGCCCATGCTTTCCATGAACGGCAGCTTGACTTTAACCTTGTAGTGGCCGTCGGAAACCTTTGAGATGTTGATCGGGTCTTCCTTGAAGAAGATATCCAGCGGATTCAGGTCGCCATAGACCTTCTCGCCTACCCTGCGAAGCATGGGTAGACCTACGACTTCGTCGTCGAAAAGCGGAACTTCGGCAATCGGGATCGGTGCAAACGCATCCCTGATCTGCTCGATGTACTTCTGCTGGATCGCACGCCATTTCTGGAAGTACGGATCGGGACTCTGGTCAGGCATGACACGGTTGATGGTGATCCTGTCGACCGTGATGCCGTAAAGGTTCAGGTAGGTCAGGGCACGCATGGACTCTTTGATGACCATCTTCTCGGGGTTCATCACAAGGCGCATTGTGGTTTTGGTGCCGTCCGCAAGCAGTTCGATGATGCCTTCTGTGGAGGAGAACAGGTTGTCCACTTTTTCGTATACCTCTTCAGGAGCAACGAAATCGTCAAGCTTCTTGACCCTCTTGGACAACGGGCGGATCATCGGCTTGACCATGTATTTCTCAACGTTGCGGATAAATTTGATGAACCAGCCGAAAGTCTCTGGCAGCGAAAGCAGCCTGAGGGTTTCGCCGGTCGGAGCGCAGTCGACGACGAGAAGATCGTAATCTTTCTGCTCTTCGTTGTAGCGTTTGATGTAGGAGAGCGAGAAAAGTTCTTCCATGCCAGGAAGAACACCCATCTCTTCTGCGTAGACACCTTCGATTCCACGTGACGCCATCAGGTGGGCGAAATGTTCCCTGACTACGTCCCAGTTCAGATTGAGATCACCATAAACGCTGACTTCCTGTCCCCAGAGGTTTTCAGTGATCTTGATCGGTGATGGACCAAGCTCGACATCAAGCGAGTCTCCAAGACTGTGGGCCGGGTCAGTCGACATGATGAGGGTTTTGTACCCCATATCTGCGGCTTTCAGGGCTGTGGCTGCTGCAACTGAGGTTTTGCCGACGCCTCCCTTACCGGTGAAAATGATATTACGCATACGTTTTGTAGTACCCTTTGAGTAGGTGGTTAAAAAAACTTTCCGTATCGCCGAACTCCTGGTCTTCCGGTGCGTTCGAATTAGAAATGCCTAAGATAAGAAAAAACTTCCATGACAAGAAAAACAACTGTTAAACAAGAAACGAATTAACATGCCTGACACCGATCATGATAAGCCGCACCATTACGTCGAATCAACGCCAATGACCGGCATCTCATTTTTTGCGGCGATGTCCCTTGACCACTTTACCTTTGACTGTCTTGTGGGCCTTGCCTGCCTTGACCGCATGACCTTTCACTTTGCCTTTCCGACCCTTTATGCTCGCAGACGAACCCTTCGAAGCCGCACGGAACTTCACGGCCTTGAACACGACAAGCCGCTGTCCCGCCTTCAGCTTCGAGCTTTTCAGGTCGTTCCAGTCGATGAGCTGACTGACAGAGCAACCATACTTTCTGGCCACCCCGGCAATCTTGTCACCTTTCCTGACAACATACACCTTCCTGCTTTTGCCGGATCCCCCCCCTTCGTCCTGGCTTTCCATGTTACGGACCATCGCGTAAAGCCGCTGTTTCTCCGAAACTCTTTCGGAGTGGTAGGCATAGATCTCCTGCTCTTTCTGCATGAAAGGCTGAACATACTTTTTAGGGAGCCTCAACATGTTCGTCGATGAGGAGGGCGCCGGAATAAGGCCCACCTTGTATTGCGGATTGAGGAACTTGAGATCCTCAAGGGGAACTCCAATTGTCTCCTGTAGTTGATCGAAAGAGAGCGCCGAATTTACAGGAACCCTGTCGGTGTCCGAATAGAGGTATCCTGGTTCAGCAGGCCTTATGTTGTGCTCACGGTAAAAATTCATGACATAGGTCACTGCGATGAATGCCGGAACGTATCCCCGTGTTTCCTGCGGCAGATATGGCCAGATCTCCCAGTAATCCTTCGCACCGCCGGCAGCGCGGATGGCTTTCTGGACATTGCCGGCACCGGCGTTGTATGCCGCCAGTACCAGGAACCAGTCGCCGAACATGCCGTAAAGATCATGAAGATGTTCGCAAGCAGCCACCGTAGCCTTGTTCGGATCGTAACGGTCCTCGATGAAAGACGATGATTGCAACCCGTACATTTTTCCAGTACCGCTCATGAACTGCCATAGCCCGCGAGCGCCGGCATGGGAGACCGCCGTGGGGTTAAGGGCGGATTCCACGACGGCGAGGTATTTCATTTCCGGGGGAATATTGTACTCTTTGAGCTTCTCTTCGAAAAGCGGGAAATAGATCTTTGTCAGGCCGAGGACCTTGGACACAAGTTTCCTCTTGTCCACGGCGTAAACACGGATAAATCCCTTGACATGCGGATTGTATACCAGCTTGAACTGGGATTTCCTGCCGAGTTCGGCAATTCTCGATGCATAGACCGAGTCGCTGAACTGGGGTACAAATTGACTGGGGAAAAATTCCTTTGTTCCACCGGGCTCCGAAAAACGGTCGTCCTGGAAGTAGGTCGTATTGACGAGGCTGTCAAGCATTTCAGAAACACCTGACTGCCTGGGAACCGACGCACTTTCCTGATCCGCACCGAATGAAACGGATGAAAATACGGCAACCTGCAGAAACACGCAGAGAAAGAAAAGCCTGAACTGAAACAAAATCTTCACAAGCTGGGCCGGGTTAACAGGCGAGGTTGCAGGGGCAGCCTCACATTTTTATAAAAAAAGCAATAGCTTGAACATAACCAGACCGGGCGATTAATACAAAACCTGCCTGTTCATTCAGGCCCCGCCTGACTTCGCCGACGTGTATTATCCCCATAAAATGGCTGAAAGTGAGGATTTCATCCCAAAACGGCAACCGGTGCAAGAGAAGATCTTTCCGGAACCATGACCATTCTACCTGGGCCCGGTGTAAGACACTTTCCAGAGAAACAGCCCTGATGCATCGGCAGGAATCAAATGCGGTGACCGATCTCCACCAGTAAGCATCGATGCGAATACATCCTCATCCAACCTTCCAAGGCCGGCGTCGATCATGCCTGAAACAAGATACCGGACCATGCTCCGGAGAAAACGATTCGCGGTGATCCTGAAAACGTGGTAACGGCCGTAGCGGTACCACCCGGCAGACGTGACCGTGCAGACACTACCCTGCTGTTGAGGATCTTCCTTCGAAAAAGCTGAAAAGTCATGGGTACCGGAAAGAGTGGCGGCAAGCCTTTTCATAACGTCGGAATCTGGCCTGTCATGACTGCACCCGGCAAAACGTCCGTCCAGAGCTGACGGTTGTTCGATAAGGAAATAGCGGTACTCCCTCGACGTTGCGCTGAACCGGGCATGAAACTCCAACGGCGCGCGCCGCATCCCGGTGATCCTGACCGTTTCAGGCAGGAGTGAATTGGACGAATGCGTGAGTCGAGCCAGATCCATGGCCGAGGAGGTAGTGAAACTGGCCGTCTGGCCTCGTGCATGGACACCCTTGTCGGTCCGTCCTGCTCCTGCGATCCTGACATCTTCCTGCAGTATCCTGCTTAGTACAGACTCAATCGTCCCCTGAACGGTAGAAATCTCACCGGACTGACGCTGCCATCCGGAAAAGCCTGTCCCGTCGTACTCTATCACCATTCTGACGTTTTTCATAAGCCCTGTCCTGACATTGGGGATGCCATGTTAGATGGCCTTTATTTATATTGGTTTCCTGATAATAGTTATCTTTCACGATTTCATCCCGAAAAACCGGCACAAAGCTTGAAGACACCTTCCCTCGACATCCTTCTCAAATCGCTTGGCATGGCAGGGCGCCGTCAGCCATCGTACCCATACGCCGTACCGAACCTTTGGCACAAGGGAATCACCGGAATATCGACGGTAGATCCTGCGGAATATTACAGCGACATAATCAGCTCAATCATTGCATCTCCTGCAGATTTCAACCGGAACCGAAAAAGCGCTTCGGAATGGACAGCAGACGCAGCTGTTTACAACCTTTTCGTCAGGTTCGCTACGGCTTTCGACCATGACCGGAACGGTAATATCGGCACCGAGCCCCTTTCCAGCGGTTTCAGGGAAACCGGGACCCTGCTCAAGGCGATCGCCATGTTGCCGTATATCCAGAAGCTGGGGGCCAACACCGTCTACCTCCTCCCTCTGACCACCATCGGAAAGGTGAACAGAAAAGGGTCGCTCGGATCGCCTTACGCAATCAAAAACCCGTACATCCTCGATCCATTGCTGAGTGAACCTGCACTCGACCTGCCTACTGAAACACAGCTGAAAGCATTCGTCGAAGCAGCCCACCGCCTGGGTATGCGAGTGGTTTTCGAATATGTATTCAGGACGGCGTCGATCGACAGCGACTGGATTCCAGACCATCCCGACTGGTTCTACTGGCTCCGCGACAGCAACGACGATGCTCCCTACGGACCTCCGGGCTTCAATCATGACACGCTGGCTGAAATTTACGAAAAGGTTGACAAGCATGACCTGCGAAACCTTCCTGTGCCCGACGAGGCATACCGTCAGCGCTTCGTGCAGCCCCCGACGAAGATCACGACTCATGACGGCTCCTATCTGGGGCAAAGTGACGACGAAAGTTCCTGCTTCATCGCCAGTGCATTTTCGGACTGGCCACCGGACGATCAACAACCGCCATGGACTGACGTCGCCTACCTGAAAATGCACCGGGACCCCAGGTTCAACTATATCGCCTACAATACCATAAGGATGTACGATGAGGAGCTTGACCGGCCCGAGTCCAGGAACGATGCGCTCTGGAACGAGATCTCGGGCATCATCCCCTGGTACCAGGAGCAGTACGGCATTGACGGCGCCATGATCGATATGGGCCATGCGCTGCCACCGGCGCTCAAGGCTTCGATCGTCGCAAAAGCACGGGAAAGTCATCCGGAATTCGCCTTCTGGGACGAGAATTTCGACCCTTCGCCCCAACTGAAGGAAGAGGGGTTCAACGCCGTCTTCGGATCGCTGCCATTCGTCATCCAGGACGTCCAATACATCAAGGGTCTCCTGAATTTCCTGAATAAAACCGGTGTGGCGATTCCGTTTTTCGCAACCGGGGAAAACCACAACACGCCGAGAGTCTGCCACAATCTTGCAGGCCAGGAGGCTGGACGGCGCCGGGCACTGTTCCTCTTCACGCTGGGAGCTATCCTGCCTGCAATGCCCTTCATCCATTCGGGCATGGAGATCTGCGAGTGGCATCCGGTCAACCTGGGGCTGAATTTCACCGACGAGGATCGACGTCGCTTCCCGACAGAAACCCTGCCGCTGTTCAGCGCAGGTTCCTGCGACTGGGAGAGTGCCAACAGCCTCGAACCGCTCTGTTCCGACATACGAAGGATCCTCGACATCAGAAGCCATTACCACGAACTGATCCGGTGCGGCGAAAAAGGCTCGATCATCCAGCCTTACATCTCCAATCCGGCAGTACTTACCGTCATAAGGAAATCCGGGGGGAAAACCCTTATTTTTGCCGGTAACAGCAACGTGCATGATCCCGTTTCGGGCACCATGGAGTTCGATCAGCCGGAGATGCAGCTCCAAGACCTGGTCTCCGGCAGGCCGCTCATCGTCACCGACCACCGGATCGTACTCGACTTTGCGCCCGGCCAGTGCTATCTGTTCGAACTGCCTGAAGCCCCGGATGCTTTTCCGGAAAACATCTGAAAGTCAACTTTGTTCCAGTAAACCAGTAAATAAAACAAACCACCATGTCACTCCTTATCATCGGATCCCTCGCTTTCGACGATATCGAAACACCTTTCGGTCGTTCGGACAACACGCTCGGCGGCTCATCTACCTACATTGCGCTTTCGGCCAGCTATTTCACCGATCCGATAAGGATGGTCGGGGTCGTAGGTTCCGATTTCGAACAGGGCCACTTCGATCTGCTCCACTCGAAAAACATCGACACCAAAGGAATCAAAATGGTCGACGAGGGCAAAACCTTCCGGTGGGCAGGTCGCTACCATTACGACATGAACACGCGCGACACTCTCGACACGCAGCTGAACGTCTTCGCCAGTTTCGACCCGCACATACCGCAACAGTATCGTGACTCGAAGTTCATCTGCCTGGGCAACATCGACCCTGAACTGCAGATCAAGGTGCTCGACCAGATCTCCAATCCCGAGCTTGTCATCTGCGATACGATGAATTTCTGGATCGAGGGCAAACCTGAAGAGCTGAAAAAGGTGCTCGAAAGGGTAGATATCTTCATCATCAACGACAGTGAAGCCCGCCTCCTCAGCGGAGACCCGAACCTGGTCAGGACGGCACGGATCATCCGCAACATGGGTCCGAAAACCCTGATCATCAAAAAAGGCGAACACGGCGCGCTGCTATTCACGGACAAGGGAATTTTCGCAGCTCCGGCATACCCGCTCGAATCGATCTTCGACCCGACCGGTGCAGGCGATACCTTCGCCGGAGGCTTCATCGGCCACCTGGCACGCTGCGGCACCATCAACGAGGCTGAAATGAGGAGGGCGGTGCTTTACGGCAGCGCCATGGCCAGCTTCTGCGTGGAGCAGTTCGGCACAGACAGGATAAACGATCTCGACCTGCTCGAAATCGAGGACCGCTACCAGAGTTTCCTCGATCTGTCGCGCATCGAAGCATAAGAGTCGGCGCCGCTGTAAATCTGTTTCTCTTTTTCCCGATCACTCGTCATCTGGCGATACAAGAATCCTCATGTCCCCCGGCTTTAACCCAGGGACATGAGGAAAGTGTAAAAACTTGAATGTCAGCAGATTTTAACCCTGCTGATGAGAGCGCCGATTTTTCCGTTCAGCGCCGTCTGGCGCTCCAGCCGCTCACAACGAATTAATCGCAGCTCCATAAAACTACCAGGAAGAGCCCTATAACAATAACGCATCAATGGCTTAACATGGCTCAACTCACCCCCCTCGACATTGCGTTCATCGGAGGATATTTACTGCTTACCCTCCTGATCGGGCTGGCCTTCTCTTCAAAAGCCTCCGAAAATGTCGGCGAGTTCTTCCTTTCCGGACGACAGCTCCCATGGTGGATCGCAGGCACCGGCATGGTGGCCACAACTTTTGCGGCAGATACACCGCTTGCCGTCGCAGGCTTCGTGGCCAGGAACGGCATCGCCGGCAACTGGGTCTGGTGGACCTTCGTCTCCGGCGGCATGCTTACGGTCTTCTTTTTCGCGAGGCTATGGAGACGCGCCAATATCCTTACTGACCTGGAATTCATCGAACTGCGCTACAGTGGACGAGCAGCCACATTCCTTAGGGGCTTCAAAGCGGTCTATTTCGGCCTGTTCATCAACGCCGTCATCATCGGCTGGGTCAACCTGGCCATGTTCAAGATCATCAAAATCATGATCCCCGGCCTCAATCCTGAACTCACGATCATCGGGCTTGTAATCTTCACGACCGTTTACTCAGGCATGTCCGGGCTCTGGGGCGTATCGATCACCGACGCCGTCCAGTTCATCATCGCCATGGCCGGTTGCATCATCCTTGCCGTGCTTGCCGTGAACTCGCCGGCAGTTGTCGCTGCCGGCGGCCTGAAACACGCCCTTCCAGGATGGATGTTCGACTTTTTCCCGTCATTCTCCGCGTCCAAAGATTCCGGGACCGGGGCTTACGCCCTTCCGTTCGCGTCGTTCGCAGCCATGGCCTTCGTCCAGTGGTGGTCCTCGTGGTATCCGGGTGCTGAGCCCGGCGGTGGAGGTTATGTCGCCCAGAGGATGATGAGTGCAAAAGACGAAAAACACTCCCTGCTGGCCACCCTCTGGTTCACCGTAGCTCATTACTGCGTCCGGCCATGGCCATGGATCGTCGTCGGCCTGGTCAGCCTGGTGATGTTCCCCAATCTCCCTGCCAACCAGAAGGAGGACGGATTTGTCCACGTCATGAACGCAGTGCTTCCGCCTGGCCTGAAAGGACTCCTGATCGCGGCATTCCTCGCGGCATACATGTCTACGCTTTCGACCCACCTCAACTGGGGAACAAGCTACCTGATCAATGACTTCTACAAACGATTCTTCAAGCCCGAGGCTGACCAGAAGCACTACGTCCTCATGTCGAGGGCTGTCACGGTGCTGACAGCCGTATTCGCACTCTACATAACGTTCTTCGTACTCCACAGCATCACCAGTGCATGGGAGTTCATCATCCAGTGCGGCGCCGGCACGGGCTTCGTACTGATCATGCGCTGGTTCTGGTGGCGCCTGAATGCCTGGTCGGAGATCACTTCGATGATCGCCCCGATCATTGCCTTTTCCATTCTCAGCGTTTTTACGACCATCACGTTCCCGAACACGATTTTCATCATCGTTCTGTTTACGATCGTCTGCACACTTCTGGTCACCTGGCTCACCCCTCCAACCGAGGCTTCGAGGCTTGAATCCTTCTTCAGGACAACGAGGGTCGGCGGTGTCCTCTGGAAACCCGTTTCTGATCGCCTCATCGATGTCAAAGCCGACCACGGGTTTCTCTCTCTATTCGCCGACTGGTTTTTCGGTGTCGTACTCGTCTACGCGATGCTTTTCGGTACCGGCAAGCTCATTTTCGGCGAACCGGTCACCGCAACGCTCTATTACGCAGCCGGGGCCGTTGCCGGATTCATGATTTACCGCGACCTGTCCCGCAGGAACTGGAAAACGTTCGACTGACCATGGCTGCACCTTTGAAACTCATCCTTGCCTCCCAATCGCCCCGTCGGCGTGAACTGCTTTCGCTGACGGGCATCCCTTTTGAAACGGCTTCTGTCGATATCGACGAAACCTTCGACCCCGCCTTGTCGGTCGAAGAAAATGTAACGGAAATCTCCCTGAAAAAGGCTGAAGCCGTCTGCACGTCGCTTCGGCTCCCGGCAGATGAAACGGTCGTGCTTGGCTCAGACACCACAGTACTCCTCGACGGCAAGCCGCTCGGCAAACCTCTCGATTACGAACATGCATTCTCGATGCTCTCAGCCCTGCAGGGACGAACACACGAGGTGCTGACCGGATTCTGTATCCTCCACGGCATTGATACCATCCTGGACTACGCCAGGACCATTGTCGAGTTCGAGCCGATGAATCCGGCAGAGATCTCCAGATATATCGAACTCATGAAGCCATACGACAAAGCAGGATCATACGGTATACAGGATCCGATACTCGCCTGCTTCATCAAACGGATCGACGGCTGCTACTACAACGTCGTCGGCCTTCCCGTTTCGAAAGTCTTTGCTGCCTTGAAACCCCTGTTCCCATTCCCTCCATCTTTGCCATGACCAGGAAACCGGTACTCGTGATCCTCGGCCCGACGGCTTCCGGGAAATCGGAGCTGGCCTTCAGGGTCGCCCGCATGACCAGCGGGGAGATCGTTTCGGCAGATTCGCGCCAGATATTCCGAGGGATGGATATAGGCACGGCAAAACCGCCCGGCCAAATGCTGGAAACGGTCAGACATCACTTCATCAACGAAAAGGAGATCGGGGAACCATTCAGCTCTGGGGATTTCGCCACCCAGGCTGTCGAGAGGATCAACGAAGTCCAGGAACGTGGAGTGCCTGCTATCGTGGCCGGAGGATCGACGCTCTATCTCGAAGGGCTCCTGAAAGGATTTTCCGTACTGCCGCCTGCCGATCAGGAAGTCAGGGCCCGCCTCATGCAGGAACTTGAACAACAAGGCGCCGAAGCACTGTACCGGAGGCTTGAAACAATGGACCCGGAGCAGGCGCGAACCCTCGACCCGACCAAGACCCAGCGACTCGTCAGAAGCCTGGAGATCATTGAAATTTCAGGCATGACCGTCACCGCCCTTCAGCAATCGCCTTCGAACATCCCGCACGGCCTCGATTTCATCGTCACCGGCCTGGAGATGCCAAGGCCTCAGTTGTACGACAGAATCAACCGCAGGACCGCAGGAATGATCGAAACTGGCCTGCTCGAAGAAGCAAGTGTTCTGCATGAACGCTACCGGCAGGAGCTGATGACGGGGACAATAAATGCCCTGGCTACCGTAGGGTATTATGAGCTGTTCGACTACCTCGAGGGAAACAGCGAACTTGAGACGGCTATTTCGCTCATTAGCCAGCATACCCGTAATTATGCAAAACGCCAGTTGACTTTTTTCAAAAATAGGCTTAATGTTGAGTGGTTGGACTCCCCATTAAACGAATCCGGAATTGCCGAGCTTGCCGAAAAACTCTGCTGCAGGATTTCGTGAAGATATTTGTCGCACACAGCCATCGATGACCTGAATCGCCAGCAAGATCCTGGATGACTGAACTCCTTCAATCTGATCAGTTTGTATGAGCATCGAGTTCGATTTTCTCTGAATTTCGTTGCACACCCAAGGTGTTAAACAGCAGTACCAGCAATGAAACACTCCGTATCGACCCGCAAGGAACTGACTATCCTCAAACTTGAAGAGGTGGTTTTCGATGTACGCCATGCCGACTGGTTCAGGTCGACAATCGATGACCTTGTCAGCAACAACCTCAGCCGAAACCTGATCATCGATTTCTCCCAGGTCAAAGCCATCGACTCCTCAGGCATCAGTTCGATGCTGCTTGCGCATCAGCTCGCCAACCGCTCAGAGGGTCTTGCGATTTTCGTTTCCCTCTGCCAGCAGATCAAGGATCTGCTCAAACTAAGCAACCTCGACAAGCAGCTCTACATCTTCTCCTCGATCAATGAGGTCATGACGCTCATTGAACCTGCCATGAAGGGAAAGCGCGCCAACAAATCCCGACATCAGACAGCACCTTATGAACCTCCGGATGAGATAGCAGACGAGATCGAACTGCTACCCGAAGAGGTCTTTGACAGCGAGCCGTTCGCTGAACTCATCGACGAATCAGCCGATGAACAGCCGGAACAGGATATCAAAGAACCTTCCGCTGAGGACTGCGTCACCAAAAAACGGGGTCGCCCGAAAAAAAACGTTGCTACCGACAACGATAAACTGTAAGTGCGACAGACCTGAACCAGGATCTGCTTTACTCTTGTTGCCGACGGCTGTTGTGTTCCAGGCGGTCAAGACCTTCATGCCAAATACAGCCTGATCCCCTCCTGCAGGTGACTTCCTCCCTGAAAAGGCTTCCCTGAATGCGAGTATTGACAATTAGTTAAAACTGACGTACTTTATTTTACAGTGAGTATCGGTTTACGCACATTGCATGAAGGAATTTCCCAATTCCCCCGCAAACCGGAGCTCTGCAACATGCTCGACGATCTCTTTCAAAACAGACTCGAAAAACTTTTCGACGCTGCAACGGTCGCCATTGATGGCAACAGGCCCTGGGACATCAGGGTTCATGATCGACGTGTTTATCGGAAAACCATTCTCCAGGGAAACCTCGGCTTCGGGGAGTCCTATATGGACGGATGGTGGGATTGCGATGACCTTGATGAACTGTTTTTCAGGATCCTCTCGAGCGGCATCGATAAAAGGGTCGGCGCCCTTTCCAACACCATGGAGGCCCTCGCGGGCAAAATCCTGAATATGCAGAGTCCTTCGCGAGCTTTTACTGTCGGCAAAAGGCATTATGATACCGGTAACGATCTTTTCGAGGCGATGCTCGACCGGCTGATGATCTACAGTTGCGCATTGTGGAGCAACGCCAGCGACCTGGACGAAGCGCAGGAAAACAAGCTTCGCCTGGTCTTCGACAAACTTGGCCTTGAACCAGGCATGAAATTGCTCGACATCGGATGCGGATGGGGCGGGACCGCACGGTTCGCCGCAGAACACTTTGGAGCACATGTCGTTGCCATCACTGTCTCCAGGGAACAGGCTGAATTTGCCGCCACCCACTGCAGGGAGTTCGATGTGGATATCAGGCTCAAGGATTACCGCAAAGTCGAAGGCACCTTCGACAGGATCATTTCGCTCGGAATGCTCGAACACGTGGGACATAAAAACTACCGGACATTCTTCGACACAGTCCGCAGATGTCTGAAGCCAGATGGCCGGCTTCTGGTCCAGACCATTGGAGGCAACAGACCTGTTTCATGCACTGATCCATGGATAGGCACCTACATTTTCCCAAACTCCATGATCCCTTCCGCCAGCCAGATCGCCACGGGGTATGAAGGGCGCTTCGTTCTCGAAGACTGGCACTCTCTCTCATACGATTACGCAATGACGCTTAAAGCCTGGGAGAGGAATGTCACCCGCAACTGGCCCGAGTTGAAAAATAACTACGACGGAAAATTCTACCGGATGTGGCGGTACTACCTTTTGAGTTGCGCGGGTGCATTCAGGGCAAGAACCCTTCAGCTATGGCAGGTTCTGCTGAGCCCCGCCGGCATCAGGGGTGAATGCCGGATCCCTCACGAGCCGCATGCATTCAGACAGTTCAGGGATAAAGGAAACGGTCACTGGAAGCCGCTTCGAATGCCTGTACCTGGCCGCGGGCAACATCGAGAATCTCCCCGATCGGGCTCTGCTTCTGAATCATGATCCTGTAATCGGCGGTGCCTGCAAGCTGATCGAAAAAGGTCGCATTTCGACCCAGGCCGATCTCTTCCGGGTAAAGTTTCTGCAGGGACAGCAGGATTGCCGTCGCACTCATGAAAGGATCAAACAAGCGCCTGTCTGTCACCTTCAGTCGAAGGCCCTGACACTCCCTGCCGGCAAATTTGCCGCTCTTTGGAGTAAAGAGTACTGCATGGAGATCGACCCCGGGAAGACGATACCGTTCAAGCTCCTGTCTGAGGGCTTCGCCGTTGATGAAGGGCGCTCCGAACATTTTAAATGGAGCATCGGTACCCCTTCCCTCGCTGACGATGGTCGCTTCCAGCATTACCGTTGCCGGGTAAAGCAGAAGGGTTTCGAAATCCCGAATGTTGGGCGACGGTGAACAAAAACGGAAGCCGGGAAGTTCGTCGGCAAATCTGGCATGACTGTACCCCTGCATCTGCACAACCTTCAGCGAAAGCCCCGGGTAACGACGCTTCTGAAGCAAGGCGGCAATCTCACCGGCCGTCATGCCGTGCAGAAAAGGAAGTTCCACAGCCCCAACGAACGACTCGAGCGACGACTCCAGCATGAACCCGCTGGCAGGAATCGGTGAGACCGGATTTGGACGGTCAAGCACCATGAAGGTTATACCCGCATCCCGGCAAGCTTCCATGGCAAGCTTCATCGTCGAAATGTAGGTATAGCAACGAACGCCGACATCCTGCAGGTCGAACACCAGCACGTCGATTTTATTGAGGAGCGCACCGTCCGGCTTTTTTGATGCTCCATAGAGCGAATAGACCTTGAGTTTGCCGGCAATGGAGCTGTTGCCGACCTTTTCGCCTGCTGCACGCTCAAGGGAAAAACCATGTTCGGGAGCCATAAGGAACTTCAGGTCGATGCCATGGTTGAGAAGCACGCAATAACCCGGCTTGCCATTGCTGGTAACCGAAGCTGCATTGGTGATCAATCCGACCCTTTTGCCTTCGAGTTCTTTATATCGGCCAGCATCGAGCTCATCGAGCCCATAATGGAACTCGGCGGCAACGAGATGACGAGCGCCGATAAAAAGGAACATCAGGCTGACCAGCAGCCGGATTCCAAGGGCTGAAACTCTTCTCCCCATAACAACGCCTCATTGATGATGTGCTCCCTGCAGGAACGTCTTGACCGGTCCCAGGCAAAAATAGCCATCATCAGGCAACCGGACAATACCTGGCTGGGATCGGGAAGAAATAACGTGCGTTGGGGCAAAAAAAAGACCGCACAACATGGCGCGGCCTTTTTAATGGTGGTGGGGACAGGACTTGAACCTGCAACCTTCGGGTTATGAGCCCGACGAGCTACCAATTGCTCCACCCCACGATGTTAGTGACCAAAAGTATCACAATTTCTATTAACAACCAACAATTATTGCACGGAGTTCCCAATAATTTCTTCTCCCTGGGGTTCGAGCACAAAAAGATGCCCGTCCCGGCCTTCGACGGCAAGAATCATGCCCTGTGAAAGCTCCCCTCTGATGGTTCTGTCAGCGAGGTTGGCCACAAGCACCACCTGCTTGCCAACCATCTCTTCAGGCTGATAATACTGGGCTATACCGGAAAGCACCTGACGCTCCTCCGTTCCGACCAGCAGCTTCATCTTGAGCAGCTTGCTCGCCTTTTTGACCGTTTCGCATTCGAGCACTTTCGCTACCCGTAGGTCGACCTTCTGGAAATCATCGAAACTGATCTCCGGTTTGAAGGCGATTTGTGCCTGTTCCACAGCCGCCTCCCGACGTTCTGCTGCGGCAAGCAGGGCCTCGATCTTCTTCAGCTCCGGCTCAATGTCAGCCTGCTCGATCTTCGAAAACAGGATCTCCGACATCCCATGCAGGCAATGCCCCTTTTTCAACCCCGGCTCGATCGCTTTCTGCCATACCTCTGCGCCTTTTGCCACCAGTGCATCAATCTTGCCGTCAAAGCCGAGCATCCTGTGAATGCGGTTGCATGTTTCGGGAATAATCGGATAGAACAGCAGCGAAAGGGTGTGGCAAAGGTTCAGTGAAACCGCCATGGTATGAGCTGCAGCATCACGGTCGACCTTGATCGTCTTCCAAGGCTCACCCTCGGTAAGGTACCTGTTGGCAAACCTGGCGATCTCCATGGCCTGGCTCGCAGCTTCGCGGAAATGGAAACCCTCATAGGCCTCTTCAAGCCTCCTGAAGCTCTCCTGCCAGTCGATGCCAAGGCTGTTCCACTCTTCGAGCCTGATCTCACATGGAACCTCGCCGTCGAAACGGGAGTTGGTGAAATCGATCGAGCGCTTGATGAAATTGCCCAGCGTGTCCGCAAGCTCGCCGTTGGTGCGGTTCTGGAAATCGCTCCAGCTGAAATCGGTGTCCTTGTTTTCAGGATAGTTCATGGCGATGCTGTAACGCAGGGTATCGGCCGGGAAACGGTCGAGGAATTCGCCGAGGTAGACCGCATAGTTGCGGGACTTCGAAAATTTGCGCCCCTCGAAGTTCATGAACTCCGAGGCAGGCACATTGTCTGCAATCTCATAACGGCCCTCGCTCCGGCCTTCGTTCCAGGCCATCAGGATTGCCGGAAACATGAGGGTATGGAAAACGACATTGTCTTTTCCTATGAAATTCACGATCCTGGTTTCAGGATCCTGCCAGTATCTCCTCCAGAGCTCCGCATCGCCCTGCTTTTCCGCCCACTCCCTTGTGAAGGAGATGTATCCGAGCACGGCATCGAACCAGACGTAGAGTACCTTGCCTTTTGCCTCCTCAGTGTCGAGTGGCAAGGATATTCCCCAGGAGAGGTCGCGGGTGATTGCCCGGTCCGCCAGCCCCTGCTTAAGCCAGGTCCGGGAGTAGTTGATGACGTTCTGGCGCCACTCTTCACTGTGACTGTCAACGTATGCCTCGAGCTGCTTCTGGAACCTTCCGAGCGGAAAATACCAGTGCAGCGTCTCGCGAAGTTCAGGTGTCGCGTCGGAGAGCTTGCTTTTCGGTTCAATCAGTTCGAGCGGGCTCAGGTGAGTGCCGCACTGTTCGCACTGGTCGCCGTTCGCCTCGGGATTGTTGCAGATCGGGCAGGTGCCGGTGACGTAACGGTCAGAAAGAAACCGGCCGGCCTTGGCATCGAAGAAGAGCTTTTCAGTTTTCTTGACGAAGATCCCCTTCTGCTCGATATCGAGAAAAAACTCCCTGGCAGTCTCATGATGCCTGGGCGAACTGGTGCGACCGTAGTAGTCGAACGATATGCCGCATCTGGAAAAAGCATCGGAGTTCATTCCGTGGTAGCGGTCCACAACGTCCTGTGGCGTTATGCCTTCACGGTCGGCTGTGATGGTGATCGGCACGCCGTGCTCATCTGAACCACCGATATGAATAACCTCATGCCCGCAAAGCCGCTTGAATCTCACGTATATGTCAGCCGGCAGGTAAACCCCTGCAAGATGGCCGAGATGAACCGGTCCGTTTGCGTATGGAAGCGCTGTCGTTACAAGAGTCCTTTTAAAGATATGGGTCATAAACTCGGGCAATCGGTTGTATGGTAAAACAGGTCAAGTTCCGGCACAGGGTGAGGGAACTCCTTACTTCTTTTCCGAAAGGGCGGTAAACTGCTCCAGCGAAAGACGCCGCTTCTGGCCACCTTCCACATAACGGATCCAGATGCTTTTCTTCTGGGGATCGACGCCGTCGACTACGGCAGTCCCCTCCCGGGTCATCACGCTGGTACCGACCATTGGCCAGCCGTTGTTCCGGCAACCACCGGCTTTATGAGCGCCTTTTGAGAAGCTGAGGCAACATTTCGGACGATTGCACAGACCGATTGTGTTGAAGGAGTGGTTGTCTCCGTTCATGTTTTCCTGAAGCTGAGGCTTTTCAGCAAAAGGGTTGGCATGGATTTTCTGCATCCAGGTGGAACAGCAGAGCGCACAGCCACAGGGCCCCTGGGTATTTGCCCGTCTTGCCTCTTCGCGGGTCGTGATCTGCACCATCTGGATCCTGGCCTTGAACTCGCCGGCAAGATCCCTCACAAGCCCCCTGAAATCGACCCTGTGTGTGGCAGTATAGTATACCGACAGCTTCTGCTGGTCGAGACGAAGATCGATATCGACCAGCTTCATGTCGAGATGGTGGCGCTCGATCCTGTTCTGACAGGCCTCCTTGATTTCCGGTTCGCGTTTCCTGATCTCTGCAAACTCGCGAATCTCGTTCTCGTCAGCGATCCTGATGATTGCAGGAAGAACCTCGCTCTCGGCTGTATGCCCCTTGAGCTGAAGTTTCTTTGCTGCAATCCGTCCCGTAGAGTAGACAATGCCAAGATCGTAACCTCCATCAGCCTCGAGAATCACCGGAGTACCGATGGTTATCGGTTCGCCGGTGTTGTTCGCATAGAACTCCCTCCTGCACCCCTTCATTTCCACTTCGCAGACAGGAAGGGTTCCTTCGGGCAACTCGTCACCATAGAGGTCGGATGCCTCCTGGTGCAGAATCCTGGAAAGTTTCAGCCTGACCTTGGCATTATCGCCAAGCAGGCAGCTGCATATGACAGTACTCATATTTGTTATCCTTTATAATCGCCTCTGTAATTCGTTGCATGCAACACGGCTGAGCTGGAGCAAGGGAACATCAATCCCGAATCCATATTGCCGGGAAAACTTACAGCGGCGCCTTTACGATATATATTGCGACTCTTCACTTCCTCGCAGGTCCTGTCTCCAACCCGCGGCCACGACCGATAATCCGCCGGAAAGACTCTACACGCCGGTTGACAGATTCACTTCCCTTTATGACAGTATCGAAGCCATCAAGTCGTCTCTCCACGACCTGACGCTTCACATCGTCAAGATGGGATTCGGTCGTCGCCTCCATGAAGGCATTAAGGGCATTGAGTCCCTGCCATTCGGACTTTTTCAGTCGGGTCTCAGGCCCAAAGGAGAGGAATAGTTCAGGCTTCTGGTCCTCAAGATATTCAATACGGCTGACAACTGAAACAAGGTAAAGGTCTTCTCTCTTTTTCAAAACACGTTCGGCTATTCCGGCCGTTCCCCGAAAAAATGCAATAGGCCGTTTGTCCACATGTTCGATTACGCCCTGGGGAAAGATCCAGAGCGCATTCTGACGCTTTGTTGGTGTCAACAGACAGGATGCTGCGTAATCGAGCGTGCCCAGGGCACTGCGCGCATTGGAGCGGTCAATCGAGAATGCCCCGACCCGGGTGAAAAATCGATGCTTCTCAAGCTGGGGATATTCGATGATAATGAAAAGGTTCTGCCTGAAGTAGAGTTCGGTGCAGATCTGGGACCAGAACCCGTCCCACCAGTAGGCATGATTACAGTAGAATATGACCGGCACATCAAGGTCCATCGACGGCAGACCGGTCGGCAGGTGCACTCTGAGCGAGTGGAAATGCCGCCTGAACTGCCGGCGGGAGTACCATCCGAACCACCGAGTGTAAGCCCTGCTTCGGCGAACCTTCAGCATGGGCGGCAGTTACTGGAACGCTTTTCTCATGCGGTTTACTGCCTTTTCAAGCTCCTCAATCGAAGCAGCATAAGAGAGCCGCAGATTTTCAGGGGCGCCGAAGGCATCACCGGGAACCGTGGCCACGAAATGCTCCTTGAGGAGGTATTCGGCAATGTCCGCAGAATCCTTCATCACCTTGCCGCCGAAAGTCCTGCCAAGCAGTCCCTTGATCGAAGGGAAAATGTAGAACGCACCTTCAGGCAAGGTGGTCTGTATACCCGGTATGCTGTTGAGCTCCCTGAACATGAAGTCACGGCGCTTCTCGAACTCCGCCGTCCGCTCCTTCACGATCGATTGATCGCCGTCGAGTGCAGCCGCAGCCGCTTTCTGGGCGATTGAATTGGCGTTGGAGGTTGTCTGCGACTGGATCTTGTCACAGGCATCGATAATCCATTTCGGTGCAGCCACGTAACCGATTCTCCAGCCGGTCATGGAATAGCTCTTCGATGTGCCGTTGCTGACAATCACCCAGGGCTTCATCTCCGGGATCCTTGCCGGTGAAAACGGCCGAACGCCACCGTAAACGATCATGTCGTACATCTCGTCGGAGATGACGAAAATCTCCTTTCCTTCCACAACCTTCATCAGCTCGCGAACCTCCTGCTCATTATAGACCGATCCGGTAGGGTTAGACGGCGAATTGAGTACAATCATCCTTGTCTTCGGAGTAATAGCAGCCTCGAGCTGCGCAGGAGTAAGCTTGTAGCCCGATTCGATCGTGGTATCGACGATGACCGGCGTAGCACCTGCGAGCCTTACCATTTCAGGGAAACTGACCCAGTAAGGAGCCGGCACGATCACCTCATCGCCCTCGTCGCAAAGAGCGAGAAAAGCATTTGCCAGAGTCTGCTTGCCTCCGTTGCTGACGATGATCTCATCTTCACGGAATTCCAGGCCGTTATCACGCGAGAGCTTCCTTACAATCGCCTTTTTCAGCTCAGGAATACCTGCGTTGGCTGTGTAACGGGTAAATCCTGATTTTATTGCATCAATCCCCGCCTGGCAAACGTTCTCCGGTGTCGGAAAATCGGGTTCACCAGCCGAAAGACTTACGATATCTTTACCTTCCGCCTGCATCTTCTTGGCCAGGCCGGTAATCTTCATTGTCTGGGATTCCTGCATGCTCAGCACCCTGCGGCTCAGGAATTTTTCATGGCTATCTGCACTCATCGTCTATGGTATTGATTATGGTTTTATAAATAAAGTCATGATTTGGCCCGAAGCTCGTCCCGCTTCCGGGCAAGCTTTTCGAGCACATATGGATGGACGAACTTGCTGACATCTCCCCCGAGCATGGCCACTTCACGGATGATCGACGAAGCCACATAGGTGTATTTGACATTCGGCATGAGAAAAACCGTGGTCACTTCAGGATAGAGGTGACGGTTCAGGAGGGAGATCTGGAATTCGTATTCGAAATCCTTGACCTGCCGCACGCCCCTGATAATTGCCTTCGCACCGGCCTGCCGCGCATAATCGGCCAGCAGGCCGTCATGCAGGACATGGACGCTCACCGTTGGAAGATCCCTGATCACCTCCCTGACCATCTCAAGACGCTCTTCCACCGAAAAAAGGGTATGCTTCTGGCTGTTGTCGGCAAGCACAACCTCGACCTTGTTGAAAATGTTCAACGCACGCTCAAGGACGTCGAGATGACCGTTGGTGAAGGGATCGAAAGTCCCCGGGTATATGGCCCTGTTGCTCATCTCATCGGGGTTCAGGAGTGAAAAAAGAGACTCTGGTCGTTCCGTAATCCTTGTGGAAAAGGTATCCGGGCGTCGTAGAAAAATCATGGCTCGAATGATGCTCCATCAGGAGCAATCCATCTTCCGACATCAGTTCCCCGTCAAGTATCGTCCGGATGAGGGAGTGGTAATCCTCCCAACGGTAGGGCGGATCGCAGAACACCAGTTCAAACGGCCCCACCTCTCTTTTGAGGAACGCCGTTACATCTGCGTTGACGAATCTCGTCATGGCCGTTACGCCGAGATCGGTGGCCGTCGCCCTCATCGTCTCAAGGGCCTGACGGTTCATCTCGACGAAACAGGCGCCGTGCGCCCCCCTGCTCAGGGCTTCAAAGCCCATGTTGCCGAACCCGGCAAACAGGTCGAGCACTTCGATACCATCGAAATCTATCCTCGCTTCAAGCGTATCGAAAAGAGATTTCTTGACCCTGCTGCTGCAGGGCCGGATGTCACGTGATGGCAGGTTTCTGATCTTCCTGCCCCGGTATCTGCCAGCCTGGACCTGCACGCTTCGGATAGCCTAGAAATCGCCGTAAACGGTTTCACCAAGAATAGCAAGGGCTTTCTCGCCATCTTCCTTTGACGGAGGCTTGCCGTGCCAGTTAGACTTGTCGGGCATCGAGCCCTCGAAAAACGGCACACCTTTACCCATGATCGTTGTGGCAAGAACCACCGCAGGTTTAATGCGGGATTTGTCAGACCTCAAAGACTCCAGGGTATCGATGAAATGCTCGATATCATTGCCATCGCAGGTGAACACATCCCACCCGAAAGCGCGCCACTTGTCAGCAAACGGCTCAACGCTCATTACTTCAGTGACCTCGCCGTCGATCTGCAGGTTGTTGTAGTCGACAATACCGATAAGGTTTCCAAGTCCGAAATGGGCAGCGCTCATCGCAGCCTCCCAGATCTGGCCCTCCTGGCATTCACCATCGCCCATCAGGCAGAACACATCGCTCTTCCTGCCGTCCATGCGCAATCCAAGCGCAGCGCCGACAGCAGCCGAAAGACCCTGGCCAAGGGAACCCGATGCAATCCTGATACCCGGAAGCTTCGATTCACAGGTAGGATGTCCCTGTAAATAGGAGTTGATCTGTCGCAGATAGTTCAGCTCATCAAGAGAGAAGTATCCCGATCTGGCAAGCACGCTGTACCAGACAGGAGCGATATGGCCGTTCGACAGGAACAGCATGTCGTGATCGCGATTGTCATGAAACTGATGCGGATGATGCTGCAGCACCTTGAAGTAGAGCGCAGTGAATATATCGGCCATACCGAGAGAGCCCCCGGTATGGCCCGAATTGGACTTTACCAGCATTCGGACCACGTCCCGGCGAACCTGCCGGGCCATCTCCTTGAGTTCACCGATGGTCGAGAGCTGGAGATGCTCACCTTTCTTCTCCGGCGGATAAGGCTTCAAATGTTTTGCCATGTTTACAGCAGGGATTCTCTTAAGAGTTTAATAACTGACGCACTAAAGGACACTTAGATTTATCGTCACGAGTCCTGATTCATCGGGATGCGAAGCGGATGAAACGCAGAAACCGGAATTCTTCAGCATGGGTTTAACCCCGCGAACAGCCGGTTTCACATTTTCTTCGATAGCCCGATATTTTAAGGCCGGGACACAAGAATTTCGATCCCGACTTGTCAGGACCAGCAATACAATCGAATCGCGAAACAAATAATTCAAGGCGCCCTAAAGTTACGCGCACATGCCTAAATTACCAAGCGGTTAACCTCAGCCCTCTTTATTTCTTTTTGTGAGGTACTTCACAACCGAATAGAGAAAAAAGCCGACAAAAACGATTGTAACAGGAATGCTGTACAGTGCCACGTATTTCCCAATCCCCTGCCAGTTCTGGCCAAGCGCATAACCACCATACAGCAGCAGAATGTTCCATAATGTGGCGCTGGTCATCGCTGCGAACAGGACAAGAAACACGTTCAGGTGAAGCAGGCCGACAACTATGGAAATCAAAGCCCTCGACCCGAAGAAGAAGCGATTTGCGAGCACGGCTGCATATCCGTGCGTCGAAAATTTCTGACGGACGAGTTCCATTTCGGAGGGAGGAAAAAGCTTGTGAATCCACAAGGCGAATCGGTGGCGAACCTCGCTCTCTCCGGCAGCATAAAGTTTGAGCCCGAGAGTCCTGCTAAGCAGGTAGACGGTCATGAATCCACCCGTTGAACCGAGCGTCGCCCAGAACAACGCCCAGAAAAACGAAAGGCTGCTACAGGCGAGCAGATAGCCGGCGAATGCTACCGGAACATCCCCCGGGATCGGGGGGATGATGTTTTCCAGGTAAGCTGACAAAAAAAGGATAAGATAGACCGACGATGGATCGGCCTGCTGGAGGTAAACCATGATGGCATCGAACATCGACGGGCTTCCGGATAACTGGCTTAAATGCCGAGAACGCGCTTCTTGACCTCGGAATAGGCATCCTCGACGCCACCAAGATCAAGACGGAAACGGTCTTTATCCAGCTTCTCGCCAGATTCGGAATCCCAGAAACGGCAGGTGTCGGGGCTGATTTCGTCGCCAAGCAGAATCTGGCCCTTGTGTCGGCCGAACTCGAGTTTGAAATCGACAAGCCGGAGTTTCCTTTCGGCAAAATATGGCTTGAGCAAGGCATTGATTTTCGCGGCCATCTCTTTGAGCACGGAGACCTCTTCATAGCTGGCAATACCCAGCGCAACGGCATGACTTTCGTTCATGAGCGGATCGTCGAGGTCGTCGTTCTTCAGGTACAGTTCGATGATCGGCTCAGCGAGCACTGTTCCTTCAGCGAAACCGTAACGTCTGACCAGCGAACCTGCGGCGACGTTCCTCGTAACCACCTCGACCTTGATGATATCGAGGCTTTTGCAAAGCATGTCACGGTCATTGAGCCTGCTGACAAAATGGGTCGGAATGCCTTTTTCGCCAAGCATGGTAAACAGGTGGCATGAAATGGCATTGTTCGTCACGCCCTTATCGGCTATAGATCCCTTCTTCTTGTTGTTGAAGGCGGTCGCGTCGTCCTTGAACTCCTGTATGATGAGATCAGGTTCATCGGTCTGCCAGACTTTCTTGGCCTTTCCCTCATGCAGCAGTATCGTCTTGTTCATTCTGTTTTACCTCTTTTATTGTGTTCGTACGGTTGTCGCCGTGAAAATATCATTGATTCTGCTGGTCGGTCGCCTGTTGGACTGCACCGGTCAGCACGATGTTGATCTGGTCCTCCGTCAAGCCTTTCTCCTTCAGGAACCACATAAACCTGAATACGCCCAGATCCGAGAGCATGGCTTTCGGCTGATCGACTTCATCGAGCCCCCTTGACTTGCAGTGCTCTTCAGCGGTTCGGAGCCAGTCCTCAATAAACCCGACAGGCCTTCCGTCGTTGACGAAATAATGGGTCACGATACGGACGGCATCGGCAAAACTCGGCGAGGGATTGCTGACGAATATAAGCTGCATCTCTTCTGAAATCTTGCCAAGAAGCATTACGGCTTCCTTGTCAAAGGTCTCCTCGAGGATGTCCTTCGCTTGCTCCTTAACATCGAACTTTTTGTTCATACTTCTGAAGACAGCCGGATGTCCAGGTTAAGATGATTGAAAACTCCGGATAAAGTTACGCCTCAAACAGGAACATCCCGCGTAATCCATTATATCGCGAATACTTATAACAATGCGACAACTACCCGGCATACACTTGGCGCAAATTCAGCGCGAAACGCATTTTAAAGTAAAGAATTGACCCCGGATTGTGCAAATAAAAAGGCCTGCGAGGCTCCCGGAGGACCGATTATTCAGCAGCAGGAAATGGATGATTACAGAGAGAATCGAAAAAGGGAAAACGCTCATCATGGATGACGAGCAGGATGCGATGAGAAAAAGTATCGTAAGCTCTATTATAAAAAAGGATTAAAAAGAAAAGCGCCCACTGCTGGGGCGCCATGTATTTCAACCGCGAGTGGTTCGCAGAAAATCGAAAAGTTAAATGATTGCAAAGCGCTGAAATGAGCTGTAGTCTAATCCTGAATAGAGTGCTTCCCTGCATCACACAGCAACTCTCATGATGTTTTTGCCAAACATTTTCAACCGGCCCTTTTTTCTTTCATCGTTTTTCGGTTCGTCATCCCTGTAACCATAATACTCCTGATCAGTGTCGCACCCGCGGCCCCTGAGCATGGCCCAAATCCCAATGATAAGCGACACTACCGCGATGCCGATCAAGATTTCCTGCAGCATGGCTTCGGGAAGATGGATCAAAACATGTTTCATGTCACTCCTTTATACTGGTTTTCGTTTACAACGCACGCTGTTGTTTACCGATTTAAATGCGGGCAGCGTTATCATCGCCCCCTAAACTGGTTGCCTGGCGACAGCTTATCCCGGATTCCCTCTCAAGAGGACTCGTACCTTATGGCTTGGCAAGTCCATCTTTCATCTGATCTATATATATAAAGACTCACATATAGCATCTGCATGACTGTAATTTAAATAATGATAGTGAATTTACCACTATATCATTAAAATTTGTTTATAAAATAGCCGCCGTTCTATATACAGGAACAAAGGTACATAAGCAGCAAACATCCCTCATTGGAATCAAGCCACCCAATGATTTATCCGATTCCTGACCTGTCGCATGATTTCCTTTAGAGTTATCAAGACCTTCCCGTCTCATATGACCCTCCATATAACTGGAGTTATGCGATCAGTTCCGGGTAAAAGCCGGATCTGCCTACAGGAAAAAAAGAGGATTTCAGCGATAAGACAACCAGCTCTGAAGTGCCCTGTGAACGTTGCATGATATGAGCAACAATATCCGCGCTCTGTGACCATGTCATCATAAATGGAGCAAGCATAAAGGAGAGGGAAAATTAGTCGCTCTTCACGATTGGGAGAGCTGAAGCGTATGATCATCATATCCGTGAATGCAGATATATTTACAAGGCGCTTCGTCGGATAGCATGTTGAAGCAACCACATGGAGGAAGAAAAAAAAATACGACGTGAAGTTGATAAAAAGGCATCAAAGGATGGCGTGCTTTTGGTGTATCAGGAAAACCGGTTAAATTCACAGCATAAGGTTCTATCGAAATACACAGCACATGAATCGCCCTCTCACAACCTTGCTGACAACGCTGATCCTGCTGCTCTCGCCATTTCGCGAAGCGGCAAGCGAAGCTCCCAGGCGAGCGTCCCTTCTATTGATGTGGTGGAATGTCGAGAACCTGTTTGATACGCGCAACGACCCTAACACCGAAGACGACGAGTTCACACCAGATGGGCGACTGAACTGGACAGAAAAAAAGCTCACCCTCAAACGGATACGTATCGCAATGGTTTTCAACGCCATCAGGGCAGATCGCGCCTGTCGTAAATACCCTGATATCGTCGCGTTCGCCGAATCTGAAAACCAGAAGGTCTTTGCCGGCACCATGGCCGCAATCGACCAGTCCGGGTATATGGTTGACTATCATGAAAGCCCGGACCCCAGAGGCATTGATATCGGCCTGGCCTGGAATCCGAAAAGCGTGCGTTTCACCGGCTCGAAACCCTACACCGTCCCGCTGGCAGGCAAAAGGACACGGTTCATCGTTGCTGCCGGGTTCTCCGTATCGGGCCGCCCTTTCTCTGTTGTACTCAACCACTGGCCTTCACGCTCATTTGACCAGGCATGGACTGAACCGAAACGGATCGAAGCCGCCAAGGTCACGCGACATATTGTCGACAGCCTCAGGACGCAAAACCCGAAGGCAGCAATCATCATCATGGGAGATTTCAACGACGAACCGCAAAGCCAGTCGATCAGAACGGTACTGGGTTCATCATTCGACAGAACGCAGGTCCGAAACGAAGGCAGGCGTTTTCTCTTCAACTGCTGGAACGACCTCCCTTCACGAGGAAGCTACGCCTACAAGGGGCATTGGGAGAAGATCGACCAGATCCTTGTCTCGGCAGGGCTCCTCGACAGAAATGGTCTATCTGTCGACAAGGGGGCGCTCAGAAGCTTCTCTATCCCTGACATGCTTGAAGGGTCCGGAAAAAAGCTCTATTCGACCTACGAGAAGGGAAAATACAGGGGGGGATATTCCGACCACCTTCCCCTGCTGCTTAGAGTCAGCATCGCCGATTGAGCATAAAATCCGGGAGGTTATGGTTCACGATGTACATTTGTGCAAATAAGTCTGCCCCAAAGGCAAGCTCATGAATTCACAACCCCGGGAACGCCGAGCACCAGCTCAGAAATTCTTACGCGAGTTCCGGATTAAACAATCAAAGCGAAGAATTCTTGTGTAGTGGGGTAAATGCAGAGTCCTTTTGGATATCCATAAATATGCCAAGTTGGTGCTTGGCGCTCCCGACAAGGCGATGAGGCTGTATCATCCTGACTGATGGGACTGCCTCCTGCACAATACAAATAAACAAAGGTGCGCTTAAGTGTTGTGCAAATCAGGAGCCGAGCTTGAGCTCGGCGCTCCCGGGAGTTTCCCGCATTTCAAGAATCCATCATGAACCGTGAAAATACAACACAAAGGGCCGCCTTTTCAGGCAGCCCTTTGTGTTGTAAGTCTTTGACTTACGGAAATGCTCAATGCTCAGTGCTTGTCGACAGCGATCCTCATGGAGAAGAAGGAGCGGTGTACGAAGACCAGCGAAAGCAGGAAGAAAATGACTGCCAGGGAAAGGGACACAGTAGTTGGCAGTTTGATGGCGAGCTCGATGGCAAGCAGACCAAACAGGGTCGTGAACTTGATGATCGGGTTCAGCGCGACAGAAGAGGTGTCCTTGAACGGATCGCCCACGGTGTCGCCGACCACGCTGGCATCGTGCAGCTCGGTGCCTTTGGCATGGAGTTCCGTTTCGACCACTTTCTTGGCATTGTCCCATGCGCCGCCGGCGTTGGCCATGAAGATGGCCTGGTAGAGACCGAACAGTGCGATGGAGATCAGGTAGCCAATAAAGAAGTAGGACTCAAGACATGCGAAAGCAAGCGTGCTGAAGAAAATGGTCAGGAAAAGGTTGATCATGCCTTTCTGCGCAAACTTCGTGCAGATTTCCACAACCTTCTTGCTGTCCTCTGTCGAAGCTTTTTCAACACCATCGAGCTTGATGTTCTTCTTGATGAACTCGACGGCATAGTAGGCGCCGGTAGTAACGGCGTTCATCGATGCGCCTGTGAACCAGTAGATCACCGCACCACCCATCAGAAGGCCCAGCAGGAACGGCGGCCACAGAATTGAGAGCTTGGCGATGGCCGCTGTGTTGGTCAGTCCGTTGGTCAGGATCATGATGATCGAGAAAATCATGGTCGTCGAGCCGACCACAGCCGTACCGATGAGCACCGGTTTTGCCGTAGCTTTGAAGGTGTTGCCTGCGCCGTCGTTTGCTTCGAGGTAGCGCTTGGCATTGTCGAAGTCCGGCTCGAAGCCGAATTCGCTCTTGATTTTCTGCTTGATGTTCGGAATGGTCTCGATAAGCGAAAGCTCATAGACAGACTGTGCGTTATCGGTAACCGGTCCGTATGAGTCTACCGCGATGGTGACCGGTCCCATGCTCAGGAAGCCGAAAGCCACAAGACCGAAGGCAAAGACGGAAGGAGCGAGCATCATCACGTCGAGCCCGAGAGTGCTGAAACCGAAGGCCGCACCCATGAGCACGATGATAGCAAGACCCATCCAGTAAGCACTGAAGTTACCGGCGACGAGACCGGAAAGGATGTTCAGCGCTGCACCACCCTCTTTGGAACACTGCACCACATTACGTACGAAGGCGCACTCGGTAGAGGTGAACCTGTTGACCAACTCGGGAATGAGCGCACCGGCGATCGTGCCACAGGTGATGATCGAAGCGAGCTTCCACCACATGGTGCCGTCGCCAAGCTTGGCGATAAGGAGGTAAGATGCGATGTAGGTCAGGATGATCGAAACGATCGAGGTAAGCCAGACAAGCGTGATCAACGGCTTTTCGAAGTTCATTTCTGTGACGTTGGAATACTTCGCTTTTGCCAATGCGTCATTGACCCAGTAGGACATCGCACTGGCGAAAATCATGACAAGGCGCATCGCGAAAATCCAGACAAGCAGCGAAACCTGGATCGAAGGATCCTTGATGGCCAGCAGGATGAAGGAGATGAGGGCCACACCGGTCACGCCGTAGGTTTCGAAACCGTCAGCCGTAGGACCGACAGAGTCACCGGCATTGTCACCGGTACAGTCGGCGATAACACCAGGGTTACGGGCGTCATCTTCCTTGATCTTGAAGACGATCTTCATCAGGTCGGAACCGATATCGGCAATCTTGGTGAAGATACCGCCGGCGATACGAAGAACCGAAGCGCCGAGCGATTCACCGATGGCGAAGCCGATGAAGCAGGGACCTGCGTAGTCGGCAGGAACGAAGAGCAGGATGCAGAGCATCACGAACAGCTCGATGCTGATGAGCAGCATACCGATGCTCATGCCGGCACGGAGAGGGATGGCGTAGGTTGGAAATGGTTTGCCGCCGAGGCTCGCGAATGCTGTGCGGGAGTTGGCGAAGGTGTTGATCCTCATGCCGAACCAGGCTACCGTGTAGCTGCCGGCGATGCCGAGAAGGCTGCATGCGAGGATAAAGACAACCTTTACAGGTTCAAGATGGTTGAGTCCGCTGAAATAGGCAACAATGATGGCGGCAACAAGGACCCAGAGGACGAGGATGAACTTACCCTGGGTAATAAGATAGGTTTTGCAGGTCTCGTAGATCAGGTCACTGATCTCTTTCATGGCACTGTGTACCGGAAGGGCATGGATCGCCTTGTACTGGATCAGACCGAACACCATACCGAAAAGGCATACTGCCAGGCCATACAATAACAATGTATGTCCCGGAATTCCACCCAGAAATGATACCGAACTTAAATCCGGCAATACCAGATCGGCTTCGCTCGCAAACGCTTGTGACGATTGCAGCAAAACCCCGAGGCCTGCCAGAACCGATGCGGCCCTGACGAACCATCTAACTTTGGTTGGTTGTTTCATTGCGCTGTTTTTTCTCTGTGTTACAAGTTTACAGAAAGACTGCTGACAGCAGGAGCATTATGTTACTGAGAAAGAACAGCCCTGCCGAAATACAGGATTTATCAAAGTAGCAACTTTTTCCCGTAACTCATCGCACAAAAACAAAAAGCACCTGTCAAAAGCTTTCAGCACAACTCCATCCATGCCCCATTTTTCATCGGGGAATTTCGGGAAAACAGGCTGAACAGATAGTCATTTTTCCGATTCCGGGCAGCCACATTTACCATGACGACAGGGTGGGATGCTCTCGAATGCCTGATTTTTTAAAGACATGGATTACCTTTTCTGCAATCGACTCTGCTATATTCCCATTCTGTCATTCATCAATGCCCCTGAACCGGGCGATTACCCCTGAAAAACGCCATGAAACTCATCGTCGGCCTCGGCAATCCGGAACTGCGGTATGTAGGTACAAGGCACAATATCGGGTTCGACGTTGTCGATCAGATCGCAAGGCAGTCCAGTGCCTCATTCTCTTCCGGTAAAGGTAATTTTCAGTTTTCGAAAATCGCCTGTCCCGGAGGTCCGCTGATCCTTGTCAAGCCGATGACCTACATGAACCTTTCAGGTCATGCCGTTGTGGCAGCCATGAACTTCTACAAGATCCCGCGGGAAGAACTGCTGGTCATCTGCGACGACGTCAACATCCCCCTTGGAACGGTCAGGATCAGGGCAAAAGGGTCGGCAGGAGGCCAGAACGGCCTGAAGCACATCATACAGTGCCTCGGCAGTGAGGAGTTCGCCAGGTTGAGGGTAGGGGTCGGAACAGCTGTTCCGCCGATCTCACTCTCATCGTTCGTACTGTCAAAATTCAGCGACGAAGAGAAAAAGAGCGTAGAAAGGGTGATTCCGGTTTGTGTCGATGCGGTACTCGCCTTTGCTTCACACGGCATCGGTTATGCCATGAACAACTACAACAAGGCTGAGTATTAGCAGGGGGCCAGGCCGGCGATGGAGTTTACCTTTGCCGAACGGGGTCGGACGGTTATACTCTCCAGAAAACCGATAGCCTTCTTGTTGAACTCATGGGGTTGGTCGATGTTGCAGACGTGCCCTGAGTTCCGGATAACTTCGAGATAGGAATTTGTGTGGCGGTTAACGATGTATTCGACCGCAGGAAGGAACATGTAGTCCTCCTCCCCCATCAGGTACAGGGTCGGAATCCCGGTATCTTTTTCCTCGAAATATTTGAGCAGTGGATTGATTTCATAGGTCAGCGTGAACCAGCGCATGAACTCCTTCTGCGCCACCTTCTTGGCTTCGTTCACAAAAAGCATACGGGACTTGCGGTGCCTTGCTTTCGGCATGATGATCCATGCGAAGAAACTGTAAAGCCACATGTAGGGCACCATTTTCTTGAACATGTTGCCGACCGCGACGAGCACCTGGGCCCTGACATTGAGCCGGATGATCGCTCCGCCCATGATCATGGACTCGACACGTTCCGGAGCCATTTCACTGAGATTCCTGATCAGGATCGTTCCGAGGGATATACCGATGAAGTGGGCCCGCTCGATGTGAAGTTCATCAAGTACGTCGATGACGTCCCTTGTGACATCTGCGAAGTTGTAGTGGCGATCTTCCTTGGCAGCAGCAATCTGCTTTGACCGTCCGTGCCCGCGAAGATCTACAAGAAGGATATTGAAGTGCTTGACAAACTCCTTGATCTGCATGAACCAGATCGACGAACTTCCACCTGCTCCATGCACGAACACCACCCATGGGGCATCTTCTGCAATCAGATGTGTTTTGTAATGAAGCATGGCAAAGGTTTGAGTAAGGAACAGAGTAAGAATATACTACAATTATATAAGAACCTGTTAAGGTTTCAAAAGATCACCCTCTTTCTTTAAATACCCTGACACTTTCGAAAAGCGCTATACCTGCAGCCACCGCTACATTCATTGAGTGCTTTATGCCATACTGGGGTATTTCCAGCACATCGTCGCAATGGGCGAGCAGTGCGTCCCCGATACCGTCAACCTCATTGCCTACCAGCAGAACCGCCGGAAAATCCGCTGGATGCAACCCGGTGTATGGACGACTGTTTTCGGCGATTTCGAGTCCAAAAACACGTTTCCCCTCCGCTTTCAGCATTGAGATGGCTTCGACCGGATCGGAGACATACTGCCACAATACCGTATCCTGTGCGCCCAGGGCCGTCTTGTCTATCTCCTTTCTCGGTGGAGTAGCTGTATAACCGGTAATCACGATTTTTTCGATGCCGGCGGCATCCGCAGTCCTGAACATGGCGCCTACATTCCACATGCTCCTGATGTTGTGCAGCATGAGCGTAACCGGATACCGTGACGAATCCGCATAACCGACAGGCGTCAAGCGACCCATCTCATCACCACGCAACTGTCTGAACGGTGCCAAATCAGAGTCTTTTAAGCAGTTCAAGAATCCGGTCATTCTCCTCCCTGAGGCCGACATTGAACCGGAGGCAGTTTTCCATAAGTGGATAGCCCGAAACGTTACGGACAAGGACTCCTGCGTTTTTCAGGCTCGTGAAAACCTTCGACGCATCGCCGACCCTGATAATGAGAAAATTGGTATCGCTCTCAAACGCCTCGACACCAGCTATCCCGCGAAGCTCCAACTGAAGCCGTTCACGCTCGCCAAGGATGTAGCTGACGGCATCGTTAACGAGAGTATAGTTTTCAAGCACATTCACCAGGGTGATTTCAGCCAGGCGACCCGAAGCGAAAGGTATTTTCGGTTTGGTGATCTCAGCCATGAGAGCGGGATCGGATATGGCAAAACCGATTCGCATTCCTGCCAGGGCCAGAGCCTTCGACATGGTACGAAGCACGATAAGGTTCGGATAACAGCCGATCAGATCGAGCACCGACTTCTCCCTTGAAAATTCGATATAGGCCTCGTCGGCAAGCACAATTGCATCCGCGGCCTCCACGATCCGCTTCACCTCCGCATGTGAAAGCGATTTGCCGGTCGGGTTGTTCGGTGTGGAAAGGACGATGAAATCAACCTTTTCCCTTGCTGCAGTTTCGATGATCGCATCGACATCGAACTCGAGTCCCGGGTGCATGGGTACAGTCACCACCTCAGCATCGAGCATGAGGGCGATCTTCTCGTACAGTGAAAACGACGGCTGCGGAATGAGGATACGGCGACCGGCTCCGAGACAGGCGAGAAAAATGGTATAAAGCATTTCATTCGACCCGTTGCTCATGATCACCGACTCCTTCGGCACACCCAGGAATGAGGCATAGGCCTCCATCCCGCGGTACGGAAGAATATCAGGATATCGGTTCCACGGCTCACTCTTGAATTCGCCAAGGATCTTCTCCTTCAGCCACATGGGAAGGTCGAACGGGCTTTCGTTCTGGTTCAGCTTGACTTCGGCCTCCTGACCACCCTCGACTTTATAGGCCCCGATGAGCTGAAGTGCGGGATTAAGCAGCGCTTTAAAATCTCTTTTCATGATGCCGGAACTTCCATTTTATCAATGATGTATACCAATTAAAGGCCTGTATCCGGCCCAAGGATGAATTAAGAAACAATTTTCCGAAAAATCCTGAAAAAAAACTGGACATGACCGGTTTTTTTGTCTACATTAAATCAGGACTAAATTAATCCACTTTTAAGGAGGCGATTATGATACAGATAAAAAAAACACCCCTGGACCTCATCGATGATATATACAGCCTTGCCTACTGGATGACAGGAAGCGAGAAGGCCTCGACTGAGCTCGTGAGCTGTACCTATCTGAATACTGATATCAACGCCCCGGAAACGGAGCTTCTCAGGACATTCAGGGATTGTTACATAGATACCTACGGACAGCATGCCGAACTCGACATACATGAAACATCCGGGACACCATACGGAGTGATAGATTCATTGCGACAGTGGGCTGCTGACATAAGGCTCTCAGTGCTTCTTTCAGAGCTTTCAGGGCTGAAGCACGCCCAGATATCTGCAATTATGGACAAGCCTGTAGAAACGGTTCGCCTCTGGCTCTTCTGGGGAAGGAAATTCTTCGTGAACGATCATCTCCTCAGGGCATCAGCCTGACATCTTTGCCTCTACTCCTCCCGAAAGGCCGGTTCAAACAGTAACCGGCCTTTTGTTTTTCCCCCGAAGCCGGTGTATATTTTTTTGCCTGCAACAAACATTGGACCTTTTTTCATGATCATCATTACAGGCGGTGCTGGGTTTATTGGGAGTGCAATGCTCTGGGAACTCAACCGCAACGGCATCGAAAAGGTGCTGATCGTCGATGACCTCGGCCGTGCATCAGAGGGCAAATGGCTCAACCTCAGGGGGCTCCGGTACTCAGACTTCATCCACAAGGACGATTTTCTGTCCCTGCTACAGCATGACCATCTGCCACGAATAGAAGCTGTCATCCACATGGGGGCCATAAGCGCTACCACGGAACAGGATGCGGACCTTCTGCTGAGGAACAATTACGAATATTCCAAACGGCTCGCATCCTGGTGTGCCGAAAAAGAAATCCGATTCATTTACGCGTCGAGTGCGGCAACCTTCGGTGACGGATCATCCGGTTATTCGGACGGAATCGAGTCGCTCGACAGCCTCAGGCCGCTGAACATGTACGGGTACTCCAAGCATCTTTTCGACTGCTGGGCTTTTCGCAACGGCATCCTCGAAAAAGCCGCAGGGCTGAAGTTCTTCAATGTCTATGGCCCGAATGAGTATCATAAGGGAGACATGACCAGCGTCGTGTTCAAGGCGTACGGGCAGATAGGGGAAAACGGCAGCGTGCGACTTTTCAAGTCTCACCGGGAAGGGTTCCTCGACGGCGAACAGATGCGGGACTTCGTCTATATCAAGGACTGCACGAAAATCATGAAATGGCTTCTTGAAACCCCTGCAGCGACCGGTCTGTTCAATGTAGGCACAGGGCAGGCGCGCAGTTTCAGGGAGCTGGTTACAGCCACCTTCGACGCCATGGGACTCCCGCCCTCGATCACCTACGTACCCATGCCTGAAACCATTCGAGAGAATTACCAATACTACACCTGCGCCGATAGCGACAACCTCAGAAGCGCAGGATTCAGTGACCCTATGACCCCACTTGAAGATGGGATTCGCGACTATGTGCAGAACTACCTGAAAAGGTCTGAACCTCATTTTGATGCTGCTACCGGAAAACCGGAAACCACTAACCAGGAAAAGAGCCTTGATTGAAAAAACGATAGAGTTCGAAGGGATCGAGCCAGTCATCGTTTTCGGACCTTATGACAGCTACCTGAAAAAAGTACGTGAAGCTTTCCCCGACATCCGGATCAACGCACGCGGCACGAAAATATCCTTAAGCGGTGACGAACCAGACATAACGGCTGTCGAAAAGATATTCAGGGAGATCATCTTCCTGGCCGACCAGCACGGCGAGGTACTCACCAACGACGTCAATGCCCTGGTCAGCCTGGCCCTCTCACCTGTTTCCCGTCCATTGATATCACATGCAGGGGACGTCGATGTGATCGTCGAAACAAAGGATTATGTAGTCAAGGCGAAAACCGATGGCCAGCGAAGAATGGTGGCCGAAGCAAGGGGCAACGATATCGTCTTCGCCATCGGCCCGGCGGGAACCGGTAAAACATATACCGCAGTAGCTATCGCCGTGGCAGCCTGGAAAGCCAAAACCGTCAAGCGCATCGTGCTCGCCCGCCCTGCGGTCGAAGCCGGCGAAAGTCTGGGCTTCCTTCCCGGCGACCTTGCCCAGAAGATCGACCCGTACCTGAGGCCCCTTTACGACGCCCTTCAGGATATGCTGACAGCCGAAAAGCTCAAATTTCTGACTGAACGCAGAGTCATCGAAATCGTACCTCTGGCTTACATGAGAGGACGGACCCTGAACAACTCGTTCATTATCCTCGATGAAGCCCAGAACGCATCGAGCAAGCAGATGAAAATGTGCCTGACCAGGCTTGGGGTCAACTCGAAAGCCATCATCACAGGCGACGTAACCCAGGTCGACCTGCCCAAAGAGATGGAGTCCGGCCTGCTGAATGCGCGGGAAATCCTCAAGGGCATCAAAGGCATCAGCTTCGTTTTCCTCGACAAATCAGACGTTGTCCGGCACCGGCTCGTCAAGGACATCATCAATGCCTATGAACAGGAGGAAGAGCAGAAGCATGCCCCGAAAAGGAAGGAACTTTGACCGTCAGAGTCCTGTTTCTTGAGAGGCAGCAAGAGCTGCTTTATTTAAAAAAGCCCTTACCATAACGAAACGAGAAAAAAAATGGCACATCGTATCACCGATGAGTGCACCTACTGCGGTGCCTGTGAACCAGAATGTCCTGTCAACGCAATCTCCCCCGGCGACAGTCTCTATGTCATAAACGAGGATGTCTGCGTCGACTGCGTCGGGTATCATGACGAGGCCGCATGCGTGGCCATCTGTCCGGTCGACTGCATCTTCAAGGTATAACAGAAAGCGAAGCAACAAAATCCCATTGCAGTCCCGATGCTCAACTTCGGCACTGCAATGGGATTGTTCTCCCTGACGCCGAAATGATCGGGAGTAAATTAATCCGGCTCTTTTTTTCAGGCTCGAAAAAAGTTTATATTAGTCGGACTCCATCGAAATCGTTCTTTCTTTCTTTTTTTTTACAACACTCAAAGCACGTAGTCAATATGGCACTGTATATCACCGAAGAATGCACCTACTGCGGTGCTTGCGAACCGGAATGCCCTGTCACCGCTATCACTGCTGGTAACGACATCTACGTTATCGATGCAGCCACATGCACCGAATGTGTCGGTTATGCCGACTCAGCGGCTTGCGTCGCTGTCTGCCCTGCAGAGTGCATCGTCCAGGGTTGATCTCTAACCTGTCTGTTCGATAAAAAAAGAGGCCAGTGCAAACCGGCCTCTTTTTTTATTCATTGCCTCCTACCCTTTCCGGCAAAGTTTATTATCTCCATCAGCACTCATAATCCACCAGCGTTCGTTCAGAGGCCGCACCTGCGATAAACGGTTTGAGCGCTTCGTGCTCCGGATGGCGTTGATACCCTTCGAGCGCTTCCCTGTCGATGAATTCGGAATAGAGAACGACATCGGCAGAGCTGTCTAAACGACTGAAGTCCAGTCCTACCTCGATTGAGGTCATTCCGGGAATCCTGCCTGCGAGCGCCTCAAGCTTCTCCTTGATGAATCGGGCATTGAGCCCAGCGTCATTGCCGTGGGCCGAATTCTTCAGTTGCCACATGACGATGTGCTTGACCATGACGTAAACAGATTAAATATTGAACTGAGCTTATCTGGGATTGGCGTATAAAAGCGGTCAATTCCGTGCCTTACCAACAATGCTGAGAGCTTCCGCTTCACTGGGGACAAGATCAAAAGCATTAAGGAACTCTTCAGGAACCCGTTTCGGACGCCCTGACTCAGGATCGACACACACCCAGAGAGTTTCGGCTTTGGCAAGAATCCGGTTTGCGCCGGCTTTCGTCAGGATATACCTGCGCACCGACTGGCAATCCCTTATTCCCTCGATCCAGGTATGCAGATCGAGACTGTCGCCGGCAAAAGCCGAAACAAAATATTCGATCGTATGTTTTCGGACGACCCATATTGCCCGGTTCTGCCTGTAACGTTCGAGGGTCCATCCCTCCGAGGCGGTGTGTTCCGTGGCAGCATCCTGCATCCAGCGAAGGTATTCGATGTTGCTGACATGCCCATACTGGTCGATCGAAGAGTCCGGCACCGAAAAAGTATGGGTATAAACGCTTCTCATCGCCGCACGTTCAGCTCATTGCAGAAAACTCAACCGGAGTCAACATCGAAAGTTGCTCTTTTCTGACATTACGCTGTTTTGAGGATTTGGCTTCTCCGCTGATATGCTTTCTGGTCTTCAGCGCTGTTTTGACCACCTGATGTGACCTCTTTCCCGATTTCATCGCCACCCTGGCTTCCGATCGCCGCTTCCCGGCCTTCAGCGCCAGACGGGCATCACGACGATGTCCTTTCGACTTTAAAGCCACCCTCTCATGGCGGCTTTTTCCGGCCTTCAATGCAGTCCTGGCGCCGGACGTGCCCCGCCTGTGCGGTTTCAGCACCACCTTTTCCCGCGAAGTGCTCCTTGCGCCCATCACAGAAGGCTCAGCAGATTCCTTGAGGTCTCGGGATGCAGTCACTCCAGATACCGATCCTGCATCGCCCTGTCGGGCAAGCTTGACCCTTATGGCCGCCAGCGCTCTTTCACGTTCAGCAAGAACCTGGTTGACAGGGGCCTGGCTGACAGGCGAAGCATTGACAAAACCGGAATCCTGACGAGGCGGCTGAATCGCCTGAAGCTGTTCGTGGTTATTCGAATCAAAGCCGCGGTCGAACATGTCTGCCGCTTTAGACCAACGATCGGAATGTGCATCGAGCATCACCATGAGCAGGTCCTTGCGGTCCTTGATCGCCCTTGCGATCAGACAGCAACCGGCACGTGCAGTATAGCCGGTCTTGATGCCAACGGTATAGGGGTAAATCGCCAGAAGCTTGTTGTGCGTTTTCAGACTGTATGTCCTGCCCGTCGACAACTCAGTAAAAACCGCCTTGTCGAGTCTGGCGATAGCGTTGAATTCCGGATTCCTGACCGCGTGTTCCGTAAGAATCATCAGATCTCTGGCCGTCGTCCTGTTACCGGCGTAGATGCCCTTGTCGTATCCTGCCGGATTGGTAAACGATGTATTGCTCATCCCGAGCACCCTTGCACGTGCATTCATGGACGCAACAAAAGAATCGATGCTTCCGCCCAGATGTATTGCAATGGAAAATGCCGCATCATTGCTCGAATTGACCATGGCGGCCCTGACCAGGTCACGCAACCTGATCTTCTCGCCGGGCTTGAATCCCGCCCTGGTCGGTTCGACCATCGTCGCCTCTTTCGGGATCGTCACCACCTCGTCAAGACGACCGCTCTCGATCGCCATGATACTGGTCATGATTTTGGTGAGACTTGCCGGAGAAACCGGCTTGTCGACATCCCTCGACATGAGGACATTCGGGCTTCCGGTCTCCTTGAGGATATAGGAGGTAACCGCACTTTCTCCCTCAGCCACCTTTCTTGTCGCGTCTGCGCGATCGGAAGTCGCCATGAGGGCACCTGCCGTCAGAACGGCGCAGAAAAACAGCTTCATGCTCCGGAAACGACCATGCGGACGATCCTCTCTGCCGCCTGATCCCCATTTCCCCCGGGCAACAGATTCCAGGATGTTGTCTGACATAGTTGACTATTCTTGTTTTTTGTGTGTCCTGAATAATACAAAGAGATCCGAAAAAACCTTAAGAAAAAGCACAGTCACACGATCATAGATCCATGTTCCATGCCGTTTTCCGTGGTTATGAGTCGCCCAGGCAGGAGCCTGGGCGTGCACTGGACTCCTGACTGCCGCGTAATCGGTCACAAGTCGACAGCATTGACTGGTAAAGACGAACATCAAGCAGTACGACTGCGCTTTTGCCGTGCTGGGTGAGTACCAGCGGTCGCCCGGTCTTCCTTACCTGAGTGACCAGTGACGCGGTATTGGCCCTGAACTCTGAAAGGGGCCTGATATCATTCTCCAGATCTATCCTATCCATGCACAAATTCCCGCCCGTCCTGACGACTTTATTTCGTACGATTTTAGCTACCCTTAATTGTACGTATTTTTGTACATATAAAAAAAACAAACAGACGCCCCTTTTCCCTGATAACGTTTCGGGTGGATCGCCAACCAAAGCCTGAGATCAGGCCATAATGGTTATTGCAATGACTGATTGTTTGTGAGACAGCCTTGATAAGAATCGGTGCCCGGCAATCGGGACACTCAGGAGAGGTTGTCATCCTGCTGGAAAAGAGTCCCTGCCTCGGAGATTTTCGGTTTTGGGGTCTGCAGGTGGGAAACATCCATCTGCTTGACCTGCATGACAAGTTTGAGAGTGTTGGTCACCAGTTCCCTGATCGAACGCTTCACATAGCGGCTGCGACTGAAGCGCTCGTAATTGTGTTCAGTATCTTCAGCAATCCAACCACGACTCCAGCCGACGAAATTAAACGGCGGAAAGGTGAAGCCGAGGTCAGTAAAGAAAGAGTTCAGCTGTCCGACGACTCCCTGAACATTGTCCTGACCGCCAGTCACAATAAACGATGCGACCTTGTTTCTGATGATTACCCGGTCGTTCACCGTGATCTGGTTCTGGACCGTATTGAGCCGCTCTGCCATCTTGTAGTATAGCGAACATGCATTACCCCACCTGATCGGTGTTGCCAGGATCACGGCATCAGCCCAGAGGACCATTGCCCGGTAAATCTCGTTCATTCCGTCGCCGGGGTCCATCTCAGAAATCGAGCATGGCCATGTGCATGCCTGTTCATGACGGCTGTAATACCCTTCACAGTGTCGAAACTCGAGGTCCCGGATACGGATCATCCTGACCGATGCACCAAACCCGGAAGCTGCGAAATCAAGGGCCGCCTGAAGGGCACTCTCCGATGTTGAGGGACGCGGAAGGTCCCGGTTCATGTTGGTCGTTGAGATACCGAGTACGTTCAGCGAGCTCGGGGTTACCTGGTAATCGAGGTTCCTCAAATCTGCCAACGGGTCGTTTTCATGAACTGCCCTGAACGCAGGAGTGAGGGGCTCTTCCGATACAAGGATCATACCGTCCAGAACCTGCACGCCGTAAACAGCCTGGCGATCCTGATAACCAGCAGGAGCCTGACCGCTTTTCAGGTTATACTGCCATCCGTGCCAGGGACAGGTCACGTAGAGTTCCCCGTCATCGAGCTTCTGGACACGCCCCTGCCCGAGGTCGCCGCCCATATGCTGGCAGGTGCTCCCCAATGCCGTCACGACTCCCTCGTAATTGAAAAGCGTGATGGACTTCTGGTCATGCCGGACCGACTTGCTGCTACCATCCGGGAGTTCGGAAAGCGCAATGAGCGGCAGATAGTTCATGATCGAACTCCTGTTCAGCGTTCTGAAAAAGCCAGCTTGACGGCAAGCCCGACAAACACGGCGGAAGCGACCCTGTTGACAAGCTTCAGGGCAGAGGGAGAACGACGAAACCGGTCTCCGAGTCCGCCGGCAGCAAGGCTCAGTACCCCAAAAACGATAAGGGTTCCAAGGATGAACAGGATACCGAGTTGAAGGAACTGAAGCGCCATCGATCCATGACGCGGATCGGCGAACTGGGGAAGAAAAGCCAGGAAAAAGAGCGACACTTTCGGGTTGGTCAGGTTCATGATGATCCCCCTCCTGTAAAGCGCCTGTCCTGAAAGTGCCTGAGCAGCGTCGGTCTGCCCGGCAGCAGCACCGGCGCCCCAGGCCTTCCATGCAAGATAGAGCAGATAGATCGCTCCGGCAGCCTTCAGAATGGTGAATGCGATGGCAGACGCCCGTACAATGGCAGCAAGACCGAAAGCGACTGCCAGCGTATGGCCCACAAGACCGGTGCAAAGCCCGAGCGTGACGGCAAAACCCGCAGCACGGCCGTTCTGCGCGGACTGGGCTATGACGAAAAGGTTGTCAGGCCCCGGAGAAAGGGCGAGAAGAATGGCCGTAGAGAAAAAAATGAGCAGCGTCTGGCTGTCGATCATGGTATGGTCAGTTTTTCTTTGCGCATGTCAATAAAGCGTTTTCTGCAACAGAATGACATCGAACGAGCGGCCATTTTTCAGGCCAATCCCAGTCAGGCACCCTTGCAGGGAAAATCCCCTGGCCATATGGAAGTGTAAGCTCCCATCGTTGAGGGATGAAACCGTGGCAATGATCGAATTTATTCCCATCTCCCGAGCACCTGCTTCGAGCGCTTCAAGCATGATCGTGCCAATGCCCTTGCCCGTATATCCAGGCCCCAGAAAACAGGTCAGCTCCGCTGTCCGATCGAACGCAGGTATAGGACTGTAAGGTCGCAGGATGCCAAACCCGGCCAGGACTCCGTCGTCATCCCTCGCCGTCAGGGCTGGATAGCCCTGGCTGAAGCACATGAGCGAGTCGAACATCTCCACGCTGACGGGAATTTCGGTATAGGTCGAGAAGGTATGCTCGACATAATAGTTGAAAATGCCGGTCATCTCCTCAAGATCGGCAACGGCCATTGGCTGCAGCTCGACGTTCATTACCGGAACTTCTCCTGGCGCTGGCCTGACGACAGTTTGCCGCCGTAATGGCCGAGAAGAACAACGACAGGAAGCATTACGAACAGACTCGCCGTGTAAGTCCAGAAAAGGATACCGCTTCCGTTCATTACCCCCGGAACGGAGATTCGTATCGACACGGCGGTCACGCACAAAGCGAACAGCACAACTGAAAGCCTGATTTTTTTGGTGAAAACAGGCGCCTTTGCTCCCTTGTATTTTGTCTTCCATTCACGGATGCCGGACAAAAAAGAGATGGGAATGGCCATTAACACTATAACCAGCAGATGCACCACCGTATGCTCGAAAAAAACGTCACTGGAGGGCAGGGCAAGAAGAAGATAAAGTACCGCCACAGGAATCAACCCGTTGCTGAAATGGGCCGCAACGGCATGCAATATGAAAGTCTTTTTCATCTCCTCGATAAACTTGACAATCGACATATGGGTGATCGGTTGAGGTTGGTTTACAGAGATGGGGGCAAGTCTTGTGCTTAAGCACTCATCCTTAAAATTTACGTTCTTATATGCCCCTCTGCAAGAATCAGCTACAGTGAAGCCACCGCCTTGTCATGGCAGTTCCTGAATCCTCCGGCGAATATTTACAGCATGCAGTTTCATTCCTTGCTTATACAATGTTATTTTTCAGGCCTTGAGTTTCAATAAATAGTAATAATGATCGGGTGAACGATTTTCCTCCTGAACAATACGCGTTCGAAAAGACCCGGGAACCAGGCATACCGGAAGGGATAGGCCGGAGAAAGCCATTCGTACAGGGCCGACGCCCATCCGAACCACTTTCCAATATCAGGCTCTTCCTGAGGTTCCTCAAACCGGTCACCTGGATCCCTGTCATCTGGAGCTTCCTGTGCGGCGCCGTGGCAAGCGGAGCGTTCGGCTGGCATGAGCTTGCAGGCACGAAGTTTTTTCTGGCAGTACTTCTGACCGGCCCCCTGGCCACAGGGACCTGCCAGATGCTTAACGACTATTTCGACCGCGACCTCGACGAGATCAACGAACCCTCCCGCCCCATTCCCGGAGGAGCCATATCGCTCAGAAGCGCGACGATGCTCATCGCACTCTGGTCCGTCCTTTCGGTCATCACCGGATGGCTTGTCCACCCGCTCATCGCGCTCTATGTGGTCGTAGGCATCATTAACGCCCATCTGTACAGCGCCAACCCGATCAAGCTCAAGAAAAGGCTATGGGCGGGCAATACGATTGTCGCAGTTTCCTATCTGGTCATCCCATGGGTGGCCGGGGAGATCGCCTACAGGCCTGTTTTCACGCTCGCAGGAATTACCCCCTCACTCATCGCAGCCATGCTGTATACCATCGCCAGCACCGGCACCATGACGATCAACGACTTCAAGTCGATCGAAGGTGACCGGCAGGTAGGCATCCGGACCCTGCCGGTCGTCTTCGGCGAACGCAAAGCCGCCGTGATCGCGTCTGTCCTGATCAACATCGGCCAACTCATGGCCGCCGCCTACATGCTCATGATCGACCGACTTCCCTACGCCCTGGCCGTGGCCGCCCTTGTCGTGCCGCAGTTCTTCCTGCAGTTCAGCCTTGTCCGCTCCCCAAGGACGATGGATGTGCGTTACAACGCCTTGGCCCAGAACTTCCTGGTCGCGGGCATGCTGGTGTGCGCCTTCGCCATCAAATCACTCAACCCATGACCTCCGGCAACCGTCCAGAGATTTCGGTCATCCTGGCGACTTTCAATCGAGCCTCGCTCCTGGAGCAGGCCATCGAAAGCGTCGTTACCCAAACATTCCCCGACTGGGAGCTGGTCGTGGTGGACGACGGCAGCTGCGATGATACCTTCAATGTAGTGGACCACTACCTTCAGCGGCACGGAAACATCCGCTACATGAAGCATCGGAACCGGAAGGCTGCCCTTTCACGCAACGCTGGAATACAGGCCTCGTTCGGACGATATATCACATTCCTTGACAGCGATGACTTTTACCACCCGGAACACCTTGAATCGAGGCACCGCCTGCTCGAATCGAGACCGGATGTCGACCTTCTTTCGGGAGGCTTCATCATTGAGGGCGACCCATGGGTCAGGGACCGCAAGGATCCTGAAAAGCTTGTCCATATCGGCGAATGCATCCTTTGTGGCACCCTCTTCGGTCGCAGGGAGCTGTTCGTTACCCTGAACGGATTCAGGGCGATCGACTACGCCGAAGACACCGATCTCTGGGATCGGGCGGGCCAGCAGCACAGCATCATGAAAATCGACACACCGGAAAGCTATGTCTACCGGCGATCGGAAGACAGCATCACCAGAAATTACAGGGGAACATGACCATGATACGTTCGGTCACCGTTTACTGCAGCTCGAGCGGGAAGGCGCCTCAGGACTATTTCGACGAAGCAGCCGTGCTCGGGACCGGGCTCGCGGATCGGAACATCGGACTGGTTTACGGTGGTGGCCATGCAGGCCTTATGGGCCGGACGGCCGATGCGGTCATGCAGGCCGGAGGCACGGTCAGAGGCATCATTCCGCGCTTCCTAAAGGAACGCGAAGTCGCCCATTACGGAATCACGGAACTGCACGTGGTAGAAACCATGCACGAACGGAAAATGATGCTCACCGAGTGGGCAGACGCCTTCGTAATCCTCCCGGGCGGGTTCGGAACCCTGGACGAATTCATGGAAATCCTTACCTGGAAACACCTCGGCCATCACCGAAAACCTATCATCCTGCTGAACAAAAACGGATTCTGGGACCAGTTACTACAGTTTTTCGAACGTATCTCCTCGGAAAGCATGGTCGGAAAGGAGTATGAGCAGTTCTACACAGTCTGCCGGAACGCTGAAGATATCCTTGATCTGTTTGACAACCTCGAAGAAGTTTAATACTTCAATTCTTCAAAGGAACCCCCTGGGCTCCGGGACGGTTATCTGCTATTAGAAGTTTGAACGATCAAAAAGGAGAAGATAGGATATGAGCATGACGCTGATTTTCGTCTACAACGCTGACAGCGGACCTGTGAGCGGCCTGTTCGATCTGGGACACAAGATCCTTAGCCCGTCAACTTACCAGTGCAGCCTCTGCACGCTGACCCATGGTCCATTCACTGAAAAAGAGGCCTGGAAAGAGTTCCGCCAGAGCGTAGGTGTGCCAATGGAGTTCCTGCACCGTGATGAGTTCGAGCAAAAATATGACCTCAAGTTCGAGTACCCGGTCATCCTCAGAAAAAACAGCAACATCGAGGTGCTTATGGCCAAAGAGGATATCGATAAGATAACGGAGCTCGATATACTCATAGAAGCCGTTAAAAAGCGAATTTCAGAGGAATACTGAGAACCGTAGATGGTTCCCGCCTGCAAATGCCATGAGATCGATGCAGCGGCAGAGCTCAGGGAATCAGCGCAGCAGCCCCTTTCGACCGTCCTTGACGGATGTCGAGCAGTGCCCGGTTGGCATCTGCGAGGGGGTAGCACTGCACCTCAGGCTTCAGATTTATCCGTCCTGCAATGTCAAGATAAGCCGAAACATCGGCACGCGTGATGTTGGCCACACTCTTGACCTCCTTCTCCATCCAGAGCTGGCGTTCATAACTGATTCCCGAAAGCAGGGCGCTGTCGACGGCTTCCTTGCGAATGGCGTTGATCACCAGGCGGCCTCCAGGTCTGAGGCATTCGAGAGCGGCCAGCACAGGTCGCCAGACCGGGGTGGTATCGATGATCGATGCGCAAAATTCAGGAGGTGCGTCAGCGGTATCTCCCGCCCAGTCGACGCCAAGAGTGCGGGCAAACTCCCTGTCAGCCTCACTACGGGCAAATACGAATACCGGTGATGAAGGATAGAGGTGTCTTGCAAGCTTGAGCACCTGATGGCCGGAAGCGCCGAAGCCGGTCAAGCCGAGTGTATCACCATCCTTCAGTCGGGCAAGCATCAGCGACCGATACCCGATAGCGCCTCCGCAGAGCAGCGGAGCCGCTTCGGCATCAGTAAACACATCCGGGACAGAGTAGGTGAAGGCCGCTGGCACCACCATGCATTCTGCATATCCGCCGTCGGCGTCACGCCCGGTGGCACGAAACTGCGCACAGAGGTTTTCGTAACCATCGAGGCAGAACGGGCAGTGACCGCAGGCGGAATAAATCCATGCGACTCCCCTTCTGCTGCCTGTTTGTATACCCTCCACCCCGTTTCCGCAACATTCTACCCTTCCAACAACCTGATGGCCGGGTATGATCGGAAAGAACAACGGAAGAGTCCTCCCTTCTATCTCGTCGATCTCCGTATGGCATACCCCGCAGGCGCCTGCACGAAGCAGCAACTCGCCCGGACCTGGTTCAGGAATCGCAACCCTTCGCTTGACCAATGGCTCCTGGCACTCGTCCAGCCGTACAACCCGCTCAAGCAACATGGCGTTCATCATAGGTCTCGCTCCATTTCAAAAAGCTGCATGAGAAATTCGAATACCGGACAACGAGTTCGCAGATCGGCTAAACAGCTCTTATTAGGGATTAAAACCGCTTCTGGTAGATATGACAGTACGGCTGATGCCCTGTTTTGTCGTAATAATCCTGATGATAGTCCTCTGCCGGCCAGAACTCCACTGCTTTGGTGACCTCCGTCACGACTTGATACCCTTTGGTTTTCAGTTGCGCAATCAGTGTTTCGGCGACCTGCTTCTGTTGGTCGTCGTTATAAAAAACCGCAGAGCGGTACTGCGTGCCGACATCCGGCCCCTGCCTGTCCGACTGGGTCGGATCGTGAATTTCGAAAAAGAGTCTGGCAAGAGCTTCATAACTCACGATCGACGGGTCAAATGTAACTTCGATGGCTTCCGCGTGGCCAGTCCGACCGGTACATACCTGCTTGTATGAAGGATTGGCGGTCGTGCCGCCAGTATAGCCGACCCTGGTGGAAAGCACACCCTTCACCTTGTTGAAATGATATTCGACACCCCAGAAGCAACCGCCAGCAAACACTGCCTTCTGAACAGCCTCAGCCGGCTTGTCGGCAGGATCAAACGAAAGAGAGACCGAATTGACGCAGAAACGGGCATTCTTCGACGTGAAACCTTCATTGAAAAACACATGTCCGAGATGACCACCACAGTTGGAACAAACAACCTCAGTCCGTCTGCCATCCGAATCGGGAACCTGCCTTACAGCCCCGGGAAGGGCATCATCAAAACTAGGCCAGCCGGTGCCCGACTCGAACTTGGAATCCGACCGGAAAAGCTCCGCGCCGCACTGCCGGCAGAGATAAACTCCCTTTTCCTTGTTGAGGTAATACTGGCCGGTGAAAGGCCTTTCTGTTCCCTTGTCGACTATGACCCTCTTTTCCTCGGGGGTCAGGGTTCTGTAGGTCATTGAATCCTCCTTAAGTATTTTCGTTCCAGTGGTTGCCAAACCCGCTGCAGGGAATTCCGGAGCACATGCCGCAAAAAGAAGTGTGATCAGGGCGAAAACGAAAGCCAGGATTTTCACCGTTACTCCAGCATCGGGGTTGAAAGCGCAGATGTATTGTAGCAATACAACCCGCATGACGTACAGAATGTTTCCGGGATAATCAAAGCTCACGCATCAACTGCCGTTTGATCCGAAAATATCAGGATCAGCACCTGAATTATGATTTGAAGATGCAGGATGCGGGGAAGGATTTCATCGGCATAGCAGCAAGACACTGCAAATCCCATTACCGGCAAAATAAGCGGAATCAACACGCAGCTGTCAACCAACCGAAGCGCTTGACTGTGCCTGTGATCAAAACGACTGCCAACCGGTGACCTGTGATCCGGTTTGATCGACATCACAGGTCATCCGCTGCAATCGGGAAATGAAACGTTATTACAAGATCAGAGGAAGGGGGAATCGTCCTCTTTCGGCGGCTTGAGGTGATCGATGCCGCCCGTGATGGCTTCAGCAGCTTTCATGACAAGCGTACCTGCTGCAAAAATCCCGAGGCCGGCGACGGCGATTCCGGCGAGGCCGTGGACGATCGGCATGCCGACCGGGGAAAACAGGGCGGCTCCTCCTGCGACACCCACTGCGGTTTTAACCATTACATCCTGACTGGGCTGTTCCATATCTATGGTCTCCATTATTTACGGTTTGATAAATCAAAATGGATACCTGCATCGCCGGGATTGCCGACGGCTACAGGGTAAAACCTGATGTTGAAACAAAATGAGCCATAACGTTGCAAAAATGGCAGCTAAATCATATAATACGGCTTCGTTTTCAAAGGACAATTAGCTCAGTTGGTTAGAGCGTTCGCTTCACACGCGAGAGGTCGTAGGTTCGAATCCCACATTGTCCACCCCATCTACCATGCATATAATACTGTCTGCCGGCTTACTTTTATTATCGGCTGGTGAACAAATAGTGAACTGAATTTGTATTTGTTATAGTTCAAATATATGAAAACCAGTCTCCTGATCCTCAGGATTCACTTGTTTGATCAATCATATTTAATCAATCATCACGCCATGGCAGGAGCTGGAAACTTCCCGGGCGCGAATTATTTCTGAGATCAGCATATGACGGAACAGAAAGCGCAACTCATTATCCAGCACCTGGAGGCAGAAAAGTACCTTGATGCCATCCAGTGCCTGCAGGATGAGGTCCTGAAAATAGAGGTCAAGCCTAAAATAGTTAACGTAGACAAGAGGAAAATCAAAACCTTGTCAAACGTCATTGATAAAATCAGCGAAGCAGCGGCATTCGGCAAAGAGTGGGACGAGGGTCGCAGGGCACAAAACGCCGCTATCTCCAGGATCCTGAAAATGAGCGAACCAAAAAAGACACAGTCGAATAGCTTGCCAGGTATCTAGCCCATGGCATCGGAAACAACAACTGAACTTATCACTCATCATTGCAGAGGAGAATCGTGCCTCCTTTTATGATAGCACTGGCACCTGATAAAAAACGTTAAACAAATCGTCTCGGCATAGAACTCGTGATCTCCAGAAAAAAAGGGAGCTGATACCAAATCTCAGCTCCCTTTTTCTATTTCACATACGGAGTGCCTTAATCAGTTTCTTTTAAACCGATCATTCTGCCTGTTATCGTTCTGGCCCTTGTCGCTCCCCTTATCATCCTGTTTTTGCTGTTCAGGTGCTTTCCGGCCCTCTGCAGGCCTGCTCTGCTGCGCTGGTGCCGGCCTGCCCTCTGACGGCCTGCTCTGCTGCGCTGGTGCCGGCCTGCCCTCTGAAGGCCTGTTCTGCTGAGCTGGTGCCGGCCTGCCCTCTGCAGGCCTGCTCTGCTGCGCTGGTGCCGGCCTGCCCTCTGACGGCATGTTCTGCTGCGCTGGTGCCGGTCGGTTCTCGGCTGGCCTGTTCGGCTGAGCTGGTGCCGGCCGGTTCTCGGCTGGCCTGTTCGGCTGAGCTGGTGCCATACGGTTTTCGCCTGGCCTGTTCTGCTGAGCTGGTGCCGGCCGGTTCTCGGCTGGCCTGTTCGGCTGGCCGGGTGCCATACGGTTCTCGGCTGGCCTGTTCGGCTGGCCGGGTGCCATACGGTTTTCGCCTGGCCTGTTCGGCTGGCCGGGTGCCATACGGTTTTCGCCTGGCCTGTTCGGCTGGCCGGGTGCCATACGGTTTTCGCCTGGCCTGTTCGGCTGGCCGGGTGCCATACGGTTTTCGCCTGGCCTGTT
>Ga0326726_10000178_pt1 | contig 62655 bp, 57 predicted proteins | sample MHFenrmetagenome_2_FD_207603 | JGI IMG/M metagenome (GOLD analysis project Ga0326726, IMG submission 207603) | Lab enriched peat soil microbial communities from Michigan Hollow, Ithaca, NY, United States - MHF15MN | ecosystem: Environmental > Terrestrial > Soil > Wetlands > Peat | place: USA... | reverse complement strand
ATCGCCGACAACATGATCATGCTTGACGGCGGCGGGATGCGTGGCGGTGAGGGGACCCAGGAACGGTCCCGCAACGTTGACGCGCCGGCCCAGGCACAACCGGAGGGAACGGAACCCGGGAAAAGCGCCGATGACGACCTGCCATTTTGATATACCCCCCAGTTATCCACATCTCTTTTCACACGTTACGCACATGAGGGGGTGGATACAGGGATCCCCGTAACACATTGATCTGTTGGTACTTGAATTATTCGACCTTCCATGGAACCGCAAGTTTTCTCGGATGCTCGTAACCAATGTGGGTAAGTTGTGAAAGCTAAGCTCGCGCTTGAGAACGGGGCGATTTTCGTCGGTGAGACCTTTGGTGTCGACGGCGAAATAGCCGGCGAGGTCGTTTTCAACACCAGTATGAGTGGGTACCAGGAGATCTTCACGGATCCCTCGTATGCCGGTCAGATTGTGACAATGACCTACCCTCTTATCGGCAATTACGGGGTGAACGAAGCCGACATTGAGTCGGCCCGTCCACAGGTTGCGGGTGTGATTGTCCGTGAGTATTCCGATTTTTTCAGCAACTTCCGCGCCACCCTTAGTCTTGGCGAATGGCTGACGAAGCATGGCATCGTGGCCATCCAGGGTCTGGACACGCGGATGCTGACCCGATTGATCCGCACCGAGGGAGCTCTGCGCGGCGTGCTTTCGACGCGAGATCTCGATGACGCCAGCCTTGTTCTGAAAGCGCAGGCCTCTCCTGTCATGTCCGGGCTTAACCTGGCGACAAAGGTCACCTGCGAGAATCCCTACGTCTGGAGTGGAGTCGATTCGACCCCCTTCGCCCTTCCACTCGTCGACGACGCGGTTCCGTCGCGGCGCTTCAGTGTGGTTGCCTATGACTACGGGATCAAGCGGAACATTCTCCGGCGACTCACAACGTACGGTTGCGACGTCACCGTTGTTCCCGCGGAGTATCCCGCGGCGGCGGTCCTGCATCGCAATCCGGACGGTATTTTTCTCTCGAACGGTCCTGGCGATCCCGCTGCCGTAAAGGCAGCGATTCGGAACATCAAAGAGCTGTTGGGGAAGAAGCCGATTTTCGGCATTTGCCTCGGGCACCAGCTTATGGCGCTCGCGCTGGGAGCGAAAACGTTCAAGCTGAAATTCGGACATCGGGGCGGAAATCACCCGGTGAAGAACCTTTTGACGGGGCGGATCGAGATCACGTCGCAGAATCACGGGTTTGCGGTGGATCCCTCCTCACTGGACGAGCGCGAGATCGAAATCACGCACGTAAACCTCAACGACCAGACCAACGAGGGACTGCGGCACCGACAGGTTCCGCTCTTCTCCGTGCAGTACCATCCGGAAGCCTCTCCGGGTCCGCACGACAGCGACTACCTTTTCCGGGATTTTCTTGCCATGATGGAAACGGGCGCACCGGTGTCCCTACCGGTGTCTCAGGGGTAGGGTCTTTATGCCCGAAGGCTACAAAGTTCTTCCTCTGATCTACGACCGCTGGCAGCAAACGTATGGTGCCGATTACTCGTCGCTGATTCTCCCGCGGTTGCTCGCCACCATTAACTCTCACAGAATCCCGACAACCTCCTTTCTCGATGTCGCATGCGGGACGGGCTCTCTCGGACTGATGATGTCGAAACGGGGGTGGTCATTCTGGGGGGTCGATGCTTCGGCGCTGATGGTTGAGAAGGCGCGCAGGAAGTTCCGCTCCGCGCGGCGGACGGGGACGATTTTCCGGCAGGATATGCGTTCGATTCGACTGCCGGTATACGTCGGGCTCGCCACGTCGATGTTTGACAGCGTGAACCATATCCTGAGCCGCCGGGATCTCCTGAAGGTCTTCCGCGGCGTTGCCGGAGCTCTGAATCCGGGAGGATACTTTATCTTCGATGTCAACAACGAGCTCTGCTTTCGAAAACTTTGGAAGCACACGGGGACAGTCCACCATCGGGACTTCACGCTCATCATGCAGAACCGTTACGAACGCGCGCGGCGGCGTGCGTATTCCTTTGTGACCCTGTTCCTGCGTGCGGGGAACCGGTACGAGCGGCTCGCGGAAATCGTTCAGGAGCGGTGGTACACGAAGCCGGAGATACGGGGGGTACTGCGCGAAGCGGGATTCGAGGTGCTCGAAAACGAGGATTTCAACTTCACCGACGTGCCGGAGGTCGGTGCAATCAAGACGTGGTGGGTGGCGAGAAAGCGATAGCCTCGCTCTCTCTCCCTGCGATACCCTGGCGTATTTCTTTTCCCTATCTCTTGTTCGACCATTCTTCCTCCTGACTCTATCATCATCGGTATGCACAGGCCCAGAAACGGGCAGATGTCGGAGAGAGAACAGGGAATTTGCTTCCGGTGATCCGTGCTCGACCAGGGATAGGCGACTACGAATACTGGTCCAGCCGCATTGTCTGGTTGGCGGCACCGTGGAACCCGAGCTGGCGGAGGGCGGAAGCCCAGGAAGTTCGGGCGGGGCGGTCCCCGTCCCAGTATTCAATCGTGATCGAGCGAAACGGTTTGAGGGGGATTGGGAGTTGTGTCAGGGCTATGAGTTGCCGGAGGGCCGTGGTCACCGTTTCCGTATCCGGACGGCCCAGCGTCCAGATCCTGCTCCCTTCGTTTTCGATCCAGAGCAGGGGGGTTCCCTCTTCCAATGCCATGAAGTTGCCGGGAAGTTTTGCCAAACGCGCCCCGGCAGGCTCCGACGTCGCAACAGGGAGTTCGCCAAATACGTTGGCCGGGTCGCAGGCGTTCAGCAGAAAGATCTCCCGCGTCTGGCCTCCCTTCAGCCGTCGTAATTCTTCCACGGCGAGGGGGTGGGCGTACTGCATCCCCGAAAGGCCTTCCACGAAGTACCCGCGACGAATCTCTCCCCGCATTTCCATACGCTGAAATTGCGTCGCAATCATCGCCCACGGTGCAAGACTCTCCCGCGGGTAGAACTCCCGAGCCACAATGCCATAGCGATCGAGGAGTTGTCGGGCGTGGCGCTCGGCTCGCTCCTCCTCGGAGAGCTCCGGTCCAAGATTCCCTGGCGTCCGGAGTAGCGACCATCGTCCGCTCCAGCCTGGGACCTGGCGGATCGCCTTGCGGGTGCGGCCCAGGAGTCGTTCGCGGTTCGGGCTGCGCCGGGCCAGGAAGAGGTCCGCCCGCTCGACAGGCACATCGGAAGGGAGTTTTCCCGAGCGCTTGAGCGATGTAAGTTCCGCGAAGACGTCGTTTGTGATCCAACCACTCCAGAAGAGTTCGGCAATACCCGCATTGAGCGCTGCAAGGGAGAGCTGTTCACCTGTGCGCAGGTCGCTCAGGAACGAGGCGCCCTGTTTTTGCAGGAGCATCAGGACGCGTTGTCCGGCCTCTGACAGCTGATCGGGTTGCACCAGTAGCGATCCGAGGAACGCCGATCCTTCTTCCCGGAAAAAGCTGAACATCTTCCCTGCCCCTGCGCCCGCCCAGAGAACCTCTCCCCGGCGGGAGAGTCCGCGGACCGCTTCGAGGTGTTCTTCACCGACCCGGCTTCGGAGGATGTCTCTCTCCCAGATGTCGGCGGGGAGAGCAAGGCCCTGGAGCTGCAAGAGACATTCTTCCACATCTTCCGCCTTGGTGAAACGCGCCGAAGGGTGGACATGCAGCCAGTGGGCGAGAAACCGTGAGAATTCCTGTGGAGAGGAGGGAGTGATCTCCTTGCGAAGGATCGAGAGGGTCTGTCGGTGGATCCGCTCCAGGTTTGGCCGGTAGCACCACTGCTCTTCGTTCGCATCCGGCATGCCGGCCGGGCGAAATCTCCCACGGATGAAGCCTGTGTTGGAGTCTAGGGCGCCGGCAAGCTGTTGTGCGCGTTCCCCGGTGAACCCGTAGCGTTGCGCCAATTCGGAAGAGGTCACCGGCCCGTGGCTCAGCAGGTATCTGTTGATCACCGCCCGGGCGTACTCGTCCCGCGTCAGGTCGGCATAGAGTGCCTGGTCTTCTCCCGCTATCCACCGTGGTCCCTCAGGCATCGCCATCTCCACTGCCCTCCCGTCAGCCACCAGAGTCCGGAGCATGTGCTCACCGTCACCCGCGCATCGGGCCACGATCTCTGTGCGGGACAGGTCCCCCACGCGAAGAAGAATCTCCATCAGTTCTTCCGGAGACCGGGCCCGGGCATCCTCGCTGCTGTGCTGTAACTGCCTTTCGATCAGTTCGATCGCCTCCGGACGAAGGAGGGATGGAACGGCGTCGAGATCGACCAGTTCTGACAGAAGCTCCCTATTAACAGCGAGGTACTGGCTGAGCCGATCTGCCCGGGGCTGGTCCCACTCGTACATGTAGACGGCGATGAAGTCGAACAGCAGGCTCGCGGTGAACGGGGACGGAACCTCGGTCGTGACGGTGCGGATTTCTATGGTTCCCGTTTCAATCCCGCTGGCGACCTCTTTGAAGTGTTCGATGTCCAGGATGTCATGGAGCACTTCCCGGAGCGTTTCGATGACGATGGGGAAATCCGAGAAACGGCGGGCGATTTGCAGGAGATCGGCGGCGCGCAACCGCTGGAGCCAGAGGGGGGTGCGTTGGCCCGGTCCACCTTTCGGCATCAGGAGCGCACGGCCGGCATTCTGGCGGAACTGGCCCCCGAAGAGCGGGGAGTCAAGTACTTCTTCCAGGACTTCATCGATGGCCTTTGCAGCGGAAAAATTGTCAAACAGGGTGGCGGGGAGCTCGCGGGCGTCCGCGCTGCGAAGGAGCACTCCGTTATCGTTGTAGAGCATCTGTGGCTCGATCCCTGTCTGCTCCTGGAGGTGGCGGGCAAGAACAAGTCCCAGAAGGCCGTTGACACGCCTGCCGAACGACGAGTGGACAACAATCCGCGGGTCTCCTATTTCGTCGCGGAACCCTTCGACCAGGAGGAGCCGGTCATGGGGAATCACGCCTGTGGCGGAATGCTGTCGGCGGAAGTATTCCTGAATATTCCATGCTGCCCGGGGATCGAGGGGATATTCCCGCTGGAGCCAGGAGAGACATTCCGCGCTTTCTATCCTGGCGCTCATGTCGCGTCTGAACATCCCCACGCGGACTCCCATCTCATAGCTTCGACCGATCCCTTCTCCCCGCCAGAACGGCATGCGTGCGGGCTGGCCCGGCGCGGGCTGGACAATCACGCGGTTCGGGTCCATCCCCGTCACCCGCCAGACGTTTGTTCCAAGGATGAATGTGTCGCCCACCCTCGTTTCGAAGATGAATTCCTCGTCTACCTCGCCGACTTTCGTTTTCGCGTCCGAGAGATACACGCCAAAGTAGCCACGATCCGCGATGGTCCCTCCCGAGGTCACCGCCAAGCGGCTGCTTCCCGGAAGTGCACGGAGTATTCCGTTGACCCGGTCCCACGAGATTCTTGGCCGCAGTTCCCGGAAAGCCTCCTGCGCATAGCGCCCCGCGAGCATCTGAAGGACATTCGTGAACATTTGTTGGGAGATGGAGCGATAGCAGGCGGATTGCCTGATGAGGTCGAAGAGATCGTCGGTTTGCCAATCCTGCACACTCACCATAGCGACGATCTGTTGTGCAAGTACATCGAGGCAATCCCCCGGGATGACCGTCGGTTCTACGTCGTGTTCCAGCATTCCCCGTCCCACAACCGCGGCTTCGACGAGGTCTTCGCGATGGGTGGGGAAGACACGACCCTTGCTTTTTGCCGTCACGAGATGGCCCGAGCGTCCGACCCTCTGCAAACCGCGCGCGACTCCTTTGGGAGACTGGATCTGGAGAACGCAGTCGATGCTCCCGATGTCGATCCCGAGTTCGAGCGAAGAGGTTGCCACCAGGGCCCGCAGTCGCCCTTCTTTGAGCTCCTGTTCCATCCGTTCCCGGGCCAAGCGCGACATTGATCCGTGGTACGCCTGGACGAACGGCGGCCCGTCGGAGGTGGGGGAATGGGTCTTCTCCGAGGAAAAGGGAACCGCATACATATTGAACATCCGGCCCGCCGCAAATCCCTCGTTGGTTTCCCCCGAAGCCATCTCGTTCAGCTTGGCCGCAATACGCTCCGCCAATCGTCTGTTGTTCACGAAAATCAATGTCGTGCGATGGCACCGGACGAGCGCGAGGATCTCGGTGAACACGAGGGGCCAGACGCTGTCGGCGGTCAGAAGGGAGAAGTCAGGGGCCGCGCATTCGATGCGGAGATCCATGCTCTTCCTCTGTCCTGCATCGATGATAGCGACCGGTCTTGGCTCGAGGCGGCCCTCGTGCCAGGCCAGTCCGCCCAGAAAGGCGGCGATCCGGTCAAGGGGTTTCTGTGTCGCGGAGAGTCCGATCCTGACGATTTCCTGGTCGGCTACGGCCTGCAGTCGCTCAAGAGTGAGCGACAGGTGGACTCCTCGTTTGTTTCCGCAGATCGAATGGATCTCATCGACAATAAGATACTGGACTGTAGTGAAGAGTTTCCTCGCCTGGCGCGAGGTGAGCATGAGGTAGAGGGATTCCGGAGTCGTTATAAGGATATCGGGGGGGTGGCGCAGCATGGCGGCACGCCTATGCTGAGGGGTGTCGCCCGTGCGCACGGCGGGTCGAATGAGGGGAAGCTTCAGGCCGTCACGGTGAGCCTCTTCATGTATGCCGGCGAGCGGCGCTTCGAGATTTCTTTCGATGTCGTTGCTGAGCGCTTTGAGGGGCGAGACGTAGAGAATCCTGATCCCCGGTGTGACATCCCCCTTGAGTCGTTGTTCTACAAGGTGGTTGATGGCCCAGAGGAAGGCCGCCAGGGTCTTCCCTGAGCCCGTCGGGGCCAGGATCAGGGTGTTCTTTCCGGAAGAGATGCTTGGCCAGCCGAGCACTTGCGGTGGGCTCGGCGTGCCGTAGGTCGATTCAAACCACCGTCGCACCGTCGGGTGAAAATCGTCGAGGATTGTACGGGAGGTCATGGAAAATACATACGAGATGAGTCCCTGAAAATCAATCCGAAAATCTCCCTTTTTGCCAAAGATTCCGCAACATCGGCACCCTTTGAAGCGTATAGGTAAGTGAGAACTTACCCCCCCCACGCCGTCCGAGGTCCCCATGAAAAAGAAGAAGAGAATCATCCTTTCCTCCATTGGCGTTGCCGTCCTCATTGGGGGGGCCTTCCTCCTGTTCGGCGGATCCAAGACCACCAGCGAGAATGCCCTTCCCACCGTCAAGGTAACCCGGGGGAACATCGTGGACAAGGCGCTGGCCGTAGGGACGGTGGAGCCCGAAAACGAGATCTCGGTAAAATCCAAGGTCTCCGGGGTCGTGAAGCGGATCTTCGCCGATGCCGGCTCCTATGTGAAGGCGGGGGATCCGCTGCTGGAGGTGAAGCCGGACCCGACACCGCTGGAGCTGGCGGACGCTAAGCGTCAGGTGCAACTCAAGGAAGTGGAGATGGACAATCTCACCAAGGAGAGCGTGCGCAAAGAATCCATGGCACAGAAGCAGCTGATCTCTGCGAAGGAATACGAGGATTTTCAGCGTACGTTCCAGGAGGCACAGCTGCAGCAGAAGATTACGCGGGAGCGTCTGGCGCTCCTTGAAAGCGGCAAAGTGACGATTGAGAACACGCACATCGAATCGATCATCAAAGCCCCCATAGACGGGTACGTCCTCCGGAAGATGGTGGAAGTGGGAGATCCGGTCACCCCGCTCACATCGTACCAGGAGGGGACGGTCCTTATGAAAATGGCGAACATGGAGCGACTGGTATTCAAAGGGACTGTGGACGAGATCGACGTTGGCAAGTTGAAGGAAGGGATGCCTGCCGAATTGAAGGTGGGTGCTCTTCCCAACGAGAAGATCGAGGGGCGCCTCTCGAAGATATCGCTGAAGGCGGAAAAAAAGGAAAACGCCACTGTTTTCCCGATCGAGGTATCCATCCCCAAAAACAACAATGCGGTGCTCCGTGCAGGGTACTCGGCAAATGTGAATGTGATCATTCAGAAGAAGGACAGCGTGCTGACCATCCCGGAGCGCGTTGTGACGTTCCGGAATGATTCGGCTTTCGTCAAAACGGTTCTCGGGCCGGACCGAGACGAGGAGCGGTTCATCAAGACGGGTTTGAGCGATGCCATTAGTATCGAGGTGCTGGAGGGCCTGAGGGAGGGGGATCAGCTGAGGGAAAAACCAGTCAAGAAGATAGAGTAGCGCATCAGGCGAGTATGCGATCCCTGCAATCCACCATACGCGAATTTCTTCGCGATCTTCGTGCCCAGAAGCTGAGGACCTTTCTGACGATTTTCGGCATCGTGTGGGGGACCGTCGCGATCGTCGTGCTGCTGGCATTCGGGATGGGTTTTAAGAAACAGCTCTCCGCCAACATGCACGGGATCGGCGAAAGCATCGCCATCATGTTTCCGGGGCGGACGACGAAGGCTTCGCAGGGATTCGGGACCGGCCGGCCCATCCGGCTGATGGAAGACGATGCACGTCTGCTGGCCACGGAGATTCCGGATATTGCGCGCATCAGTCCGGAGTATTCACGGGAATCGATGGTGCGGGTGGGCGAGAACATCATCAATGCGCTGGTTTCCGGTATCTATCCCCTCTACAGCGACATGCGCAATGTGATCCCCGCACCCGGCGGGCGTTTCATCAACGACCTCGATCTGCGGGATCGACGGCGCGTGGTGGTACTTGGCAACGAAGTGAAGCGACTCCTGTTTGGCGAGGAGGGAGAGGCCGTGGGGAAAATCATTATGATTGGAAACGTTCCCTACACCGTGGTCGGTGTCATGCTGAAGAAGATTCAGAACTCCTCATACAATCGCCGGGACCAGGACCGGGTCTTCATCCCCGCATCGACGTTCTCTTCTGTCTACGGATCGCTCTACATCCGCAACATAATTTTCCAGTCGAAGGACCCGACTCGCTCGGAGGAGACGGAATCGCAGGTAAGGCAGGTGCTGGCGAAGAAGTACAGGTTCGATCCGGAGGACAAGGATGCCGTCTGGATCTGGAACACGGCCAACTTCGACAAGTTCATTTTCTATTTCTTTCTGGCGTTCAACATTTTCTTGGGCGTGATCGGGAGCTTCACCCTCGCGGTCGGCGGCATCGGGGTCGCCAACATCATGTACATTGTCGTCCAGGAACGCGTCAAGGAGATCGGCGTCAAGCGCGCGGTCGGGGCGACCCGGGGGAATATCCTGATGCAGTTCTTCGCGGAGACGTTTTTCATCATCGGTCTTGGGTCGTCGATCGGGTGGATGATCGCCCTGGGAATTACCAAAGCGTTGACGCTCATACCGATCAAGGATTTCGTCGGGACTCCCGTTATTTCCTGGGAGGTTGCGCTTGCCACGGCTGCAGTGCTGGCGCTCATCGGGCTGGCCGCGGGGCTGTTTCCCGCGCGTCGCGCGGCCAACCTCAACGTCGTCGAATGCCTCCGCGCCTGACGGCGCGCAATGAAAGTTGAACGACCATGTGGCGTGAACTGTTGAGGGAATTCGTCGTTGACCTTACGACCCACCGTACCCGGGCGATCCTGACCCTTGTGGCGATCACGTGGGGGACCATCGCGGTGGTTCTCCTGCTTGCTTTTGGACGGGGTCTGGGGAACCAGATGCAGGCGGGGACGGTGAATGCCGGGAACAGGATCATGATCCTGTATGGCGGGGAGACCGGCATGCAGTTCGAGGGGATGCCGAAGGGACGAAAGATCCGCATGGTGGAGGAGGACGCGGCGATGCTGGCCCAGGCGGTCCCGATGATTGCGATGATCAGTCCGCAGTACATGGGCAACGTCCAGCTCTCATACAAGAAGTACACCACCAACACCTCCTGTGAGGGAGTCAACCCGGCGTTCGAGGAAATGCGACGCATGTACCCTACGGCAGGTGGGCGGTTCATCAACGACGTCGATGTCGCGGAACAGCGGCGGGTAATGGTTCTGGGCGCAAGAATCGCGGAGGACATTTTCGGCGATGAAGAACCGATCGGCAAATCGCTGCTGGTTGACGGTCTGCCGTTCACCGTGGTCGGCCTTCTGCAGGACAAGATCCAGACCAGCATGAACAACGGTCCGGACTCGTACCGGGCCATCATGCCGTACAGCACGTTCCGGACAACATACGGTCCCGTCCGTGTCTCCTCGATTGTAGTTCGCCCTGCCGATCCGATGCAGCAGGAGGATCTCAAAAAGGAAATCTTCCGCGTCCTCGCCCGGAAATACCACTTCGACCCCAGCGACGAGCGGACACTCTTCATCTGGGATTTTATCGAGCAGGAGAAGATGGGGCAGAAGATCGATATGGGGATGTCGATCTTCCTCGGTTCCATCGGTTTTCTCACGCTGCTGATCGCCGGGGTGGGTGTCACCAATGTTATGTACGTCGTGGTGAAAGAGAGGACTCGCGAAATCGGCATCAAGATGGCCGTAGGCGCCCGGCGCAGCTACATCATGAGCCAGTTCATCTTCGAGGCCCTGCTGATTGCCCTTCTCGGAGGGGCGGTGGGGATCCTCTTCTCCTGGGGAGTGGTGTCGATCGTACGAATGATCCCGGCAGCAGACGATGGCCCGATGCAGTTTTTCAACAAACCGGTCCTTTCGGGGACGATCATGCTCCTGACGACGGGAATCCTTACCCTCCTCGGCCTTCTGGCAGGATTCTTCCCTGCCCGAAAGGCCTCGTCGGTGGATCCGGTGGAGTCCCTCCGGTACGAATGAGCTCAGCCGACGCCCAGTTATTGTTTTGGTGGTTTGCGATTCGTATACCATCTCCTCACAATCGACCCCGGGGGCATCTCCCGCATCGTATAGTTCAGGAGGATTCTGTGTTTCGCACTGCTCTTCTCGTTCTTCTCCTTGTGGTCACTTTCTCTCCGCTTGCCGCTCAGGGAAAGGCCGGGGGGGGAGGGATGTTTGTGCCGGTCACCGCGTTTGATCCAGCGCGTAACGCGGCTGCTGACATCGATGTCGCGGTCGCCGAGGCGAAACGGACCGGGAGACGGGTTTTGATCGATGTAGGTGGGGAGTGGTGTATCTGGTGCAAGCGGTTGGACCAGTTCTTCCGGGATAACAATGATGTCGCCGACTTTCTCCACCGGAAGTATGTGACCGTCAAGGTGAACTACAGCAAGGAAAACAAGAATGAGGCTGTTCTCGCGCGCTATCCAAAGGTTGCAGGCTATCCCCATCTGTTTGTCCTTGACGAGACGGGTGCACTTTTGCATTCGCAGGAATCCGGGAGGCTGGAGAGGGGGAAAGGGCACGACCGGAAGAAGGTGTTGGCATTCTTGAAAGCGTGGGCGTCGCGGCGATAGGAATATGGAGGGACTCTGCGGCCACTTGGTCAGCGGCGTCTGGCGGAGGATGCCGGTCGGCTGGCAGGGAGGTTGAAACTGATCGATCAGATGAATGCCCGGAATGCAGGTTGGGAAGCTTCAGAGGCGGATGATGGGGGAACGGAGTATTCACTGCTCCTGTTCTTACTGAAGGGATACAGAAGGAGGTTCGAATGAGCTCTTTGGTGAGGTTGCTTATTATCGGTCTGCTGGCACAGGGAATGGTGGGGAGCGTGGCTGCCAAGCAGGCCCCAAATTTTGCATTGAAAACTGCCGATGGCAAAATCGTCGAGCTGAAGCAGCTTGCGGGAAAGGTCGTGGTGGTGAATTTCTGGGCGACCTGGTGCGGCCCGTGCAGGGCGGAAATACCGGGGATGCTTGAGGTGTATGGCAGGTACAAGGGGAAGGGGCTGGAAATCATCGGAATATCCCTTGACCGGCAGGGTTTCACGGTTGTTACGCCGTTTGTGCAACGGATGAAGATTGACTACCCTGTTGTTGTGGGCGATAATGAACTGGTTGCGGCATATGGAAATTTCAGTGCTATCCCGACGACATTCGTGGTGGATAAGAAGGGAAACATCGTTGGGGTGCACACCGGTTCGATGACGAAGGAGCAGTTCGAACAGATGGTCAAGCAGTATCTTTGATTGCCGATGGCAGTCGGGTAAGAAAAAACCCCACCCGGTAGGCCCGGGCGGGGTTTTGTATTTTGTGCGTCTGCTCTGTCAGCACTTGCTCCAGCCGCAATTGTAGCAAACGACGCACCCGGTCACATGTTCCACGTTGCTTCCGCACTCGGGGCAGGTGGTGCTGGTTCTCTCTCCCGTGTCGGCAGACTGGCTGTGACCGGGGGCAGCGCTCCTTCTCTTCGGCGTGGTGTGGAGGGGGTGGCGTCCGGCAAGCGCTTCCTCCCGGCTTTCGATGTGTCTTTCGATTGCCTTGCCGATTGCGTCGGGGGTCGAAAGGACCTGCCCGCCGTGTCCGTCCCACACCGGTGTCGGGCCGGAAATGCCTTTGAGCTGTTTTACAATCTCACGCGGCTCGATGCCTGAGCGAAGGGCGAGGGAGATAAGCCGGCTGATCGCTTCGGACTGTGCCGCCGCGTTCCCTCCCGCTTTCCCGATCGTCGTGAAGACTTCGCAGAGGCCATTCTCATCTTCATTGATCGTGACGTAGAGGTAGCCCTCGCCGGTTTTCACGCGCTCGGTTACGCCAAACGTCCGGTGAGGACGTTCTCGCGGTCCCTTCTGCTTCGGGGTTTCCGGCTTCGGTTCCTTCTCCTGCTTCCTGGCGAACTCTTCGGTCTGGAGAATTCCTTCCCGGCTTCCCTCGCGATAGACGGTGATGCCCTTGAGCCCTGCTTTGTAGGCCGTCATGTAGATATCGGCCACCGTATCCACGCTGACATTCTCGGCCAGGTTAACGGTGGATGAGATGCTGCTATCGACGTACTTCTGGATGACGCTTTGCATCTTGACCCGGAAGTAGGGATCGATCTGATGGGCGGTCACCACAAAGTCGGGGAGAAGCTCGTCGTCGCCGAACAATTTCTTGATGAGCGGATGGTATACCTTGTATTCCGAGAACGTGTCCCCATCGTGGTTCTTCACGCGGCGGCGGTAGCTCGTGGAGAAAACGGGTTCGATGCCGGAGCTTGTCTGAGCCACGATCGACCCGGTGCCTACGGGCGGGACGGTAAGCACCGTGCTATTCCGGATTCCCTGTTTCTTGATGGATTCCTGAATATTGCCCGGCAGGGTCTGGACGAACTTGCTTCGGGAGAATCCCTCCCACTGGAACAGGGGGAAGGAGCCTTTTTCCGTGGCCAGCTGGATCGATGTTTCATAGGCCTCGTCGCGGATGAGCCGCATGACTTTATCGGTCTCGTCGAGCGCCTGTTGTGAGTCGTACCGGATCTTCATCATCACCAGCGCGTCGGCGAGGCCGGTGATGCCGAGGCCGATGCGGCGGTCGGACGCGACCGCGCGCTTGATCTTGTCAAGCGCATGGTTGTCCATATTGTAGTCGATGACGTTGTCCATGAAGCGTGTTGCGATCCGGGTCACGTCGGCCAGCTCATCGTAGTTGAAGTGCCCATCCTCGTCCACGAATTTGCTCAGGTTGATATTGCCGAGGTTGCAGGCCGTGTAGGCTGCCAGGGGCTGCTCGCCGCACGGATTGGTGCTGGTGAGCGGGTTGGCGTACTCCACGTTGTGGTAATCTCTCATCGTGTCCCAGAAGATGATTCCGGGTTCGGCCGATGCATGGGCGTTCTTGATGATCTTATACCAGAGCTCTTTGGCGCGCACCTTGCGGAAGGACTTTCCTCCCCAGCGCAGTTCGAAATCCGTGTCGTTAATCACGGCGTTCATGAATTCATGGGTGATCAGGACGCTGATGTTTGCGTACTGGACCTTGATTCGTCGCGGATCGTTCTTGATGGTGATGAAGCGTTCGATATCGGGATGATCCACCCGGAGGGTGAGCATGAGTGCGCCGCGGCGGCCGGCCTGGGAAACGGTGTTCGTGCTCTCGCTGAAGAGGTTCATGAACGCGGTGGCGCCGGGGGAATGGTCGATCGTCGCATTGACCGACGCCCCTTCCGGGCGCAGGGTGGAGAGGTCCGTGCCTACGCCTCCGCCGGTCCGGTACACCATGGCTGCTTCGCTGATGCACTGGTAGATTCCTTCGAGGCTGTCTTCCTGGATGGGGATAACATAGCAGTTCGAGAGGGTGGGACGTCGTCGGGCATCTTCCCGACCGGCGCCGTGCATGACACGACCCCCGGGAACAAACTTGAAATCAAAGAGGAGAGCCAGAAACCGGTTGTACCAGAACTCGCGGGACTTCTCGTCCTTCTCCACGGACGCGATCGCCCTCGCGATGCGGTTCCAGAGGTGCATCGGTCCTTGCTCGTTCGGGGCGAGGTATTTCGACCGGAGTACATCCGCGGCCAGTTCGTTGTCGCTGTAGTAGTCGCGACAGTTTAGCGCGAGATCCATAATGGTCTCGTTCAGTGTGCCCGTCACGCCTGCCGCGCGTCCAGAGGCACCGGTAGCAACGCCGGTAGGGGATTCCTTTTGGGCCATAGCACGTACACCCTGCAGATTAATGGTGAAAACGCCCCCCACGGCTCGGAAACCTTGTGTTCCAAGTCGTCGTGAGCGTTAAGAGTTCCTGGTTGAGAAGTTGCCGGTCGGTTTTTCAACCGGGAGCACCAGCATCGGGAAGGAGTAACCTCCGTTATGCCAACGGCTTTCCGGAGTTGGCTCTCTTATTAGTAGAGCTAATCAAAAGTGCCGGCCGAAAATATACGATGTTGATCGAGGGAAGTCAAGTTAATATTTTGACAATCGACATTTTTGACAATTTTAAAAGCACTTACTCGCCCGACGGGCGGCACGAGAGTTGCCTGGGAGGGACGAGTAGAGGTTTCTGAGCGGTCATGGGTGGGAGGGAGAGGAGTGGCCTGCCACACGTGCGGAAGGGAGCGGATGTCTTGCATTTCACCCATGTCCGAAGTACCTTGATCTGCACGCGGCTTTCTTGTCCCACCACGCAGGAAACCCTCCGATGGCAGTCCAGGTTCAGTTTACGACCATCCCCCAGATGTTTCAGAAGCTGACTGCGAAATTTGAGAATGAAACGCGGCCAGTTCTGATGCACAAGGTCGAGGGGAAGTATGTGGGGATCACGTACAGCGAGTTGCGGCGGCGCTCGGAGCTTTTTGCGTTCGGCCTTGCGTCGCTCGGGTTGAAGCGCGGGGAGCGCGTATCGATAATTGCAGAAAACCGGCCGGAATGGGTCATGGCCGACCAAGCGGTGGCTGCTCTGGGCGGCGTCACCGTTCCGCTGTATCCGACAATGACGGCAAAGCAGAATGAGTATATTTTCAACGATTCCGGTGTCCGATTTGCCGTTGTCTCCAATCAATTCCAGCTGAACAAGGTCCTCCGGGTGCGTGAGAACATTCCGACCCTGGAGAAGGTTATTCTCATGGTCGAAAAGTCCGGCCCTATGGAGCCGGATGTCCTTCTGTTTTCTCAGGTCCTGGAGTTGGGGGAGAAATTCGCACGCGATAACCCCGACCATGTAAATGTGTCCCGGGCGATGGTCCGCCCGCACGACCTGCTTACGCTCATTTATACCTCAGGAACCACGGGTAATCCGAAGGGGGTAATGCTGAACCATGATAACCTGGTCAGTAATATCATTGCTGCCGCGCAAGTCATAGACTTCGGGACGGAAGACCTCCTCCTCTCCTTTCTCCCACTCAGCCATTCCTTTGAACGGATGGCGGGCTACTATACCGCCCTTTCGTGCGGTGCGACAATCGCTTACGCGGAAAGTGTGGAAACAGTTCGTGATAACATGCTGGAGGTGCGCCCTACTATCGTGACCACAGTTCCACGGCTGTTCGAACGTATTTACAGCCGCGTGCTTAAACAGGTCGATAGCAGTTCGCCTCTCCGCCAGAAGATCTTTCATTGGGGAGTAAGAGTGGGAAAGGCGCATGCGGCGGCGGTTCGGACCGGGAAGTCGCCGTCACCCATCCTCGCCCTCCAGCATGCGATTGCCGACCGTCTTGTCTTCAGCAAGCTCAGGGAAAAGACAGGCGGCCGGATGCGGTTTTTCGTCTCCGGCGGTGCTGCGCTTGCCCGCGAATTTGGCGAGTTTTTTGAGGCGGCAGGGCTCAAGATCATCGAAGGGTACGGGCTGACCGAATCCTCCCCCGTTATAGCAGCCAACCGGCTCCACCACTACAAGTGGGGGAGCGTAGGCCCCGCCATTCCGGGGGTGGAGATCCGGATCGCCCAGGATGGCGAGATCCTGGCGCGAGGTCCGAACATCATGAAGGGGTACTGGAACAATCCTGAGGCGACCAAAGAGGTGCTGGACAGGGACGGGTGGCTCCATACCGGGGACATCGGTCATCTGGACGCGGAGGGGTTCCTCTGCATTACGGATCGGAAAAAGCATCTATTTGTGAGCTCGGGGGGGAAGAACATCGCTCCGCAGCCGATCGAGAATCTGTTCCTGGCCAGCAAATACATCGAACAGTTCATGTTGATCGGCGACCGGCGGATGTTCCTGACGGCCCTGATCGTCCCGGATTTCGACGCCTTGAAGGACTACGCGGACTCCAACAACATACCCTACAGCGACAACGTCGAATTGACGCGGCATCCGGCGGTCAACGACCTGATTGAAAGCAACATCGCCCAGATTCAGAAAGACCTCGCTAACTTCGAGAGGGTCCGGAAGTTTACCCTGCTCGACAGGCAGTTCACCATTGAGGATGGAGAACTGACACCCACACAGAAGGTCCGGCGCAAGGCCATCGAAGAACGGTACAAGCAGATCATCGAGTCGATGTACGAAGGGGTCAGCTGAGCCGGGCCTCTCTTCCCACGTTTCGTTGACATTCGGCCGGTTTTTGCGTATTTTTTACGCAATTCCTCCGCAACTTTACCCTGATTCCTCTTGTTAGAAAGAGTAGAATGCTCGAGCAATACATCCCTCTCGGGATGATGATCGTTATCGGCGTCCTGGCAGGGCTGGTGTTTGTCAACATCAGCAAATGGCTCGGGCCGAAGCACCCCACGGAGGAAAAACTTTCGACATACGAGAGCGGAATGGAACCGGTGAAGACCGCACGGGAGCGGTTCTCGGTAAAATTCTACCTCGTGGCGATGCTTTTCATCGTGTTCGACATTGAAATCGTCTTCATGTACCCCTGGGCGGTACAATTTCGGCAGCTCGGCTGGTTTGGGTTTGTGGAGATGTTGGTTTTCATCGGAATCCTCCTGGTGGGGTTGCTCTACATACTCAGGAAGGGAGCGCTTCGGTGGCACTAGAGAGTTTGCAGCGAGAGGGGTATCTGGTGACCCGTCTGGACGAAGTCATCAAGTGGGCGAGGAAGAATTCTCTCTGGCCGATGCCCATGGGGATTTCCTGCTGTGCGATCGAGATGATGGCCACTGCTTCGCCGCGGTTCGACATCTCCCGGTTCGGGTCGGAAGTCATGCGCTTCACCCCGCGCCAGTGTGACGTAATGATCGTTGCCGGCACGGTGACGTACAAAATGTCCAAAGTCGTCCGGAAAATCTACGACCAGATGCCTGATCCCAAGTGGGTCATCTCGATGGGGGCCTGCGCTTCTTCGGGGGGCATGTTCCGGTCCTACGCGGTGGTACAGGGAATTGATCAGTTTATGCCGGTTGACGTGTTCGTGGCCGGTTGTCCGCCCCGGCCGGAGAACCTCCTTTATGCTCTTATGGAATTGCAGAAGAAGATCCAGGGGGAGCCGCAGCTGGGCGGCGGTGGCAGTGGACCGGTCCATATCCCGGAAGGTCCGGCGCCGTCCACGACGGCACAGTCCGCATGAATAACGCCGAAATCGTCGAAATACTGAAACGGCATGTCCCCGCATCGATTCTGGCGGTGGAGGAATTCCGCGGCGACCTCACGGTTGTTGTCCGGCGGGACGATATCGTCCGCGTTGCGGAGTTCATCAAGACAGATTCCTCGCTTGCGTTCGACCTTGTGATAGACGTCCTCGGGGTAGATATGTACCGGCCCGAGGAGCGGTTTGAAGTCATCTACATCATCTACTCCCTCGTAAACAAGCGGTTCCTCCGCCTCAAGGTCCGCCTGCCGGAAGATACCCCCACCGTCCCGACAGTTACGGGTGTTTGGCCCGGGGCGAACTGGCATGAGCGCGAAACCTGGGATATGTTCGGGATCAAGTTTGCAGGGCATCCGGACCTCCGTCGGCTGTACATGCCGGAGGAGTTCGAGCATCATCCGCTCCGGAAGGATTTTCCGCTCATGGGCATTCCCGATTCTCTTCCTCTCCCCCGGCGCTGACGAACATGGCTGCACGAAACGTTGACGACACCAGGTCGAGCGCGATGCTCAAGGCGCTCGAGGATCAGGATACGACAGTCGCCTTCGATCCGCTCGAGAACACCATGATCCTCAACATGGGTCCTCAGCACCCCGCGACCCATGGAGTTTTGCGGCTTCTGGTCAAGCTGGACGGGGAGACCGTTCTCGCGTCTGTGCCCGAGCTGGGCTATCTTCACCGCGGATACGAGAAAATTGCCGAAAACGGGACCTATCACGAGTTCATCCCGCACACAGACCGGCTGGACTATCTCTCACCTCTCTCGAACAACGTTGCCTACGTGCTTGCGGTGGAGAAACTGCTGGGGATCGAGGCGCCTTCCCGTGCGCAGTACATTCGTGTGCTGGTGTCAGAGATGGCGCGCATCGCGTCGCATCTCGTGGCCGTTGGCAGCATGGCGATGGATGTCGGTGCACTGACTGTTCTTCTCTGGACATTCCGCGAACGGGAAAAGTTGCTTGACGTGTACGACGTGCTTTGCGGAGCCAGGTTCACGACGAGCTACGCGCGTATCGGCGGCCTGCAGCAGGACTGGACACCCCAGTGCACGGCGATGCTCACGCAGTTTCTGGGCGAGTTCGGGAAGGACGTGGCGGAAGTCGAGCAGCTACTGCAGAACAACAAGATTTTCATCGATCGGTGCGAAGGGGTCGGGTATCTTTCGGCGGAGGATTGTGTGCGGATGGGGCTGACCGGTCCTTTGCTGCGGGCGGCGGGGATTCCGCGTGATCTGCGCCGGGACGTGCCGTATCTGGTGTACGGCGATTTCGCCTTCGACGTAATCACAGCGAAGGAGAGCGACGCTCTTGCCCGGTTCTACGTGCGTCTTGCCGAGATGAAGGAAAGCGCCTCCATCCTCCGGCAGGCGCTCGCCAAGCTTCCCACAGGTCCTTACAATGCCATGGAGCCCAAGCGCGTTCTCCCGAAAAAGGAGCGGACCTACACAAAGATGGAGGAGTTGATCCACGACTTCATGCTGATCAACATGGGGATCGATCCGCCGATCGGGGAAGTGTACCAAGCCGTCGAGTCCTCCAAGGGCGAGCTCGGCTTCTACATCATGAGCGATGGGACGGGGCATCCCTGGCGCATGAAGATCCGTTCTCCCTCAATGACCAATCTCCAGGCGTTGCCGCTCATGCTCAAAGGGGGAATGATCTCGGATATCGTTGCCATCATTGGCAGCCTGGATCCCGTCATGGGAGAAGCCGACAAGTAGACAGAGTCCGAAACGCCTATGTTTTCCGACGAACAGCTGCAACGCATCGAAGAGCTCAAGAAGCGTTACCAGCATCCGCAATCGGTGATCCTGGATGCTCTCTGGATGTGGCAGGACACGCACGGCTGGATTTCCGAAGAGGGGATGACGGCGGTGGCAAACGCTCTGGGCGTCCCGGTCAACCACGTGTACGGGGTCGTGACATTTTACACGATGTTCAATCGCGCCCCTGTGGGACGGCACAAAATCGAAGTGTGCACCAACGTTTCGTGCATGCTCCGCGGGAGCGACGGGGTTCTGGCACATCTGACCAGGCGTCTGGGCATTCAGGCGGGGGGGACGTCAGCGGACGGGAAATTCACGCTGGTGGAAGCAGAGTGCCTCGGATCCTGCGGTACCGCACCGATGATGCAGATCGGTGACGAGTATTACGAGAATCTGAACGAGGCGCAGGTCGACAAAATTCTGAAGGGGCTCGCGTAAGAATGGAACCCCTGATTCTCCCGAAGGTCGAGAGCCTTCACCGGATCGACGTGTACGAGGCACACGGTGGATACCAGATGCTTCGCAAGGCTCTCGCCATGAAACCCGAAGAGGTAACCGAGCTTGTGAAAAAGTCGGGCCTCCGCGGGCGTGGGGGCGCGTGTTTCCCGACGGGCCTGAAGTGGACGTTCATGCCGAAGCAGACGGAGAAGCCGAAGTACTTCTGCGTCAACGGCGACGAAAGCGAGCCGGGAACGTTTAAAGACCGCCAGATCTTCGAACTCAATCCCCATCTGGTGATCGAAGGGACGCTGATTGCCTGTTACGCCACCGGCGTGGCGACCGCCTATCTGTACATCCGCGGTGAGTACATCAAGTGGATCCGGATGATGCAAAAGGCGATGGATGACGCGACGGCCAGGGGGTACCTCGGGGCAAATATCCTCGGGTCGGGGTTCAACCTGAATTTCTTTCTCCATCGCGGGGCAGGCGCCTATATCTGCGGGGAAGAATCCTCGCTGATGAATTCCATTGAGGGGCACCGCGGGTATCCGCGTGTCAAGCCGCCTTTCCCCGCGCAGTACGGGCTATGGGGATGCCCGACCACGATCAACAATGTTGAGACGATCGCCAACGTCCCGATCATTCTTCGTCTTGGACCGGAAGCCTACGCCTCCCTTGGAGCGCCGAAGCACCCCGGGCCCATACTCGTGGGGATCAGCGGCCATGTTCACAGGCCGGGAGTCTATGAAGTGCCGACGGGGGAATTGCTGACGGATCTCATTGACCGGCAGGGCGGTGGTGTGTCCGGGGGGAAGAAGATCAAGGCGGTGATACCGGGGGGGTCGTCAACAATGATCCTCCGGGGTGATGAGCTGGAAGGAGTACGGATGGACGCCGACAGCCTTAAGGCGGCAGGCTCATCCGTCGGGACGGCGGGATTGATCGTGATGAATGAGGATACCGATCTCATCCGCGTCATCACGCGGATAACCGCGTTCTACCACCATGAATCCTGCGGGCAGTGTACCCCCTGTCGCGAAGGAACGGGCTGGATGCACAAGATCCTGAACCGGTTTGAGAACTTCGAGGCGCGGGAAGGGGATATTGACCTGCTGCTGGATGTGGCGAACAACATCGAAGGGAACACGATCTGTGCGCTGGGCGACGCCGCAGCCTGGCCGGTCCAGAGCATGATCAAACGGTTCCGGGACGAGTTCGAGCAACGCGTCAGACAATCCGAACCTGCCGCCGTCGGTGGCTGAGCTCTCTGCACCACAGAACGATGGTATCCGGAGCCTCACCGACGGGTGGGGCTTCGTCTTTTTCACGTAGGAAAAGGGACTGCCGTGTCTTCACCGATTACGATTCAAATTTCGCGCGTCGGCGACCATGTGAGCGACATCCCGTTGCCTCGCTACGCCACTGAACATGCTGCGGGGATGGATGTTGCGGCCGCAGTCGATGGGGAAGTTGTGCTGGAACCGGGCCAGACGAGGCTGATCCCGACGGGATTCGCCATCGCTCTGCCGTCCGGGTATGAGGCGCAGGTTCGTCCGCGCAGCGGCCTGGCGATCAAACACGGTATCGGGATCCTGAATTCTCCGGGAACCATCGATGCGGACTACCGTGGGGAGGTGAAGGTCATTCTGACGAACTTCGGGACGGAGAGTTTTGTTGTCCGTCGCGGGGACCGGATCGCGCAGATGGTCATCGCGCGCCACGAACGGGGGGTGTGGGAGGAGAGGGGGAAGCTGGGGGAGACGGATCGCGGCGTTGGTGGTTTTGGTCACACCGGGAGGTAACCATGGCTGAACGACGCAGCAAGGAACCGCGCGCGGCGAATCCGCGCACGCCGCAGGATGCAGGAATCCTGATACCGGTGGGGGGACTCCTACTCCTGGCCGCCCTGGGGTATGCGGTGGAGTCCGTCCTGAGCCCTTTCGTTCTTCTGGCCGCGCTCATCTACTTTCTCTTCCCCTGGCGCAAGCAGATGATTCCGGGGCGCCTGATCGGGCTGGGGGTGTTCCTGTGTGCCGTCTGGGCACTTGTTTCGCTGTTCGGAATTCTCGTCCCGTTCCTTCTTTCCTTTCTGCTTGCCTATCTCCTGAACCCGATCGTTGAATGGTTGGAGGAGCGGAGGATTCCACGCTGGGTGGGAGCTGGCGGGTCCGTCCTGCTGCTTGCAGCCATCGGCGTCACCGCGGCATTATTCCTCTTCCCCGCCGCATTCCGGCAGTTCGAAGGGATCATCGGCGGTCTTCGCTCGATCGTGAGCGACTTCATCGCCCTGGTGAACTCCGGGGCGCTTGTACAGTTCTTCGAGCGCTATGGCATTGCGGGGGACCGCGTGCGGGAGTTCGTGGCAACCCAGATGACGCCCAGGCTGGAGGGCATTCTGAAGGCGCTCTTTGAAGCCCTCTTCGGGTTTCTCTCCAGCATCAGCTCTCTGGTGCTGCATCTTGTCAACATCGTGATTATTCCGTTTGTGGTCTTCTATCTCCTCAAAGATTATCCTCTTGTCACCGAGAGCCTCAGGCGACTCATTCCGGCGCGGCGGCGCGAAGGTGCCCACGCGGTTCTCGGCCTGGTCGACGAAATTCTCGGGAGTTATTTCCGCGGGGCTTTGATTGTAGCACTCCTCCAGGGGGCGATTGCCGGGGTGGGTCTCTGGTTCATTGGCGTGGATTATGCCCTCGTTCTGGGAATTATGACCGGGGTGCTGAATTTCGTCCCGTACGTCGGTCTGTTGACCAGTCTCGCCGTGGCCTTGATCGTGGCCTCGTTCAGCGGCGAGCCGGTGCTGCTGAAGATCCTCGCGGTGGTTCTGCTCTATCTGTCGCAGAAACTGCTCGAAGCGACCGTGTTCGGGCCCAGGATCGTGGGGAGCAGAGTGGGTCTCCACCCCGTTCTCCTGATCCTCTGCCTGCTGGTGTTCGGATATTTTTTGGGTTTTGTGGGATTGCTGATCGCAGTTCCAGCCACAGCTCTTATCATCGCGCTTGTCGGGGAATGGAGGGAGGCAGGATGAGCGGCAGACTGTATCTGGTTGCCACCCCCATTGGCAACAGCGAAGACATCACGCTCCGGGCGCTGAGGGTTCTGAAAGAGGTGGACCTGGTGGTGTGTGAGGAGCGGCGTGAAGGGGAACGTCTCCTTCACCACCTGGGCATCACGAAGCCCCTTGAAACGCTGAATGAGCACAACGAGGCGGCGGCGACCCATGTGCTGCTGGCTGCTTTGAAGTCGGGCAGGACTCTCGCCCTCATTTCCGACGGTGGCACTCCGGTTTTTTCCGATCCGGGTGCGGAGCTTGTCCGCTGCGCCGGCGAGGCGGGCATTGCTGTGACGCCGATTCCGGGAGCGTCGTCGCTCATGCCGGCCCTGACCGTTTCGGGGTTTGGCATAGACCGGTTCCTGTATTACGGCTGGCTCTCACCGAAAAAGGAGCGGCGGCAGGCCGAGCTCCGCAAGCTGGTGCGCGAGCGCCGCGCGATCGTGCTCATGGACACGCCGTACCGATTGATGTCTTTGCTGCGAGATCTGGCCTCAGCGTTCGGAGAGGGACGAAGGATGTGTCTGGCGTACAACCTGACGATGCCGGACGAGCAGATCTTCCGCGGCACCCCGAAAGGAATATTCGAACGCATGGCGGGCAAATCGTTGAAGGGGGAATTCGTTATCGTGATGGAAGGGACGACACGAGGAGGAGAATGACCGTGGAGCAAACGTTTGCGGAAGAGCTTCTCAGGATCCGGCAGCAGCGGGCTCCGGTTCTCCCCGTGCAGGAAGAGGTGGGGAAGTTTGGCGAGGCGGTGTTGCGTATGCTCTTTCCTCACTTTTCGGACGAAACGTATTTTTCCGCGGAACAGATTGACGGGGCCCTGCGCCTTCTCGGGCGAGATCTTTCCCGCGTCCTTGCCCCGCTTTCGTCCCAGATGCCCAGGGGGATCGACGACGTCTGCCAGGTGTTCCTCTCCCGGCTTCCCGCGATCCACCAGGCACTCTGGCTCGATGCGGAAGCGATCCATGCCGGCGACCCTGCCGCTGAAAGCGTCGATGAGGTTATCTCCGCCTATCCGGGGTTTTATGCGATCGCGATTTATCGGATTGCGCACGAATTCTACAGGCTCGAGGTGCCGATTTTTCCCCGTCTCCTTGCCGAGATGGCTCATCACCGGAGCGGCATCGACATCCACCCCGGCGCGACGATCGGGAGATCGTTCTTTATCGATCACGGTACGGGGATCGTTATCGGAGAAACGACTGTCATCGGCAATCACGTCAAGATGTACCAGGGCGTCACTCTTGGCGCGCTGAGCGTCGACAAATCCCTCAGCGCGTCGAAACGCCATCCGACGATCGAAGACAACGTGGTTATCTACTCGAATGCCACGATCCTGGGTGGATCAACTGTCATCGGGCACGACAGCGTCATCGGCGGGAATGTCTGGCTGACGGAGAGCATTCCCCCGTTCTCCGTGGTGTATCACAAGAGCGAAGTCAAGGTCCGGAACCGGGAAGGGAACGAACCGGTGGATTTTGTGATCTGAGGAACCCGGAGCAGGCTGGCATCGTTGCATAAGGAAAGAACAAGCGCAGGGAGGGGATGTGAGAGCACAGAACATTCTGGAGACGATTGGAAACACTCCGCACGTGCGGATCAGCCGGTTGTTCGGTGAGGCAGAGGTCTGGATGAAGCTGGAGCGTGCCAATCCGGGCGGGAGCATCAAGGACCGAATCGCCCTTGCCATGGTCGAGGATGCGGAACGGAAGGGGGTGCTGAAGCCGGGGGGCGTTGTGGTGGAGCCGACATCGGGGAATACAGGCATCGGGCTTGCCATGGTCTGTGCGGTGAAGCGCTATCCGTTGATCCTTGTCATGCCCGACTCCATGTCCGTCGAGCGGCGCCGGCTCATGGCGGCCTACGGGGCGACATTCGAGTTGACGCCGCGAGAGCAGGGGATGAAAGGGGCGATCCAGAAGGCCCAGGAGATCGTGCAGAAGACACCGGGAGCCTGGATGCCTCAGCAGTTCGAAAACGAAGCCAACATCGAGGTCCATCGGGCAACGACCGCCGAAGAGATTCTCCGGGATTTCCCCGAAGGCTTTGACGTGCTGATTACGGGCGTCGGTACCGGCGGGCACATCACAGGCGTTGCCGAGGTCCTCAAGAAGAGATTTTCCGCTCTGAAGGTTTTTGCTGTCGAGCCGTCGCTCTCGCCGGTGATCAGCGGCGGCGCCCCGGGGCCGCACCCTCTTCAGGGGATCGGAGCCGGGTTCATCCCCGGGAATCTTCACAGGGAGATCCTGGATGGTGTGATCCGGATTTCCAAGGAGGAGGCGTTTACGTACGCCGTGAGGGCCGCTAAAGAGGAGGGGATTTTCGTTGGCATCTCTTCCGGCGCATCGCTCGCCGCGGTTGCCCGGAAGATCCCAGAGCTTCCGCGCGGCGCCCGGATTCTGACCTTTTGCTACGACACCGGCGAGCGATATCTTTCGATTGAGGGCCTCTTTTCCTGATGATTGAATCCCCCTGGCTTTACCCGGTGCTCTTCGCCAGCGGACTTGTCGCGGGCTGGATCGATTCCATCGCAGGGGGCGGGGGGCTCCTGACCATACCGGTATTGCTGGGGATCGGGCTTTCCCCGCAGGTGGCGCTGGGGACCAACAAGTTCCAGGCGAGCTTCGGAAGTTTCACGGCGGCTTCGTACTATGTGCGGAAAGGTATCGTAGACCTGCCCGATGCGCTGCTGGGGATCGTCTGGACCCTGCTGGGGTCTGCCGCCGGGACATGGGCTGTTCAGCAAATTCACCCGGATTTTCTCAATCTCCTTATTCCCGTTCTGCTGATCGCTATTGCGGTGTACATGCTTTTTGCGCCGATTCCGGGAGATCAAGACGGTCGGGCGCATATGCACCGGTCCTTTTTCTACGTTTTCTTCGGGCTTGCACTGGGATTTTACGACGGCTTTTTTGGCCCCGGGGTGGGTTCATTCTGGGCGTTTGCCTTGATTGCGGCGCTGGGGTTCAACCTGACCAGGGCGACCGGATACACGAAAGTCATGAATTTCACGAGTAACATCATCTCGTTCGTCCTCTTTCTCATCGGAGGGTTCGTGCTGGTCCTTCCCGGCATCGCGATGGCGGCGGGTCAGATCATCGGAGCCCGGATCGGGTCGGGCATGGTAGTGAAGCGCGGCGCGAAGTTCATCCGCCCGATTTTCATCGCGGTGGTGATTCTTACAACGCTCAAGCTGCTGTCTCAACGCTTTTTGTGAACGCTACGGGTTCATTGATATTCAGGTGCGCAAAGCCTATATTTTTCCATGACGATTCGTGATTTTGAGCCCGGAACAATCCGGGCGCATGAGCTGTACGGAGACTACTGGTTCAATTCCGACCCCGTGCCGGTTCTGGCTCAGCGGGGGTACGTTGTGTTGCTGGACTTCTGGGATTATACAAGTTCCGCATCTCTGCATTCCATTCCGTACTTGATTGACTGGTACCGGAAGTATGCCTCGCTGGGACTGGTCGTGCTCGGTATTCACACGCCGCGCTTTCCCTTCGGGAAGGAACCCGAGAACGTCCGGCGTGCGATTCATCGTCTCGGGATTCCGTATCCCGTTCTGATGGACAATGAGGCGATGGTATGGGGGAGATACGGGAACCGGATCTGGCCGGCGCAGCACATTGTTGACCGGAACGGATTTGTCCGTTTCGTCAATGCAGGAGGGGGTTCCCCGAGCGCGACGGAGCACATGCTTCAGACACTCATGCTCGATGCGGGGCTTCTGAACGATTTCCCGGACCTGACTGAGCCGCTCCGCGAAACGGACCGTCCCGGTGCGGTCTGTTACCGGGCGACGCCCGAGATCTTTGCGGGATACCTGCGGGGGAGCATGGGGAATGTCGAAGGCTACACCCCGGAATCGGAGATCCATTATGACGATCCGGGGATCTACATCGAGGGGAAGTTCTATGTAGCGGGCGACTGGTCGAACGACCGGGATGATCTGCGGCAGGTGGGGGATGGATCGGGAGAAGTTCTGGTGCGGTATTCTGCCCTGGATGTTGACGCGGTCCTCTCGGCGCCCGGCGGGCTGGACCTCGAAGTGCGTCAGGATGGTCAGTACGTGTCGCGGGACCTCCTGGGGGACGATGTACGGATTGATGCGCAGGGGCGGAGCCTGTTGACAGTACGTGAGCCGCGGTCGTACCATTTGATCCACAACCGCGAGCACGGGGAGCACATGCTGAGGTTTGCGGTGTCGGGCGGCGGCGTGACGCTTTATGCGCTCTGCTTCACCCCGGGGGTGATCCCCGAACTGATTTCCGGATGACCGTATGACCGAGCCTGTGCAGGAAGCTCCGTCTCTTCCGTTGGCGACGCGGTGTACGCGTCTCTTCGGGATACAGTACCCGATTATCCAGGCCGGAATGGTTTGGGCGGCGGGCCACAGGCTCGCCGCCGCTGTTTCCGGGGCGGGAGGGCTTGGACTCCTTGGCGCGGGATCGATGACGCCGGATCTCTTGCGCGATCAGATCCGCAAAGGACGTGCGGCCACGGATCGTCCCTTTGGCGTCAATATTCCGCTCTCCCGGGGAGATGCCGGGGAGCTGATCCGTGTCGCGGTGGAAGAGGGTCTTCGGATTGTGTTCACATCGTCCGGGCATCCGGCGAAATTCACCGAGACGCTGAAGGGGGTCGGGTGTGTTGTGGTTCACGTCATTGCGGCGGTCAAGCATGCACAGAAGGCTGCCGCGGCCGGGTGCGACGCCGTTGTCGCGGAAGGATTTGAGGCAGGCGGTCACAACGGTATTGATGAGAGCACGACGCTGACCCTCGTGCCGCAGGTGGTGGACGCTGTCGCCCTCCCGGTGATCGCCGCCGGGGGAATTGCCGACGGCAGAGGGCTCGCCGCGGCCCTGATGCTCGGTGCAGACGGCGTCCAGGTCGGAACGCGGTTTGCCGTCACGCAGGAATCCTCAGCGCACGAGGTTTACAAGCAGACGGTGGTCAGGGCGGGTGACACGGATACCTTTCTGACGTTGAAGAAAGTTTCTCCGGTGCGGATGGTGAAAACCCCGTTCGCCGCCAGAGTTCTAGAAGCGGAGCGGCGCGGGGCCGGCAGGGAAGAGCTCCTGGCGCTCCTGGGAGAGAAACGGGAACGTGCGGGGATCTTCGAGGGAAATCTTGAAGAGGGGATGTTTGAGGCGGGCCAAAGCGCCGGTCTGGTTCGCGACATCCCGTCGGCGGCGGAGATTGTTCACCGGATGATGCACGAGTATTACGCGATACACAAACGGCTGGGAACCCTTTGAAACCATTTCTTGACCGTCTGAAGGAAAAGATCATCGTTTTCGACGGTGCGACGGGAACGCATTTGCAGGGACAGAATCTCAGCGCAGAGGATTTTGGCGGCGAGGTGCTGAACGGGTGCAATGAGTACCTCGCGCTTTCCATGTCCTCGGCGGTGATGAACGTTCACCGGGACTATCTTGCCGCCGGGTGTGATGTCATAGAGACCAACACGTTCGGCTCCAGCGCTATCGTTCTGGCGGAGTACGACCTGGCGGCCCGCGCGTACGAGATTACGCTGGCGAATGCAAGGATTGCGACGAAGATGGCCCGGGAATTTTCCACCCCCGCGCATCCCCGCTACGTTGCCGGTTCAATGGGTCCGACTACCAAGCTTCCGTCGCTTGGCCATATCGGCTTCCGGGAGATGGCGGAGGCCTATCGGATCCAGGCCCGTGGCCTGCTGGACGGAGAGGTTGATCTTTTCTGTATCGAGACCGCGCAAGACATGCTCCAGCTCAAAGCCGCACTGGCCGGAGTCTTCGAATGTTTTGCGGAGGCGCGCCGCAGGGTGCCGGTCATCGTGTCGGTCACGATCGAGACCGTGGGCACCATGCTTCTGGGGACAGAAGTTTCTGCGGCCCTCGTGACGCTCGAGCCGTTTGATGTCGACGTCATCGGGATGAACTGTGCGACCGGGCCGAAGGAAATGTCGGACCACGTGCGCGTGTTGACCGGAAGCAGCCCTAAGCCAATTTTCGTCATGCCCAACGCGGGGATGCCTGAAAACATCGGGGGCCAGGCGCATTATCACCTCACGCCGGGCGAGTTTACAGAATTTCTCAGCCATTTTGTCCGTGATCTCGGCGTTGGCGTGGTGGGTGGCTGTTGCGGGACGACTCCGGAGCACATCCGCCAGCTGGTGGCGGCTGTTGGCTCCCTGGCACCGCGCGAGCGTTCCTATGAGTTTACGCCCAGCGCCTCCAGCCTGTACCAGGCGGTCCCGTTTCATCTCGATCCACCGCCGATTCTCGTAGGAGAGCGAACGAACGCCAACGGCAGCAAGCTGTTTCGCGATCTTCTGGCGCGGGAGGACTGGGAGGGGATGGTGGCGATGGGACGGGAGGCGGTGAAGGAGGGGGCGCACATGGTTGATGTCTGCGCCGCCTATGTAGGCCGCGACGAGGCTCGGGACATGCGGGAGATCATCTTCCGGTTCAACACCCAGGTTCCGCTGCCAATCGTGATCGACTCGACCGAGGCCTCGGTGATTGAGGAAGCCCTGCAATTGATCGGGGGGAAACCGATCATCAACTCCATCAATCTGGAGGACGGCGAGGAGCGCATCCACAAGATCGCACCGCTCTGCAAGAAGTACGGAGCGGCGGTCATCGCACTCACGATCGACGAAGAGGGAATGGCCAAAACGGCGGAGAAAAAAATGGCCGTTGCACGGCGCATCCACGATCTCGTGGTCGGGAAGTACGGGATGCACTCTTACGACGTGATTTTCGACGCGCTGACGTTCACGCTCGGATCCGGCGATGAGGAATTCCGCCGGGCCGGCATCGAGACCCTGGAAGCGATCCGCCGGATCAAGAAAGAACTTCCCGGCGTCCGGACACTTCTGGGCGTCAGCAACATTTCGTTCGGCCTGCAACCCCTTGTCCGTCACGCGTTGAACAGCGTTTTCCTCCACTACGCCATCGAGGCGGGCCTTGATATGGCCATCGTCCACGCGGCCCGGATCATGCCGCTCTACAAGATCGACGAGCAGGGGCGCGAGCTCTGCCGTCAGCTCATCTTTGACGAGCGGAAGTTCGCCGAGGTGGCATCATGAGCGGCATCCGGTCTGTTGTCTATGACCCGCTCGCCGAGCTCATGGGGCACTATGCCGGGCAGAAGGGGGAAAAGAAGGAGAAGGCGGCGCGAACGGGCACCGTCGCGGAACGGCTGAAGAGCCGGATCATCGATGGCGACCGCGCCGGCCTGCAGGCCGATCTGGATGAGGCGAGGGCGACGACGACCCCCCTCGACATCATCAATACGATTCTTCTTGACGGCATGAAAGTAGTCGGCGAGCTGTTCGGCAGTGGCCAGATGCAACTTCCCTTCGTTCTCCAGTCGGCGGAGGTGATGAAGGCTGCGGTGAGCTATCTGGAGCAGTTCATGGACAAGGCGGCGTCCACGAGCAAAGGCGTTCTGGTCCTGGCAACGGTGAAGGGGGATGTCCATGACATCGGGAAGAACCTGGTGGATATCATCCTGACCAACAACGGGTATCGCGTTGTCAACCTGGGCATCAAATGCCCGGTTGAGACCATGCTCCACGCGGCGGAGGAACACCGCGCGCACGCCATCGGGATGAGCGGCCTGCTTGTGAAGTCGACGATGATCATGAAGGAAAACCTGGAGGTCATGAATGAGCGGGACCTCACCCTCCCGGTGATTCTGGGGGGGGCCGCGCTGACGCGACGGTATGTCGAACAGGATCTCCGGGCTATTTACCGTGGCCCCGTCCTGTATGCCAATGATGCGTTTGACGGACTTCGCTTCATGGAGCAGATTGCAGCCGGCACACTCCCCGCGTCAGGGGGAGGTGAGGGAGGCGAGGAACCCGAGGAAGGTTTGACGGGAACGGAAGCGAAGATTGCGCTCGCCCGGCGGGAGGATGGGCGCTATCGTGCTGCCGTGGTCTCCGCTCCCGCGGGGAGAAAGTCAGTCGTTTCTCCCGCGCCTGGAATTCCCACCCCACCCTTCTGGGGGACGAAGGTGGTCGACGACATTCCGCAGGAAGAGGTGTTCCGTTATGTCAACGAGGTCGCGCTCATCCGGGGTCAATGGCAGATGCGCAAAGGTCGTCTCTCCGAGGAGGCGTACGGTGCACTCCTGAAAGAGAAGATCCTTCCCGCATACAAGGAGCTCAAAGCGAAGGTGATGCGCGAGGGTTTGCTCACACCCCGTGCGGTCTATGGTTACTTCCCCTGTCAATCGGAGGGGAACGATCTGATCATTTATCGCGACGACCGCGTAACCGAGTGGCTCCGGTTTTCCTTCCCGCGCCAGGAGGGGGATCGGTTTCTCTGTCTCGCAGACTATTTCGCCCCCGGTGGCTCCGGAGTCATCGATGTCGTTGCGTTCCACCTTGTGACGATGGGACGTGTTGCGGCGCAATATTCCGCCCGGCTTTTCGCGTCGAACGACTACAAAAACTACCTCTACTTCCACGGATTGAGCGTGGAGGGAGCTGAGGCCCTGGCAGAGTTGATGCACAAGCGGATCCGGGAAGAGCTCGGGATTGCCGGCAAGGACGCCCGTGACATTCGCCGGCTCTTCTCCCAGGGGTATCAGGGTTCCCGCTACAGCTTCGGGTATCCCGCGTGCCCCAATCTGGAAGACCAGGTGAAGCTCTTTGAGCTTCTCGGTGGAGAGCGGATCGGGGTCAATCTGACGGAGGAATTTTCATTGGATCCGGAGCAGAGCACGAATGCCATCATAGTGCACCATCCGGACGCAAAGTACTTCAATGTCCGATAACGCGTTATCTTGCTATTCCAATGGTTTTTTGTTAGGTTTTTGTTGAGGAATTCAACAACGGAGGATGATTCTTATGGCCACGATGATAACCGAAGAGTGCATCAATTGCGGCGCCTGTGAACCCGAATGCCCGAACACCGCGATTTACGCGGGCGGTGTGCAGTATGAATACAAGGGCCAGATGTTTGATGCGCTCTCCAGTGATTTCTACTACATCGTTCCCGAAAAGTGCACGGAATGTGTGGGGCACTTTGACCAGGAGCAGTGCGCCGCGGTTTGTCCGGTTGACTGTTGCGTGGCTGATCCAAACCGCGTGGAGAGTGAAGAAGTTCTTGTCGTTCGTGCGAAGGAGCTTCATCCGGAAAAGGAATTTGCAGAACTGAGTCCATCAACCTCGCACTTCCGCAAGTAATCCGCATCTGTACGTACGGATGCAACGCATTATGGGTCGGTCCTTCGCAGAGACCGACCCGCTTGTTTATTGGCTATGAAGATCGGACCCTATACACTTCATCCTCTCGAAACCGGCCGATTCGCGCTGGACGGCGGTGCCATGTTCGGTGTGGTGCCGCGCCCTCTCTGGGAAAAATCCGCTCCACCGGACGGGCGCAACCGGATCGACATGACGGCACGAGCGCTCCTGCTGCAGGGCGACGGCAGGAAGATCCTGATTGACACCGGGAACGGCGGAAAGTGGGATGAAAAGCTTGCGGGGATTTACAGGATGGATACCGAGGAAAATGATATCGGTCGTTCCCTTCATGCGCTCGGGCTCTCTCCCTCCGACATCACCGACGTCATCCTGACGCACCTCCACTTTGACCATGCCGGTGGTGCGACGGTGCGTGTCGATGGAGGGCTCCGGCCGATGTTCCCCTGCGCCCAGTATCATGTTCAAAGGGAGCATTGGGAGGCTGCGCAGAAACCCACGGAGCGTGACAGGGCCAGTTTTTTCCCCGACGATTTTCTGCCTCTGCAGGAGGCCGGGGTACTGCGATTTACAGAGGGTGAGGGGACGATTTTCCCCGGCATCGATCTGGCGCTTTTTCACGGACACACCGCCGCCCTCCAGTGTCCGGTCATCCGCGACGGCAGCACGACACTTCTGTATTGTGCCGATCTCATCCCGATGACTCCCCATGTGGCGCTCCCCTGGATCATGGGGTACGACCTCCGGCCCCTGGTGACCCTCGAAGAGAAACGGAGAACGCTCGCGCGGGCCGTGGAGGAGGGGTGGGTGCTCTTTTTCGAGCACGATCCGCGGACGGCTGCGGCCACCGTTACCCTGGGAGAAAAGGGGTACATGTTGGACCGGGTCATCGATGTCGGTGCCTGACGGTTTTCGGCGGGTGGCCGCCCTTGCCGAACTCCGCGAGCGACGGGCGGGAATGCGAAGGAAATGGAAGGATTAAGACCTACCGGGTGCATTTCGATGGTGGAGATGTGTACATCGAGGAACCGCGACCTGCGTGGTGAGATGAGCTAATGACCGAAGCGGAGCGTGTGAAGGCTGAGGCGGCACGTCTGGGGTTTTCCCACTGCGGCATCGCGCGGGCGGAAGCCCCAGGAGAGGAGACACAAAGGATGCGGTCGTGGCTTGACCGGAAGTATCAGGCCACGATGGGATGGATGGAAAGGACCGCGGCGAAAAGGGGGAATCCCGCTCTCGTTCTGCCCGGTATCCGTTCGGTGATTGCCGTTGCCGTGAACTACTTCACTCCCCCTCACCATCCCCCCGGCGGCGACACCGGAAAGATCTCCCGCTACGCCTGGGGAGATGATTACCATGACGTGATGGGAGAGCGACTCGGACACTATCAGGAGTGGCTCCAGGCGAACTATCCTTCTGCGCGGTTCCTCTGGTACGCGGACACGGGTCCGGTTATGGACAAAGTCTGGGCCCAACGAGCGGGGATCGGGTGGGAGGGGAAGCACACGAACGTCATCACGCCGGACAGGGGTTCATGGGTATTCCTGGGCGAGATTCTCACGACCCTTGAGCTCGATCCCGATGAGCCCGCTCAGGATCACTGCGGGACCTGCACCCTCTGCATTGAGGCATGTCCGACGGGGGCGATTGTAGAGCCCTATGTTGTCGATTCAAACCTCTGCATTTCCTATCTTACCATTGAGCATCGGGGAGAATTGCCGGCGGGAGTGCCTCTGGATAGGTGGTTGTTCGGCTGCGACGTATGTCAGGATGTCTGTCCCTGGAATCTGAAATTCGCCCGTCCCACGGATGAGCCGCGGTTTCAGCCTCGCGAAGGAAGCGTGGCTCCGGCACTGGAGACCTGGAAGAAGATGTCCCAGGAGGAATTCACCAAACGGTTTGCGGGGAGTGCCGTTCGGCGGACGAAATGGACCGGACTGATGCGGAACGTGCGGGAGTTGCTAGCACGAGCGAGAGACTCCCGCTCCTGACCCCGGCGTGGGTTCCGGGGCATCTCATCAGAAAAGAACGATAGCGTGCAGGAGTTTACGATGGCTGATCATCACAAACTGATTATCCTCGGATCGGGTCCGGCGGGGCTGACGGCAGCGCTGTATGCCGCGCGTGCGAACGCGAGCCCGGTCATTTTCGAGGGGATGCAGCCCGGGGGACAACTCACGATCACGACGGAAGTGGAGAATTATCCCGGCTTCCCGGAGGGGATTATGGGCCCCGCGTTGATGGAACGGATGCGCACGCAGGCCCATCGTTTCGGGGCTGTCTCGATATACGAGAACGTATCGAAGGTTGCTCTTTCGCAGAGGCCGCTCCGGCTCTGGTCGGACGAGGAAGAGTACACCGCCGAGAGCCTGATTATTGCCACGGGTGCGTCGGCGAAATTGCTGGGCTTGACGTCGGAGAAGACCTACATGGGATACGGCGTTTCTGCCTGTGCCACGTGTGACGGGTTTTTCTTCCGCGGCCTGGAAGTTGCTGTTGTTGGCGGGGGAGATACCGCCATCGAAGAGGCGTCGTTCCTCACGAAATTCGCATCGAAAGTAACCATTCTCCATCGGCGTAATCAGCTTCGGGCGTCGAAGATCATGCAGGAACGGGCGAAAAGGAACCCGAAGATTTCCTTCATCTGGAACACGGTGATTGAGGAGATCCTCGGGAAGGAGGAAGATGGTCGAAAGGTGGTGACCGGCGTGCGTCTCAAAGACGTTGTCACCGGTGCTTCATCGATTTTGAAAACCGACGGTGTATTCATGGGGATCGGACACAGACCCAACACGGAGCTTTTCGCCGGGCAGCTTGAGATGGATACCACGGGATACCTGAAGACCGAGCCCCACAGCACGAAGACCAATATCCCGGGCGTTTTTGTCGCAGGCGATGTTGCCGACAGCGTGTACCGGCAGGCCATCAGTGCTGCGGGAACGGGCTGCATGGCCGCGATCGATGCGGAACGGTATCTGGAGACACTTCATGGATGATGGATTCCAGGCAGAGTAGTTTGCGCCCCGGCCTCATGCCGGGTTTTTTTTGGCAAGGATAATATGCCTTATTGGCATACACGTTTGCCGATTTGACAATACAAGTACGTCATCATGACGTATTGCTAATGACTAAATGACACTAAATCTGGACCACCAATCTCGGTTCATTCTGTAAGTTCTTTGTATTAAATGAGTTAACAAAACTGGCACATCAGTTGAAACGCTATGGTCAGTTGTTCATTCAGACAGGTTCAAGAACAGAGGAGGTTACCATGATTGTTCGGTTTGAGCGTTTTCCCGTTGTCCAATCGCTTCCTGGCGAGGTCGTTGAAGATCTCTTGGGAGACTTCATTGACCGGAGATGGGGGTCCAGGCGAGCGACCGTTCCGGCGCTTGACATGATGGAGAACAGCAGCGAGCTGATTATCGTCGCCGAGCTTCCCGGCGTCACGAAGGAAGATGCAAAAGTGACACTCCAGAACGGCGTGTTGACCATCAGTGGTGAGCGGAAGCCGCGGGGATTGCCCGAGGAGTCCCGCTGGCACCGAACGGAGACGGAGGCCGGCACGTTCAGCCGTTCGCTCGAACTCCCGATGGCCGTCAACGCTTCCGCAGTTACTGCGGAATTGAAAGATGGAATTCTGCGGATCGTCATTCCCAAGGCGGAAGAAGCCCGGCCCAGGGAAATCAGGGTGAACTGAGGAAAGGCGCAACCATGAATAACGAGAATCTGACGGTGCGAAAAATGTCCGCGGTCAACGGGAATGGAGATCTTCCCCGGACCATCGTGACGCCGTGCACCGATATGTATGAGACCCCGGAGGCCTACGTGGTAAGCCTCGATATGCCGGGGGCGCGGAAAGAGACGATCACCCTGACGCTCGAGAAAGGGGTTCTTCAGGTGAGTGCAGAAGTTGAACCGCACCACGGCAAGAGCATCGCGGTCCTCTACCGCGAGCTGGGCACTACGGGATATCACCGGGTCTTTGCCCTGGGCGAGGGGATCGACCGCGAGCATGTGGATGCGATTTTTGAAGACGGGGTGCTGACAGTGAAGCTGTACAAGATCCCCGAAACGAAACCCAGAACCATATCCATTCACTAACGCTTGGAGGAGGTGCACCATGTCACTGATTCGCTGGAACACGGCGCGTGACCTGCAGACATTTCCTTCTGATGTGATGAGCATGCAGAGGGATATCAGCCGGATGTTCGACAGTTTCTTCCGTGGTGGCCTGCCCGAGGATGACGCGCTCGTCCCCTCGGAGTGGATTCCCGCCGTCGACATCGCGGAGCATGAGAATGAGTATTCTGTCAAACTGGAGCTTCCCGGCGTCAGCAAGGAGGACGTGAAGATCACGATGCAGAACAACGTCCTCAGTGTCCGCGGGGAGAAGAAGCAAGAGAAGGAGTCGAAGGGCTCCAGCTTCCACCGCGTGGAGCGGAGTTACGGCGCGTTCCGGCGTAACTTCACGCTCCCCTCGACGGTGAAGTCTGACAGGATCGATGCTTCCTATGCCGACGGGATCCTCACCATTTCTCTCCCGAAGGCGGAAGAGGCGAAGCCGAAGCAGATCGAGGTCAAAGTGAAGTAACGCCGCGTGGCGCGCGGCGCCCGTGTCGTCATCGGGAGCCCGCAGGGTGGTGGGACCCTGCGGGCCTCCCTTTTTATTGTTCTCCGAGAGGAGAGGAAGGACGATCCAATGTCAAAACCCGCTGTTCCTCGTGCCATGCCGCTGCTTCCCCTGCGCAACTCCGTCTTCTTCCCTCATCAGGTTGCCCCGCTTTCGATCGGTCGGGCTTCGAGCCTGCTGGTTGTCGAGGAGGCAATGAAGGATGGGGGGCTTGTGGTATTGGTTGCGCAGACCGATCCGTCGGTGAGAAAGCCGGCCGAACAGGACCTCCACTGGTTCGGCACACTGGCAAAGATCCTGAAAATCATCACTCTGGCCGACGGTACGCAGAGCGTGTTGATGCAGGGCGTGAGCCGGGTTCAGGTGATCTCCATCCTGCATACGGATCCGTTTGTGCGTGCCGTGATTCGTGAGCTGCCGACCGAAGGGGTGGGGGGAATCGAAATCGACGCGATGGCCTCCAATCTCAAGAGCCTGTTCAGCAAGGTCGTGAAGCTCTCTCCGGGGCTTTCAGACGATGAGCTGATGGTTGTTCTCAACCTGGAGGAGCCCGCGTCGATCGCCGACGTGATTGCCTCGATGATTGCTGTGAGCACGGACGAAAAGCAAAAGATTCTGGAGGCCTCGGCCGTTGGCGACCGTGTTGAGAAGCTCACGGTCCTTCTCACAACGCTCCTGGAGAAGCTGGAGCTGGGAAACAAGATCCAGACGGAGGTGCAGGAGGGGATCGACAAATCCCAGCGGGAGTTTTACCTGCGCGAGCAGATGAAGGCGATCAAGAAGGAGCTGGGGGAGGACGACGGCAACGTGGAATTGAGCGAGCTCAGGAAGCGCATCGACCAGGCGCACCTTCCGGAGGAGGCCCTCGCCGTGGCAACCAAGGAACTCAAGCGGCTCTCCCAGATGAATCCGGCGTCGGCGGAGTACTCGGTCAGCCGTGGTTATCTCGAGTGGATCCTTGATCTCCCCTGGAGCGTGCAGACGGAGGATACCCTGGAGATCCCGCATGCCCGGGAAGTGCTTGAAAGGGACCACTACGGGCTGCACAGGGTGAAAAAGAGGGTCCTTGAGTATCTCGCCGTCCGCAAACTGAAGAACGACATGCGCGGACCCATCCTTGCGTTTGTTGGTCCGCCCGGTGTCGGAAAGACCTCTCTGGGTCGGTCCATCGCCAATGCACTGGGGAGGAAGTTCGTTCGGATCTCGCTCGGCGGCGTGCATGATGAAGCGGAAATCCGCGGTCATCGCCGAACGTACATCGGCGCGCTCCCGGGCCGGATCATCCAGGGATTGAAAAAGGCGGGCACGAAGAACCCGGTGTTCATGCTGGATGAAGTGGACAAGATCGGGCAGGATTTCCGCGGGGACCCGTCTTCGGCGCTCCTCGAAGTGCTGGACCCGGAGCAGAACAATACGTTCAGCGACCATTTCCTCGAGATCCCGTTTGACCTTTCGCGGGTGCTGTTCATCGCGACAGCGAACATGATTGAGAACGTTCCGGCGGCGTTGCGCGACAGGATGGAAATCATCGACATTCCGAGCTACGTGGTGGAAGAGAAGTTGCACATCGCGCAGACATTCCTGGTTCCGAAGCAGGCGCGGGAGCACGGGCTGACTTCCGGACAGTTCGGGATCGACGAAGACTGTCTGCAACTGATCATTGCCGGTTACACACGTGAGGCGGGGGTGCGGAGCTTGGAGCGCCAGATAGCGGCCGTTGCGCGGGGGGTGGCACGTGCGGTGGCTGAGGGGAGGCCGCCGCAGGCGGCGGTAAAGCGGGATGCGCTTTCACGATACCTCGGCCAGCAAAAATTTTTCCAGGACGTCGCGGAGCGCATCAACCGGCCGGGGATTGCTGTCGGCATGGCATGGACACCGGTTGGAGGCGACATTCTCTTCGTCGAAGCCACGAAGATGAAGGGGCGCGGGCAGCTGATCCTGACGGGCCAGCTCGGGGATGTGATGAAGGAATCCGCGCAGGCTGCCCTGAGCTTCCTGGCCTCGCACGCGCAAGCATTCGGCCTCCCGGAGGATTTCCGGTCGAAGCTTGACATTCACATTCACGTTCCGGCCGGTGCCGTTCCGAAGGATGGTCCGTCGGCCGGAGTGACGATCCTGACCGCACTCACCTCATTGCTCACGGGCAGGGTTGTCAGGAACGATCTGGCCATGACGGGAGAGATCACCCTCCGCGGTGCCGTCCTTCCGATCGGTGGGGTCAAGGAAAAAGTCCTTGCGGCACATCGAGCGGGAATCCGGACGATTCTCCTCCCCGAGCGTAACAGGGTGGATCTGGAAGAAGTGCCAAAATCGATCAGGGAAGGCCAAAACCCGCTTGTTTTCCACTTCGTCAGGGAGATGAGCGATGTAATCCGGCTGGCTCTACTTTCGGTTGAGGAATCGGGCCGGATGCTGACGGATGTCATTCCAATCACAGCCCCCTCAGCTAACTGACTGTCCTGCCGGATTCGTCGCCCGCTCCCAATCCGCTAAGTTGTTATGGGAGCGGGCGTTTCCGTTTTCCGGGGTTTGACATTGTGGACGAGGTTTAGTATCATCTTGTGGATTTTCAACAACTTACAGCGGTTCCCTGAGGCGTCTTTATGTCGAAGTCCACAAAGTGGTTTCTGGTAATTCTCGGCATTCTTGCTCTCATCGGCATCAGCTTCACCATCTTCCTTTCTCCCTTTAGTTCTTTCACCACTCGTTCCACGGAGACTGTTGTCACCGGTTCCGGAGATCGCATCGGGTTGGTGGAACTAAAGGGAGTCATTTCATCGTCCGAAGAATTCAACCGCCAGGTGAAGAAATATCGGGAGGACCGTTCCATCAAGGCTCTCCTGATTCGGATCGATTCCCCTGGCGGCGGGGTTGTCGCGAGCCAGGAGATGTATGAAGAGTTGCGCAAGGTGCGGGACGGTGGCAAGCCGGTGGTGGTGTCCATGGGATCTCTCGCTGCGAGTGGTGGGTATTACGTTGCATGTGGCGGCTCCCGGCTGGTGGCGAACAAGGGGACACTCACCGGAAGCATCGGCGTGATCTCCGAGTTCCTTCAGCTTCGCGAGGCGTTGGACAAGCTCGGCGTTGATGTCAAGATCGTCAAGTCCGGCAAATTGAAGGACGCCGGCGCCCCGACCCGTCCGATGACAGAGGTTGACGAGAAGTATTTTCAGTCGCTGATGGACGAAGTGCACCGGCAGTTTATCGGCGTTGTCCGGGAAGAACGGAAGCTCCCGCAGGAGAAGGTTGTGGCGCTTGCGGACGGTCGGGTTTTCACCGGAGAGCAGGCGGTGAAGGAAAAGCTGGTTGACACTCTGGGCACCTTCGAGGAATCGGTGGCGATCGCTGCGTCGATGGCAGGCATCAAAGGGGAGCCGTCGATCGTGAAAGAGCGGAAGCGTGTCACGTTCTGGAACAATATGTTCGGTGATGTGGGGGAGACGGTGAAGGATCTGAAGCAGGAGATCCTGAATCGCCCGGTGCTATCGTATCGATTTACGGGGCCGTATTAGGCCCCGGAACATAGTGTTTTTCATCTTTGGAACGGGCCCGCCTGATCGCCTGGGGAACGGCTGAAGGTCAGGCAGGTCTATGACAGCATCGTCCCGAGAAAAGCGTATCACATCAAAGGAGGTCCATCGTTGACAAAAGCTGATATTGTGGATACGATTGCCACAGCGACCGGTCTGACGAAGGTCGAAACCGAGGCGGTGGTCGACGGGTTCATCTCCACAGTCATCAATGCGATGAAGGAGGGGAAGAACATCGAGATTCGGGGCTTCGGCAGCTTCAAAGTGAAGAAGCGGAAGGGGAGAATCGCCCGCAATCCGCGGACCGGCGAGCAGGTGATGGTGGAAGAACACTGGGTGCCGCTCTTCAAAGTCTCAAAGGAAGTAAAGGCGCTCGTCAACGAGAACCTGAAGAAGGTCATCTGATGTCCACTGCGACGGTACGGATCCTTTGCGGGGCGTGCGGAGCGGCGGTGGGTTGCCGGGACGTGTCCTGTCCGGCTTGTGGTGCAGTGCTCCAGTTTCCCGCAGATAGTTCCGGAACGGCGGCTGCCTGTCCATCGTGCGGTCACCGGAATGCACCTTCCCGTGATGTTTGCGAATCGTGCGGTGCGCTGCTTGCGTCCGGTCCCGGAGCGGGCAGGGGTGATCGGCGTGGAGAGCGTGCTCGGAGGAAGGGGGCCGTCGCAGAGCGACCCAGGCGGGTGACCGAGCCCTGGATGTACCTTGCCGGGGCGTCCATCCTCGCTCTCATCGCGTATATCGTCTATCTTTCTCTCCAGTCCCCTTCTCCTTCCCCGGCATCGGGGAGCCCGGCGGGGGTACCACCGGTGTTATCGGTTCCATCGGCGGGTGGAGGGGACCATATTGCCACGCTCGAGCAAGCCGTGCGCGACCGGCCGGGCGATCCGGACGCCCTTCTTGCGCTGGCCAACGGACTGCACGACCATCGTGACTGGGAGCGTGCAATAGAGACGTATCAGGAATATCTTCAGAATAACCCCGGGAACCCGGACGCCCGCGTTGATATGGGGATCTGTTATTTCGAAATTTCCCAGGCGAAGCCGGAGAGGGGGGAGGAGTATTTCGCGAAGGCTGTGGGTGAAATGGAGACTGCACTCAAGAAGTCACCAAAGCACGTTCCCGCGGCCTTCAATCTCGGGGCCATTTATCTGCAGCGTGGTGCGGTTCAGCGATCCAACGATTGGTTCAAGCGTGCCGTCGCGATGGACAAGAACCATCCTCTGGCACAGCGTGCGCAGCGTATGCTCGAACAGCATTCTTTCAGCAACTGATCCCCAACCAGACGGAAAGGAGGTCCCATGCCGAGCGGTAAGAAGCGCAAGCGTCACAAAATGGCGACGCATAAGCGCAAGAAGAGACTGAGAAAAATGCGTCATAAGAAGAAGATCCGTTAGCGTTCCCTCTGCGTCCCGCCCCGGCGGGATGCAGCATTTTGGAGCCCGTTTGGTTGATTTTGTCGGGTGAACTTATGATATTGGTTGATCGTGTCCATCCTTCGGAGAAGGGAGTGCTGACGTATGGCACCGAATGAACAGAGTGGCGTGCTTAAAGGTCTGGTTATCGGGCTTTTTGCGGGCGGAGCGCTAGGGGCGTTGCTGGCTCTCCTGTACGCGCCGAAAAGCGGCAAGGAGCTCCGCGCCGATATTCGGGAGAGAGCAGACGGGCTTATGGAAGGAGCTGACGACATGCTGCAGGCGGCGAAGTCCGAGGCCGGCAAGATCGTCAGCGACGCCAAGCTTCGTTCCTCGCAATTGATTACGGACGCGAAGAAGGAAGCCAACACGCTGTTGCACGATGCGGACAGAATTCTCTCCGACGCTCGGCAGAAGACCGGGACCCTCGCCGAGGAGGGCTCGCGTTTAAAGGATGCCGTGAAAGCCGGGGTCGATGCGTACAAGGAGGAGCGCCGGAAGGGCTGAAAGGTGTTCGGGCCCCCGGGCAGATCGCCCATGGAAACCATTCTCGTCATTTCACAGGTTGTTGCCCTGCTCTGCCTCTCGGCCGTGTGTGTCTATGTCATTGTGGTCTTGATGCGCGTCCGCGAAGTGCTCAAGAGTATCGAAAAGGATTTTAAGGAACTGACCACCCGGGCGGTGCCCATCCTCGAGAACATGGAGTTTATTACTTCCCGTGTTAAGGGCATCACCGAGAACATCGACGATCAGGTCAACGCCGTGCGCGAATCGATCGGGTCCATCAAGCAGGTCGCGATGAATGTGGTGGAGCTCGAGCGCAAGGTCCAGGAGCGGATCGAGGGTCCGATTCTGGAAGGCGTCGCGCTGGTTGCCGCCCTCTTCAAGGGTGTCCGGACGTTCGCCGAGCGTATCCGGTCCTGAGAATGTTCTCGGGGCGGTTCCCCTTCCGCCCCGTTCCACACGTGTCACTGAATTACGCCAACTGCAGCGCCGGGCCGGCGCCTGTGCCGAGCCGGCGCATTTTATGGAGGACCTGACGACCATATGAAGGAGTATACACCGGAGCACCTCCGGAATATTGCCCTGATCGGGCATGGAGGTGCGGGGAAGACATCCCTGACCGAGGCGATGCTCTTCTCCGCCGGGCACACCACACGCCTCGGCAAGGTTGAAGAAGGCAATACACTCTCCGATTTCCATCCCGACGAAATCCAACGTCAGATATCCATCACCACCTCCCTGCTCTACTGCGAATGGAAAGGCCAGAAGATCAACATTCTGGACACTCCCGGCTATCTTGATTTCACGGGCGAGGTGAAGGGTTCGCTTCGCGTGGCAGACATCGCCGTCGTTGTTCTCAAGGCAGTGGAAGGCGCGGAGGTAGGCACGGAGATCGTGTGGAGATATGCACACGAATACCGGACGGCAGCCCTTGTTCTCGTCAACAAGGTCGACCAGGAAAACTCGGATTTCGACAGGGCCGTGCAACAGGCGAAGGAGCTTCTGAGCCATGACGTGATCCCGATCCAGTTCCCGCTCAAGCAGGGGCTGGGTTTCGACAGCGTGGTGGATGTCGTCCGGATGAAGGTTTTGAAATTCGTATCGGGAGGCAATGGGAAATACGCAGAGCAGGACATCCCCGCGGAAGCCGCCAAGCGAGCAGCGGATCTGCGTCAGCAGCTGATCGAACTGGTTGCCGAGACCGATGAAAACCTTCTGAACAGATATCTGGAGCAGGGCGGACTTGCGGACGAGGAATTTCTCCAGGGTCTCCGGGCCGGCATCCGCGCCTGCAAAGTCATCCCGCTCCTTTGCTGTGCCGCGACGCAGAATGTGGGCGTCGCGAGTTTCCTTGACTTCGTCGCGGACTACTGCCCGGCGCCGCCGGAGAGGGGTTCCCTTCAGGGATACAAGCCCGGCGGGAACGGGAGTGAGACCTTCCCCGTGCTCCAGGAGTCGAGCGGTCAGCCCGCAATGTTCGTGTTCAAGACCGTCTCCGAATCGCACGTCGGCGAACTCTCCTACTTCCGCGTCTGCTCCGGCGTCGTCGCGCCCGGCCTCGACATGGTGAACGAGCACAACAACAAGTTCGAGCGGCTTGCCCAGCTCTTCGTCATGAACGGGAAGGACCGTAAGGAGATCAACCGGCTCCATGCGGGCGATCTGGGGGCGGTGGTGAAACTGAAGGACACGCATACCAACGACACGCTGAGTGCAAAGGTGTTTCCCGTGGAGTTTGGCCCGATCGTGTTCCCCGAGCCCGTCTTTCATTCGGCCGTCATTCCGAAGGCCAAGGGCGACGAAGACAGGATCTCGACGGGTTTGCACGCGCTTCATCAGGAAGATCCAACCTTCATGTTTCGCGTCGATCCCGAAGTGCACCAGACCATCATCAGCGGGCAGGGGGAACTTCATCTCGACATCGTGGTGAAGCGACTGAAGTCACGCTACAACGTCGACGTCGATCTTGTGGAACCGAAGGTGCCGTATCGCGAGACGATCAAAGGGACGGCAAAGGACTCCGAGTACAAGCACAAGAAGCAGACCGGCGGGCACGGGCAGTACGGTCACGTACACCTGCGGATTGAGCCGCTCCCGCGCGGGAAGGGGTTTGAATTCCTCGATGAGGTCGTCGGTGGCGTGGTTCCCAACAAGTTCATCCCGGCCGTGGAAAAAGGGATCATCGAGACGATGAAAGACGGCGTGCTTGCGGGGTATCCGGTGGTGGATGTCCGCGCGGCGCTCTTTTACGGGTCATATCACGACGTCGATTCTTCGGAAATGGCGTTCAAGATTGCAGGCTCGATGGCCTTCCGGAAGGGTTTCCTTGATGCGCGGCCGATACTGCTGGAGCCGATCTATACGATCGAGGTGAAGGTGCCGGAAGACGCGATGGGGGACGTCATGGGAGATATCTCCTCCCGGCGGGGCAAGATCGCGGGCATGGACGCCGTCGGCAAGTATCAGGTCATTCGCGCCCAGGTCCCGCTTGCAGAACTCTACCGGTACGCTACGATTCTGCGATCGAAAACCGGCGGACGCGGGGTCTTCTCTGCTACGCTCTCCCACTACGAAGAGGTGCCGCGGGAAATTGCTGAAAAGGTCATCGCCGCCTCTGAAAAGAACAAGGGGAAGGAAGCGGAGGAGTAAGCGATCGGGTCGGTTGACCGGACTCCCGCACAAAGCGGGTGAAACTCTGGAGGTTGGGGGTCGGCGTACCGGTCCTCAACCTTTTTTTTCTCCGTGCACGAAAGGATTGAACAATGCAACGTCTCTGGTCCCCCTGGCGCTCGAAGTACATCGGTACGTTCAAAAACGAGGCGAAGCGAAGGAAGCACGAGAGCCTGTTCACCGCGGCGTGGAAATCCAGGAAGGACAGTGAAAACCTGATTCTCTGGCGGGGGACCACGTGCTTCGTCATCATGAATCGGTACCCGTATAACAGCGGGCATTTGATGATCGTACCGTACAGGCAGGTCGCCGATTTCCAGGACCTGACGCTTGTGGAACTGGCGGAAATGATGCAGGCCGCCCAGAGGGCCATCGCGGCACTGAAGGAGGTCATGGGTCCCCATGGCTATAACCTCGGGGCGAACCTCGGCCGGGTGGCGGGGGCTGGGATTGAGAACCACGTTCATTTTCACATCGTGCCGCGTTGGAACGGCGACACGAATTTCATGCCTGTCCTTGGAGACACGAAGGTTGTCTCGGAAGAAATGCGCAAGAATTTCAAAAAACTGCAAAAATCGTTCAAAAAGGCGGGTTCCTGATTAAACGAAGCTGGCACCGGGGTTGTCCAAGATGATGAATCAGCTGTCGGACCAGGAACTCGTTCAGGACGTCAGGAACGGGGACCGGCGCGCTTTTACCGAACTGATGCGCCGGTACCAGGAGCGCGTTTATTGGGTTGCGCGTAGAATCGTGGGGAGCCACGATGATGCGGACGATGTGACCCAGGAGGCATTTGTAAAGGCGTTTGTGGGTCTGGGGGATTTTCGGGGGGACGCGAGTTTCTACACCTGGTTGTACCGGATCGCGGTCAATCTGTCGCTCAACGCCGTCCGGAAGCGGCAGGTATTGAACTACCTGAGCGACAGCGCCATTCTGAGCCGGATTCTTCCGCTGGGGGATGATCCCGTGCGGGAGGTCGAGTTCAGGGATTTGCAGTCGCGGCTGGAAAAAGCGGTGGCACAACTACCGGAGAAGCAGCGGGCGGTGTTTGTGCTCCGGCACTACGAGGAGATGTCATACGAGGAAATTGCGCAGGTCCTGAAGACCTCGGTCGGCGGGTTGAAGGCCAACTATTTCCATGCACTGAAGAAGGTTCAACGGTATCTCAAAGATGAAGCTCCGGTTCGGGACACCATCGATTGACGAACAGGATGAGCGGCGGTTAGAGGAAGAGGTTCGCAGATTGAGTGCGGATGAGCCTTCCTCCGGCGGGCCGGCCGATCCCTACTGGACGAATCTCCTCGTACGGACGAACCACCGGATTGACGAGGCAACCAGCCCGAAAGCGCTGACCATCAGCTGGGCGGCACGGGTGGCGGTCCCGGGGGTCCTGGCCATTCTGTCGTTCCTGGTGGGTGTGCGGTACTTTATTCCGCTGCAGCCCAAAACTGCGGCCCCTCTGAAAGCAGTCGTTTTATCGCTTTCTGACAGTGCTGTGGACACCATCCTTGGTGATCCGTCCCGCTTCAGCCCGAACCTCTCTCTCGCCGAGATGGATGTCGATCCGTTCGCCCTTCAGAAGGAAGACCTTGCCGAATATCTAATTGTCGCCGGAAATGTCAGGTCGGTCACCGAGACGCTGAACGATGATCAGGTGACGGATGTCCTCACGATCCTTGGTTCGCAGAACATCGAACGAAATCCGGGAGCCCGATAGCCCTATGCGTACGACACTTCTTCTTCTCATCCTTCTCCCGTTGGCCGGTCTGGCGCAGCCTCCCGGGCCACCGGAGGGATCGCGTCCCTTTGAGCGGATCGAACAGTGGAAGAAGATCCGGCTGATTGAGATCCTTGACATGAAGGAGGATCAGTCGGTTCGATTCTTTGCCCGGCTCAACGAGCATGACGTGCATCGGCGCGAGTTGCACAAGGCAAAGGGGGAGGCGCTTGACCGGCTTGACCGCCTTGTGCGCAACCATGCCGCTGCCGCCGAGCTCGAGAGAGCGATTCCCGAGGTTATGGCGACGGGCGATAGGATTCATGAAGAGGAGCAGAAGTTCTTTTTGTCGCTTGGGGATGTTCTGTCGGCCGATCAACGGGCAAAGCTGGCTCTCTTTGAACGCCAGTTCGAGAAGGAATTGCGGGAAGCCATGCGGGAGGCGCAACGGAAGCGGTGGCGGCAAGAAGCACCCTGAGTTTCTTTCCTGTCTGTTTGTTTTTCTGCAATTCTGGCGGCTTTTCGGGCCTTCCCAGGGAGTCGGGGAAGGCCTTTTTTGGGCTGAAATAGTCGATTCGTGGGACATTTCCCCTTCCCATTCTTGGGGGGGGATATTCCGATTTCTGAAAAACGATGATGGTGAATTGCTCATCATCGATGGTGTAGCGATAATATTCATGAGAGAATCTGCGAAAACAAACGTCTTTTTGGCACTTCCTTCCTGAAGCAACCCCTCCTTCAGATTCATTTCCCTGTGGCACGTTGATTGAAAGGTGTTTAGCGGATATGAACCCCCAAAGGAGCTCTGTTCTTCGCAATTCGAATAAGAAACACCCCTGCGGGCCCCGTCCGGGCCTCAGATTCCCTCAAGAGTGTGTGAACAGAAGGGTCCGGCCTGAGGGAAATTCTTTTCATGCGTAATCCAACATCAACGAAAGGGCAGGCATTATGAAGCGCCTTGTTTCGATTTTCTTGGCCCTAGCGTTTCTGTTCATGGCCACAGATGCCATTGCACAGAGCGTAAAGCTGAAGAGGTACGCCAAGACGATGAACATGAAGACAGGGACGAAGGTCTGGGAGTACAACACAGGCCTGAAGATTGTCGGCAAAGGCACAAAGGCATACATCAAGGCCGACACCACAGGATCCGGTGCCACGCCCGTTACGTCCTTCAGCTGGACCTTTGACAAGCGTCCGACAGGTTCGGTTGCCGTGATGGACAGTGGGGCAAGTCATCCGATGGACAACAGCTTCACCGTTGACAGTGTCGGGTATTACTACCTCTCTGTTTCCGTTAACGGTGGCGCAAAGGTGTCAAGGGACACCGTCTACGCGAGCACGTACATCGGGGTGAACAGGTACGACCCCTTCAATATCCCCAACGGGTGCTTCTGCCATCTTGTTTTCGGGGGAGAGGTTAACGCGAAGTTCGCCGAGTGGCAGAATTCCAACCACGCGATGATCTTCTACCGTGGCGTAACCGGCCAGCTCGAAACCGAAGCGGTCGCCGGTGTCGGCGTATACAAGGAGAGCTGTGTGCAGTGCCACACCACCGGCTTCGAGGTCGGTGCAAACAACGGCAACTGGGCCTACCTCGCCCGGAACCTCTACGGTCAGTTCGACACATCGTGGGCGAATTCGCTCCCTCTGGCTGCTGACGGCAGCGGCGATGCGATGATCAAGACTGGCGACACCACGCTTGTTTGGTCGGTCATGAACACTGGCCTTCGCGCGACCGCGAACATCGGTTGTGAGAATTGCCATGGGCCGATGAGGCAACACGTACTTACCGCCAATAAGCAGTATGTTGATATTACCCTCGAACCCGATGTGTGCAATGTCTGTCACGACGGGTCCACGAAGCATAGCGTCGGTTCTTACTTCAGGGGAGCCCTGCACGCGAAGCAGGTTACCGAGAATGGTTCCGGATGCGCTCCCTGCCATACGGGCGCAAGCTTTGTCTATTACGCGAAGAATGGCCGACCGTTGCCCTTCCCCAGCGCTGCATATGATGCCCCCACGATGGACAACACCAACACCACGTGTGCAGTGTGCCACGACCCGCACACGATGGAGCTCCGGGTAACGACGCTCGATTCGCTTATGAATGGTTATCGTCCCCCGGCCGGAACAGGAGGCGCTGGTGTCCTTTGCATGAATTGCCACCACGCCCGGTCGAACAGCCTGACCTATGTGAAGCCGAACAGCCCGCCCTACTACGGATTCAAGGCGCGGTTTTACCCGCACCACAGCAATCAGACCGATATGCTGTTCGGGCGGAACGGCTATGATTTCGGCGACAGCAAGCTCATGGGCATCAACACCCACCTCGGTCTCCCGGATGGCTGCGTGACCTGCCACATGGGGATGCGGAACGGGCTTCCGAACCACACTTTCACGATGGATCCTGCGGATCCGAACTACACTCTCCTGGGTGGAGCGCGAAACTACAACCCGGTGACGGCGTGCCAGAGCTGCCACGGCATGATCACGAGCTATGACGACATCACGGCTGCCTATGATTACGACCGCGACGGCATCGTGGAGGGCGTGGAGAGCGAAGTTGAGGGCATGATGGAGACCTTGAAAGCGAAGCTGCCAAAGACCGCAGCAGGCGATGTCGTTGGTGAAGGATCCGTAACAGCGGCCGACTCCGCCGCAGTTATGAACCGGCTCGATCTCGTCGAAGGGATCTGGACCTACTGGTTCGTGGAGATGGACGCGAGCGGCGGCATGCACAATGCGAAGTACACGATTGCGCTGCTGCAGAAGGCGCTCGGTCTCTATCCGCTTTCGGTTGAGCGTGCGGACCTTACCACGCCGGCCAGCTTTGCACTGAACCAGAATTATCCGAACCCCTTCAACCCGACTACCACCATCAGCTTCTCGCTGCCGCAGAGCGGCCAGACGAGGCTCGATGTGTACGACGTCCTCGGCAAGCATGTTACGACGCTGCTGGATGAGAACATGGGTGCGGGGAACTTCCGTGTCACGTGGGACGGCATGGATAAGAACGGCTCGAAGGTTGCCAGCGGCATGTACATCTATCGCATCCAGTCCAGCAACAACTTCACCGCTGTGAAGAAGATGCTCATGGTGAAGTAAGTCTCGCTGTCTGATCCACCACAGACCGCAAAACACAACCGGGTGCCCCCCAAAAAAGGCACCCGGTTTTTTTCCCCCTCCCGCGTTGCTTCCTCATGAAGAGGTTAACAATAGTCTCTGCCTGCCTCATGGTGCACGTACCAGGCGGGTGGCACGCGGTCTGCCGGGCAGGAATTGGCCATTGTTCATCGGTTGGCTCCGGCCTGTTTGACGGAATGGCAACAAAACCGTACCTTTCCCCTCATGCGCCGCATTTATCTTGATCACGCAGCAACGACACCCGTTGACCCTCGCGTCCGGGAGGCCATGACCCCGTTCTTCGGGGATGCCTTCGGCAACGCCTCGTCGGTTCACTGGTATGGCCAGCAGGCGCGATTGGCCCTCGAGCGCGCTCGCGCCACAATCGCCCGGGCTCTGGGCGCGCATCCTGCGGAACTGACATTCACCAGCGGGGGGACTGAAAGCGACAATTTTGCCATCCGCGGGGTCTTTTGCGCGGCACGGAAGAGGGGACGGACGCACATTGTCACGACTGCCGCCGAACACCATGCTGTGCTGGATTGCGTGGAGGCCCTTCGCGGCGAAGGTGCAGATGTCACAATCCTGCCCGTGGACAGTTCCGGACGCGTTGCGCCTGATGCTGTCGGTGGTGCGATCGGCGAGCGCACCTGCCTGGTGACGGTAATGCACGCCAACAACGAGGTAGGGACGATTTCTGATATTGCGGCGATCGCGGACCTCGCTCACCGGCAGGGCGTCCTTCTCCATACGGACGCTGTTCAGTCATTCGGAAAGGTCACTGTCAACGTGCAGGAGCTCGGTGTGGACCTGGCCTCGGTTTCGGCCCACAAGATTTACGGACCGAAGGGGATCGGGGCTCTTTACATCAGGAGAGGAACGGAGATCGAGAACATCTTCTGGGGCGGGGGGCAGGAGCGGGGACGGCGGCCGGGGACGGAAAATGTGGCGTTTGCAGCGGGATTCGCCCGCGCAGCAGAGATCGCACTGGAAGGGATGAAAGAACAGAGTTCACAGGTACAGGTCCTGCGGAACTCCCTGGAGGAAAAACTCCGCCTCGAGTTTCCGGGGCTCCTCACAAACGGGCACTCCGTGGAGCGCCTTCCCCATATCCTGAATGTCTCCTTTGGTTTTCCCCCGTTCGTGCCCGAGGGGGAAATGCTCTTGCTGAACATGGACCTCGAGGGGATTGCTGTTTCCAGCGGATCAGCGTGCACCTCCGGGAGCGTGCAACCCTCCCACGTGCTCATTGCCATGGGTCGGGATCGGGCGACGGCGAAGGCCACTATCCGGTTTTCCTTTGGACGTTCGAACACGCCGGACGACGTTGATACCGCTGTGACCGCCCTCAAGATGGTTGCGGCCCGGATGAAAGCGGTGTGAGGGGGAGTACTACAGGTTCTCCGCTTCGCGCAGCACCAGACCATACCGCAGGCCGCGTTCACTCACCACGATCTCGTCGAATCCGAAGTGTGCCATGACTTCCCGGAGGATTAGCGCTCCGGCTGTGATCACATCCGCGCGCCCCTCCATTGCGGCGGAAAGATTGCGGATCATACCGGAGGGCATGGAGCGCAACGTCCGAAAGAGATGATCGACGACGAGATAGAGCATCCGGTAGCCGGAGACAGTCTCGAATGCAGTTGCGCCCTGGGCGAGAAGGGCCAGCGATGTTGCCGTACCGGCAACGCCGACCAGCGTTGAACCGGCAAACGAAAAATCGCCGGCCAGGGCCAGACCGTTCTCGATTTCGGTGATCGCCGCTTCCAGCTCGGGATCTGTTGGTGGGTCATGCCGGAGGAAACGCTCTGTGAGCCTCACCGACCCGATCTGGAGACTGATTGTCCGGTCGATCGCTTTCCGGTTGCCGGTGACAATCTCCGTGCTTCCCCCGCCGATATCGACCACCGTCGCACGCTGGATGTCGTGAATCCCGCTCAGGGCGCCACGATACATCCAGCAAGCCTCGTCCTCGCCGCTGAGAACCTCAAGCGTAAGTCCCGTTTCCCGGCCGACCCGATCAATGAATTCATCCTGGTTGTGAGCGTCGCGGACAGCGCTTGTCCCGCAGAGGATCACCCTGTCTGGCCGGTGGGGGGTCAGCAGTGCACGGAACTCCTCCAGCACGGTAATGACGCGCGTCATTGCATCAGGGGCGAGTCGTCCGTTTGCGTCCACTCCTCTTCCCAGGCGAGGAAAGCGCTGTTCGTGGAGGAGCGGGACCAGCGCTCCGTCGGGGCCGAGTTTTGCAAGGAGAAGGAGAACGGTGTTGGTGCCGATGTCGATGGTGGCGATCTTCATGGTTGTGTGGGGTGTTTCTCGGCCGGGCGAGCTGCAAGAGCCAGCCATTCGTTTTCCGTGAGCCTTTCGCTCACTGCGAAGCCGAGCACGCGCAGGCGGGAAATGATCTCTTCCTCCTCGCGAAGCAGGAGGCCCGAGAGGAGGAGGATATCCGCACAGCGTGCTTTGAGGTCCCCGAGAATGGAAACGATCGCATTGAGCTGGATATTCGCGACAACAAGTCCGAATGCCTCCCGGGGTGTCCGCGAAATATCGCCGAGGATTACCGTCAACCGATCCGCCACGCCGTTGATGCCGGCGTTTTCACGCGCATTCTCGTACGACCATTCATCGACATCACAGGCGACTGCCGAGGCGCATCCGAGTTTGACGCCCGCAATCGCCAGCACACCGGTCCCCGTGCCTACATCGAGCATGGTGGCGCCCGGGTAGACCGCGGATTCCATCAGCCGCAGCATCAGCCTTGTTGTCTCATGATACCCGGTGCCGAAGGACATCTTCGGGTCGATGGTCAACACAATGTGGCCCGGCCGCGGGGTAACCGGATGCCAGCTGGGGGAAATAACGATCCGGTTGGAGACGCGGATCGGCTGGATGGTTTTCTCCCACTCGGCGTTCCAGTTCTTGCTTTCGATGGTCTGCACACGAATGCGTGGAGCGGGAGAACTGCTTGAGCGGGCGACCAGGGCGGCTGTTGTCTGCACCTGTTCAAGGAATCCCGGGGTCCAGCGGGCGGCACTGATGTAACAGCGGAGCGCTCCTTCGTCTTCCCAGAACCCCTCGAATCCGAGCTGGGAAAGGATGGCTGCGAGGTTCTCTGCAAGCGCTGCGTCAGCGCCTATTTCGACCTCGATGTAACCTCCCGGCATGATTCAGGGTTTTTGCGTGTAGATCACATGGGTCAGGACCGTCCCGACCGCCTCAAGGCTCTGCAGACTGCAATGTTCGGGTGTGTCCTGGTGGGTGTGCCAGAATCGGTTGGAGGGATCGGGATAATTGAAGTCGATCAGGTCGATCGTCTTGATACCTGCTTCATTCAGAGGGAGGTGATCATCGATGATCTCCGGGCCGACATCAGCGACGAACTGGCCGATGCCGAGATCGCGGGCCTTGTTCCAGACAAGATCGACAATATCAGGGGCATACCGGACAGAGTACCCTTCGCGTGGAAGTTCGAGATACGTGTCGCCCACCATATCCAGCAGGATTCCATAGCGCGGAAGATAAGCGGGAGGTCTGGTGGATGCAAAATGTCGGGAGCCCAGGAGATAGCTGGCATGGTCGCTCTCCATGCCGTAGTCTTCGCCGTCGAAAAGAACCAGGTCGACTCCAACGGGTGGCGTCTCCTCCTTCAACAGCCTTGCGAGTTCGACAAGAACGGCCACACCGCTGGCTCCATCGTTTGCGCCAAGGATCGGCGTATCACGCTTCGTCGGATCGGGGTCCTGATCGGCACGGGGGCGGGTGTCCCAGTGGGCGCAGAGGAGGATTCGTTGCTGCAAGTCGGGTCTGAACGAGGCAACAACGTTTGTCAGCTGGAGCGACTCGCCTTTATACCCTGTGTGGGTGAAATCCTGCAGGCGGACCTCCTGCGCAAGGCCCCGGAGCGTCTTTGCGAGATAGTCGAGGCAATCCCGGTGTCCTCTGGAGTTCGGGTTGCGGGGACCAAACGAAGTCTGCTTCAGAAGAACCTCGAAGGCGCGTTGACCGCTGAACGCCGGGATGGACGATGCCCTGGTCATGGGAGGGGAGGGGGTATTTTCTTGAGCCTTTGGCTGGTGTTGGGGGCTCCCGGTACATCCCGCGATAAGGAGAGCCCAGGCCAGTGCGGAATTCACATGGTGTACAACGGGATGTGAGAGCATGTGAGATGGTAAACAAAAGGGGCTCGAAAGGCAATGATTTCGCAACTTTTCGCTCCCACGTTGCGTTCAATCAAGGAGACCAACAACATTGAGGGGGCAGACATGACTGGACGGACGATCCGTTTCATCGTGGCGTTGCTCGTACCCTTTGCCCTGGCGCACGGGGGGGAAAAGCGGTTCGAAAAGAAGTTTTCCGTTGCGCCAGGAGGTACGTTGCGCGTGGCGACCGATGTCGGTTCGATCAGGATTACGGGGACCGGGGCGAATGAAGTTTCCGTGGTCGCGGAACTGCGGGGGAATGATCGTGATGTCGGTGCATTCGAGGTCACCGCCGAGCAGACGAACGGTGGCGTGGAGGTTCGGGGAAAGGGAAAGTCGAAGCGAGGGTGGTTCTGGAATTCGGCAGAATTGACGGTCGACTACACGATCCAGGTTCCGCGTGAGTACAGCCTTGACATCCAGACGGCGGGCGGAGACGTCACTGTGAATTCGCTCAAGGGGAGCCTTCGCGGAGGGACCTCGGGCGGAAACATCGTCCTCGGTTCAATTGAAGGAAAAGTAATGATGGAGACGTCCGGGGGAGACATCCGTGTGGAGAAGGTGAGTGGCGACCTGAAGATGGAGACCTCGGGCGGGAATGTGACGATCGGGGATGTCAAGGGGATGGTGGACGTCAGCACCTCGGGCGGAGATATCCGGCTGGGCGAAGTACAGGGCCGTGTTCGCGCAGAGACATCCGGCGGGAATATTCATGTAAAAGTAACTGGGGCGAACGACGGGATATTTGCCGAGACCTCCGGCGGCAACATCGAGGTCATGATTGCCGGTACCGTTGGTGCCGATATTGATGCAGCCACGAGCGGAGGCGAAGTGGAGTGTGATCTTCCCATGACCGTGAAGGGAAAGATCAGCGAAAGCCAGGTGCGGGGGACGATCAACGGCGGCGGGAAGAGGATTTATGCCCATACCTCTGGCGGCAACGTGAGGATAAAGGCGACACCATAGGTCTGTGTGGGCGAGGAGTAACAAACCTGGGGTGCCCACAGGGTCCCAGGGAATCGGTACCGGCTGTGTCGACAAACATCGTGCGCCCTGTGCAGGGCCGAACGATTGGCGAAGAATCGGCGGTGTCGACAAACGTCTGGCTCCTCCGGGGCGGGTTGACATCAGATATCGGAGTCTACGGACACCAACTGACCCCATCAAGGGCGGAGCCTCCACCCCAAGGCGGAAATAGATCCGAAATCACGCCCCCCACAAATCATAAGGGGCTGCCTCGTGACTTATGAGACAGCCCCTGTCTGTTTGCGTTCTCTTCAAACATCGCGTCTCCGCCAGACATCTTCGCGCCCGGCACATTCAACTTGAGAACCAGGAAAGGGGAGAGTATATTGGACTGGAGGTGGACTGATGTGGTGCCCGTTCTGTGGTGCAGAATATGTCCCGGGGATCCGGGAATGTCCCGATTGCCGTACCGGGCTCGTCGATGCTCCTCCGCCGCCTCCGGTTCCGGTTGAATTCGAAGAGATTCTTGAAACATTCAACCAGGGAGACATTGCGTTGATCAAGTCGATCCTGGACGATGCAGCGATCGAATATTTCTTCCAGGGAGAGATCTTCAATCTGGTTGATCCCCTGATCCAGCCCGCACGGCTCCGTGTCAGGAAGGATCAGGCGGGCGAGGTGCGGCAACTTCTCAAAGATTTGAATGTCAGTTTTCTCGGTGTCTCTGTTCGGGACGAAGAAATTCCTCCCGCGTGATGTTTCGTCCCGGGAATACCCGGAACCCACCCGCGACACTGGCAGTTATCCCCTTTTTTCTGTACGATGAGAGCAGATTGAATTCCTCCTTCCCGGTGCCTGTGCATATTCCTGACGGATTCCTCGATACGAAGACAGTTGTTGCCACGGGCATTCTGTCGGCGGTTGCCTTGAGCGGGGCACTCCGCCAGGCGCAGCGCTCTTTTCCTGCGAAGAAGGTCCCTCTCATGGGTCTTACCGCGGCTTTTGTCTTTGCTGCCCAGATGTTTAACTTCCCGGTTCTTGCCGGTACTTCGGGTCATTTGATGGGAGCGGTACTAGCGGCGGTACTTCTGGGGCCCGCCGGAGGGGTTCTGGTGATGACGTCCGTGCTGGTAGTGCAGGCGCTCCTCTTTGCCGACGGTGGTCTCCTTGCGCTCGGGGCGAATATTCTGAATATGGCGGTTGCCGGGCCCCTCGGAGGGTACGCGATCTTTGCCGCCGTCCGCCGCTTGTTCCCGGGTCAACGGGGCACCGTTATTGCCGTCGCGTTTGCCGCCTGGTGCTCGACAGTCCTCGCATCGGTTCTCTGTGCTGGCGAGCTCGCTTGGTCGGGGACGGTGCCGTGGTCGGCGGCATTCCCCGCCATGGCGAATGTGCACATGCTCATCGGCCTGGGGGAAGGGGTGATCACGGCAATGGTCGTTGCGGGGCTGGCAAGAGTACGCCCGGAGTTCCTTGGAAACGGGCAACCGGATCCAGGCCGGTGGACACATGTGCTCTATGCCCTGACACTGATTCTCGCATTTGGAGTATTCGTGTCTCCCTTTGCGTCTCCATGGCCTGACGGGTTGGAGCGTGTGGCTTCGACACTGGGATTCGATCAGAGGGCACTTGTCTCCTCCGCGCCCCTGGCCGACTATCAGGTTCCTGGTGTGGGTTCCGCAGCGGCAGCCACGGCGATCGCGGCGGCCCTCGGAGGCATCATCGTGTTTCTCCTCTCGTTCCTGCTCGCCCGGCTTCTTGTGCCAGGCCCGTCCCGTCGGAGCTGACGATGCGCCACGATTTTCTCGATCGATACAGCCGGTTGTCAAGTCCGATCCACCGTCTTCCGGCGGGAGTGAAATTGGGGACGGCCCTCGGTCTTGTGCTGACCATCGTGATGATCCCCCCTGGTGCGCTCTGGGTGTTCAGTTTGCCGGCGGTCGTTTTGCTGGCGACCGCGGCTATCAGCAGAATTCCTCTGGCGTTCCTGGTTCGCCGGATCCTCTTCTTCGAACCACTTGTCCTGGGAATTGCGGCATTGAATCTCCTGCGTCCCGGCGGGGGGAGGATTTTTCTTGCTGTCCTGATCAAGAGCACGCTTTCTCTGTTCACCATGATTCTCCTGGCGAACACGACCCCCTTTCATGCACTCTTGCGGGTGTTTCGCTCTGCGGGTGTTCCCCCGCTTTTCATAACGGTGCTTGCCCTCATGTACCGGTACCTGTTCGTGCTGGTCGACGAGGCGGAGCGAATGACCCGTGCACGGTCCAGCAGGACGTTTGATCGCAATGGGGCACGTCTCTGGCGTTCGACGGCCTCCGTCATCGTTCAGCTCTTTCTCCGTTCGAGCGAACGGGCAGAACGCATCTTTGCAGCCATGACCGCGCGGGGCTGGAAATGAAAGCTCTGGCCATCCGGCATCTTTCCTACCGCTATCCCGATGGGACGGCAGCGCTGGACGATGTCTCCCTTTCTGTCGAGGAGAACGAATGCATCGGGCTGATTGGCCCGAACGGGTCGGGGAAATCGACGCTCCTGCTCCATGTGAACGGCATCCTGCCCGAAAGAACTCAGGGAGAAAGCGGGGTATCGGTGTTCGGGATGGCTGTCTGTCCCGAGACGCTGCCGGCGATACGCCGGACGGTGGGGTTGCTTTTTCAGGATCCTGACGATCAACTCTTCTGCCCCACGGTCTACGAAGATGTCGCCTTTGGGCCGCAGCAGTTCGGCGAATCAGGAGACGCGGTGCGTTCTGCGGTGATGGAAGCGCTGGAGCGGACGGGCCTGAAAGGGTTCGGAGCGCGGTCGCCGCATCATCTGAGCGGTGGTGAGAAGCAGCGGGTATGCCTTGCGGGAATTCTGGCGTGCCGTCCGCGGATGCTGGTGCTGGATGAGCCCACCAGTGACCTTGACCCGCGGGGCAAGCGGGAGCTTGCGGCTCTCCTGCAGCGCCTTACCGCCACGAAGATCATTGCCACCCATGACCTGGAGCTCGTGGTCAAGCTCTGCTCCCGCGCCGTTGTGATGGACGGTGGGAGAATCGTTGCTGACGGCCCCACAGTGGAACTCCTCTCCAACGAGGAGCTGATGGTGAAGCACGGCCTCGAAAAACCTCACATCCTCCAGCACAGCCATCCGCACACGAATTACCCACTATCCCCGGATCATGGATAGTCCTTTCGCTGCGTACCTTGTCTCTGTCCCCCTCCTGGCGCTCGCGGGCGTCCTGGTCCTGATTGCCGTGCGGCAGGTGGGGAATGTGCGGCTTCAGATCTGGCAGATCATGACCGGCGCGGCGCTCGTCGTGCTGGTGACCGGCAGCCTGTCGTTGGATGTAGCGTTGCAATCGGTCAATCTCGATGTGCTGCTCTTCCTGTTCGGCACGTTCATCATCGGGCAGGGGCTTGAGGAGAGCGGCTATCTGGGGCATGTTTCCTACAAGTACTTCAAGCGGGCGACATCGCTTGATCAGCTCTTCCTCATCGTCATGCTGGGTGCCGGCGTCGCATCGGCGGTTCTGATGAATGATACGGTGGCCATCATCGGAACGCCGGTGGTGCTTCTTCTGGCCCGGAGGCACGCGATATCCGCGAAGCCACTTCTGCTCGCGCTGGCGTTTTCCATAACGATCAGCAGCGTGATGAGTCCTATCGGGAACCCCCAGAACCTTCTCATAGCGCTTCACGGCAATGTGCCCGATCCCTTCATAACCTTCTTGCATTATCTCCTCGTTCCGACGGTACTGAATCTCTTTGCTGCCTTTCTGCTTCTCAGGCATTATCACAGGAGCGAGTGGCACGACGCGGAGCTTCGTCATTCCCAGGAGCCGATCAGGGACCACGCTCTTGCGTTGCTCTCGAAGATTTCGTTGCAGACGATGATTCTGCTGGTGATCGCCAAGACCCTGCTCTCCCTTGTCGGAGCCGGAGAGCAATTCCGGCTCACGCACATCGCCCTGGCGTCGTGTCTGCCGGTGCTGGTCGGCAGTTCGCGGCGCTGGGGGCTGTTGCGGAGAATCGACTGGCACACGCTCATTTTCTTTGCCGCGATGTTTATCCTGATGGAGGGAGTCTGGCGGACCGGTTTCTTTCAGGGGGTGCTGGCGGAGTGGGATCCGGACATCCGGTCGCCGGAGATCATCCTGGCCTGGTCGGTTATTGGGAGCCAGTTCATCTCCAACGTGCCGCTGGTGGCGCTGTCTCTTCCGCTGCTTGACACGGTCGGGGCGGGGACGGGGGCATTGATGGCGCTGGCTGCGGGGAGCACGGTTGCCGGAAACATGTTCATCCTCGGGGCGGCTAGCAACGTGATTATCATTCAGCGGGCAGAGGGGAAGGCGGGGGAGACCCTCGGGTTCTGGGAATTCGCGCGTGTGGGTGTGCCCCTGACGATCATCAATGGGGCGATCTACTGGTTGTTTCTTTGACGTTGCCGCGGGAGGTGCCCATTGGCTGGAGACTGCCCGCCTCCCGGCGAGTCGCTATTTCCATCCCGCAAGGAATGCCCCGATTTTGTCTTGCACCTGCCGATACGGCCGTACGGTGCCCGGAAAGTTCTGGAGCAGAATGGAAAATGTGAGCATCTCGCCTCCCGCCGTTCGCACGTACCCGGAGAGGGCTGATACTCCGCTCAGGGAACCGGTCTTAGCGCGTAGATTCCCCTGTGCGGGGGTTCCCGTCATGCGCCGGCCGATTGTGCCATCCACTCCTCCGATCGGGAGGGAGTAGTAGAAGGCAGGGAAATTGGCGCTGTCGCGGGCCATATTTTGCAGGAGAAGAACGATTGCAGAGGGGGAGATGAGATTGTAGCGGGAGAGGCCCGACCCGTCGGCGATTGCGATACCGGTTGTGTCGCACCCCCAGCCGGACAGCAGCTTCCGAGCAACCGTCGCTCCCAGTTCGGCGCTTCCGGGAACTCGATAGTTCTCCGCCCCGACGATCTTCAGCAGGGCTTCTGCCGAGAGATTGTCACTCACTTTGTTCATAAACGTCACTGCAGTATCGAGGAGGTGGACGTATTCGGCAATCGCATTTCCCGCAGGTTCGGTAGTGTCGATGGTGGCGACCACCACAGGAATTCCGAGCGCTCCCAGTCGTTCCGCAAACACAGCACCGGCGTACAGCTCGGGCTTCCAGACACTCAGATTGTCGGTGAAGGTCCTCCCTTTGAGGGACATTTGACCATTGACGGTGATCGTATTGCTTCGTTCCCTCCACTTTCGCGAAACCTGCAGCGGCGCAGTGAGGGGAGTGTCGGCCACAGTCACGGCTGTGTTTTCCACGGTGACGTACCCTGTGGGGGGGGTGCAGGAGACCACGGGAGGATCACCCGAGCGTTGTGCCGGCTCCACGCGGACTGCAATGGTATTGTTGTCGAGAATTAGAGGTGAGATAAACATTCCATAGGCCGACGGCTCTTCGTCCCAGGTCCACCCCGCCCCCCACGGGAGGTCATCAAAATAGCTGACATTCACGGCGAGGCGCCATGGTTTTCCCCCGGTCAGCTGTGGTGCAACCGCGCGGGCGAGTGAGTCGATGTCATCGTGTGAAAGGAGGGGGTCGCCGTGGCCCTTGATGCAGATCGAGGCATGAGCCGTGTCGGCAAAGACCGTCGTCCGGAGGGGAAAAGCATGGCCGAGAGATGTAAGAGCTGTCGCCGAAGTGACCAGTTTTTGATTCGACGCGGGGTTGAACAGCATGTCCGGGTTCAACGCGTAGCAAACCCTGCCTGTGGCGGTCGATACCACCTTGATACCGATATTTGATGGTGGGAAAAGGGTGTCGGCGAGGAGGGTATCGATGCCCATCTTGAACGCAGGATCAGGGCTGACGCTCAGGAGTGAAATCGGGGGCGTCACGGATCTCCTTGTATCCAGGTGGCCGGTCGAAGCGCACCCGGCGAGAATTGTGGCAACGGCAAGGATCACGATGAGACGGGGCATAGGAAGTCTCGTAGAAGGGGGGGGTGTCTGTTCTGAATGTGGCTGCCAGATCTCCCACGAAATCAATCATTGACAAAAAACGGCGAAAATTCAAGCAATTTGATTGGCAGGGCGAATCTGTTTATATTTAAAACTCGAAATTGGAACTGACAACCGAGCTGGGGCAGAATGTTACAGGCGTTGAAGAAGCTGTTTGGCAGCAAGCATGAGCGGGATATTCGTGTGGTGAGGCCGCTGGTTGAGGAAATCAACGGTCATTTCGAGGGGTTGAAGACCCTCACAGACGACGAACTGCGTGCAAAAACGGGGGAATTTCGGGCACGTTTGCGGGAAGAGCTGAAGGAGACAACTGATCAGCTTGCGGAAGCCCGGGCGCAGCTGCTTCCTGACCTTGAGGGACCGGCACGCGAAGAAATTCTCGACAGAATCGCCTCGCTGGAAGAGGAGCGAAACTCCATCACCGACGAATTCCTCCGGGCGATCCTTCCGGAGGCGTTTGCCGTAGTCAAGGATGCCTGCCGTCGCCTTGTGGGGACGACGTTTGACCTCCTGGGACATCCGGTGATCTGGGATATGGTCCCCTTTGACGTGCAGCTTATCGGAGGGGTCGTCCTCCATGAGGGCAGGATCGCTGAGATGGCCACCGGCGAAGGAAAGACTCTCGTTGCCACGATGCCCATCTACCTGAATGCGCTCCCTGGACGTGGGGTGCATCTCGTTACGGTAAACGATTACCTGGCGAAACGCGACAGTGTCTGGATGGGGAAGGTGTACGAATCCCTCGGATTGACGGTGGGATGCATCCAGACGACGATGGACTCCTTCCAGCGCCGCAAGGAATATGCGTGCGACATCACCTACGGAACCAACAACGAATTCGGGTTCGACTACCTGCGCGACAATATGGTCATCGACAAGGAGGACCTTGTTCAGCGCGAGTTCTACTATGCCATCGTTGATGAAGTTGACTCGGTTCTCGTTGATGAGGCCCGGACTCCTCTGATCATCAGCGGTCCCGTCTCGAGCGAAGACCACAAGTTCGACGAAATTAAGCCGCTGATCGAGCGGCTGGTAAGCGCGCAGCGGAACTTCGTCAGCAAAATCGTCGGGGATGCAGAAAAACTCATCGCCGAGGAGAAGCAGGAGGAAGCGGGTGTCCATCTGCTCCGGGCATCGCGCGGTCTGCCGAAGCACCCGCGGCTTTCGAAGGTTCTTCAGGAACCCGCGCACAAGAAGCTTGTTCAGGACACTGAAAGCGAGTACATGCGCGACCAGTCGCGCAGGATGCATGAAATCGACGATGAGCTCTACTATGCCATCGACGAAAAGAATCATCAGATCAACCTCACGGACAAGGGGCGTGACCTGCTGGCGCCGGGGGTGGGGAACAGGGACTTCTTTGTGCTGCCGGATCTGGGGACCGAGTTCGCCATGCTGGAGGGGGACCCGGCCCTCAGCAAGGAGGAAGTCCAGCGGAAGAAAGACGAGCTGAATTTCCTTTACGCTGAGAGGAGCGACCGTATTCACACGGTTACCCAGCTCCTCCGTGCGTACTCGCTCTATGAGAAAGACGACGAGTACGTGGTGACAGACGACGGCAAAGTCATGATCGTCGACGAGTTCACGGGACGGCTGCTCCCCGGGCGTCGTTATTCCGACGGACTTCATCAGGCCATCGAGGCCAAGGAGGGAGTGAAGGTCGAGCGGGACATGCAGACGCTCGCGACCATCACGCTCCAGAATTACTTCCGTCTCTACAAGAAGCTTGCCGGCATGACCGG
>Ga0326726_10000176_pt1 | contig 62716 bp, 57 predicted proteins | sample MHFenrmetagenome_2_FD_207603 | JGI IMG/M metagenome (GOLD analysis project Ga0326726, IMG submission 207603) | Lab enriched peat soil microbial communities from Michigan Hollow, Ithaca, NY, United States - MHF15MN | ecosystem: Environmental > Terrestrial > Soil > Wetlands > Peat | place: USA... | reverse complement strand
TTCACCGGTTCGAGAATGGCGTCGAGATTGAGATGGTCACAGAACTCCAGGAATTCCTCGCGCAGCGTCGACAGGTGAATGCGGGTCGGTACGTTCACGATCATCTGCACCGAGAACATGAGTGCGCCGGTGTGCGCGGCCGCGTAGCTGCGCGTCGACAATTCGGCGATATCGATGCCACGGGAGGAAAAGAATCCGGAGAGGTTGGCGACGATGCCGGTCTGGTCCAGGCATACGACGTCGACGGAATACGGCAGCATGTCGCTGCGTGCCGTGCGCTGTTCGGTCCGCCGCAGCTGGATGCTGAGCTCGCTGCTGTCCGCGAGCTTGCGCAGGTCGGTCTCGAGGCGCGCCAGCGCGGCCCAGTTGCCGGACACGAGCAGCACCATCGCGAACTCCGAACCCAGAGCCGTCATGCGGCTCTCGCTGATGCTGCCGCCGCAGTCGGTCACGACGCGTGTCAGGTCGTGCACCATTCCCGTGCGGTCGTTGCCGATGGCCGAGATCGCCAGGTACTGCTTCATCTAATCGCGTGGGGTCTCGTCGCCTTGTTCGCGCGCAGTGTACCGGTATTGGGAAGAGGGTGGAACGAGAGCGAGCGGCGGCTTGCCTCATCACGCCCGGCGCACGTAACATCCGCGATCCTCCGCAGCAGGCACCCAGGGGCTCAGATTGTTCGGCGGCAGCATGGTCGCAGTCGTCACGCCGATGACGGCTGGCGGCGCTATCGACTTTCCCGCCTGGGAGCGGCTGCTGCGCTTTCACGCCGAACAGCAGACCGATGCCGTGGTGGTCGGCGGCACTACGGGCGAATCGCCGACGCTTGAGACCGCGGAGCTCGATGAGCTGGTGCGGCGCGCAGTGCGGATCCTGCGCGGGCACATGCCGGTGATTGTGGGCGCCGGCACCAATTCGACCGCCCGCACCGTGCGTCGGGCGCAGGAGCTTGCCGCCACGGGCGCCGACGCCCTTCTGGTCGTGACTCCTTACTACAACCGGCCAACCCAGGAAGGTCTGTTCGAGCATTTTCGCGCCGTGGCCGCCGCAGCCGGCATTCCTGTGATTCTCTACAATGTGCCCTCGCGCACTGGCGTCGACATGCAGGCAACCACCGTGGCGCGGCTCGCCCGCGAGCCGCATATCGCGGGTATCAAGGAAGCCACCGGCAGCGTTGCGCGCGGGAGGGAGATCCTGGCCTGCGTACCGGCAGCCTTCGACCTGATCAGCGGCGATGACCAGAGCGCCCACGAGCTCATGAGCGTCGGGGCGCGGGGTGTCATCTCGGTTACCGCGAACGTGGCGCCCCGGCTGATGCACGAATTGTGCATCGCCTCGCGGGAACGCCACGAGGCGCGAGTACACGAAATCGATCAGAAGCTGGGGAAACTTCACGCCGCACTGTTCGTCGAATCGAATCCGATTCCGGTGAAATGGGCGCTGCAGGCCCTGGGCCTGATCGATGGCGGAATCCGCTTGCCGCTGACGCCGTTGGCGCCGCGGTTCCACCAGCAGGTGCGCGAGAGTCTGCGCGCCGCGGGAGTGATGAATTGAGGTATCCGATGAGTCCTATCCGTTGGTCGATGTCCCTGGCGGTTCTGGGCTTGGCCGGCCTCGCGGGCTGTAAGTCGATGTCCTGCAGCGCGCCGCCTGCCTACGGCAATTCCGACAGCATTCCGTCCCTCAAAGTGCCGGTCGGACTCGAGGCTCCCGATACGCGTAATGCGTTGAAGGTACCCGAGCTCGACACGCCGGACCGCCCGCGAACGGGTGCCGATGGCTGTCTCGACGATCCGCCGTCATACTTTCCGGAGCGCCAGCGCGGGGACCTTCCCCGCGGCGATCGCCCTCAGCCTCCCAAGACCTGAATTGCGTGCCGCGCAGCCGTTCGGTACTCTGCGCGCCCTCAATTTGTGCGGAGAGATGGCCGAGCGGTCGAAGGCGCTGGACTGGAATTCCAGTAAACCGGCAACGGTTTCGTGGGTTCGAATCCCACTCTCTCCGCCACCTTGGAGACACACGGCTGCCAATGGCAGTCCGCATCGGCGTCGCCGCGACGATCCGCCGTGAACCCCGCCAGGCCCGGAAGGGAGCAACGGTAGCGGCACCGATCGGGTGCCGGAGAAGTGCTGGTGCGGGCTGCCACCCTCCGATTAGAGTGTAGGCATGAGTTATCTGGTACTCGCGCGCAAGTGGCGCCCGCGCAATTTCTCGGAAATCGTTGGCCAGGAGCACGTGGTGCGTGCGCTCAGCAACGCGCTCGACAGCGGCCGTGTGCACCACGCATTCCTCTTCACTGGCACCCGTGGCGTCGGCAAGACCACGCTGGCGCGAATTCTCGCCAAGTGCCTGAACTGCGAAGCGGGCGTGAGCTCGAAGCCGTGCGGCCGCTGTGCCGCGTGCCGGGAGATCGACGAGGGGCGCTTCATCGACCTGCTCGAGGTCGACGCGGCCTCGCGCACCAAGGTCGACGACACGCGCGATCTGCTCGATAACGTGCAGTACGCGCCGGCGCGCGGGCGCTACAAGGTGTATTTGATCGATGAAGTGCACATGCTGTCGACTCATTCTTTCAACGCGCTGCTGAAGACACTCGAGGAACCACCGCCGCACGTGAAGTTCCTGCTGGCGACGACCGATCCGCAGAAATTGCCGGTCACGGTGCTGTCGCGCTGCCTGCAGTTCAACCTCAAGCGCTTGCCGATCACCCTGATTGCGGCGCGGCTGCAGCACATCGTGACCGCTGAAGGCCTGGTCGCCGAGCCAGCGGCGATCGAACTGCTCGCGCGCGCCGCAGACGGGAGCCTGCGCGATGGGCTGAGCCTTCTCGACCAGCTGATCGCTTTCGGAGGCGGCACTCTCGGCGAGCGCGAGGCCCGCGCCATGCTGGGCACCATCGATCGCGCGCACACGATTCGCTTTCTGGAGCAGATCGCCGATGCGGATGCCGCCGGCCTGATGAGCAGCGTCCTGGCCCTGGACGAATTTGCCCCGGACTACGCCGCTGCGCTGGACGCGCTGGCAACGTTGATCCAGAAGGTGGCGCTGCGCCAGGCAATTCCCGGTTATGCGGCCGGTGAGTCATTTGCGCCGGAGACTCTCGATGCGCTGGCCGCGCGGATTCCGGCGGAGGATCTGCAGCTCTATTACCAGCTCGCGCTCGTCGGTCGCCGTGACCTGGACCTGGCCACGGACCAGCGCAGCGGGTTCGAGATGGTATTGCTGCGCATGCTGGCTTTCCGCCCAGCGGAAGCGACCGACGCTCCGGCACGAATTCCGCGCGCCGCCACTGGCGCAGCAACGCCGGCGCCGAAGACCGCCGATGATCCGGCCGGCCGCGCCGAGCCAGCCGGCGATTCTTGGCGCGCGATGATCGCGGCACTCGATGTGCAGGGAGCGGCACGACAGCTCGCCATCAATTGCACGCTGGCCGCGCGCGAGCAGAACCAGCTGCGGCTGCTGCTCGATCCGCGAGGCGCGCACTTTCGCACGCGTCAGACCGAGGAAACGCTCGCCGGCGCGCTGAGTCGCATTCTCGGCACGCCGGTGCAGCTGCAGATCGAGCTCGCGCAGGAGGCGACGCAGACACCGGCACGCGAGCTGGCGCAGGCCGCCGAGGAACGACTGCAGGCGGCGCGGGTCGAACTCGAGAGTGATCCCACCGTGCGCGCGCTCAAGGAAAGGCTGGGCGCGACGCTCGTCACCGATTCGATCAAGCCGCTCAACTGAAAGTCTTAGGAGAGTCGATGAAACCCGGTCTCGGCAACCTGATGAAGCAGGCGCAGCAGATGCAGGCCAACATGCAGAAGGCGCAGGCCGAGCTGGGCCAGATCGAGGTTCAGGGCGAAGCCGGCGGTGGCATGGTGCGCGTGACGATGAACGGCCGGCACGAGGTGCGCGCGGTGCAGCTGGACGCGGCGGCGCTGGGAGATGACAAGGAAATGCTAGAGGATCTGATCGCCGCCGCGGTGAACGATGCCGTGCGCAAGATTGAGGCGCGCGTGCAGGAGAAATTCGCCGGGCTCATGTCCGGCATGGCACTGCCGCCGGGTTTCAAGCTTCCGCTCTGATGAAATATTCGCCCGCCCTGACGCGGCTGATCGACGCGCTGCGCATCTTGCCCGGGGTCGGCCCGAAGACCGCGCAGCGCATGGCGTTTCACCTGCTGGAGCGCGATCGCGACGGCGGTCGGGAAATCGCGGCGGCGCTGGCCGAAGTGCTGGCACGGATCGGTCATTGCCGGCGCTGCCGTATGCTGACCGAAGAGGAGCTGTGCCCGACCTGCGCCTCCACGCAGCGCGATCCGAGCCTGCTGTGCGTGGTGGAGTCGCCCGCGGACGTCATTGCGGTGGAGCAGTCGGGCAGTTACCGCGGCCAGTACTTCGTACTGATGGGGCATCTCTCACCCCTCGATGGCATCGGCCCGGAGCAACTCGGCCTGGCGCAGCTCGAGGCGCGCCTGGCGGAAGGCGGCGTCAGCGAAGTGATCCTCGCTACCAATCCCACCGTGGAAGGCGATGCCACCGCGCACGTGATCGGCGAGATCGCGTCGCGGCGCGGCGTGCGTGCGACGCGTATCGCGCACGGAGTTCCCGTGGGCGGGGAGCTTGAATATGTGGACGGCGGTACGCTGGCGCACGCGCTCGCCGGTCGGCAGGCGCTCGCCTGAGCGCGCGACGCGCTGTTACTTCCCTGCTCTGCGCGGTCGCGTCTCCCGCAATTTGGCTTGCAGACGCAACAGCCGGCGATAGCTCTCGTAGCGGCGCTGCGCGATGTTCCCGGCCTCGACGGCCTGGCGCACGCCGCAGTCGGGCTCACGCAGGTGGCGACAATCCTGGAAGCGGCACTGCATGGCGGGCGTAGCAAACTCGCGAAAGGCGTGTGCCGCGTCGACCAGCAGCTCCAGCGCCGGCGCATAGTCGCGCACGCCGGGCGAGTCGATCAGATCGCCCCCGAACGGCAGGTGCAGCAGCGTTGCGGCGCTGGTGACGTGCTGACCTTCCATCGTGCTGCGCGATAACGCGGCCGTCTGCGCCTCGAGCCCCGGCAACAGCCAATTGGCGAGCGTCGATTTGCCGACACCGGACTGGCCGACCAGCACGCTCACCTCGTTCTGCAACAGAGCGCGCAGCTCGTCCACGCCTCGGGCCGCGAGCGCCGAGCAACTGCATGTCGGATAACCGATCTGCCCATAGCCCGCGAGCTCAGCGCGGCAGGCATCTGATTCGGCGGTGAGTTCCGCTTTGTTCAGCACTACGCCCGCCTTGAGCCCATAGAGCTCGGCTGCGGCGATGTAGCGGTCAACGATGAAGAAATCGGGCGCCGGCTCCGGCGCGAAGATGACGATGAGCTGCGTGATGTTGGCGACGACGGCCTCGGTCTGACCCTGCGTGTTGATGCGTGACAGCACCGAGCGACGCGGCAGCTGTTCGAGCACGATTCCCTGGCCCGCCCCATCCTCCCGCCATTGCACCTCATCGCCGCACACGACCTGCAGGCGACGCGCGGCCAGTCTGCAGCGAATTCGGCGCTGATTGGGGTCTTCGACTACTACGTGCCGGCCGTAGCTTGCGATGACGCGTCCGACGAGTGTCCTGTCCCCTGCACCGGGCGAACTACCCATGACTCAAGCGGCGTGCTGCAGGCGCGCGATGCGGGCCGGCGCGGGAGGATGCGAATCGAAGAACGCGGAGTAGAGCGCATCCGGGCACAAAGTCGTGGCGTTCTCCCGGTAGAGCTTGACCAGCGCCGCGGCGAGCTGGTCCGCGTTCGCGTGCGCCATCGCATAGCGATCGGCGGCGAACTCGTGACGCCGCGACCAGGCGGAGCCGAGCGGCGCGAGCCAGAACGTCAGCACCGGTACGGCCAGCGCGAAGAGCAGCAGCGCCATGTGTGCTGAAGGCTGGTCGATGCCGAACGTGGCATAGAACAGCGGCTGGGCACTCAGCCAGCCGAGCACGTACAGGCCCCCGAGACCAGCCGCCAGAGTGACGAGGAGGCGCGAGCGGATGTGGTGGAGGCGGAAGTGACCGAGCTCATGCGCTACCACCGCCTCGATTTCCTCGCTCGTCAGGCGCCCGATCAGCGTATCGAACAGCACGATGCGCTTGTTCGAACCGAATCCGGTGAAGTAGGCGTTACCGTGTGCCGAGCGGCGCGAACCGTCCATGACGAAGATCCCGCGACTATTGAAGCCGCAGCGCTCCATCAGGGCCTCGATGCGCTGGGCGAGCTGTGCGTCGGCGAGCGGTTGAAAGCGATTGAACAACGGCGCGATGAAGGCGGGGTAGGCCCAGGTCAGTGTGAGGCTGAATGCGGCCCAGGCGAGCCACGCGTACCACCACCAGTAGAGGCCAGCACCCTGCATGAGCCAAAGAATGAGCGCGAGGAGCGGCAATCCCAGTACGCAGGCGAGCAGGAGGCTCTTGAGCCGGTCGGTGAGGTACAACCGCCAACCCATGCGGTTGAAGCCGAACCGCGTCTCGATGACGAACACGCGGTAGAGCGACAGTGGCCAGGCCACGAGCGCCGTTAGCAACGTCGCGCTCGCGATGACCGCAAGGCCGAGCGCGACACCGCCGAGGCCTTGCGCGCGCCAGGTCGAGTCGAGCCACTGGAGCACTCCGCCCCAGGTCAAAACGACGAGCAGCAGCGCATCGATGCAGGCGTCGACGATCGCGAGACGTGCGTTGGCGATGGTGTAGTCACTGGCTTTGCGATGCGCTTCGGGCGGCACGGCGGTACGGAACGCCTCGGGCACGCGCTCGCGCGCAGCGCGGGCACTGGAACACTGGCGGTTCAGCAGCCAGATGCGGCACGCCAGCGCGAGAATCAGCAGGAAGATGAAAGATGAGACGAATGGACCCATGAGGCAGCATCGATACAGGCGCTGGCAGCTTACCGTCTGCTAATATCCCAACACAATCCACCGCGCTCACATGGCTCGAGACCCGGACAATCTGATCTGGATCGATCTCGAAATGACCGGGCTCAGGCCCGACGTCGATCACATTATCGAGATCGCTACGCTGATCACCGACAAGCATCTGCGCGTGCTTGCGGAGGGGCCGGTGCTGGCCTTGCATCAGCCGCAGGAGGTACTCGGGCTGATGGACGAATGGAACCAGCGCCAGCACGGGGCTTCGGGCTTGCTGGCGCGGGTTCGCGCCAGCACCACGAGCGTGGCTGAAGCCGAACGCACGACGCTCGCCTTCCTCTCGCAGCACGTGGACACAGGGCTCTCGCCGATGTGCGGCAACAGCATCTGCCAGGATCGGCGTTTCCTCGCGCGCTTCATGCCGGACCTGGAGCGTCATTTCCATTACCGTAATCTCGATGTGAGCACGCTCAAGGAGCTGGCGCGCCGCTGGGCACCGGAAGTTGCTGCCGGTTTCACCAAGGCCTCAACGCACCTGGCGCTCGAGGACATCCGCGACTCGGTGCGCGAATTGCAGTACTACCGCGAGCACCTGTTCACCGCGTCCATCGCCTCGACCCCAGGGAGCGGCTGATCACGCTCATGGGCAGCGAGCTCGCGGCGCCCGCGGAGGAGGAGCCGGACCTGGCAGCGATCCGCGCCGCCGCCGCTCGCATCCGTCCTTTCGTGCGCCGCACGCCGGTCCTGGGCGAGGAGACGCTCGACGAGGAGCTCCACGCCCGGCTCGCCTTCAAGTGTGAGAATCTCCAACGTGGCGGTTCATTCAAGCTGCGCGGCGCCGCCAATGCCGTGTACTCGCTGCCCGCGGCCATCGCGGCCCGTGGCGTTGCGACTCATTCCTCGGGCAATCACGGCGCAGCACTCGCGCTCGCGGCACGCCTGCGCGGTATTCCGGCGGCAGTCGTCATGCCGGAAAATTCAGCTGCGGTGAAGATCGCGGCAGTGCGCCGCCAAGGTGCCGAAGTGATCCTGTGCCGTCCTGGGCGGATCGCGCGGGAAGCGGCGCTGGCGGAGTTACTGGCCAGACGCGACATGAATGCGGTCCATCCGTACGATGACTACCGCGTGATCGCCGGTCAGGGCACCGCCTGTCTGGAACTCATCGAGGAACAGCCTCGGCTCGAGCTGCTGCTCACGCCGGTCGGCGGCGGCGGACTGCTGTCCGGAACGGCAATCACAGCGCGGGCGCTGGCGCCTGCCGCCCGTGTCATCGGTGTCGAGCCTGAGCAGGCGGACGATGCGTGGCGCTCCTTCAAGAGTGGCGAGCATGTGCTGCTCGATGCGCCGGATACGGTCGCGGATGGCCTGCGTGCCTCACTGGGCGTACGCAACCTCACCATCATCCGTCGCTGCGTCGACGACATCGTGCGCGTTTCAGAAGGCGCGATCCTGCGGGCCGCGCGCCTGGCACTCGAGAGGCTGAAGCTGCTGGTCGAACCGTCCGCGGCGGTGGTGCTCGCCGCGCTGATCGACGGACGGCTCAACGTCACCGGCCTCAATGTCGGTCTCATCCTGTCCGGGGGCAATGTCGACCTCGATACTGCCCAGTGGCTGAGGGGTTCGTGATGCAACGTGCGGACTGGTACTTCGATTTCATCTCTCCTTATTCTTACCTGCAGTTCGGCGATCTGCCGCAGCTGCGCACCCGTTTCGAGATCCGGATGAGGCCGATCCTGTTCGCGGGCGTGCTGGCGCATTGGGGCCAGCTCGGGCCCGCTGAAATCCCACCCAAGCGTGCGTTCACCTATCGCCAGGTGCGCTGGCTGGCGCGCCGTCGCGGCCTCGCGCTCAATCTGCCGCAGGCACACCCGTTCAACCCGCTGCCACTGCTGCGGCTCGCGCTTCATCTCGGCGTGAACGATGCGGTCGTGGGCCGGTTATTCGCTTTCGTCTGGCGCGACGGAAAGATTCCGGATGACCGCTTGGCATGGCAGGAACTCATGCGCGAGCTCGACGTCGCCGATGCGGAGCGCGCAATTGCCGATGAAGCGATCAAGCGCGAGCTGCATGCCAATACCGAATCCGCTATTGCCGCGGGAGTGTTCGGTGTGCCGACGCTTGCCGTCGGAGAATTGCTGTTCTGGGGCAATGACACCACGCAGATGGCTTGCGATTACGCTGCCGATCCGACGAGTTTCGCCGAGGACGAAGTGCGCATCCGCAATCTTCCGGCATCCGCCATACGTCAACAGGCCGCGCGCCGATGAGGCGGGTATGAGCGTGGAGCGCATCGTTCATCGGGGAGGCTGCCATTGCGGTGCCGTTGCCTTCGAGGTCGAGGCGCCCGCGGACCTCGAGGTGCTGGAGTGCAACTGCTCAATCTGCACGCTGAGCGGGTTTCTGCACCTCATCGTGCCCGCCAGCCGGTTTCGCCTCTTGCGCGGCGCGCACGCGCTCACCACCTACAAGTTCAACACGGGCGTGGCCCAGCACATGTTCTGCCGGCGCTGCGGAGTGAAATCGTTCTACGTGCCGCGCTCGAATCCGGATGGCTACAGCGTGAACCTGCGCTGCCTGGCGCGCGACACGGTGCGCTCGGTTACGATCCGGCCCTTCGACGACCGGGACCGCGAGCGGTCGGATGCCGCTGTGCGGAGTCTGTCGCGACCAGAGTAAGAGTCGGGCAAGAGCAGTCCGATCCGGCCACTGGCGTGAGGGCCGTGCCAACTCCGGGCTGACCAACGCTCGATGACAGTGCTGTACTGAAGATGTATCCCCGCGAACACTGCTCGCCCGAGTTGGCAGACCCTCGACGCCAGTGTCCGAATCGTCCTGCATTACCCCAGCTGGGAGTGTTATCTCTTGGGGTCCGCTCCGCGGACTTCTTCTAGGAGAAGTCAACTAACTCTTATCAGCCAATGCAGGAGCGGGTGGACATCGGGTGATATCTGCCGACTGCGCCGGCCACCTGTGTTTGCGGGTTTAACGTCTCAAGCTTGAGATGACACTGGCCGTGATCCGGCGCACGTCGGCACGGTATTACCCAATGGCCGCCCGCGACTGCTCTTTGGAGCTGCGCTACTGCGGATTCGCATCCACGCGATCGGCGAGGAACAGCCAGGTCTCGACCACGGTATCGGGATTGAGCGAGATGCTCTCGATACCCTGCTCGACCAGCCAGCGCGCAAACTCGGGGTGATCCGACGGACCCTGGCCGCAGATGCCGATGTACTTGCCGGCCTTGCGGCAGGCTGCGATCGCCATCGCGAGCAGGGCCTTCACGGCGCCGTCGCGCTCATCGAAGCCACGGGCGACGATGCCGGAATCCCGATCGAGGCCGAGCGTGAGCTGCGTCATGTCGTTCGAGCCGATCGACATGCCGTCGAAGAACTCGAGGAACTGTTCCGCGAGCAGCGCATTGCTCGGCAGCTCGCACATCATGATGATCTTCAGGCCGTCCTGGCCGCGCTGCAGGCCGTTGTCCGCCAGCAGCTGCGTCACCTGCGCAGCTTCTTTCAGCGTGCGCACGAACGGCACCATGACCTGCACGTTCTTCAGCCCCATGTCGTTGCGCACGCGTTTCAGGGCGCGACATTCCAGCTCGAAGCAGGGGCGGAAAGTCTCATCGACGTAGCGCGATGCGCCGCGGAATCCGAGCATCGGATTTTCCTCGTGCGGTTCGTACTGGCGCCCGCCGATGAGGTTGGCATACTCGTTCGACTTGAAATCGGACAGGCGCACGATCACCGGTTCCGGCGCAAAGGCGGCGGCGATCTGCGCGATTCCCTCGCTGAGCTTCTCCACATAGAAGCTCACCGGATCGCGGTAACCGGCCATCTGCGTGCGGATGGACTGCTTGACCTCCGCGCTCTGGCGGTCGAATTCCAGCAGGGCGCGCGGGTGCACCCCGATCATCCGGTTGATGATGAATTCCAGGCGCGCGAGGCCCACACCCTGGTTGGGAATACCGGCGAAATCAAAGGCGCGGTCTGGGTTGCCTACGTTCATCATGATGCGAACCGGCGCCGTGGGCAGAGTGTCGAGCTCGATCTGGCGTTTCTCGTAGCCCAGCAGTCCCTCATACACGAAACCCGTATCGCCTTCGGCGCAGGACACCGTGACATCCTGGCCGGTCTTGACCTGCTCGGTGGCGTCACCGCAGCCCACTACCGCGGGAATGCCCAGCTCGCGCGCGATGATGGCTGCGTGACAGGTGCGCCCACCGCGATTAGTGACGATCGCGGAGGAACGTTTCATCACCGGTTCCCAGTCAGGGTCGGTCATGTCGGCGACCAGCACGTCGCCGTTCTGCACGCGCGCCATCTCCTTGACGTCGCGCACGATGCGCGCGGGGCCCGCGCCGATGCGCTGCCCGATGCTGCGCCCAGTCGCAAGCACATGCGAGCGGCCGTTGAGCGTAAAGCGCTGTATCGACCGCCCGGCGCGGCTCTGCACGGTTTCCGGGCGCGCCTGCAGGATGTAGATCCTGCCGCTCTCGCCGTCCTTGCCCCACTCGATGTCCATGGGGCAGCCGTAGTGTTCCTCGATGGTCAGGGCCTGGCGCGCCAGCACGCGCAGGTCCTCGTCGCTCACGGAAAATCGCAGCCGCTCCGCCTCAGGCACTTCGACAGTCTGCACGCGCTCAGCACTTGCGGGCGCGGCGTACACCATCTTGATGGCCTTGCTGCCGAGATTGCGCCGCAGGATTGCTTCGCGGCCGGCACGCAGGGCGGGCTTGTACACATAGAACTCATCGGGGTTGACTGCACCCTGCACGACCGTTTCGCCGAGCCCGTACGAGGCCGTGATGAAGACGACGTCGCGAAAGCCCGAGTCGGTGTCGAGCGTGAACATGACGCCGCTCGTGCCCAAGTCGCTGCGCACCATGTGCTGCACGCCGATCGAGAGCGCCACCTGCTCGTGGTCGAAACCGTGGTGCACGCGGTACGCGATGGCTCGGTCATTGAACAGTGAGGCATAGACCTCGTGCATCGCGCGCAGCAGGCTGTCGCGGTCGCGGACATTGAGAACAGTCTCCTGCTGGCCGGCAAAGGAGGCCTCCGGCAGATCTTCCGCCGTCGCGGAGGAGCGCACCGCGACCGCGATTCCGCCCCCGGCATTCATCTTCTCCCAGGCGGCGATGACCTCGGCCTGCAGGCGCTCGGGAAACGGTGTGGCGAGAACCCAGCCGCGGATGCGCGCACCGGTCTCGGCGAGCCGCGTTACGTCCTCGACGTCGAGCGCACGCAAGGCCTCCGCAATCCGCGTCGCCAGCCCGCCCTGGGCCAGGAATTCCCGGTATGCCTGCGCGGTGGTGGCGAATCCATCCGGCACCACGACCTGAAGGCCGGCAAGCTTGCGGATCATCTCGCCGAGCGAGGCGTTCTTGCCGCCTACGACTGCGACATCGCGCATGCCGATTTGATCGAACGGCAGGATGTAGGAACTCAAGTCTGCTCCTCAGGGGTGCAGCAGCGCGGTGGCGACGCTGATGCACTTGTCTCGGACGGCAGGAGAGTGAAACACTCTGAGGCCGTATGTCGCTGTGAACGAGCTGCTGTGGACCGCAGAACCGTATTTTTCGTCTCGGACCAGACTGGTGTGACCGCCGAAACCATGGGGCACAGCCTGCTGACGCAATTCGACCGCCTGGAATTTCGGCCGGTGACTTTGCCATTCATCTCGACACTTGACAAGGCACAAGAAGCGGCTCGCAAGATCAATCTGGTCGCGGAGCAGGAGGGCGTTCGGCCCATCGTGTTCAGCACGCTGGTGCAGGACGAGTTGCGCGCGGTGGTGCGAGAGGCCAACGGGCTGTTCCTCGATTTCTTCGATGCCTTTCTCGGCCCGCTGGAGAGCGAGCTGGCGGTGCGCTCCTCGCATGCCAGCGGACGCGCGCACAGCATGGCGGATCTGCATACCTACACGACGCGTATCAACGCCACGAATTTTGCGCTGGCAAACGACGACGGTGCGGGCGCGCGCGATTATGATCATGCTGACCTGATCCTGATCGGCGTTTCGCGTTCCGGCAAGACACCGACCTGCCTCTACATGGCCTTGCAGTACGGCATCTTTGCAGCGAACTTTCCGCTCACGGAAGAGGAGCTCGAAGGGCGGACGCTGCCGGCCGCGCTGCGTGCGCAGCAGCGCAAGCTCTTCGGCCTCACGATCAAACCGGAGCGCCTGCAACAGATTCGCAACGAACGGCGTCCGGACAGCCGCTATTCCTCCGCTCCGCAGGTACAGTACGAGATCCGCGCGGCCGAATCCCTGTTCGAACGCCAGGGCATCCCTTACCTGGACACGACCGAATGTTCGATCGAGGAGATCTCAAGTCGCATTCTGGATCGCACCGGCGTTGAGCGCCGTGTTCGGGCGTGACTCGTGCACGCACTGAAGCGTGAAATGCATCGCACCAGGCGGGCTGGGCACCCGAACGGCTGTGTTATATTCGATTCATGGACGGCGATCAGCTGTGCGCAGTTTCCTGGCGCTCGCGCCCGGGAACTTTCGTGAGCCTGATGACGCTCTACGAGAGCAACTACATCAGGCTCGGCTGGCTCGTGTCCGCACCCGATGCGGTCGACGGCCACCTTATTTCCAACGCGCCCGGCGACGTTGCCTTGCACCTGCAGGTCCTCGAGCGCTGCCGCTTCACGACGACGCTGAATCTGAGTTACCTGCTGGAAGGCAGCCGAGGACCGTTGCTCACGCCGGACATGCAGGTGCGCGTGTATCACGACGCACGGCTGGCCGAGGCCCGCAGCTGCTCGGGCTGGCGGCGTGCGAGCGCAGTGGGGCGGCAACTCGGTGCGCAGATGCGCGCGATCGGCGCGCTGCGCCGTGAGCTGGGCGAGCGCTGGGCACGTAACATGGTGCTCAACAAGTGGCTGGAATACTGTGCCGAGCGGGGTCATCGCTTCGAGACAACGGCGGACGCGGGACGGGCGGAGGAGTCGCAGCGTGCAGCATGCTGACGGCAGAATGACAAGCGCGCATCGCGTGTGATGTGCTGACTAGCGCCGTCGATTCTCTGGTTCTGAACAGCTCCTGAAAGGTCAAAGGGTCGGGCACGTGGCGATCTTCGACAAGCTCAGGCTATTCAAGCTGCCGTTCGGTCCGAAGCCCAAGCCGGCTGAAGATGAGCGCCTGGTACAGCTCTTCAAGAATCGCGCCGGTCTGAAGAAGGCGTACGCCGACCTGCAGGACGACATCTACGATCTCAAGCAGCGCCTCAAGCAACAGGAAACCGCGGTTGGCAAGGCGCAGGAGCAGACGGAGTCGCTCGAGACGCTCCTCGGCAATCCGCAGTCCGGCTATGCCGCGCTCGTCTTTTACCAGCTGCGGGGCCTGTGGCGAGCGTGCAACCTGCAGCTCGCGCAGTTCGCGGGTGAGCTCGAACGGCAACAGGACGAGCGTGAGCGTCAGCGGCAGGCGTTCGAGTTCAACCAGCAGCTCAGACAGCGGCTCGACGAGTTAGGCGCACGCCTCGCCGCAGCGAACGACGTAGCTGCCGAGCGTCAACGGGTACTCGAGGACCTGACGCAGCGCCTGCAGAAGTTGCGCGGCTTCTGGAATTACTTTCGCCGTCGCAAGCTAACGACGCAGATCGCAGGCGAGCGCGTGCACGTCGATGTTGCCATGCAGGACGCCGCGCGTATGCGCGAGGAACACACGGTCCTGGAGCAGGAGCAGTGCCCGGCGTTTCCGGGTCTCTCGATCGAGGGCCGACGCGCCATCAACCTGGCGATCATCGCTTATGCCCTGGTCTTGGGTGCCCGGCTCAGCACGGAGGGACTCGCGACGCGGGTGCGCGAGTCGATGACCAAGCGCGTCCACGAAGCGCAGTACGGCGGGCGCGAGGAATGCGAGGCGTTGATGCTGGCAATATCGCAGGCGCTCGCGAGCGTCAAGACGCGCACCGGATTCGCCGGCCAGATCAAGACCTGCGTGGAGATGCTGAAGGAGGCAGCACAGTACCGCTCGCCTTCGGACAGCGTGCCACTTGCCGAGGCGCTGACGGGCGTCGCGCCCGCCTCTGAGGATGGTAAGCCAATGCTGTCGCTGTCGGCGCCACAAATTCTCGCCGATGACTACTGGAACATCTACCGGGTGCTGCTGCGCTGAGCGAGCGCCGGGCTGGGCACTGCAGCGCCGGCATTGCGCCCACGCGCCGCGCCCATCACGCGCCGCCGCCATTGATTCAGATCGTCAAACCACTCGTAGAAAGTGGGTACGACGAACAGCGACAGCACGCCGGAGAATGCCAGGCCGCCGATGATGGCTCGGGCCATCGGGTAATAGGCCGGGCCACCGCCGCCCACACCACCACCGCCGACTTGCGCATCGCCGATCGCGAGCGGCAGCATCGCCAGCAGCGTCGTCAACGTCGTCATCAGGATCGGCCGCAGGCGATCGCGCCCGGCCTGGATGATCGCGGCGTTGCGCGCGAGGCCGGCCGCACGCAGGTTGTTGATGTGCGCAACCAGCACGATGCCGATATTCACCACCACGCCCACCAGGATCATGATTCCCACCATGGCCATGAATGTGAACACCGTGCCGGTGATGAAGAAGAACCAGTAGACCCCGACGACCGCAAAAATGATGGAAGTGATGATCGAGAGCGGGTAGAGCGCTGACTCGAACAGCGACGCCATCACCAGGAAAATCATCGCTACCCCCAGGGCGATGCTGATGAGCATGACCCGCTGGGTCTCGTCGTTCTGGTCGAAGCCGCGGCCGAACTTCCAGGTGTAGCCGGGCGGCAGGGTGATCTGGTCCATGACTTTCTTCACCCGTTGCTTCACCTCTTCAAGGGTCGCACCGCTGGCCAGATTGGCTGCGATCACGACTGCGGTGAGGCGGTTCACACGGGTGATCTGGCGCGGACCGCGCGCAACCTTGAAATCCGCCACCGAGCCGAGCGTGATGCGTTCGCCGTTGGGCAGGTAGAGCGGCAGACGCATCAGGTCCTCGATGTTCTGGCGGTCGGAAGCGCGGAACGTGAGGCGCATATCCACTTCACGTTCCGGGCCGCGAAATTCCTTGAGCTTGTCGCCGCGCATCGCCACCGCCACGGAGGCGGCAATCTGTTCGGTGTTCAGCCCGAGCTCGGCAGCACGCGCGCGGTCGACAGTGATCTGTACCTCTTCCTCGCCATTGCGCGCCTCGGAGCGCACGCTCTCCAGGCCCTCGATCGAATTGAGCTGCTGCGCCAGCTCCTGGCTGAGCGCCGTCAGGCGCTCGGTCGACTCGCCGGCGAGCTGCATGCTAAAGCCGCCGCCGTTGGAGTCCTGGTCGAACTGGAAGCTCGGCTTGCCGATGATGATCTCCGGCAATTCCTTGCTGATCTGCGCGATGATTTCCTTCGTCTCCTTCTGCGCGTCACCTTTCGGCGTGAGCGTGAGAAAAGTACGCGCCTGGTCGGGGCGGAAATAGGAATAGATGGTCGTGATCTCGAAGCGCTGGCGATTCCTTTCCAGGAACCCTTCGACCAGAGTTACCGCCGACTCCACGCGCTGCAGCGGAAACGTCCCGTCGATGTGGTACTCGAGCACGAGGTCGCGACCGGAATCGGGCGGGAACATGTCGTTCTTCACTTGCGAGGCGGGCAGTGCCACCGAAGCCAGGATCAGCACAATGCCGCCAGCGGTGAGACGCTTGTGCTCCAGCGTCCAGCCGAGCGCGCGCGCATAGCGTTCACGCAAGCGGCCGAGCAGAGTGCCGGCCGTGATCGGCGGTGGAATCGGGAAACGTACCGTCAGCATCGGGATCAGCGTCTGCGCGACGAGGAGCGAGGCGATCATCGCCACCACGATCGGGATCGCGACATGCGCCAGGAAGATCGTCGCCTCGGTGCGCTCCCCAAACAGCAGCGGCAGAAATACTGCGACCGAGCTCGCCGTTCCCGCAGTGACGGCGATGCCGACGTCGCGCACGCCCGTCAGCGTCGCTGCGGTTGGTCGATCGGGCGACAGCTGGCGGTGCCTGAAGATGCTTTCCGTAATGACCACGGCGTTGTCGACCAGCATGCCGACCGCGAGCAGCATGCCCATCATCGACAGGATGTTGATCGACAGGCCGAGGAAGTACATAGCGGCAAGAGTGATCACCAGCGAGAATGGCACCGCGAGGGTCACGATCAGCGTCGTCGGCCAGTCGCGCAGGAAGGTAAACAGCACCAGGAAGGCGAGTGTCGCGCCGATGAGACCAGCCGTACGCAGCTCCTTGAGCGAGGAAATGATCGAAGCCGCCTGGTTGCCGATGATCAGCAGTTCGATGCCCTGCATCTGCGGCAGCTCACGTGCCGAGTCGACGACCTTCAGCACGCGCTTCACGACGTCGACTACGTTGGCTTGCGTTGTCTTGTAGACCTCCAGACCCACGGCCGGTCGGTGATTGAGATGGCGCCCCATCTCGCGCTCCGGGCTGAGCAGTTCCACCGTCGCGATGTCCGCGAGGCGTACGTTGCCGCGCAGGAGGAGGTTGCGGATGTCATCGAGCGAGCGGAACTCGCCGATCGGCCGCACATTGAAGCGTTGGCCGCGCTCGGTGATCTCGCCGGCGCTCACCGAGAAGTTGCTGCGCTCGAGCAGCTCGCGCAGATCGCGCAAGTCGATACCGTGGGCGGCGACGCGTCCCGCATCCACGAGGATGCGCACCTCGCGCGGCTCGACGCCGGCGAGCTCCACCCGTGCCACGCCGTTGAGACGCTCGACGGGGCGCTTCAGGAAGCGCTCGAGCGTGTCGTAGGCGTCCGAGAGATCCTGGTTGGCAGCGATGCGGACCTGCAGAATGGGCTGATCGCCGAGCGAGCCGGCGAAGATCAGCATGCGGTCGGCGCCCGGCGGCAGCTGGCTGCGAATGGCATCGAGCTTGGTCCGCACCTGGAACCCGACGGCATCGAAGTCGGTGCCCCAATCGAAGGCGATCTCGATCTGGGCCTGGTTCTCACTCGAGGTCGAGCGGATTTCCTGGATGCCGCTCAGGGTCGAGAGCGCTTCCTCGACCGGCCGCGTGATCTGCTCTTCGATTTCCTGCGGCGTCGAGCCGGCGTAGGGAATGGTGACCTGCATGCCCGGGAACTTGATGTCCGGAAACTGCTCGAGCGGCAGCAGGCGCGCAGCGATGATCCCGATCACGGTGACGGCGAGGAACACCATCACCGTCGTGACGGGGCGGCGCAGCGCCGTGTCGGTATGGATCATGGGCGGCTGGCCTCGGGCGCTATCGCCGCCTCGCCGGCGCGCGCGCGCTCGGGCGCCATGAGTGAATAGACCACCGGGATCACGACCAGGGTAAGGAGGGTCGAGACGGTCATGCCGCCGATCACCGTGATGGCCATCGGCGTGCGTACCTCGGCTCCGTCGCCGAAGCCGAGCGCCATCGGCACGAGGCCGAGGATGGTGCTGACGGTGGTGATCACGATCGGTCGCAGGCGTGCGCGTGCGGCGAAGAGAATGGCAGCGTGCTTGTCGAGGCCGCGCAGACGTGCCCGGTTGACGGCATCGATCAGCACGATGGCGTTGTTCACCACGATGCCGGTCAGCATGATGACGCCGATCATCGCGACCACGCTGATCGTGGTGGACGTGAGAAACAGCGCCCACACCACACCGATCAGGCCCATCGGGATGGTGAAGAGAATGACGAACGGCTGAATCAGCGATTCGAACTGCGAGGCCATCACGAGGTAGACCAGCAGCACCGCGAGCGCGAGCGTAAAGGTGAGCGAGCGCAAACTGTCCTGCATTTCCTCGCTCTGACCGGCGAGGTAGCCGCTCACGCCCGGCGGCAGCTCGATCTGGTCGAGCATGCCCCGCAGGTCCGTGACAGCCGTGCCGAGATCACTTCCGGAATAGTTCGCCGACACGACGGCGACACGCTCCTGCCCGATGCGGCGGATCTCCGCCGGGCCGACCGACAGCGCGACCTCGGCTACCGCGCTCAGTGGCACCGGCTGCGCGCTGCCCGGATTGATGATGAGGTTGCGGATCTCCTCGATCGAGGCGGCACGCGTGTGGACGCTCCGTACCAGCACATCGATCTGCTTGTCGCGCAGGCGGTAGCGTGTTGCCACCTCGCCGCGCACGCTGGTAACGATGCGATCGGCGATGTCGCGCACCTTGAGTCCGAGGCGCGTGGCTCGGTCCTGGTCGAACACGATCTGGATCTCGGGATTCTCCGCTTCCACGGTGGAGCGGATGTCGGTGTAGGTGCCGGAGGTTTCCATGCGTGCGTGCACCTGTTGTGCGACCGCGCGCAGCCGGTCGAGGTCGTAACCGCTGACGACCACTTCGAGCGGTGTGCTGAAGGTGAAGAGCGACGGCCGGCTGAACTGGTATTGCAGGCCGGCCACGGAGTCCAGACGCGGCCGCAGCGCATTCATCGAGGCCGCTTCCTCGGCGTGCCCGGAGCCGGGCCGCAGCGTGATGCTCAGCTTGCCGGTGTTCTCGCCGGCATCGACCGGGTTCGCGTCCAGCCGATTGCCGGTTCCGGCCACCGAGTACGAGAGCTGCACGCCGCCGATGTCCATGGCCGCGCGCTGAGCGCTCTCGATGACCCGGTCCGTCTGATCCAATGGCGTGCCCGGCGGCAGGCGCAGATCGACGTTGTATTCACCTTGCGAGAGCTGCGGAATCAGCTCGGTGCCAAGCCGCGGCACGAGCGCAAACGTCGCGAGCGACAGCGCCACGGCCGCTGCGATCACCCGTGCGCGGTGCGACAGCGCCCACTCGAGCAGCGGCACGTAGGCTTGTTCCAGCCGGCGATAGGAGATCTGCGTCACCCACACGAAGGGTCCGAAGAGGGTACGGAAGAGAGTCGAGATGGCGCGGCCCGCGCGTCCGATGCAAGCCACCACGAAGGCGACCCCGCGGGCAAAGCGCCCCAACGGCGCCGCCGCGATGTCGGTCTGCTTGGGGACCGTGCCGGCGACGAGCATCGGCACCACCGTAAGGCCCACGAGTAACGAGAGGATATGTCCATAGGTCACGGTGAGCGCCTGGTCACGGAACAGCTGGCCGGCGATGCCACTGATGAAAACCATCGGAAAGAATACGGCGATCGAGGTTAGCGTCGAGGCGGTGACCGCCATTGCCACCTCGCTCGTGCCGCTGCGCGCCGCTTCGAACGGACCCAGGCCGGCTTCGCGCTTCTTGCTGATGCTCTCGAGGATGACGACGGACGTGTCGACCAGTGTGCCGACCGAGAGGGCAATGCCGCCGAGTGACATGATGTTGAGCGTGACGCCCGAGAGGTACATCAGCATGAAGGTGCCGATCACGGACACCGGGATCACGATTCCGGCGACGTAGGTGGCGCGCGCGTCGCGCAGGAAGAAATACAGCACCAGGATCGACAACAGGCCGCCGATCAGCGCTGCATCGCGCACCTCGCCGATGGCCGAGGAGATGAACTTCGACTGGTCGTAGACCGGCGTGAGCTCGGTCTCGGCCGGTAGCGTCTTGCGCAGTGCCTCGACGCGCTCCATGAGCGCGTGCGCCAGCTGTACGGTGTTGGCGTCGCCTTCCTTGTAGACCGCGAGCTCGACCGACTCGCGACCATTGACACGGATCACGGCCTCGCGCTCCTTGTAGCCGTGCGCCACCGAAGCCACATCGCGCAGGTAGACGGGCTGCCCGTCGACCGAGGCAATGATGGCGTTGGCCATTTCCTCGATGCTCTGGAACTCGTTGAGGGTGCGCACCAGGAAACGCTGTGTGCCCTGCTCGAGACGTCCTCCTGACAGGTTTACATTCTCCGCGCGCAAGCGGCTCGCCACGGTTTCGATCGACAGACCGAGCTGTGCCAGCTTCTGCTGATCGACGAAGACCTGAATCTCGTCCTCGTAGCCGCCGCTCACCTTCACTGCCGCAGAACCCGATACCGCCTCCAGGTCCGGCTTCAGCCGATCCTCGGCGAAGCGGCGCAGGAACTTGAGCCGCTCCTCGCCGCTCACCGCGACCGCATCGCCTGCAGCCGACTTGTCGAGCAGTGCAAAACGGACCACCGGCTCGGTCGACGGATCGAACCGCAGCAGCAACGGCCGCTTCGCTTCGAGCGGGAGCTGCAGCAGGTCCAGCTTCTCGCGCACTTCGATGCCCGCGAGATCCATGTCCGTGCCCCACACGAACTCCAGAGTCACGTCGGACTGGCCCGAGCGCGACACGGAGCGCACCTGGCGCACGTTGCGGATGATGCCTACCGCCTCTTCGACCGGCCGGGTGATCAGGTTCTCGACTTCGAACGGTGCTGCGCCCACGAGCTCCGTGCGTACCGTCAGCGTGGGATAGGACAGGTCGGGAAGCAGGTTGACTTTCAGGCGCGCCAGCGACACGAAGCCGAAGAGCGCGATCGCCACCATGCACATGACGATGGTGACGCGCCGGCGGGTGGCGAAGTCGACGAGTTGCATGGCCTGGCCTCGTGGCCGAGAGACGCGCCCGGATCGGCGCGTGCCTTCAGCGCTTGGTAGTGGGTGACTCGAGCTCCACGATGCGTACGGGATTGCCGCTCTTCAGGCCGCTCTGCCCGACGACCACGACCTGCTCCTGACCCTTGAGGCCGTCGGTGATCTCCACCAAACCGTCACTGGACAGGCCCACCGTGATGCGGCGCTGTTGTGCCTTGCCGTTCTCGATGACAAAGACGGAGGTCTGGCCCTCGTCATCGACGATTGCCGTACGCGGAATCTGCAATGCCTGCTCGCGACGCTCGTAGACGATGCCGACGCGCGCGAACATGCCGGGCTTGAGCTGCTCGCCGGGATCGTCGACCTCGATCGTCACCTTGAAGGTCGCCGTCTCAGGATCGACCACCGGGCTGAGTCGCGCCACGTGACCGATGAATGTCTGTCGGGGAACGGCATCGACCAGTAGCGACGCCGGCTGACCGGGCTTGAGACGAGCGAGCTCGCGCTCCGGTACGTGCACGTACACGATCAGAGGCTTCAGGTCAGTGACCTTGAACAGAACGTCATTCGGCTTGATGGTATTGCCGACCTTGACGAGTCGTTCGCTGACCACGCCATCGATCGGCGCGCGGATCTCGGTGTAGGAGAGCTGCAGGCGTGCGAGCTCGTATGCGGCGCGCTGTCCATCGACTTCGTACTTGAGATTCTCGAAGGCGCCGGGTGAGACCAGGCCCTTCTCGTGGAGCTCGACATTGCGCCGATAGTCGCGCTCGAGCTTGGCGAGCGAAGCATTGGCTTTGTCGGCTTCCAGGCGCAGCTGATCGCCATCGAGCCGCGCGAGCACCTGCCCGGCCCGCACGGTGCGCCCTTCCTCGACCAGGATCGCACGCACCTCGCCGCCGACCTTTGCGACGACAGACGCTTCCTGGTCCGCCTCGAGCGAGGCAGTGCCCGAATACACGGCGATCATTTCGCCACGTTTGGGCGTGCGCACCTCAACTGGAATCGACGGCGCTTCCTTGTCCTTCGCGTCTGGCGTCTTGCCATCCGCCCGTTCGCCGCATGCGCTCAACAGGCCCGTGAGCGCCAGGATGATGAGGAACAACGACTGCTTGCACATTCTGCCTCCTTGCTCACCGCCAGCTTTTCAAGCCGACTCAGTGAGTTACGCGGGGCAGCGGCGGGGACTCGAGGAGCCGCTGGCGCGCGGGAGGAGATGCTACAAGTAGGATAGTGTTATAGTCAAGTATAACAGTATAGACATCCGGTCAGGCAGCCGTGGGATCGTCCAGGAGCCGTCAACTTCCCTTGGCGGCCTGGACCAGCAACGGCAGTGAAGTCATGTCAGCGACGATCTGGCTGGCTTCAGTGAGGACGACATCGGAGGCCTCGGTGTCGTTGATCTCCTCGATGCTCGCGAGCGGCTTAAGCCCATGGGCCGCACGGCGCGTGTTCTCGCGCGCCAGGCGCTCCTTGTCGAGGGCGGTGCGCTCCTGCTCACGGACCTTAAGGTTGAGCGACACGGCCGTCTGCTGTCGCAGGCGGTCCACTGCAGCAACATCGTCCACGAGATTGCGGAAATCCGGATCGACCGCGGCGCGCTGATCGTGAATGCGCGCGAGTTGTGTCACAGCCGGGCCGAGCTTGCCGCTGTCGCCGAACGGAACCGCTGCGATTCGATCCCAGGGCAGGGCACTACCGCGAGTGTTTTCGCCGACTTCGTCCGTGCTGATGAGTGATGGCATGACGATGTCCGGTGTCACGCCCCGGTTCTGAGTGCTGTCGCCGGTAACCCGATAGAACTTGCCGATGGTGATGGTCAACTGGCCGAACTCGGGCTTGGGTCCCAGCGCGAAGCGATCCAGTGGAATCAGGTTCTGCACCGTACCCTTGCCGTAGGTCTGCTGACCGATCACCAGGCCGCGGCCGTAATCCTGGATGGCCGCCGCGAAGATCTCCGAGGCCGAGGCGCTGAAGCGATCGACCAGCACAGCCAGCGGACCGGTGTAGGCCGGCTCCGGCTCCGGATCGTCGAGCACCTCAACCGTGCCGCCCGTTTCACGCAGCTGCACGACCGGGCCACTCTTGATGAACAGGCCCGTCAGTCCCGTCGCCTCCGGCAGCGATCCACCACCATTGTTGCGCAGATCGATGAGCAGGCCGTCGATGCCCGTCGTCTTGAGTTCCTTGATCAGGTTGTGGACATCGCGCGTGGTACTGCGATAGTTGCGATCACCGGCGGCCCGTGCTTCATAGTCCTGATAGAAGCTCGGCACGGTGATCACGCCGATCGACAGGTCGCGGTCGCCGCGATGCACCTTGCGAATCTCTTTGTGAGCCGCCTGGGCCTCGAGCGTCACCTTGTTGCGCGTGAACTCCACGAGTCTCTCGTTTCCGGGCGCGGCTCCGACCGGCAACACCTGCAGGCGCACGATCGAGTTCACCGGACCGCGGATGAGCTGCACGACATCGTCGAGACGCCAGCCGATCACATCGACCAGTGCTCCTTCGCGCCCCTGGCCGACCGCGGTGATGCGGTCATTGGGTCCGAGTTGGCTCGACTGCGAGGCCGGACCGCCTGGCAGAATGCTGAGCACGGTGACGTAGTCATCAACCAGTTGGAGCGAGGCGCCGATTCCTTCATAGGACAGGCTCATCGCGATGCGATATTCCTCGGAATTGCGCGGCGAGAAGTAGCTCGAGTGCGGGTCGTACGCGCGCGCGTAGGCATTCATGAAATTTTCGAACACGTCATCGGCTGCAACCTGGTCGATGCGCTTGAGTACACGCTCGTAGCGTTTGCGCAGGATGTCGGACGCTTCGGTCCAGTTCTTGCCGGCGAGCAGCAGCGTGAGGCCGTCATTCTTCACACGCTTGCGCCACAGCTCGTTCATCTCATCGGTGCTCGCGGGCCAGGGCGCCTTCTCGCGATCGAATTCGAAGGTTTCGTTGAGCGTGTAGTCCGGTTCCTTCGCGAGCAGGCCGATGGCGTAGGTCATGCGTTCGCGATTGCGCTGGCGAAAGCGCTCAAAGATGGTGAAGGCCGGTTCGAGTGCACCAGTCTTGATGGCATCGTCGAGCCTGAGACGCAGGCGCTCGAACTCCGCCATGTCGCTCGCCATGAAATAGCTGCGCCCGCCGTCGAGGGATTCCAGGTACAAGTCGAAGATCTTCGACGACAGCTTGTCGTCGAGGGCCACCTGCGCGTAGTGCGCGCGATCGAGATTCTCGTACACGCGCCGCGCGATGCTGCGGTGTCGATCGGTAGGCTGCAGGGGCGCCGCTGCTCCGACGGCCGCGCTCGCGACCGCCGGCAGCGGCGGTTGCGCCGAGCCGCCGACGCCGACGGCGCAAAGCAATGCAATGGCGAGAAAAACGATCCGACGAGGCGCGAGACTGTGCATGTGCATCGTATGACAGCGGCTGGGCGGTACAAATTCCCTGCTAGACTGAGCGTAGGCTAGAAGGCCGCGGTCGCCCGATCAAGTGCGATCAGCGCCAGTTGTGCACCGATCGACATGCGTCCGCTGACCGTTCTCATCGGCATCATCCTGGGATCCTCAGTGGCGATTGCCCTGAGCCTTACCATGGTGCTGATAGTGTTCCTGATTCTGGTCGGCGATGCGCCCCAGCTGCGGACCGAGCTGCGCCCCCTGCTGCAGAGCGCGGCAGTGTTCGCGGGACTCGCCGCGATCGCGGCGGCCAGCTTTACCGGGAGCTTGCGCCAGCTGCGCTGGCGGCGATGGGCGATGGGCGCGCTATGGGCGGGCCTGGTGCTGGTGGGCTGGCTGTATTGGCCGTAATGGGAGAGCAGGGCATGCGCAAATGGTCGTGGTTGCTGGCCGGGCTCGTGGCGATGGTGGGCGTTGCGAGCGAGGCGAAAGACCCGGCGCCCATCCCGTGGCTCGACTACCAGGTGTTCCGCCAGCACACCGCGGCACTGGCTGCGGACGATTTCGAGGGCCGCAAGCCCGGAACCAGCGGCGAAGATAAGACGGTCGACTATATCCGGCGCCAGTTTGCCGAGGCTGGACTCAAGCCCGGGCACGGCACGACCTTCTTCCAGTCGGTGCCGATGGTGGAGATCACGGCCGCAGCTGACACCATGCTCTCGCTGCAGCGTTCGGGCACGAAGCGCGAGCTCAAGTACGGCGATGACATGGTGGTATGGACCAAGCGTGTAGTGCCGCAAGTCTCGCTGGACAGCAGCCCGCTGGTGTTCGTCGGCTACGGCATCGTCGCCCCGGAATACGACTGGAACGACTATGCCGCAGCTGATATCAAGGGCAAAACCGCTGTCATCCTCATCAACGATCCGGGCTTTGCCACCGGCGACCGGAAGCTGTTTCGCGGCCGCGAGATGACTTATCACGGCCGCTGGACCTACAAGTTCGAAGAGGCCGCACGCCAGGGCGCAGCGGGGGCGCTGATCATTCATGAGACCGAGCCGGCCGCGTATGGCTGGAATGTGGTGGTCTCGAGCTGGACCGGCCCGCAGCTCGATCTGGCGCGCACCGATGGCGGCGCCGACCGAGTCGCGGTCGAGGGCTGGATCAGCACTGAGGCGGCGCGCGCACTGTTCCAGCTCGACGGAAAGGACTTCGAGACCTTGAAGGCTGCCGCGGCCCGGCGTGACTTCAGGGCGGTACCGCTCGACGTACGTGCAAGCGTCGCCGTGCGCAATGCGATCCGTCGTACCAACTCTTCGAACGTCATCGGTCTCCTGCCGGGCAGCAAGCGGCCCGATGAATATCTGATCTACACCGCGCACTGGGACCATTTTGGCCGCGCGCCCGACAAGAAAGGTGATGCGATTTTCAATGGTGCGATCGACAACGCCACCGGCGTTGCTGGGATCATCACGCTGGCACGGGCGTTCGCGCACGCGAGTACACCACCTGAGCGCTCGATCGTGTTCCTGGCGGTCACGGGCGAAGAATCTGGCCTGCTCGGCTCGGCTTACTACGCCGAGAATCCGATATATCCGCTGGCGCGTACCGCTGCCGTGATCAATCTCGACGCCCTCTACGCGGGCGGTCCGGCGCGCGACATCGTGGTGGTCGGCGGTGGCAACTCGGAGCTGGAGGACTACCTGCGCAAGGCAGCGAAACAGCAGGATCGCGTCACATCCCCGGAACCGACGCCGGAGAAGGGGTTCTACTACCGCTCCGATCACTTCAACCTGGCCAAGAAAGGCGTGCCCGCCCTCTACACCAAGCTCGGCATGGATGATCGCGAACACGGCCGGGCGTATGGGCAGCAGCAGCAGGAAGACTACATCGCGAACCGCTATCACCAGCCGGGCGACGAGTACAGCAAGGATCTGGACCTGCGCGGCTCATTCGAGGATCTCGAGCTCCTGTATCGCGTAGGCGATCGGGTGGCGCGCGAGAAAGGCTGGCCCGAGTGGTACAAGGACAGCGAATTTCGCGCCACGCGTGAAGCGAGCGATGACCAGCGCTGAGGAGTGAGCTAGCGCGACGGCGCCGGCGTGCGGGGCGCAGCAGGCTCATCCAGTACGGACGGGTTTGCGATCAGCACGAAGCGTCCGCGCGGCACCAGAGCGCCCCGGTCCTGGCGCTTCTGCCTGAGGTGGACTCCCGGTTCTCCTTCGCGATTGACACCAAGGTAGAGCGTGGAGGTCGTCGAGTCCCAGATCGTGAGAAGCGGCCAGGCCTGGACTCGCTTCAGCCGGTTGACGAGCGGCTCGTTGTCGCGGAACTGGAGCGTGCGCAGGGCGAGGGCGCTGCGAGAATCATCGTCCGTCGAGAAAGAGATCGCATCGTGCTCGGTTAGCGGTGGCTTGGCCGCAGGATCAGGTGGCACGTGCGCGGTAGTCGCGCTCAGCAGGCCGCCCACCGGCAAGGCTGCGCACACGGTGCAGGGAAGGTCCATGAGTTCGATCATGCGTGATACGGACCTCGGGGCCTCAGGCGAAGCGGAAGCGGGTGGCGACTGGCCCGGCGCATCGAGGGCAAGGCCGCATCCTGGCAGCAGGCCGGCGCCGAGCACTGCGGCTGAAAGCGTGGTACGGATTGTGGTGCGCGGGCTGCTCATCGTTGAAACGGGGCCGCCTCTTTACGTTGGCGACCACGTTGCGCCGTCCGCGGCGCTCCGGCTGTGCGCTACGTCTCAGTGATCCTGCGCACCCGGGAAAACGGGCCTTTATGTCATGAAGGCGCGTGCGCGCTCTCAGCTTGCGCTCTCGTCGGTGGTCTGCGCGCGCGGCCAGAGCCACCGGCGCACACGTATCAGCAGGCGCAGCAGTTGCACCAGAATGTAGGGACCGAGCACGACACCCCAGCCCGGAGCCCAACCGTGGAAGAGGCCGCGATACTGATCCGCCAGGAAGGATCCAGGCCCGCCGCCGCCATAGGGGCCGAGCGTCAACACGCCGGCCGTATACACGAGTAATGGCATCAGGATGAGGCCGACTACGAGGCCTGCGCCCAGCAGCCACAACTCGCGGCGCAAGCGCGGATGACGGCGTAGCGCCTCGCTCAGCCAGCGCTTCGGCGCGGATTCGGTTGTCTCGATGGGCTGATTCACGGGTCCAGTTCCGGCTGCGGGAGCTGCATTGTCCGGGGCGCCGCAGCAACGAGCAACCTCGCGGCAGGCAGCGCTGGCTATAATCGCGCAGGGGGGTGCCGGATGGAGCGCATTCGCGCTGCGGTCATTGGCGTCGGATACCTGGGACGCTTTCACGCGCAGAAATACGCGGCGCTCGCGGGAGCCGTGCTGGTGGGCGTTGCCGATGTCTCGACCGAAAGTCGGGAGCGCGTTTCGAAGGAACTTGGGGTGCCGGCGTTCGCGGACTATCGCGAGCTCCTGGGTCGTGTCGATGCGGTCAGCATCGCGACGCCGACGCCGCTGCATTTCGGCATCGCCGCGGCGTTTCTCGAATCCGGCGCCGACGTATTGGTCGAGAAGCCCATCACGACCACGGTCGAGGACGCCCGCCGCCTGATCACAATCGCGGCAGAGCGCGGACGCGTCCTGCAGGTCGGCCACCTCGAGCGCTTCAACGCGGGACTCCTGGCGCTCGACGGGATTCTGACGACCCCGCGTTTCATCGAGTCCCATCGACTGGCGCCATTCAAGCAGCGCGGTACCGACGTCAATGTGGTGCTCGACCTGATGATCCACGACATCGACATCATCCAGGACATCGTGCACGCGCCAATCGCGAGTCTCGATGCAGTCGGTGCGCCCGTGTTCTCCGGCGAAATCGACATCGCCAATGCGCGTATCCGCTTTGCCAATGGCTGCGTGGCCAACACCACCGCAAGCCGCGTGAGTCTCAAGACCGAGCGCAAGTTGCGCATTTTCCAGGACGATGCCTACATGTCAGTCGACCTGCAGCAGAAGATACTCACGGTCGTTCGCAAGACGGACAAGCCGATGCAGGGCGACCTGCCGCCGGTGCAGATCGAGGAGCGGACATTCGAGCAGGGCGATGCCTTGAAGGCGGAAATCGAATCGTTCCTCGATTGCATCGCGCACCGCAAAGCGCCGATCGTGTCTGGCGAAGACGGCGCGCGCGCTCTCGAGACCGCCATTCGCATCACCGAACAGGTTACCGGACAGCCCCATCGACCCGGATGATCGGCTCACGGAGAGAGGCGCAATGATCGTTCACCTGATCTGGATGCGCGTACCCGGGGACTCGTGGTTCGCGATCGGCGCACTGCTATACGCCTGGTTCGTGCTGCGTCTGTGGATCGCGCCGTGGTACTGGGTGTGCGCCGCGGTCAGCTCCGCCGGTAGCGATGGCTGAGTTCTACGCGCAGATCAAGTTTGCTCACGTGTTGTGCGTGATTCTTTCCGGCAGCCTGTTCACGCTGCGGGGCCTGATGATGCTGGTGCACTCGAACTACGCCAATCATCCTGCCCTGCGCTACCTGTCGTACGCGATCGACACCGCGTTGCTCACCGCAGCGCTGATGCTGGTGGCGATCCTGCACCAGTATCCGTTCGTGCAGAGCTGGCTGACGGTCAAGGTGTTGCTGCTGGTGCTGTACGTGGGGCTGGGAATGCTCGCCCTGCGTCGCGGAGGCCAGCGCGCAGTACGGGTCCCCTGTTACTTCGCTGCGATCGGCGTGTATCTGTTCATCATCAGCGTTGCACGCGCGCATTCTCCATGGGGCGTATTCGGCACCTTGCTGTCTTGAACGCAGGGTGCCGGATGGAGAGATGGTGGAGGCGGCGGGAATCGAACCCGCGTCCGAAAGCCCTACGTTACGAGACCTACATGCTTAGCCGCTTCGATTGTTCTCGCCACACGCTACCCGAAGGGCAGGGAAGACGTGCAGCCAGCTCAAGTTACGTTTAGCGAACCGGCCTTCAGCACACCGGGCCCGCGAGCTTGTGAGCGCGTCCCCTGATTTGGATCCACAAGCAAATACCAGTCAGGGGTTAGGCGGGATTAAGCCGCCAGAGCGTAGTTGTCGTCGTTTGCAACTATAAGTTTGCAGACGGTTTAACGAGGAATTCTGCACCTCGGCATGCACCCGTAGTTTCGTGACCCCCGTCGAAGCCGATCGCCCCCACACGTGCAGGACGCATTGTAGGGCCGATCCGGCCGGACACAAGTGCTCAGCGTCGCTTGAGCAGGCGCGCCTTCTCGCGCGCCCAGTCGCGTTCCTTGTCGGTCGCGCGTTTGTCGTGCTGCTTCTTGCCCTTGGCGAGGCCAATCTCGACCTTCGCGCGCCCGCTCTTCCAGTACAGCTTGAGTGGAACGACCGTGTAGCCGCGCCGCTCTACGGCCCCGACCAGGTGATCGAGCTGATGGCGGTGCAGGAGGAGCTTGCGCGTGCGCGTCGGATCGGGATGCACGTGCGTCGATGCAGATGTCAGCGGCGAAAAATGGGCGCCAAAGAGCCACGCCTCGCCGTCGCGCACGAATACGTAACTTTCCTTCAACTGTGCGCGCCCGGCCCGCAGGCTCTTGACCTCCCACCCTTCGAGCGCGAGGCCCGCCTCATAACGGTCCTCGATGAAGTAGTCGTGACGTGCCTTGCGATTCTCGGCAATCGTCGGGTTGGGCTTGTCGGTCGATTCGGCCATCGTGCGGTAGCATAACCTCGTGCGCCAGATCGATCGTCATGCTCTCGTGCCCTTCACCGCCGCGCAGATGTATGCGCTGGTCGATGACGTTCCACGTTATCCGCAGTTCCTCCCCTGGTGCCGCAGGGCCGAGGAGCTTGAGCGCACGCCCGCCGAGGTCGTGGCCAGCATGGACATCCACAAGGGCGCGCTGCACGCCCAGTTCACGACGCGCAACCGCCTGGAGCCGGCCGCCGCCATCCACTTGCAGCTCATCAATGGACCCTTTCGGATGCTGAGCGGAGCCTGGCGCTTCTCGGCAATCGGTTCCAGCGGCTCGCGGGTGTCGCTGCAGCTGCAGTTCGCTTTTGCCAACCCACTCAATGCCTGGTTGCTCGAGCCGGTGTTCGAGCACACCTGCAATTCGCTCATCGATGCATTCGTAGCCCGAGCGCAAGCGATCTATGGCTCTTGATGCGCGATTGCACTGCGAGGTGGCGTACGCGTGCCCGGACCGGCAGTGGATCATTCCGGTAGTCCTTCCCGCTGGCGCTACCGCCATCGACGCATTGCGTGCATCGCAGCTCGCCGCGCACTGCCCGGAGGTTGTGCCGGAACGCGCAACCCTGGGGGTATTTGGCAAAGTCGTCATGGCCCATCACCGCTTGCGCGACGGCGATCGGGTCGAGGTGTATCGACCGCTGGAGTCCGATCCGCGGGAGGCTCGTCGGGCGCGAGTCAGGGCTGCCCGTTCAGGGCGGTGATGCAGGCTGGGCGCTGCTCTGTTCGGTCGCAGTTGTCGCCGCGACCTTACTGCTCGTTTGGCCCGGACGCTCGATGCGCGCGACCTTGTCGTCCTCGAAGTACACCGTGACCTGGCGTTTTTCCGGCTTGCTGGTGCGGCCGAGCTTGAAATAGAAGAGATAGTCCCAGCGGTCGCTATCGAATGTATTCGGAACCATGGGGGTGCCGAGGAGGTATCGCACCTGGCTGCGCGTCATGCCCACGCTGAGCTGCTCCAGGGCTTTCGGATCCAGGTAGTTTCCCTGCTGGATGCTGATGCGGTAGACGCAGCCGGCGCCGAGCGCGGCCACGAGTAGGCAGGCGACAACCACCATCACGGCACGAGGTGCAGCGCAAGGGCGCGCGGCGCGATTAGAGGAATACATCATGGGCGGTGGAGCGCGGTCCGGCGGAAGAGGATAATGGCCGCGCATCATAGCGAATTCGACCGCTTTCGGCAGGCGAAGCGGTACCCCCGAGAGGCATGCACGACGTGGAAGGCAAGGACCTGCGCAAGGCGGGACTGAAGGTCACGCTGCCGCGGCTCAAGATCCTCGAGATCCTCGAGCGGACAACCACGCGCCACATGAGCGCGGAGGACATCTACAAGACCCTGCTGGAATCGAACGAGGACATCGGGCTTGCCACGGTGTATCGCGTGTTGACCCAGTTCGAGGCTGCTGGACTCGTCACCCGCCACCATTTCGAGGATGGAATGGCGGTATTCGAGCTCAACCAGGGGCCGCACCATGATCACATCGTATGCATTGACTGCGGGCGCGTGGAGGAGTTCGTCGATGGCAGCATCGAAGATCGGCAGAACGCTGTGGCGAAGCGCCTCGGATTCGAGATCCGTGACCATTCGCTGATCCTGTACGGACATTGCCGGCGCAACCCGTGTCCGCACAGGAAAACGCGGGAATAAGGGGCAACTAGCTTTGCGCGCGCGTCGCGGCGCGCTTGAGCATGTCGCGCGCGTGGTCACGCGCCTTCTGGGTGATTTCCACTCCGCCGAGCATCCGCGCCAGTTCCTCGACGCGCTCCGGCCCGCGCAGCTCGTGCAGCGCGGTGCGCGCGCTGCGCCCATCGGTGAGCTTGACGACGCGCACGTGATGATCCGCCTGGCTGGCGACCTGCGGCAGATGCGTCACGCACAGCACCTGCGTGCGTTGTGCCAGCAGTCCGAGCTGCCGGCCGACGATTTCGGCCACGCCGCCGCCCACACCTGCATCCACCTCATCGAACACCAGGCACGGCGTGAGCGCCTTGCCCACTGCAGCCACCTGCACTGCGAGACTGATGCGCGAGAGTTCGCCGCCCGAGGCGACACGCGCCAGCGGCTTCAACGGCTGGCCGGGATTGGGGCTGACCGTGAATTCGACTTCATCTCTGCCCTGCGGCTGTGGGTCGCCGGCATCCGCGCTGGCCACTACGGCCTCGAATCGCCCGCCGGCCATGCCCAGGCTCTGCATGAGCTGTGTGACCTCGCGGGTCAATTTCGCGCCGGCCTTTCGCCGCGCGACCGACAGGGACTGCGCGGCGCGATCGTAGGCGGCGCGGGCCGCGTCGACTTCGCGTGCCGTCGCCTCGACCATCGAGGCGTGTGACTCGAGGGCGTGCAGCTCGTGGCTCAGGCGATCGAGGTGAGCGGGCAACTCGTCCGGCGCGAGGCGGTGCTTGCGCGCCAGCTCCTCGATTGTGGCAACGCGCCCTTCCACCCAGTCCTGGCGTTGCGGATCCATGTCCAGCGAATCAAGGTAGACACGCAGCGCTCCGGAAGCCTCTCGGATCGCGATCCCGGCTTCGGCGAGGAGCTGTTCCGTGCCCGCGAGGCGCGCGTCGAGGGCGGCCAGACCCCGCAGTATTCCCTGCGCCCGGCCGACGGCCAGTCCCGCGTTGACTGATTCGGCTTCGTCGATCAGCTCGATGGCTTGCTGGGCGCCTTCCGCGAGCCGCCCGCTGTTCGCCAGCCGTCGCTGCTCGGCGAAGAGCTCCGGAAGCTCGTCGGTCTTGAGTGCCAGCGCCTCCAGCTCACGGACCTGATAGCGCAACAGCTCGAGCCGCGCATCGCGATCGCGCCCGGCCGCCTCGAGCGCGACGAGCCGGGTGCGGCACTCCTGCCAGCTCTCGAAGGCGGTGGCGACCTGCTCGACCAGCTCCTCATGGCGGCCATGAGCATCGACGAGCGAGCGCTGTGCTGGCCGACGCAGCAGCGCGAGGAACTCCTGCTGGCCATGGATATCGACCAGCACCTCGCCGAGCTCGCGCAGGGTCTGCAGCGGCACCGGACGTCCATTGATGAACGCTCGCGAGCGTCCGTCGTTCGACAGTACGCGCCGTAGAATGCATTCGCCGTCGCTCTCGATGGCCTGAGATTCGAGCCAGTGGCGCAGCGCCGGCTGGGAGCGCAGGTCGAAGGTGGCCGAGATCTCGGCGCGTTCCGCCCCGCTTCGAATCGCATCGCTGCTTGCGCGTCCGCCAGCGGCCAGCGCCAGGGCGTCGACGACGATGGACTTGCCCGCGCCGGTTTCCCCGGTCAGTGCGGAGAGGCCCGAGCCGAACTCGAGCTCGATCTCATCAATGATCGCGAAATCGCGGATCCGCAGGTACGTGAGCACGGGCCGGGCCTTCAACGCTCCGAAGGCTGCGGCCCGGCAGTGGGCCCGCCATCGTAGCTACCGCGCCCCCAATGGAGCTTGGAGCGCAGCAGGCGGAAGTAGTCGTAGCCCGGTGGGTGGATCAGCGTGACCTGGTGGGGTGAGGCGACGATCTGCAGTCGATCGCCCGGGGCGAGCTCGCCGAGCTCGGTGCCATCGCACAGCACCTGCGCGCGCGTGTCCGCCCGCTCGATGAGCCGCAGCTCGATGGTGGCGTCAGCGGGCACAACGATCGGTCGGTCGCTGAGAGTGTGGGGCGAAATGGGTACCAGGACGACCGCACCCAAACGCGGCTGCACAATGGGGCCACCACAGGAGAGCGAATACGCCGTCGAGCCCGTCGCAGAGGCCACGACCAGGCCATCCGCGCCGTGCGTATTCACGTACTGACCGTCGATCCAGGTTTCGAAGTCGAGCATGCGGCCGGTTTCCCACTTTTGCATGACGACATCGTTGAGTGCGGGGAGCGTGCCCAGCACCCGCCCATTACGGTTCAGTCTTGCCTCGAGCAGTGAGCGGCGATCCTCGGTGAATCTTCCCGCGAGGACATCATTCAGACGCTCCAGCATGTCGTCCGGTGAGACATCGGTGAGGAATCCGAGGCGCCCGCGATTCACGCCGAGCAGCGGCACGCTGCGGCCGATGACCAGACGCGAGGCAAAGAGCATGGTGCCATCACCACCGATCGCGATCAGCAGGTCGGCGCGCTCGGCGAAGGCCTGCGGATCGAGCCGCACGACTGCGGTCGGGCCGAAATCGAGGCTGCCGTTGCGATCGACCAGAACCTCGCCACCGCGCCCCGTCAAGTGCTTCGCCAGGGTGCGCATGCTGTCCGCGACACGCGCGTCGCTGTCTCGGCCTACCAGCGCGAAGGAGCGGAAGGAACTGGCCATGGGCTTTTCGCGGTTTCTTACCACTTCGGCTCCCAGCCGGGCTACGGCGGATTTGCTATGGGTTTGCCCAGCTTGACTTCGCCGAACGTGCACTGCTAGTAATCCGGCACGCGGCCCCAAATTAGGAAGCTGAATATACAGAGTGTTGACGTCCATGCCGACAGAAGCTGCCGATGACCTCCTGAATGAGCGGGCACAGCACCTGCTCAGGATTCTCATCGAGAGCTACATCCGAGACGGCCAGCCGGTGGGCTCGCGCACGCTGTCGCGCGAATCGGGACTGAACTTGAGTTCGGCCACGATCCGCAACGTGATGGCGGACCTGGAGGGCCTCGGCTTCGTGACCTCGCCGCACACCTCCGCGGGACGCATTCCCACCGACAAGGGCTACCGGTTGTTCGTCGACTCGCTCCTCAAGCTGCAACCTCTCAATGCACCGGAGGTCGCTGACCTGCAGCGTCGGCTGGAAGAGCACAGCGATGAACCGCAGACGCTCGTGGCGACCGCTTCGCAGATGTTGTCGACGATCACGCGCCTGGCCGGTGTGGTCACGCTCCCACGTCAGGCGCAGGCCGCAGTGAGTCAGATCGAGTTCGTGGGTCTCTCCGACGACCGGGTTCTCACGATCCTGGTGGTCGGTGGCAGAGAGGTTCAGAACCGCATCGTGCACCTTGAGCGACACTACTCACCGGACGAGTTGCGCCGTGCTGCCAGCTATCTCAACGATCAGGTGCGCGGCCGGACCCTGGCCGACGTGCGGGCAGAGCTCCTGGCGCAGTTGCACGAAACGCGCCAGAGCCTTAATCAGTTGATGCTCGATGCGATTCAGCTCGCGCAACAGGTGGTGGACTCGGGCGAGCGCGGCATGGCCGGCTATGTGATCGCCGGCGAGACCAACCTGATGGGTTTCGCCGAGCTCTCCAACGTGGAGAAACTGCGGCGGCTGTTCGAAGCCTTCAACGAGAAACGGGACATCCTGCACCTGCTGGACCAGAGCCTGCGGGCGGAAGGCGTGCAGATCTTCATCGGCCAGGAATCGGGCTACACAATCCTGGACGACTGCAGCGTCGTGACGGCACCCTACACGCTTGGCAATGAAGTCGTGGGGGTGCTGGGCGTGATCGGCCCCACGCGCATGGCCTATGAGAGGGTCATCCCCATCGTCGACATCACCGCGCGGCTCCTCGGTACTGCCTTGAATTCGCGTCGCTGAACCCGATTTTCGGCTGGTCGCTGGTATCCTTACCAGCCGCAATTCGTACCTGCCTTACCGACTGGCCAGGAGATTCTCGATGACGAACAGGGCCCACAAGGACGCCGAGCGCACCGACCCTGAGGCAAACGCGGCGTTTGACGCGGAATCGACCGCTGTGCTCACTGATTCCCCTGGGCCGACAACCGGCACCCCGGAAGAGCTCGCTGCCGCACTGGCTGGTGCACAGGCCAAGGCTGAGGAGAACTGGAACAGCTACCTGCGCGCGGTCGCCGAACTCGACAACGTGCGCAAGCGCCATTTGCGTGATCTCGACAACGCCGTGAAGTTCGGCCTCGAGAAGTTTGCCGCCGAATTGCTTGAAGTGCGCGACAGCCTGGAGATGGGCCTGGAGGCCGGCGAAAAAGCCGATGCGCGCAGCCTCCTCGCCGGCAAGGAGGCCACCCTGCGGCTGCTGAAGAAGGCTTTCGACAAGCAGGGCATCGTCGAAATCAATCCCCTGGGCGCGCCCTTCGACCCGCAGTTGCACGAAGCGATGGCGATGCAGGAATCGGCGAGCGCCGAGCCGAATACGGTCCTGCAGGTAGTCCAGAAGGGGTATCAGCTCAATGGTCGCCTGCTGCGCCCTGCAAGGGTCATCGTGGCCCGAACGCCTTGAAACACGGGCCGTCTTCCCCATCATGCCGTTCAGGGTTCGAATCAGTCTTTCGAGGAGTCATTAAGTCATGGCCAAGACCATCGGTATCGACCTGGGCACGACCAACTCGTGCGTCGCCATCATGGAAGGCGGCAAGCCCCGGGTCATAGAAAACAGCGAGGGTGATCGCACCACGCCGTCGATCGTCGCCTTTACCAAGGACAACGAAGTGTTGGTCGGCCAGTCGGCCAAGCGCCAGGCGGTGACCAACCCACAGAACACCCTGTTCGCCATCAAGCGGCTCATCGGCCGCAAGTTCACCGATGAAGTCGTGCAGAAAGACATCGGCATGGTGCCGTACAAGGTCGTCAAGGCGGACAACGGCGACGCCTGGGTCGAGGTGAACGGCAAGAAGATGGCGCCGCCTGAGATCTCGGCGCGCGTCCTGATGAAGATGAAGAAAACCGCCGAGGACTATCTCGGCGAGACCGTGACCGAAGCTGTCGTCACGGTGCCGGCCTACTTCAACGACTCGCAGCGCCAGGCGACCAAGGACGCCGGCCGCATCGCTGGTCTCAACGTCAAGCGCATTATCAACGAGCCGACTGCGGCGGCACTGGCCTATGGCCTCGATAAGACCGGCGGTGATCGCAAGATCGCCGTGTACGACCTCGGCGGTGGCACCTTCGATATTTCCATCATCGAGATTGCCGAGATCGACGGCGAGCGCCAGTTCGAGGTGCTGTCCACCAATGGCGATACCTTCCTGGGCGGCGAGGACTTCGACCTGCGGGTGATCAACTTCATCGCTGAGGAATTCAAGAAAGAGAGTGGCGTGGACGTGCGGCGCGACCCGCTCGCCATGCAGCGCCTCAAGGAAGCATCAGAGAAAGCGAAGATCGAGCTGTCCTCGAGCCAGCAGACTGACGTCAACCTGCCGTACATCACGGCAGATGCGAGCGGCCCGAAGCACCTCAACGTGCGGTTGACTCGCGCCAAGCTCGAGTCGCTGGTCGAGGACCTGGTGCAGAAAACCATGGGACCGTGCAAGACCGCTCTGAAGGACGCGGGTCTTTCGGTCAACGAGGTCGCCGAAGTGATCCTGGTCGGTGGCCAGACGCGCATGCCGCTCGTGCAGAAGGTGGTGCGTGACCTGTTCGGCAAGGAGCCGCGCAAGGACGTGAACCCGGACGAAGCGGTGGCAGTGGGCGCTGCGATCCAGGCAGGCGTGCTGGCCGGCGACGTCAAGGACGTGCTGCTGCTCGATGTCACACCGCTCTCGCTGGGCATCGAAACGCTGGGTGGCGTGCTGACCAAGCTCATCGAGAAGAACACCACGATTCCGACCAAGGCGACGCAGACGTTCTCGACCGCGGACGACAACCAGACCGCCGTGACGATCCATGTGTTGCAGGGCGAGCGCGAGCGCGCGAGCGACAACAAGTCGCTCGGCCGCTTCGACCTGGCGGACATCCCGCCGGCGCCACGCGGCCTGCCGCAGATCGAGGTCACCTTCGACATCGATGCGAACGGCATCCTCAACGTCTCGGCGAAGGACAAGGCGACCGGCAAGGAACAGCGCATCGTGATCAAGGCCTCGAGCGGCCTCAACGAGCAGGAAATCCAGCGCATGGTCAAGGACGCCGAGGCGCACGCCGAAGAGGACAAGCGCTTCCGCGAGCTGGTGGATGCACGTAATCGCGGCGATGCGCTGCTGCACGCGACGGAAAAGTCACTCAAGGACCTCGGCGAGAAGGTGAGCTCGGAAGAGCGCTACAAGATCGAGACCGCGATCTCGGCGCTCAAGACAGCGCTGAGCGGTGAGAGCAAGGAGGCGATCGAGTCCCGTACCCAGGAGCTGGCACAGGCTTCGGCGGCACTGGCCCAACGCGCCTACGCCCAGCAGGGCGGTGAGGGTGCGCAGGCGGCGGATGCGGGGACAGCCGCGGGCGGCGGCACCGGCGGCAAGGACGATGTGCTCGATGCCGAATTCGAGGAAGTGAAGGACAAGGGCCGCAAGAGCTCATAAGGGGCTCCTGCGGTATCCGGGATGAGTGGCCGCCGCGGACTCGCAAGGGTCCCGCGGCGGTCGCACGTTTGAAGGGCCGGCAACGCAATGGCGAAACGCGATTACTACAAAGTGCTCGACGTGGCTCGCAACGCCGCCGAGGCCGACATCAAGAAGGCGTATCGACGGCTCGCGATGAAATTTCATCCCGACCGCAACCCGCACGACAATGAGGCCGAGGAGAAATTCAAGGAAGCCAAGGAGGCCTACGAAGTCCTGACCGACGCGCAGAAGCGCGCGGCTTACGACCAGTTCGGCCATGCCGGCGTCGATGCTGCCCGTGCGGGCGGCGGCGGCTTCAGTGCTGCCGATGCCTTCGGCGACATATTTGGCGATGTGTTCGGCGACATCTTTGGGGGTAGCCGTCGCAGCCGTTCTCAGGTGTTTCGCGGTGCCGACCTGCGCTACGGCCTGGAGCTCGACCTCGATCAGGCGGTGTTCGGCGACAGCGTCGATATCGATTTCCAGACGCTCGCAGAATGCGAGACCTGCAGTGGCAGCGGCGCGGCCAAGGGCTCCAGTCCTGTCAGTTGCGAAACCTGCGGCGGGCAGGGGCACGTGCGCGTGAGCCAGGGTTTCTTCAGCGTCCAGCAGACCTGTCCCCGCTGCAAGGGACGCGGCCAGATCATTCAGAAGCCCTGTGATCATTGCCATGGGCAGGGCCGCATCCGCCGCCCGAAGACCCTGACGGTCAAGATTCCGCCTGGAGTCGACAACGGCGATCGCATCCGGCTCGCGGGTGAAGGCGAAGCCGGGCGCAACGGCGGACCAAGTGGTGATCTCTACGTTGAGGTCCAGGTGCGCGAGCATCCGATCTTCGAGCGCGACGGGAGCCACTTGTCGTGTGAGGTGCCGATCAGTTTTGCCACGGCAGTACTCGGCGGCCAGGTCGAGGTGCCGACGCTCGATGGACACGTGACCCTGAAAATACCGCAGGAGACGCAGTCTGGACGGGTGTTTCGCCTGCGTGAGAAGGGAGTACGCCCGGTGCGCGGTGGGCCAGTGGGCGATCTGTTCTGCCGCGTGGCGATCGAAACGCCGGTCAACCTGTCGGCGGAACAAAAGGAGCTCGCCCGCAAACTGGATGAATCTCTGCGTCACGATCGCAAGCGTCACAATCCGCGCGAGCAAGGCTGGCTCGAGGGCGTGAAGAAGTTCTTCGAGAACATCGGTCGATGACGATCAACATCGCGCTGTTCGGTGTCAGTGGCCGCATGGGCAAAGCGCTGCTGACGGCGATGCGCGATCAGCCGGACTTGAAGCTGAGCGGCGCGCTCGCATCGCCCTCCAGCAAGACGTTGGGGCGCGATGCCGGTGAGGTTGCGGGCGGCTCTCGATTGGGGGTCGCGATCACCGCGGATCGGAATGAGGCGCTGGCCGGTGCCCACGCGGTCATCGACTTCACGCTGGCGAACTCGATTCCCGGGACGCTCCATGCTTGCGCCGGCCATGGCTGCCCGCTGGTGGTCGGAACTACGGGCCTGTCGCCCGCCAGCATGGCACAGCTCCGCGAGTGTGCCGCGCAGATTCCCATCGTCTACTCGCCAAACATGAGCATCGGTGTGAACGTGATGATTGGGCTGGTGCAAACCGCGGCGCGTGCGTTAGGGCTCGACTTCGACCTCGACATTGTGGACGTGCATCACCGCAGCAAGCTCGATGCCCCGTCGGGAACGGCGCTCAAGTTAGGCGAGATTGCGGCGGCAGCGCGCGGCCAGGACTTCGCCCGTGCCGCGGTGCTTGAGCCACGCGCGGATGCAAGAGGCCGTTCGCGCGGCGAGATCGTGTTCACCTCGGTGCGCGAGGGCGACCAGGTGGGCGAGCACCGAGTCACTTTTTCAGGCGCGGGGGAGTCGTTGAGCTTGGCGCACCGCGCCAGCGATCGCACGATCTATGCACGCGGGGCCCTGCTCGCTGCGCGCTGGCTGGTCGGCAAGCGCCCCGGCCTTTATTCAATGAATGAAATACTTTCTATAACAATAACATAGATAAAGTTGTTAAGAAGTATTCTAGATAGCTGTTCATCGCCGCCTCGGGCGGGACAGGGCCGCGCTGCCGTGGACAGTGGAGGGTCGAGTTCGTAAAATTCGCGCCGTTGCCAATAGGGTAGTCTGTCAAAGCGGGACGGAGTTCTGATGAAGAGCTCCTCCCGCTTTGTACATGCGCACCCCGATTTCTGCGCCTTGCGGGCGAAGGGGACAACCGGTTGACCGTTCCTGCTGTGCTGGCTTTGGAGGACGGAAGCGTCTTTCGGGGCGTTTCGATCGGCGCCAAAGGAAATACTACCGGCGAAGTTGTATTCAATACCGCGATCACCGGCTACCAGGAAATTCTGACCGACCCCTCGTACTGTCGGCAGATCGTCACTCTCACGCACCCCCACATCGGCAATACCGGCGCCAATCCGGAAGATCTCGAGTCCGCAGCCATCTACGCCGCTGGTCTTGTGGTGCGCGACCTGCCGCTGCTCGCCAGCAGCTGGCGCTCGGCCGAACCGCTTGCGAGTTTTCTCCAGCGCGGCAAGGTCGTTGCGATTGCGGAGATCGATACCCGCAGGCTGACTCGCATCCTGCGCGACAAGGGCGCGCAGGCGGGCTGCATCATGACCGGCGATACGATCGATGAGACAGCCGCGGTGCGCGCGGCGCGCAAATTTCCCGGGCTCAAGGGCATGGACCTCGCCAAGACGGTGAGCACCCGCCGCCAGTATCAGTGGAACGAGGGCAGCATCTGGCGCGCCGCTCAACGCGATTTGCCCCGACCCGCGGCGCGTCTGCACGTCGTTACCTACGACTTCGGTGTCAAGCGCAACATCCTGCGCCTGCTTGCGGACCATGGCTGCCGCATGACGGTCGTGCCGGCGACGACGACGGCCGAGCAGGCGCTGGCGCTCAACCCGGACGGGATTCTCCTATCCAATGGTCCGGGTGATCCTGAACCCTGCGACTACGCGATACGTGCCATCCAGGAGTTCCTTGAAGCCGAGATGCCGGTGTTCGGGATCTGCCTCGGCCACCAGCTGCTCGGTCTCGCCAGCGGTGCGCGCACCATCAAGATGAAATTCGGCCATCACGGCGCGAATCACCCGGTGCAGGATCTTGCCACGGGCCGAGTTTTCATCACCAGCCAGAACCATGGCTTCGCCGTGGACCAGGACACGCTGCCCGCGAACGTCAAGGCGACGCACCGCTCGCTCTTCGACGGGTCACTGCAGGGCCTGGAGCGGGTCGACCGCCCGGCCTTCAGTTTCCAGGGACATCCCGAGGCGAGCCCGGGCCCACATGACATGCAGCCGCTCTTCGAGCAGTTCGTGCATCTCATGGTCAAACGGCTGCAGAACATCCAGCGCGCACACAAGGGCCCGCGCGGCAAGCGCCGGGCCGCCGAGCGCTAGGAGCGAACGTTGGAAGCGCGCGCGAACCTTCACCCGATGAAGGCGCACTGCTTGTGTCCCGCGACGCGCGCGACGCTCATTATCACGAGACGCCATGCCAAAACGCGATGACATCAAGAGCATCCTGATCATCGGCGCCGGTCCGATCGTGATTGGTCAGGCCTGCGAGTTCGACTATTCGGGCGCACAGGCGTGCAAGGCGCTGCGCGAAGAGGGCTATCGCGTCATCCTCGTGAACTCCAATCCCGCGACGATCATGACCGACCCGGAGATGGCGGACGCGATCTATATCGAGCCCGTCAACTGGCGTACGGTGGCGCGCATCATCGAGAAGGAAACGCCCGACGCTCTGCTGCCGACGATGGGCGGCCAAACCGCGCTCAACTGCGCGCTCGACCTGGCGCGCGAGGGAGTGCTGGACAAGTGGGGGGTCGAGCTGATCGCCGCCTCGCGCGAAGCCATCGACATGGCCGAGGATCGCGAATTGTTTCGCGATGCGATGCGCGAGATCGGCCTCGCGGTGCCGCGGGCCCGGATTGCGCACAGCATGGAGGAGGCGATCGCGGTGCAGGCCGAGATCGGTTACCCGACGGTCATCCGCCCCTCCTTCACACTCGGCGGCAGCGGCGGCGGTATTGCGTACAACCGCGAGGAATTCGAACAGATCGTGGCACGCGGCCTTGATGCTTCTCCGACCAACGAAGTGCTGCTCGAAGAATCAGTCTCGGGCTGGAAGGAGTTCGAGCTCGAGGTAGTGCGGGACCGCAAGGACAACTGCATCGTGGTCTGCTCGATCGAGAACGTCGATCCGATGGGCGTGCACACGGGCGATTCGATCACGGTGGCGCCGTCGCAGACCCTGACCGACAAGGAGTATCAACGCATGCGCAATGCCGCCATCGCGGTGCTGCGCAAGATCGGCGTCGACACGGGTGGGTCGAACGTGCAGTTCGCGATCAATCCCGAGGACGGCAGGCTTCTCGTGATCGAGATGAATCCGCGCGTGTCGCGCTCTTCGGCGCTCGCCTCCAAAGCCACTGGCTTCCCGATTGCAAAGGTCGCGGCCAAGCTTGCCGTGGGCTACACGCTCGATGAGCTCAAGAACGAGATCACTGGCGGCGCGACGCCAGCCTCGTTCGAGCCCACGATCGACTACATCGTGACCAAGATCCCGCGCTTCACGTTCGAGAAGTTTCCTGGCGCCGACACGCGACTCACGACGCAGATGAAGTCAGTAGGCGAGGCAATGGCAATCGGTCGCACGTTCCAGGAATCGTTGCAGAAAGCACTTCGCAGCCTGGAGACTGGCTGGGACGGCCTCACGCCGCAGGTGACCTTGCCCCTCACCGATGAGTCGGCTGGTCTGCTGGCACAGGAGCTCGCTGCCCCCGGCCCGGACCGGATGCTGTTCGTCGCTGACGCCTTCCGCGCGGGCTGGCCGCTCGAAAAAGTCGCGGGGCTGACCCGCATCGACCCCTGGTTCCTGCGACAGATCGAAGACCTGGTCGAGGAGGAACGCAAGGTCCAGTCCGGCGGACTCGATGCGCTCGATGCCCGACGCCTGCGGACCCTGAAGCGCAAGGGATTTGCCGACAGCCGGCTGGCGCGCCTGCTCGAGGTCGAGGATGCCGTGATCCACAAGCGCCGCCACAAGCTCGCGGTGCTTCCGGTCTACAAGCGCGTCGATACCTGCGCGGCGGAGTTCGCCACGTCGACGGCGTACATGTACTCGACCTACGACGAGGAATGCGAGGCGAACCCCAGCGAGCGGCGCAAGATCATGATCCTGGGCGGCGGGCCGAACCGTATCGGGCAGGGCATCGAGTTCGACTACTGCTGCGTGCACGCCGCGCTCGCGCTGCGCGAGGATGGTTTCGAGACCATCATGGTGAACTGCAACCCGGAGACCGTCTCCACCGATTACGACACTTCCGACCGGCTGTATTTCGAGCCGCTCACGTTCGAGGATGTCATGGAGATCATCGCCAAGGAGAAGCCCGAGGGCGTGATCGTCCAATACGGCGGTCAAACCCCGCTCAAACTGTCGCGTGCCCTGGCCGCCGCGGGCGCACCCATCATCGGCACCACGCCCGATTCGATCGACATCGCGGAGGACCGCGAGCGCTTCCAGCAACTGGTGAAGACCGTGGGTCTCAAGCAGCCCGCGAATGCCACGGCGCGTAACGAGGAGCAGGCGGTGGTTCTCGCACGTGAAGTCGGGTTCCCGCTGGTGGTACGCCCCTCTTATGTGCTCGGCGGCCGCGCCATGGAAGTCGTATTCAACGAGGAAGACCTGCGCACCTACATGACTGACGCCGTCAAGGTGTCGAATGACAGCCCGGTACTGCTCGATCGCTTCCTCGATCACGCCATCGAAGTCGACGTGGATGCGGTGTGCGACGGCGAGGATGTCCTGATCGGCGGGATCATGGAGCACATCGAGCAGGCCGGCGTTCATTCCGGCGACTCGGGCTGCTCCCTGCCGCCGAACGGGCTGAGCTCCGAACTGCAGCTGGAGCTCGCGGAGCAGACGCGCAAACTGGCGCGGGCGCTCAACGTGGTCGGCCTGATGAACGTGCAGTTCGCGATCCAGAGCGGTGTCATCTACATCCTCGAGGTCAACCCGCGCGCCTCGCGCACGGTGCCGTTCGTCTCCAAGGCCACCGGTGTCCCGCTCGCGAAGGTTGCTGCGCGCGTCATGGTCGGGCGCAAGCTGAAGGACCTGGGTACGCTCGAGCTCAAGACACCCGGCTACTTCTCAGTGAAGGAAGCCGTGTTCCCGTTCGTGAAGTTCCCGGAGGCCGATCCGATTCTGGGGCCGGAGATGAAATCCACCGGTGAGGTGATGGGCACCGGCCGGACGTTCGGCGAGGCGTATGCCAAGGCCCAGGCGGCCTCGGGCGTCGTGTTGCCTACGCGCGGGACCTGTCTCATCAGCGTACGCGACCGCGACAAGCCCGGTGCTGTCGAGCTCGCCCGGCTGCTGATCGCGCGTGGCTTCGAGATCGTCGCCACCGATGGTACGGCAAAGGCGCTCGGCGAAGCGGGCGTGCCCTGCCGGCGCGCCAACAAGGTGCGCGAGGGGCGGCCGCACATCGTTGACATGATCAAGAACGACGAGATCAACCTGATCGTCAACACCACCGAAGGCAAACAGGCCATTCGCGAATCACGCTCGATCCGCCGCGAGGCTGTGCATCGGCGGGTGACTTACTACACGACCGTGGCGGCCGCCCGCGCGACCTGCGATGCCCTCGATCACCTCGACGAAGTGGGGGTGAACCGACTGCAGGACCTGCACCAGGAGCGCGTGGCGTGAAACGTGCTCCCATCACCCTGCAGGGATCCGAGAGGTTACGCACGGAGCTCAGGCGGCTCAAGAGCGAGGACCGGCCGAGTATCATCAAGGCGATCGCCGAGGCCCGTTCCCACGGGGACCTGAGTGAAAACGCCGAATATCACGCCGCGCGCGAACAGCAGAGTTTCATCGAGGGACGTATCAAGGAAATCGAAACGCGGCTCGCCAACGCGGAGATCATCGATGTGACGCGTCTGCCGCCCAACCAGCGTGTGGTATTCGGCGCGACCGTCGACCTTGAAGATCAGGAGGACGGTGGGCGCATCGCCTACCAGATCGTCGGCGAAGACGAGGCGGACATCCGCCGCGGCCTGATCTCGGTGAGCTCGCCCATCGCACGCGCGCTCGTGGGCAAGAGCCAGGGCGACGTAGTCGAGGTCGCCGCGCCCGCGGGCCCGCGCGCCTACGAGATCATCGGCGTCAGATATGAGTAGGTGCGGGCGCACGCCCGCCGCCGAGTCATGAAGCGCAGCAAGAGCAGCAGTCGCTGGCTGCAGGAACACGCGAGCGATCCTTACGTCAAGCGTGCGCACCGCGAGGGCTGGCGCTCGCGCGCCGCTTTCAAGCTGGAGCAGATCCAGCGCGCCGAGAAGCTGATCCGTCCCGGAATGATCATCGTCGACCTCGGCGCGGCGCCGGGCGGCTGGAGTCAGTTCGCGGTACGCGCGCTGCAAGGGCAGGGCGCGGTCTTTGCACTTGACGTGCTCGCAATGTCGCACGTTCCGGGCGTCACCCTCATCGAAGGCGACTTCCAGGATCAGGCCACCGTGGATCGGCTGCTGGCGGCGCTTGGCGGGCGCAAGGTCGACCTTGTAATGTCGGACATGGCCCCCAACATGTCCGGCATCGATGCCGTCGACCAGCCGCGCGCCATGAATCTTGCCGAGCTCGCGCTCGATTTCTCCACCCAGGTACTGAAGCCGGGCGGTGACGTGCTGTTGAAGGTGTTCCAGGGCGCCGGGTTCCAGGAGCTGGTGCAGGCCGCGCGTCGGCAATTCACGACGGTGAAGCTGCGCAAACCCGATGCATCACGTGCACGCAGCGCCGAGATGTACCTGCTGGCGAGGAGCCTGCGGATGGTGTAGGTTCATCGAACGCCCGCCGAATCCTTTGGTCGAACTGTTGCGAATATGCCAGTGCTTCCCGCCGCTACTGTCGAGGACTGACACTTGAACGACTTGACGAAGAACATTCTCCTCTGGGTCATCATCGCTGTCGTGTTGCTGACGGTGTTCAGCAATTTCAGCCCGCGCTCCGGCGAGAGCCGCGAGATGGCCTATTCGACGTTCCTGCAGGAGGTCGAGAACCGGAACGTCGACACCGCGGTGATCAAGGGCGAGATCATCGAAGGGACGAAGCGCGACGGAACTCAGTTCCGCGTCTACAGTCCCGAGACGGACAACACCGCCCTCATCGGACAGCTCAAGCGCGCCGGCGTCAACTTCAAGGGTGCACCTCCCGACAAGCCTAACTTCCTGCTGCAGTTGTTCCTGTCCTCCTTCCCGGTGCTGCTGCTCGTGGCGATATTCATCTACTTCATGCGCCAGATGCAGGGCGCGGCGGGCGGCCGCGGCGCCATGTCCTTCGGCAAGAGTCGGGCACGCCTGCTGGGCGAGGACCAGGTGTCGGTCACCTTTGCCGACGTCGCGGGTGTGGACGAGGCCAAGGAAGAGGTGGTCGAGATCGTCGACTTCCTGAAGGACCCGGGCAAGTTTCAGAAACTCGGCGGCAAGATTCCCAAGGGTGTGCTCATGGTCGGCGCACCGGGTACCGGCAAGACACTGCTGGCTCGCGCCATCGCGGGCGAAGCCAAGGTGCCGTTCTTCACCATTTCGGGTTCCGACTTCGTCGAGATGTTCGTGGGTGTCGGCGCCTCGCGCGTGCGCGACATGTTCGAGCAAGCGAAGAAGCACGCGCCGTGCATCATCTTCATCGATGAAATCGATGCCGTTGGGCGGCACCGCGGCGCCGGCCTGGGCGGCGGCCACGACGAACGTGAGCAGACGCTGAATCAGCTGCTGGTCGAGATGGACGGCTTCGAGGGTAACGAGGGCATCATCGTCATCGCCGCCACGAACCGACCCGACGTGTTGGATCCGGCGCTCCTGCGCCCGGGACGCTTCGACCGCCAGGTAGTGGTGCCGCTGCCGGACGTGCGCGGTCGCGAGCAGATCCTCAAGGTACACATGCGGCGCGTGCCGCTGTCCGACGACGTTCGTCCTTCGGTGATCGCGCGCGGCACGCCCGGATTCTCTGGCGCGGACCTTGCCAACCTGGTGAATGAAGCCGCGCTTTTCGCCGCGCGTGCCAATCGCCGCCTGGTGACGATGGAAGAGTTCGAGCGCGCGAAGGACAAGATCATGATGGGCGCGGAGCGGCGCTCGATGGTCATGAGCGAGGAAGAAAAGCGGATGACCGCCTACCACGAAGCCGGTCACGCCATCGTGGGTCTGAGCGTTCCGGAGCATGATCCGGTGTACAAGGTCACGATCATTCCGCGCGGCCGCGCGCTCGGCGTGACGATGTTCCTCCCGGAAGGCGATCGCTACAGCACCAGCAAGCGCCGGATCGAGAGCCGCATCGCGACCCTGTTTGGCGGCCGCATCGCTGAGGAGCTGATCTTTGGCGCGGAGGCCGTGACCACCGGCGCTGCGAACGACATCGAGCGTGCGACGGAACTCGCGCGCAACATGGTTACGAAGTGGGGCCTGTCCGATCGGCTGGGGCCGCTGACTTATTCGGAAGAGAGCGGTGAAGTATTCCTCGGGCGCAGTGTAACCCAGCACAAGCAGGTGTCGGACGTCACGGCGCACGCGATCGACGAGGAAGTGCGGCGGGTGATCGATGGCAACTTCCAGCGCGCCAAGGTGATCCTGACGTCGAATCTCGACAGGCTGCACGCGATGGCGGACGCGCTGATCAAGTACGAGACCGTCGACGAAGAGCAGCTCAAGGACATCATGGCGGGTCGCACGCCGAAACCGCCCAAGGACTGGGACGATTCGACGCCGGTACCGACGAGCAAGCCGCAGGACAAGCCCGCGCCGGCCATTGGGCCTGCAGCGGGACAGCACTGATCGATACGGGCGTTCGCGAGAGCCTCGGAAGAGGAACCTGTGTTCGCGAACGCCGTAAATACATCCATGTAGGCTCCGGCGGCGCCGTCCCTGGCGCCGACGGTCGCGAAAACAGGTTCCCCTTCCGAGACTCTCTGCTCGCGCCCGGATAGCCGTGTTTCTCCGCTGCGGTGACAAGACCCTCGATCTGAGCCGTCCGTGCGTGATGGGCGTGCTCAACGTCACGCCCGACTCGTTCTCCGATGGCGGGCGTTTTCAGGACATTGGCCAGGCGCTGGCGCATGCCCATCGCATGATCGATGAGGGCGCCGCCATCATCGACATCGGCGGAGAATCCACGCGGCCGGGTTCGAATCCTATCGACGCCGACGAAGAACTGCGGCGCGTGTTGCCGCTGGTGCGCGCGCTGGCGCCCAAAGTGGGCGTGCCGGTCTCGGTCGACACCACCAAACCCCAGGTGATGCGAGCGGTGATCGACGCGGGCGCAGGGATGATCAACGACGTGCTCGCCTTGCGCACACCGGGCGCCCTGGACACGGTGGCGGCCTCGAATGCGGCCGCCTGCCTGATGCACATGCAAGGTGAGCCGCGGACCATGCAGGTGGAGCCCAGTTATCAGGACGTGGTGGCAGAAGTGCACGAGTTCCTGCGCCAGCGCCTGGATGCCTGCCTGGGGGCCGGAATCGCGCGCGAGCGGCTCGTTGTCGATCCCGGGTTCGGCTTCGGTAAGACCGTGTCCCATAACCTCAGGCTGCTGTCGAATTTTGATCGACTTCTCGATCTCGGCGTTCCGCTGGCGGCCGGGCTGTCACGCAAGGCGATGATAGGCACAATTACTGGGCGGCCGGTGGAACAGCGGCTGCATGGCAGCATTGCCTTGGCCACCATTGCAATCCTCAAGGGTGCGCGCATCATTCGCGCGCATGACGTGGCACCGGCGGTGGATGCGGTGAAGATTGCCACCGCGGTGCTCGGGGGAGGAGCTTAGTGACCCGCAAGTATTTTGGGACGGACGGCGTGCGAGGCCGCGTAGGCCACGATCCCATGACCGTGGATTTCGCCTTGCGATTGGCAAGCGCTGCCGCGCGCGCGCTCGCCCCGCAGGGCGGCTCGGTTCTCATCGGCAAGGATACCCGGCTGTCGGGCTACATGTTCGAAGCTGCGCTCGAGGCAGGATTCGTCGCTGCCGGCGTCAACGTGATGCTGATCGGGCCGCTGCCTACGCCGGGCATCGCCTACATGACCCAACACTTCAAGTGCGACTTCGGGGTCGTGATCAGTGCCTCACACAATCGATACGACGACAACGGGATCAAGTTCTTTGACGCGAGCGGCGCCAAGCTCAGCGATGAGCTGGAAGCGCGCATCGAGAAGACACTGCAGCAGCCGGCCCAGACGCGCGAATCCGGAGCCCTCGGTCGCGCCGCACGCGTCGACAAGTCGCGCACCACGTACCAGGAGTTCTGTGCCAAATCACTCCCCACTGGCATGGATCTTTCAGGCTTCAAGATCGTCATCGACTGTGCGAACGGCGCTGCTTACAAAGTGGCACCGCGCGTGCTTGCGGATCTCGACGCGGAGATCATTCCCATCGGCTGTTCGCCGAACGGGCGCAACATAAACGACGGTTGTGGCTCAACGGCGCCCGGCCTGCTGCAGCTCACCGTGGCGGGCGTGCGTGCCCACGCGGGCATTGCGCTCGACGGCGACGGCGATCGACTGGTGATGGTCGATCAACTCGGCCGCATCGTCGATGGCGATCAGCTCCTATACATCATCGCGCGTGCACGGGCGGCGACCCACGCCTTGCGCGGCCCGGTCGTTGGCACAGTAATGAGCAACCTGGGGCTCGAGGTGGGACTGCGCGAGCTCGGCATCGAATTCCGGCGCGCTCCTGTCGGAGATCGCTATGTCCTGAGCGTGCTGCGTGAAACGGGCGGCATCCTGGGAGGCGAAACCTCGGGTCATCTGCTGTGTCTCGACAAGACCACCACTGGCGACGGCCTCATCAGCGCACTGCAAGTGCTCGCAATCATGAAGCAGACGGGACAGAGCCTCGCGGAGCTTGCCGCCGGAATGCCCAGGTTTCCGCAGGTACTGCTCAACGTCAAAGTGCAGAACCGGTTCGACCCCGGCTCGAATGCCAAAGTGTGCGAGGCGGTCCGTGCCATCGAAGCCGAGCTCAAGGACGACGGTCGCGTGGTGTTGCGCGCCTCGGGCACTGAGCCAGTGATCCGGGTCATGCTCGAAGGCCGCGATGAGAAGGTGATCCGTTCGCACGCCGAGCACCTCGCCCAGATCGTCCGCAACGCCGCTGCAGCCTGACGTTGCTTTCACTGCAGGCGGCGCTTAATATCGCGCGCCTTTTCAACGGGCCGGCTCGGCCCATCCCGTCCATTCCGGAGAGTTGCGATGCGTCGGCCACTGGTTGCGGGCAACTGGAAAATGCACGGCTCGCGCGCCGAAGCCGCGGCGTTGCTCGAGGAGCTGATCCAGCAGCAGGGTGCGGCCATCGCCGCCGAGATAGCGGTGTGTCCGCCGTTCGTCTACCTGCAGGACGCGGCCCGTCGTCTGAAGGAGAGCAACATCGCGCTCGGCGGTCAGAACGTCTGTGCAGAGCCGGTCGGCGCGTTCACCGGCGAGGTCTCCGCCGCCATGCTCAAGGACGTCGGCTGCCGTTACGTGATCGTGGGACACTCGGAGCGCAGGGCGCTGTTTCACGAGGATGACAAGCTCGTAGCGCGCAAATTCATGGCGGCACAGAGCCAGAAGCTGACGCCGATCCTGTGTGTCGGCGAGACGCTGGAGCAGCGCGAGCGCGGGGAAACCGAGACCATCGTCGCCCGTCAGCTGGATGCTGTGCTCGCAATCGCGGGTATCGGTGCCTGTGCCGAGGCCGTGATCGCCTATGAGCCGGTGTGGGCCATTGGCACGGGCAAGAATGCGACGCCGGACCAGGCGCAGGCCGTGCACGCCTTCATCCGCGCGAGGATGGCGGCCCAGGATGCTAAAATTGCGGCTGGCCTGCGCATCCTCTACGGGGGCAGCGTCAAGGCGGCCAACGCGGCGGAACTTTTCGAGATGCCGGACGTCGACGGCGGCCTGGTGGGAGGTGCGTCCCTGCAGGGCGATGAGTTCGGCAAGATCTGCGCGGCCGCCTGAAGCGGCAGGAATTCGAGGCAATCATGGGTCATGTGATCATTCTGGTCATACACGTCTTTCTGGCGGTCTCCATCATCGGGCTGGTGCTGCTGCAAAGAGGCAAGGGTGCTGAGGCCGGCGCGGGATTCGGCGCGGGCGCCTCGGGCACCGTGTTCGGTGCACGTGGATCGTCGACAGCACTGTCGAAGGCGACGGCTATCCTGGCGACGCTCTTCTTCGTGACGAGCCTCGCGCTCGCGTTCCTCGGTGGGCGTCGCGTCGAACAGCCCAAGAGCCTGCTCGAGCGCGCCGAAACGACTCAACAGTCGGCGCCGGCAGCCCAAGTTCCTGCACTTCCGGCGAGCACTGCTCCCGCGCCGAGCGGTGCGCCGGTGGACACGCAGGCACCGCCTTCCCAGTCGCCCGCGCCGAAGCCGTAGCGGGCGCTGCTTTTCATGCCGATGTGGTGGAATTGGTAGACACACTAGCTTGAGGGGCTAGCGGCGCAAGCCGTGTCGGTTCGAATCCGACCATCGGCACCACCTAAGTGATTTCCGAACCCCCGTGGCTCGCGGCCGCGAGGGTTTAAGGCTTCTTTGCGCCCGCGCGCCCCTGTTACAATGCGCGCCCAGTTTTCAAGACCTTGGCGCAACTCCCGCCGATGCTGCACGAATACCTGCCGGTCCTGATCTTTCTCGTCGTCGGCGGGGGCATGGGCGTGGTCATGCTGGTCCTTGGGTTCCTGTTCGGAACGCGCCGGCCCGACCCCGAAAAGCTCTCACCGTACGAATGCGGCTTCGAAGCCTTCGAGGACTCGCGCATGAAATTCGACGTGCGCTACTACCTCGTGGCGATCCTGTTCATCATTTTCGACCTGGAGATCGCGTTCCTCTTTCCGTGGGCGGTGTCCCTGTCGGCCATCGGCGCCTTCGGACTGATCGCGATGGCGCTCTTTCTGACCGTGCTGATCGTCGGCTTCATCTACGAGTGGAAGAAGGGAGCCCTGGAATGGGATTGACGGCGGAAGCTGCGGGCCCACAGGTCCAGAAGGGCTTTCTCACCACGGGCCTGGACTCGCTCATCAACTGGGCACGCACCGGATCGATGTGGCCAATGACCTTCGGTCTCGCGTGCTGTGCGGTCGAGATGATGCACGCGGGCGCTGCGCGCTACGACCTTGACCGCTTTGGCGTCGTGTTCCGGCCGAGTCCGCGTCAGTCCGATGTCATGATCGTGGCCGGCACGCTGGTCAACAAGATGGCGCCCGCGCTGCGCAAGGTTTACGACCAGATGTCCGAGCCACGCTGGGTGATCTCGATGGGCTCCTGCGCCAACGGCGGCGGCTACTATCACTATTCCTATGCGGTCGTGCGCGGGTGTGATCGCATCGTTCCCGTTGATGTCTACGTGCCCGGCTGTCCGCCGACCGCCGAGGCGCTGCTGTACGGCGTGATTCAACTGCAGAAGAAGATCCGCCGCACCAACACGATCGCCCGATAGAGCAACAGCAACAATGAGTGAACGCATCGAGGCTCTCGCCGCTCGCGTTGACGCGCGCCTCAGCAGCCGTGCGCGCCGCGTGCCGTCGAATCCACACGAGCTCACCGTCGAGATGGATGCGCAGGACCTGCTGGAAGCGGCCACCGCGCTGCGCGATGACCCGGAGCTCAGGTTCGAACTGCTCATGGATGTCTGCGGGATCGATTACCTCGAGTACGGCCGCGACGAGTGGAAGACGGTCGACGCGACCGATTCAGGATTCAGTCGCGGCGTCATTCGTGAAGGCGAAGTGGAAAAACCGCGTCCCGGGTCGCGGTTCGCCGTGGTCTATCACCTGCTGTCGATTACTCATAACGTGCGCTTGCGCATGCGCGTGTTCTGCCCGGACGACACGCAGCCGATCGTCGATTCGGTGACGCCGATCTGGGCCTCAGCTGATTGGTTCGAACGCGAGGCTTTCGATCTGTTCGGCATCCTGTTCCGCGGTCATCCGGACCTGCGCCGTATCCTCACCGACTACGGTTTCATCGGCCACCCGTTCCGCAAGGACTTTCCGCTGATCGGCAACGTCGAAGTGCGTTACGACCCCGAGAAGCGTCGCGTCGTTTACCAGCCGGTCAGCATCGAGCCACGCACGCTCGTGCCCAAGGTGATCCGCGAGGACAACCGCTACCAGCCGGCCCTTAAGGACACGAAGCCCAATGGCTGACATCCGCAACTTCACGCTCAACTTCGGGCCGCAGCATCCGGCCGCGCACGGCGTGTTGCGCCTGGTGCTGGAGATGGACGGCGAGGTGATCCGGAAGGCGGATCCGCACATCGGGCTCCTGCACCGCGCGACCGAGAAGCTGGCCGAGAGCAAGCCGTTCAACCAGACGATCGGCTACATGGACCGGCTCGATTACGTTTCGATGATGTGCAACGAGCACGCCTACGTGATGGCGATCGAGCGCCTGCTCGGCATCCAGGCGCCGCTGCGCGCGCAGTACATCCGCGTCATGTTCGATGAGATCACGCGCATCCTCAATCACCTGATGTGGCTCGGCTCGCACGGGCTCGACATCGGCGCGCTCACAGTATTCCTGTATTGCTTCCGCGAGCGCGAAGACCTGATGGACTGCTACGAGGCGGTGTCAGGTACGCGCATGCACGCAACCTATTATCGACCGGGAGGCGTGTATCGCGATCTGCCCGAGCAGATGCCCAAGTACCAGCCTTCCAAGTGGCGCTCGCAGAAGGACGTCGACAAGCTCAACGTGCGCCGCTCGGGGACGCTCCTCGATTTCATCGAGGATTTCACGCGCCGCTTCCCGACATGCGTTGATGAGTACGAAACGCTCCTTACCGACAATCGCATCTGGAAGCAGCGCACCGTGAACATCGGCGTAGTGCCGCCGGAGCGGGCGCTGCAGCTCGGATTCTCCGGACCGATGCTGCGCGGCTCAGGGATAGAGTGGGACCTGCGCAAGAAGCAGCCCTACGAAGTCTACGACCGCATGGATTTCGACATTCCGGTGGGCGTGAACGGCGATTGCTATGACCGCTATCTGGTGCGGATCGAAGAGTTTCGCCAGTCCAACCGCATCATCAAGCAGTGCGTTGACTGGCTGCGCGCCAATTCGGGCCCTACGATGCTCGAGGATCACAAGATCACGCCGCCCTCGCGCGAAACGATGAAGAGTGGCATGGAATCGCTGATCCACCACTTCAAGCTCGCTACCGAGGGCTACTGCGTGCCGGAGGGCGAGGCGTATGCCGCGATCGAAGCGCCCAAGGGCGAGCTTGGCGTGTACCTGGTGTCGGACGGGGCGAACAAGCCCTACCGGCTCAAGGTCCGCGCGCCGGGCTTTGTACACCTCTCGAGCCTCGATGAGATGGTCCGCGGCCACCTGCTCGCGGACGTCGTCGCGGTCATCGGTACTCAGGACATCGTCTTTGGAGAGGTTGACCGTTGATGGCGAATGAAACCGCGGCGCCGGCCATGCTCTCGCAGCACGTGCGGGAGGAGATCGACCACTGGGTGAAGAAATTTCCGGCGGGCCGGCAGCGCTCGGCGGTGCTCTCAGCGCTGCGCGCCGCGCAACACGAGAACGGCGGCTATCTCACGACCGAGATCATGGACGCGGTGGCGACCTATCTCGAGTTACCGCCGATCCAGGTGTTCGAGGTGGCGACCTTCTATTCGATGTTCGAGACCAAGCCCTGCGGGCGGCATCACGTCTCGGTCTGCACGAACATCTCGTGCATGCTGTGCGGCGCCGACGATATCGTCGCGCACGTCGAGAAGAAGCTCGGCATCCGCAGCGGGGAGAGCACGCCCGACGGCCGGATCTACCTCAAGAAGGAAGAGGAATGTCTCGCGGCCTGCGTCGGTGCGCCGATGATGATGGTCGATCACGTGTACCACGAGAATCTCACGCCGGTGAAGATCGATGAGATCCTGGATGCACTGAAATGAGCTACGAGCAGAATCTCGTGTGCTTCGAGCCGCTCCAGCTCCCGGAGTCGTGGAAGCTCGCGACTTACCAGAAGATCGGCGGCTACGAGGCATGGAAGAAGATCCTGAAGGAGAGGACGCCGCGCGAGCAGATCATCGACGCGGTGAAGGCCTCGGGACTGCGGGGCCGCGGCGGCGCCGGGTTTCCTACGGGCCTGAAGTGGAGCTTCATGCCGCGTAATGCGCCGATGCAGAAGTACGCCGTCTGCAATTCGGACGAGAGCGAGCCCGGCACCTGCCACGACCGCGACATCCTGCGTTACAACCCGCACTCGCTGATCGAGGGAATGGCGATCGGCGGTTATGCCATGGGCGCGACAGTCGGCTACAACTACGTCCGAGGCGAATTCCTCGCGGAGCCCGTGCCACGCTTCGAGGCGGCGCTTGAGGAAGCGTATGCGGCGGGACTCCTGGGCAAGAACATCAAGGGTTCCGGCATCGACTTTGACCTGTACACCTTCATCGGCGCGGGTGCCTATATCTGCGGCGAAGAAACGGGATTGCTCGAATCGCTGGAAGGCAAGCAGGGCAAGCCGCGCTTCAAGCCGCCGTTCCCCGCGGCTTACGGGCTCTACGGCCAGCCCACCACGATCAACAACACGCAGAGCTTTGCCTCCGTGCCGACCATCCTGCGCAAGGGTGCGCAGTGGTTCGCGGAGCTTGGCCCAGCGAACTCCGGCGGCACGGTGATCTTCTCGGTATCAGGCCATGTCGGGCGGCCGGGCAATTTCGAGTTGCCGATGGGGGTTCCCTTCAAGGAGCTGCTCGCCCTCGCGGGTGGCGTGCGCGGCGGCCGTCGCTTGAAAGCGGTCATCCCGGGTGGATGTTCGGTGCCGGTGGTACCGGGCGAGACCATGCTGCAGACGAACATGGACTACGACAGCTTGAAGAAGGCGGGCTCGGCCATAGGCTCGGCGGCCGTCATCGTGATGGACGAATCGACCTGCATGGTGCGCGTGCTCGAGCGGATCTCGCGCTTCTTCATGTCCGAATCGTGCGGGCAGTGCACGCCTTGCCGCGAAGGCACAGGCTGGCTCAACCGCATGCTCAAGCGAATTCTCGCCGGCCAGGGCCAGCTGGCCGACCTCGACCTGCTGGTCGATGTGGCGAACCGCATCGAGGGGCATACGATCTGCGCGCTCGGCGATGCCGCGGCCTGGCCGGTGCAGAGCTTTATTAGGCATTACCGGCACGAGTTCGAATACATGATCGAGCACGGCGGGCGTTCGATCGTGAGCGACGAAGGAGCGCGCGCCGCATGACGCTTCGTCGGCTCTGCGAGTCTTCGGGTACTCACCCCCTCAGCCCGACACGAACGAGCCCTCACTGGGCCTTGGATATAAGCTTTCGCGCTGTGCGGTGTCGCGTCGTCAGTGTAACGAAATCCGAACGGGCTCAGGGGATGAGTACCCGAAGACTCGCAGAGCGTAGGAACCCCGCGCGCGTGCACCCTGTCGTGCGTGTCGGTGTGTGGAGCGTCATCCCTAGCTCCCGGAGACGAGGCAGCGAGCAGCATGACTGACGACGTTGTGAACATAGAAGTCGACGGAGTTGCGCTCAAGGCGAAGAAGGGCGCGATGATCATGCAGGTGACGGATCCTGCCGGCGTCTACATCCCGCGCTTCTGCTACCACGAGAAGCTCTCGGTCGCGGCCAATTGCCGCATGTGTCTGGTTGAGGTCGAGAAGGCGCCGAAGCCACTCCCGGCCTGCGCGACGCCGGTGACCGAAGGCATGAAGGTGTTCACCAAGTCGCCACGCGCCATCGCTGCGCAGAAGGCGACGATGGAGTTCCTGCTGATCAACCATCCGCTCGATTGCCCGATCTGCGATCAGGGCGGGGAATGCGAGCTGCAGGACCTGGCGATGGGATTCGGCCGCGATATTTCGCGCTTCAACGAGCGCAAGCGCGTGGTCAAGGACAAGAACATCGGTCCGCTGGTATCGACCGACATGACCCGCTGCATTCACTGCACGCGCTGTGTGCGGTTCGGCCAGGAAATCGCCGGTCTGCAGGAGCTTGGTACCACCGGCCGCGGCGAATGGATGGAGATCGGAACGTACATCGAGCGCAGCGTCGACCACGAGCTCTCCGGCAACATCATCGACCTCTGCCCGGTGGGCGCGCTCAACAACAAGCCGTTCCGCTATCACGCGCGGGCGTGGGAGATGACACAGCACGCGCTGGTGTCGCCCCACGACGGGGTCGGCTCGAACCTCTACGGCCACTCGCTGCGCGGGCGACTGATGCGCATCGTGCCGCGGCACAACGAGGCCATCAACGAGACCTGGATCGCGGATCGCGACCGTTTCAGCTACGAAGGCATCTATGCCGAGGATCGGCTGCAGACGCCGCAGATCCGCCGCGGCGATTCGTGGCAGAGCGTCGACTGGGAAAGCGCGCTGGAACAGGCGAGCGTGGCGCTCAAGGACATCGCGGCGCGCCACGGCGCGGAGTCGATCGGTGCTCTGGTGTCGCCCTCCTGCACGCTCGAGGAGCTCTACCTGTTGCAGCGGCTCATGCGCGGGCTGGGCTCGAGCAACATCGACCACCGCCTGCGCCAGCAGGACTTTCGCGACCAGGCCTCGGATCCCGTGTTCCCTTCATTGGGCATGCCCATCGCGGACGTCGAACGGCTGCAGAGCTTGCTGGTCATCGGCAGCAACCTGCGCCGCGAAGTACCGCTGCTCGCGCACCGCGTTCGCAAGGCGGCGATCAAGGGCGGGGCGCGTGTTTCATTCTTGAACCCACGCCGGTACGAGTACCTGTTCCCGGTGGCGGCTTACGCGGTCGCCGATGGCCCTCAGCTGGTCGATGCTCTGGCAGCGATCGTCTCGGCCACTGCCAGGAAAGCTGGCAAAAGCGTACCTGCGAGCGTTCAAGCCATCGCGGGCTCTGCTGCGGTGACGGACGATCACCGCGCCATCGCGGAGTCCTTCCTCACGGGCGAACGGCGCGCGATCTGGCTGGGCGCGATGGCGATGCGCCACGCTGCGTTCGCAGACATGCGCCAACTCGCGGCTGCGCTCGTCGAGTTGAGCGGCGCGACGCTCGGGTATCTCGCCGAAGGGGCGAATGCTGCCGGAGCGCATCTCGCCGGCGCGCTTCCGCATCGCGACGCGGGTGGCAGGGCGGTGTCCTCGCCTGGGCTGAACGCGGGCCAGATGCTCGAATCGCCGCTCAAGGCGTACGTCATGCTGGGCGGACTCGAGGTCGGCCAGGACTTCGCCGTTACAGGCGCGGCGGAGACGCTGCGGTCAGCCGAGTGCGTCATCGCCCTCACGCCTTACATGAGTGATGCCGTAGGGCGCAACACGACCATCCTGTTGCCGATCGGAACCTTCGCTGAGACCTCAGGGACGTACGTGAATCTCGAAGGACGCTGGCAGAGTTTCGCCGGCGCGGTGAAGCCCGTGGGTGACTGCCGCCCGGGCTGGAAAGTTCTGCGCGTACTCGGGAATTTGCTGAATCTTGCCGGCTTCGACTACGTGACCTCGGAAGGCGTGCGCGATGAGCTGAAGGGCGCGAGCGGGGAGCCGAAGCCCGATAATTCCTACACGGCGCGGCGGTCGTTGAACGGATCGCGGCCGTCGGGCGCGCTGATCGATGTGCCGATGTACGGCATCGACGCCATCGTACGTCGGGCTCCGGCATTGCAGAGCACGCGCGAAGCTCAGCAGGCGCCGCAATAGGCGGCCAAGACAGCACCAAAAGTCATGCTGCAAACGCTCGCAAACTACTGGTACTCGTTTCCCGAGATCGTCCGCGAGACGACGATCACGTCGATCCTGGTCGTTGTGGTCGTGATGACGTTGATCATAGGTGTGGCAATGCTGACCTATGTCGAGCGCAAGGTGATCGGCTACATGCAGGTGCGCATCGGGCCGAATCGCGTCGGGCCGTTCGGCCTGCTGCAGCCCTTTGCCGACGTCATCAAGCTCATCCTGAAAGAGATCATCGTGCCGGCGAATGCCGCGCGCTTCCTATTCTTTCTGGCGCCGCTCATCTCGATCGCGGCAGCCATCGCCGCCTGGGCCGTGGTGCCGTTCTCGCCGCAGTTCGTGTTCGCCGATATCGACGCCGGACTCCTTTATATACTGGCGCTCACCTCGACCAGCGTATACGGCATCATCATTGCCGGCTGGGCCACCAACTCGAAGTACGCCTTTCTCGGCGCGATGCGCTCGGCCGCCCAGATGGTGGCCTACGAGATCGCGATGGGCTTCGCGCTGGTCGGCGTATTGATGGCGGCGGGCAGCCTCAATCTCGGCACCATCATCCGCGCCCAGTCGGGCGGTTTCCTGGCGTGGAACTGGTTCTGGCTGTTCCCGCTCTTCATCGTGTACTTCGTCTCGGGCATCGCCGAGACCAATCGCGCGCCATTCGATGTCGCCGAGGGGGAATCGGAGATCGTCGCGGGCTTTCACGTCGAGTATTCGGGCACGGCGTTCGCAACGCTGTTCGTGCTGCCCGAATACGCCAACATGATCCTGATCTCCACGCTGACGTCGGTGTTCTTCTTCGGTGGCTGGTTGTCGCCGCTCGACGGCTATCTCCCGGCGGACAATTTCCTGGCGCAACCGAGTTTCTTCTGGTTGGCCGCGAAGCTTTCCTTCTTCCTGTTCGTGTACCTGTGGGTGCGCGCCACCTTCCCGCGTTATCGCTACGACCAGATCATGCGCCTCGGCTGGAAGGCGCTGATCCCTGTGACGCTGGTGTGGATCGCGGTGGAGGGGGTCCTGGCGTACTTCGCAGTGGGCCCCTGGCACAGGTAACTCACGATGGCATCGCTGCACCGCTGGCTGAAGACACTGACCCTGTGGGAGCTGCTGCAGGGCTTGTCGCTGACAATGCGGCACTTCTTCCGGCCGAAGGTCACGGTGCAGTATCCGGAAGAGAGAACACCGCAGTCGGCGCGCTTTCGCGGGTTGCATGCGCTGCGCCGCTACCCGAACGGCGAGGAGCGCTGCATCGCCTGCAAGTTGTGCGAAGCGGTGTGCCCGGCGCTGGCCATCACGATTGAGTCGGACGTGGGACCCGACGGCACGCGCCGCACGACGCGTTACGACATCGATCTGTTCAAGTGCATTTACTGCGGATTCTGCGAGGAAGCATGTCCGGTGGATGCCATCGTTGAGACGCGCATCTTCGAATATCACATGGAGAACCGCGGCGAGAACATCATGACCAAGGACAAGCTGCTCGCCGTGGGCGAGCGCTACGAGGCCATGATTGCCGCGGACAAGGCTGCCGATGCCAAGTATCGCTGAGAAGGTGAGGGAAGCATCGTGTTCGTAGAGATTCTCTTCTACGCGTTTGCCGCCGTGCTGGTGGTTGCCGCGCTTGGCGTGATCACGGCGCGCAACCCGGTGCATTCAGCCCTGTTCCTGGTGCTGGCGTTCTTCACCAGCGCCGCCATCTGGCTGCTGCTCGAGGCGGAGTTCCTCGCCATCGTCCTGGTGCTGGTGTACGTCGGCGCCGTGATGGTGCTGTTCCTGTTCGTGGTGATGATGCTGGACGTCAACCTCGAGGAGCTGCGCAAGGGATTCACGCGCTACGCGCCGCTGGGTGTACTGATCGCGCTCGTGATGGTGGCGGAGCTCATCAACGTCATCTGGGTGAAGCGCCTCGGCCAGCAGGCGATTGCGGGCGGCCCGCCCATGCCGGTCGACGCCAGCAATACCAAGCTCCTCGGCTCGGTGCTCTATACGAAGTATGTGTATCCCTTCGAGATCGCGGCGGTGATCCTGTTGGTCGCGATCGTCGCCGCCATCGCGCTCACGATGCGTCACCGTGCCGGCCTCAAGCTGCAGAACATCTCGCGCCAGGTGAGCGCCGAGCGCAAGGACCGTCTGCGCATCGTCAAGATGGAATCGGAGAAGGCGCCGTGATCTCCCTGGCACATGTCCTCACGCTGTCGGCGATCCTGTTCGCGTTGAGCGTCGCGGGGATCTTCCTCAACCGCAAGAACGTGATCCTGCTGCTGATGTGCATCGAGCTGCTGCTGCTCGCCGTGAACTTCAATTTCGTGGCGTTCTCACGCTACCTCGGCAACATCGACGGGCAGATCTTCGTGTTCTTCATCCTCACGGTGGCGGCGGCGGAGTCGGCCATCGGCCTGGCGATCCTGGTGGTGCTGTTCCGCGAGCGGCGCAGCATCAATGTCGAAGACCTGAACACGATGCAGGGCTAACGGCGCATGAACCCCGACATCCTGCTGGCCATCGTGCTGCTCCCGCTGGGCGCGGCGATCATCGCCGGGCTCTTTGGCCGCGTCATCGGCCGCGTGGGCGCGCATACGATCACGATCGGCGCTGTGGGCGCCTCGTTCGTCCTGTCGTGCATCGTGCTCAAGCAGATCCTGTGGGACGGCGTGCCGACGTACAACGCGCCCGTGTACACCTGGCTGGTGAGCGATGGCATCAGCGCGCAGGTGGGCTTTCTGATCGACCGCCTTACCGCGCTGATGATGGTGGTGGTGACGTTCGTGTCGTTCTGCGTGCACGTCTACACCGTGGGCTACATGGCGGACGACGACGGTTACCAGCGCTTCTTCAGCTACATCTCGCTGTTCACGTTCTCGATGCTGATGCTGGTGATGTCGAACAACTTCCTGCAGCTGTTCTTCGGCTGGGAAGCGGTCGGCGTGGTGTCGTACCTGCTGATCGGCTTCTGGTACACGCGCCCGACTGCGATCTTCGCCAACTTGAAGGCATTCATCGTCAACCGGGTGGGCGACTTCGGCTTCATCATCGGAATCGCGGCGGTCGTCTACTTCACGAACTCGCTCGACTACCACACGGTATTCGCGCAGGCGCCGCAGCTCGCCGGCCAGACGATCGAAGTTGTGCAGGGACAGGCGTGGTCGGCGATCACGCTCATCTGCATCTGCCTGTTCATCGGCGCGATGGGCAAATCGGCCCAAATGCCGTTGCACGTATGGCTGCCGGACTCGATGGAAGGCCCGACGCCGATCTCAGCACTGATCCACGCCGCCACGATGGTGACCGCGGGGATCTTCATGGTGGCGCGCATGTCGCCGCTGTTCGAGTACTCGGACGCGGCGCTGAGCTTCGTGCTGGTGATCGGCGCGACTACGGCGTTCCTGTGTGGGCTGCTTGGCGTCGTGCACAACGATATCAAGCGGGTCATCGCGTATT
>Ga0326726_10000175_pt1 | contig 62730 bp, 63 predicted proteins | sample MHFenrmetagenome_2_FD_207603 | JGI IMG/M metagenome (GOLD analysis project Ga0326726, IMG submission 207603) | Lab enriched peat soil microbial communities from Michigan Hollow, Ithaca, NY, United States - MHF15MN | ecosystem: Environmental > Terrestrial > Soil > Wetlands > Peat | place: USA... | reverse complement strand
CCTCCTTGATTAAGCCGGATTATAATGATCGAAAGCTCTGGATGTCAATGAGGGGACGGGGTTCCGGGACGTCACCATATCATCTGGGGGGGAGAATGCGGTGGGGTGAGTGAGGGGAATCGAACCCCCAACCTTCGGATCCACAGTCCGATGCTCTAACCGTTGAGCTACACTCACCGTCCGGTTGGCGATAGATTATCGCATGGGGGAAATGGAGAGTCAAATACCTCCAGCCCAAGGGGGACAGTCCCCATCGGGGACAGTCCCTTTCATGCCCCATCCGGGGACGGTCCCTTAGGCTTTTTGGCCTTCGATGAGGTCGAGGACGTCCTCGGAGTCGCGCCAGTTCTCGCGGACGCGGACCTGGAGATCAAGATAGACCTTGTGCCCGAGGTACTCCGCGATCTCCTGGCGCGCCTCGATCCCGATCTGTTTAATGAGCGAGCCGTGACGCCCGATGATGATCTTGCGGTGATTGTCCTTCTCGACGAAGACCGAGGCCCGGATGTAGGTCATAGGCCGCGATTCCTCGGGCTTCTTCCAGTCCGCCTGAGCCTTGTTTTCGATCGATTCGATATAAACGGCCGTGACGAAGGGTAGCTCCTCAGTGACGTACTTGAGGATCTTCTCGCGGACGATCTCGGCGAACAAGAACCGTTCGGATTGGTCCGAGATCTCCTCGTCCGAGTAGAGCTTTGGCGAGAGCGGGAGCGCCTCGAGGAGCAACCGCTCTACGACGTCCAGGTTGACGCCCTTGAGGGCCGAGATGGGGATGATCTCCTTGAACGGGTAGAGGTCCTTGTAGCGGTCGATGATGGGCAGGACCTTGTCCTTGCGGACGATGTCGACCTTGTTGATGAGCAGGAAAACGGGCGTCTTGACCTTCTTCAGCGTCTCTAGAACGTACTCGTCGCCGTGGCCGAACTTCTCGTTGGCGTCGATAAGCAGGCAGACGATGTCGGACGTCTCCAGGGCCGAGTAGACGAAGTTCATCATCCTCTTGTTCAGGGTGTGGAGAGGCTTGTGGATGCCCGGGTTGTCTACGAAGATGATCTGGCCCTTGTCCGTGGTCTTAATGCCCAGGATGCTGATCCGTGTCGTCTGCGGTTTGTCAGAGACGATGGCCACCTTTTGGCCGAGCAGGGCGTTGAGGAGGGTCGATTTGCCGGTGTTGGGCCGCCCGATGAGGGCCACGTAGCCCGTGCGGAAGACGGGCTTCGGCGCGGCCTTCTTCCGGGGCGCCCTTTTTGGCGCGGCTTTCGGAGCGGCACCGACGGGCTTCGCCGTCCCTTCCGCCTGCGTTATGTCGTTCTTGACCTTCCTCGGCATGTGTTCTCCCCGGCCTCCGTCAGGCCTTGTGGATCCTCAGCTTCTTGACCTTCTTTTGATCAACCTCGAGGACCTCGAACTTCAGTCCCTTGATGACGAGCGTCTCGCCTTTGGCCGGCAGCCGCCCCAGGTTGTGGGTGATCAGGCCGCCGACCGTGATGAAATCGTCCTCGGCCAGCTCGACGTCGAAGAGCTCCTCGAGCTCCTCGACCTCCGTGGCCCCGGAGACGGTGAAATCGAGCGGCCCGTTCTCGGTGATCTCGGCTTCCTCGGTGTCGTATTCGTCCTGGATCTCGCCGACGATCTCCTCGACCACGTCCTCCATGGTCACGAGGCCGGAGACGCTGCCGTGCTCGTCGACGACGATGGCCATCTTGGTCTTGACCTTCTGGAACTCGCGCAGCAGGTCCTGGACCGGCATCGACTCGGGCACGAAGGCCACCGGCCGGATCAGGGCCTCGATCGGCTGGGGCTTGTGCTTCTCGTCCGCGTACTCGAGGATGTCCTTGGCCATGACGACGCCTTCCATGTTGTCGAGGCGGTCCTTGTAGACCGGGATCCGCGAGTACTTCTCCTTGATGATGAGGTCCTTGAGGTTGTCGATGGTCGAGTCCTTGCGGATGCAGACCATGTTGACCCGAGAGGTCATAACCTCCCGGACGACCCGGCCGCCGAACTCGACGACGCTACGCAGCAGCTCGTCCTCGCCCTTCTCGATGATGCCTTCTTCCTGGGCCTCGTCGATGAAGGTCTCGATCTCCTCCTCCGAGGCCTCCCGGTCCTCCTCTTTTTCCTCCCGCTGCTCCTCACGGGCGAGCAGGCTGCGGGACACGACGAGCAGGGGGAAGGCGATGAGCCGGATCAAGGCTGAGGCGGGCAGGAAGGCCCGCAGGAGCTGGGCTTTGGCGGCCAAGACGAGGAGCCGCGGAAGAAGCTCGAGCCCGACCACGTAGACCACCAGGGCGGCGAGGAAGAGCCAGATCGGCCGGGCGGCCGACGGCCCGAGGGCGACGAACACATAGACGACGAGCACCAGGATGACCACGATCCGGACCGACTCGACCGCCAGGCGGGTGTCCTCGAAATTCCTGAGGATCGCCGCCCGGTCCGATTTCTTACGGTCCTCGAGGAACCGGCTCAGGGAGATCTTGGAATAAGCCTCGAGGACGATGTGGAACAGGGACAGCAGGAAGGCGGCCAGGAAAGCCAGGACGAGGCCGGTCCAGGTCAGGGCAAGCGACGTCATACCAGGTAGATCCGGTGGAGCTTCCGCTCCTCCTCCTCGATGCCGGCGAAATGGTCGTAGCCGAGCAGATGGAGGAAGCCGTGGATGGTGAGCAGGCGCAGCTCGCGCTCGAGGCTGCAGCCCTTCTCGCGGGCCTGCCGGAAGGCCACGGGGACGGCGATCACGATGTCCCCCAGGTAGAACTTCCCGTCGGGGGCCTTCTCGCCCAGGGGAAAGCTCAGGACGTCGGTCGGCTTGTCCTTCTTCATGAACTTGCGGTTGAGCGTCTGGATGGCCCGCCCGCCGACGAAGGAGAGGCTGATCTCGGGGTCCCGCCGCCGGTAGCGCGCGGCCAGCTCGAGGAGCAGGCGCTCAAACGCTTTCGTCGGGACCCGGTGTTTTGTCTGGCGGTTGAGAATGGTGATCATGGTTGGTCTTGGCCTTTCCGCTGCCGTTGGCCTTGGGTTTGGGCCGTCCTTCGAAGTTGAACCCCGGATACTCGACGCGCGGGTGATAGATGGCGTAGAGCACGGTCAGGAAGGCGGCCGCCACGGTCCGGAGCTCCCGCAGGGAAAAGTCGCAGGCGTCGAGCTGGCCGTCCTGGAGGGTGTTGTTGATGATGTCGGTGATGACCCGCTTGAGGTTGTCCTTGGTCGGCGCCTTGAGGCTCCGCGAGGCGGCCTCGATCGAGTCGGCCAGCATGACCAGCCCGGCCTCCTTCGTTTGCGGCGGCGGGCCGGGGTAGCGGAAGGACTCCTCGCCGACCGTCTGCTCCTCCGGATTGTAGGTTTGCTTGGCCTTGGCGAAGAAATAGCGGACCAGGGAGTTGCCGTGGTGCTGCTCGATGATCTCGCGCAGGGCGCGGGGCAGCCTGAGCTTGCGGGCCAGCTCGGCCCCTTCCTTGACGTGGTTCTTGATGACCAGGGTGCTCATCGAGGGCGTCAGGTCCTTGTGGAGGTCGAACTCCCGGCTGCGGTTCTCGATGAAGTACTCCGGCATCTTGGTCTTGCCGATGTCGTGATAGAGGGCCCCGGCCTTGGCCAGCTGGGCGTCGAGCCCCAGCTCCTCGGCCGCCCGCTCGGCGAGCGAGGCGACGATCAGCGAATGGTGGTACGAGCCGGGCGCCTCTTCCTGGAGCTGGCGGAAGATCGGCAGCTCCGAATTGGTCAGCTCGAGGAGTTTGGAACCGGTGACGAAGCCGAACGCCGACTCGACCAGCGGCAGCAGCAGGAAGGCCAGGACGGCGCTGGTCATGCCGCCGAGGACGCCCAGGGCCGCTTCCGCCGGAACGTTGGCGAAGGTCGAGCGCTTGAGGATGAGGTGGATGGCCAGGACGAGCAGGATGTTGACGGCGGGCAGGACGATGAACCCGGCCCGCAGGGTCGCGGCCCGGTAGCGGCGCCGGTAGAGCTTGACGCCGTAGATCGCGGCCAGGCCGCCCATGAACGAGAAGATGGTCACGGCGAAGTCGCCGCCGACGAGCAGCCCCGCAGTCAGGCTGTTCAGGATGAGAAGGACCAGCGTCACGGGATCGGGCAGGAGGAAAGCGAAGATCAGGGTGGCCGCCTGGAAGGGGAAGGCGAAGTAGTAGATCTCGAGCCGGGAGAACACCGGGCCCGCCACCGCCCCGGAGACGATCTGGGCCAGCGCCAGGAAGATCTTATAGAGCACCAGGCTGCCGACCAGGGCGGCCGCCGTCATGTGGAATTGCCTCTCGGCCTGCCGGACCTTGAAGACCCGGAGAAGATAGAACCAAAGCGTGAGGAACAGGAAGATGTAGAGGATCAGGGTCCCGGCGAAGGTCGGCAACCAGCTCGACCGCTGGCGGATCCTCTGGTTGAACCGGTCGAGGATCTTGACCGTTTCGGCCGTGACCTCGTCCCCCTTGCGGACGATGATCCGGTCTTTCTTGATGGTCAGGGTGACGGGGGGGATCGTCTCCCGGGCCTGGGCCTTGCGCCTCTCGGACTCGATCTTGTTGTAGGCGACGTTGGCGGTCAGGAAGATCTGCCCCAGGTTGGCCAGAACGGCCCGGCTGCGGGCCGGCATCTCGATCAGGGACAGGTCGTCGTTGAAGCGGCGCTCGCTCTCGCCGATGTCGAGCAGCTCGTTGACCCGGGCCGGGTGCTCCCGGCCGCCGCCGTTGAGGAGGACCAAGCCCCGCTCGGACTCGCCGTGGATGAACAGGCCCTTGGAGACGATGATGCCCTGGCTGAAGATCTTGGTCAGCAGGCTGATCAGGCTCTCCTCGAAGTCGGCTGGGAACTTCAGGCGCACCAGGGTCTGGACGTCGGGGAGCTCGAGGTCGATGCCCTGCTGGTCGACGAACTGCTTCCGGAGGGCCGGGGCGTTGTGATTCTCCGGGAACTTGGCCACCCAATCGCGCCCGTCGGCGAAGAGGCGGCGGATCTTGTCCTCCGTGTTGGCGAAGACGTTGGCGTCGAAGGAGTAAACGGGGAGCACCGCGGTTTCCGCGCCGGCCCTCTTCGCGGCCGTGGCCTCGGTGTCCTCCAGGGTCAGGTCGAAGGGGGCGACGATGTCGGCCGTGGCGACCTGGCCTTGGTTCAGGGTCGTCAGGCGCTCCGACGGCAGCCGGGTCAGCAAGATGGCCATGATGACCGCGGTCAGGACCAGCAGGGGCCAGGGGTCCGCGAGGAGGCGCCGCAGGAATGTCTGTGGAGGCTCGTCCTCCGCGGGCTCGGCGGCGGGCCGGCCGGGCTGGATCTCGGCCGCCTTGAACAGCTTGATCTTGTCGAAGAAGGACGCCGCCATGGGATCAGTCCTCCCTGGCCTCGGCCTTCTGATAGGCCTTGATGATCTTCTGGACCAGCGGGTGGCGGACGACGTCGCGGTCGTTGAAGCGGACGAAAGCGATCTCCGGCAGTTGGGCCAGGATCTTCATAGCGTGGATGACGCCCGACCGGCGCGGCTGGGGCAGGTCGATCTGGGTGATGTCGGCCGTGATGACCAGCTTGGAATCGAATCCGGCCCGGGTCAGGATCATCTTCATCTGCTCCCGGGTCGTGTTCTGGGCCTCGTCGAGGATGATGAAGGCGCTGTTGAGGGTCCGGCCGCGCATGAAGGCCAGGGGCGCGATCTCGATGACGCCGCGCTCGATTAGCCGGTTGGCCTGGTCATACTGGGACAGGTCGAACAGGGCGTCGTAGAGCGGCCGGAGGTAGGGATTGACCTTCTGGATCAGGTCGCCGGGCAGGAAGCCGAGCTTCTCTCCGGCCTCGACCGCCGGGCGGGTCAGGATGATGCGGTTGACGGCCTTGTTCTGGAGGAAGGACAGGGCCATGGCCATGGCCAGGTAGGTCTTGCCGGTCCCGGCCGGGCCGATCCCGAAAACGAGGTCATGGGTCCGGATAGCCTGGAGGTAGGCCTGCTGGTTCAGGCTCTTGGGGTTGACCGACTTGCGGGACAAGTTGAGGGGCTCGGCGGGGGCGAAATCCGTGAGGCAGCTCGCGGCGCCCGATTCGAGCATGTCCAGGGCGATGAAGAGGTCCTCTTCCCTTAGCTGGTGGCCCCGTTCCTTGAGCTGCCGGAGCTCGTCGAAGTAGCGCTTGGCGAAGGCCACCCGGGCGTTGTCGCCGTCGATCATCAGCTGATCGCCTCGCAGGGCCAGGGTGATCCCCAGGCGGGAGGCCAGCTTTTTGAGGTTCTTGTCCAGGACGCCGGACAAGGCGGATTCGTTCGCCAGGGGCTGGGTGATTTTTTCCATGCTCAGGGGAGGAGGGCCCGCCAGGGGTCTTCGGTTTCCGTCATTATCAAACCATTATAACCACGGGGGATAGGACCTTGTCAAGCCGCCCCAGGCAGGGAAGGGACTGTCCCCGGGAAGGGACTGTCCCTCTTATCGGGTGGGGGGAGACCTGCCGCAGGGCTTACCTGGGGGGGCCCGAAAGCCTTGAAAAACGGGCCATTCTGGTATATAAATCCGGGCATGGATAAAGAATTCACGAACGTGTCGATACCGGCCTCGCTTCACAAGAAGATCGAGGAGTTCATCAAGGGCACCGAGTTCAAATCCGTCTCGAGCTACGTGGCCAAGGTCCTCAGGGACAGCCTGACCGCCGCCGAGAAACCGGCGGCCGAGGCCTTCAGCAAGGACGAAGAGGAGAAGGTCAAGGAGCGCCTGAAAGCGCTGGGGTACATCGACTGACCTCGCCGGCATCCGACCGTCCGTTCCTTCCCGCTTCCGGCCAAAGGAGAACACTATGATCCAACCCCACGGCGGCAAGCTCGTCGACAGGGTCCTCCAGGGCAAGGCCCGCGAGGACGCTCTGGCCCGGGCCGGGCGGCTCTGCCGCTTGACGATCGACGCCGAGCTCATCTCGGACGTCGAGAATATCGCCACCGGCGTTTACAGCCCCCTGGACGGATTTCTGGGCGAGGCCGACTTCCACAGCGTCCTGGCCACGAGCCGGCTGCGCTCGGACGACGCCTGGACCGTCCCGATCGTCCTTGACGTCGACGCGGCCGTGGCCAAGCCACTCAAGGAAGGCCAGGAGATCGTGCTGGCGGCCGAGGACGGCCGGCCCCTGGCCATCCTGCATCTCCAAGAGAAATACGGCTACGACAAGGCCGACTTCGCCCAGAGGATCTTCGGGACGCAGGACCCGGCCCACCCCGGCGTGGCCAAGGTCCTGGCGATGAAGGACGTCCTGCTGGCCGGCCCGATCGACCTGATCGAGGTGACCCCGACGCCCTTCGACCGCTGGAAGCTCGCGCCGAAGGAAACGCGGGTCCTGTTCGAGGCCAAGGGCTGGCGCACGGTCGTCGGCTTCCAGACCCGGAACACCCCGCACATCGGGCATGAATACGTTCAAAAGGCCGCCCTGACCTTCGTCGACGGCCTGTTTATCAACCCGGTCATCGGCCGGAAGAAGAAAGGCGACTTCAAGGACGAGGTCATCCTGGCCTCTTACGAGGAAGCCATCCGCCGCTATTACATCAAAGAACGCACGGTCATGGCCATCCTCCAGATGGAGATGCGCTATGCCGGTCCGAAGGAAGCCATCCACCACGCCATCATCCGCAAGAACTTCGGCTGCACCCACATCATCATCGGCCGGGACCACGCCGGCGTGGGCTCCTATTACCCGCCGTTCGCCGCCCAGGAGATCTTCGAGGACTTCCCCGACCTGGGCATCGCGCCGATGTTCTTCCGGTCGTTCTCCTACTGCAAGACCTGCGGCTCGGTCGTCAACGAGAAGATCTGCCCCCACCCGCCGTCCGAGCACATCCAGTTCAGCGGCACCAAGATCAGGGACCTGCTGGTCAAAGGGGAGTGCCCGCCGCCCGAGCTCATGCGGCCCGAGGTGGCCAAGGTCATCATGGCCTTCAAGGACCCGTTCAACGAATAACGCGGCGAAAGGATAGATCCCCCATGTGCGAAGAACACGAAGGCTTCACGCTCTGGTTCACGGGGCTGCCGTGCTCCGGCAAGTCCGCCGTCGGCGACCGCGTCGCCGAGATCCTGAAGGAGAAGGGGCACCGGGTCGAGCGGCTCGACGGCGACGTCGTCCGCCAGGACCTGACCCGCGACCTGGGCTTTTCGAAGAAGGACCGCGACGAGAACATCCGCCGGGTCACGTTCGTGGCCAAGCTGCTGTCGCGGAACGGGGTGGCCGTGCTGACCTCGTTCATCTCGCCCTACCGGGAGATGCGCGACCGGGCCCGCAAGGAGACGACCAACTTCGTCGAGATCTACGCCAAGTGCCCCCTCGAGGTCTGCATCCAGCGCGACGTCAAGGGCATGTACCAGAAGGCCATCAGGGGTGAGATCAAGGAGTTCACCGGGATCTCCGACCCCTACGAGGAGCCGCTCAACGCCGAGATCGTGCTCGAGACCGACAAGGAGACCATCGACGAGAGCGTCCAGAGGGTGATGCGCCGGCTGACCGAGCTCGGCCTGCTGTAAGAAATGGGGACGTTTCTATTTTTATTTTTCATTTTCCTGCCAATTATGAATAAAAAAAATAGAAGCGTCCCCATTTTTTAGCGCGCCCGATTGACCGGCCAAAATAAACCCGTATAATCAACGTCTTAGAGACCAAAGAGCCATGGCGAGATATCTGGTCACCGGCGGGGCGGGGTTCATCGGTTCGCATATCGCCGAGGCCCTGGTCGCGCAGGGCGACGACGTCCGAGTCCTCGACAACCTCTCCACCGGCAACATGGAGAACCTGGCCGGATTCCTGGAGAAGATCGATTTCCGCGAAGGGGACATCCGGGAACTCGAGACCTGCCGCCGGGCGGCCGAGGGCGTCGAGACGGTCTTCCATGAAGCCGCCCTGGCCTCGGTGGTCCGCTCGGTGGCCGATCCTGTCCTCAACGATGCCATCAACGTCCGGGGCACGCTCAACGTGCTCCTCGCGGCCAAGGAAGCGGGCGTCCGGAGCCTCGTCCTGGCCTCGTCCTCCGCGGTCTACGGCGACGACCCGGCGGCCTCCAAGGTCGAGGGCCGCGAAGGCAAACCCCTGTCGCCTTACGGCGTGAGCAAGCTCGTCGACGAGAAGTACGCCCAGGTCTTTCACGCTCTCCACGGCCTCAACGCCGTCGCCCTGCGCTATTTCAACGTGTTCGGGCCGCGCCAGGACCCGACCTCGGAATACTCGGCCGTGATCCCGCTCTTCATCACCAAGATGCTGCGAGGGGAGCGGCCGACGATCTACGGCGACGGCGAGCAGTCCCGCGACTTCATCTACGTCGCCGACGTCGTGCGGGCCAACCTGACGGCCGCGGCCTCGGCCGCCGCGGCGGGGGAGGCCATGAACGTCGCCGGCGGCGCCGGCACGACGGTCAACGCCCTGTTCGCCGCCGTCAACGACGTCCTGGGGACGCGCCTCAAGGCGCGCTACGCGCCGTCCCGGCCGGGCGACATCCTGCATTCGATGGCGGATATCTCCAAGGCCCGGCGCCTGATGGGCTATGCCCCGAGCTTATCTTTCCGCGAAGGCCTGGCCAAGACCGTGGCCTGGTATAAGCAACAGAGCTGATAAGAAAGAAGGTACCGGGTTTACGCATTACGCATCATATGATCCGCCCAGGGGCGGACTGAGAACATGCGTAATGCGTAAACCCGGTACCTTCTTTTTCAAGAGGGACAGTCCCCTGCGGGGACAGTCCCTTTGCAGAGGTTCAGCAGATGCGGGGGAGGAGCTCGGAGGTCAGGGGCTCGAGCAGGCGGAGGCCGCCCGCGGCCGTGCGCAGGAGAAGCTCGCCCGGCCGGCCGACCCGGCCCTGGACCTCGCCGATGATCGCCGCCTTCCGGCCGAGCGGATGGGCCCTGAGGCGGCGCAGAAAATCGTCGGCCCCGGCCGCCGGAGCGACGATGACCGCCTTGCCTTCGCAGGCCATGTACAGCGGGTCGATCCCCAGGAGCTCGCTCGCGGACCGGACGGGCCGTGACAGGGGGACCCTATCTTCTTCGATCAGAACGGGATAGGGGAGACGCTCGGCCAACTCGAACAGCACCGTGGCCAGTCCGCCGCGCGTCACGTCCCTCATCCACTTGGCGCCCCTGGTCCACAGGGGCAACAGGAAGAGCAGGGGAGCGCAGTCGCTCCTGACCTTCGAGGTCAAGCCGAAATCGCCCCTCGCCAGCATCACGGCCAGGCTGTGGTCGCCCAGGGTCCCGGTCAGGATGATCTTGTCGCCTCGCCGGATCTTCCCGAGGCACGGCCGGCCGATCGAGGCGCCCACGCCGGCCGTATTGATGTAGATCTTGTCGCCCTGCCCCCGCCGGACGACCTTGGTGTCGCCTGTCACGATGCGGACCCCGGCCTTGGCCGCCGCAGACCTGATCGAGCGGATGACCCGGTCGAGGATGTCGCCCTCCAGGCCTTCCTCGAGGATCAAGGCCAGCGACAGGAATCTCGGCTTGGCGCCGGATACGACGAGGTCATTGACCGTGCCGTTGACAGCCAGCCGGCCGATGTCGCCGCCGGGAAAGAAGAGCGGGTCGACGACATAGCTGTCGGTCGTGAACGCGAGGCCCCCCGGCAGGAGCGCGGCGTCGCCGAGCTCCCGAAGCAGCGGGTCGCGGAAGGCGCGGACGATCCGCCCGGCGATGAACTCGCGCATCAGCCGGCCGCCGCTTCCCACTTCCAGGCTGATCTTGGTCACGACACGGGCCTCAGGCCGGGGCCGTACTTGAAATGGATGAGGCAGGAGCCCTCGTAGGAGACCATGCAGGGGCCGAGCGGGGAGTCGGGCCGGCACGTTTTCCGGAAGAGAGGGCATTTCTCGGGCTGGATGATCCCGCGCAGGACGTCGCCGCACCGGCACCCGGCCAGATCGCGCTCGGTCGCCGCTTCGCCCAGGCCGAACCGCGGTCCGGCGTCGAACCCGGCGAACTTCTTCCTGAAGCGAAGCCCGCTCGCCGGGATCGTCCCCAGGCCCCGCCAGCAGGCGTCGAACGGCTCGAAGATCTCGGTCATCATCGCCCGCGCCACCGGGTTGCCCGCCGGATCGATGGCCCGCGAGTATTCCAGGGCGACCCGCGGCTTCCGTTCGGCCATCTGGTCGAGGACCGAGCGGACGGCGAGCAGGATATCGCCCGGCTCGAACCCGGCGATGGCCCCCGGGACGCCGAAGTCGCGGGCGACGAACTCGTAGGGCTCGGCCCCGATGACCGCGCTGACGTGGCCGGGGTAGATGAAGCCGTCCACCGCGACTTCCTTCGCCTCAAGGACCGCCCGCAGGGCCGGAGGGACAAGCCAGAGCGCCGGCAGGACGGAGAAATTGCCCAGGCCCTCGGCCGCGGCCCGGCGCACCGTGAAGGCGATCGCGGGGATGGTCGTTTCGAAACCGGCGCCGAAGAAGACGACCTGCCTGGCCGGGTCCCGCTTGGCCTCCTCTACGGCCTCCTCGGGGGAATAGACGATCCTGAGGCGCGAGTCCCGGGCCGGGACCACGGTCTGGAGAGAGCCTTTCCGAGTCGGTACACGGGTCATGTCGCCGAATGCCGCCAGGGTCGCGCCTTCGACGCCCGTCAGGATGGCGATGGCCGCTTCATGAGTGGCATTGGGGGTGATGCAGACGGGACAGCCCGGCCCCGAGACCATGTCCACGCCAGCCTCGGCCAGGAGGGGGGTCAGGCCGCTCTTGAAGAGGGCCATCGTATGGGTGCCGCAGACCTCCATGAGGCGGGGCCCCGGCCGCCGTCCCAGCTTCCCGACCCGCTCCCGGATGTCCCGGAGGAGGCCGTGAAGGGCTTTCGGGTCCCTAAGCTCCTTCATCTTGGGTCGCGGCCAGCTCTTTGAACAGGCGCAGGGTCTCCCGGGCCTCCCTGGCGTTCATGACCGAGATGGCGAAACCGGCGTGAATGATGACCCAGTCGCCCCGCTTGGCCTGGGGGACCAGGACGAGGTTGACCTTGACCTCGCTGCCCATATGATCGGCCGTCCCCTGGCCGGAATCGTCCTTCGAGGTGATCTTTGCGGGAACGGCCAGGCACATGTTACGCTCTCCGAGGACATCACTCTAGCAGAATCATAATGTCCGGTCCACCTTATGCTATAATGAGGGGCCGATGGAGAATCACCTCGAGGCCTTTTTCCCCCCGGGGACCGAAGAACACGCCCTTCTCGCCAAGGTCGATCTCGGCCGTCTGCCCCGCCATATCGCCGTCATCATGGACGGCAACGGCCGCTGGGCCCGGCAGAGGGGCTTCTCCCGGGCCAAGGGCCATGAGGCCGGCGCGGCCTCGGTCAAGGAGACCGTCGAGGCGGCCGCCCGCCTGGGGATCGACTGCCTGACCCTCTACGCGTTCTCGAGCGAGAACTGGAAGAGGCCGGCCTCCGAGGTGGGGCGCCTCTGGAGGCTCCTGAGGGAGCACCTCGGCAGCGACGTCAAACTCCTCACCGAGAACGACCTGCGGCTCCGGGTCATCGGCCGTCGGCGGGGCATCCCCGGGCCGGCCCTCAAGGAGCTCGAGCGGGTCGAGGCCCTGACCCGGGGGAACAAGCGCATGACCGTCGTCTTCGCCCTGAACTACGGCGGCCGCGACGAGATCATCGACGCCGCCCGCGCCATCATGCAGGACGGGCGGATCACCCCGGACCGCCTGGACGAGACGGCCTTCGCCGCGCATCTCTCGACGGCCGGCCTGCCCGATCCCGACCTGCTCATCCGAACGAGCGGCGAGATGCGCATCTCGAACTTCCTGCTCTGGCAGATCGCTTACGCCGAGATCTTCTTCACTCCCGTCCTTTGGCCGGATTTCCGTCGCCGCCACCTGCTCGAAGCCATCATCGAATACCAGGGGAGGGACCGCAGGTTCGGCGATGTCCGATCCGCGGCCAAAGGCTCTCCCGGAAGGATCTAGGATCGCATGAACCTCATCAAACGCACCGCTACCGCCGTCGTTCTGCTGGGCTCTCTTTTCGTCCTCATCCAGTATGCGCCGGCTTGGGCCTTCTTCCTGGTCGGCCTGGCCTTCGTCGGGTTCGCCCTCCTTGAATTCTACGACCTGAACGACAAGAACGGGCAGAAGCCGCAGAAGGCCCTCGGCCTGATCCTGACTCTCCTGATCCTGCTGACGTTCTATTTCCGCTCGCTCCCGATCGAGGCGGCCCTGTTCGCGTCCATCCTGGTCGCCGGCGTCTATTATGTCGTGACGGTCAACACGGCCGACAAGCTGTCGTCCTTCCCGGCCTCGTTCGCCACGACCCTGATCGGGGTCCTCTACGTGGCCTTTCCCCTGGGGTTCATCTTCTGGATCCGCCAGGACGACGGCCCGTTCTGCCTCTATTTCCTCGCCGCCATCGTCTTTCTCGGCGACTCCGGCGCCTTCTTCATCGGCAAACCATTCGGCCGCCACAAGATGACGCCCATCGCCAGCCCCAACAAGAGCTGGGAGGGCAGCGCCGGCGGCTTCCTGTTCGCGGCCACCGGGGCGGTCCTGGCCAGGTTCATCCTCCTGCCGAAGCTGTCCCTCCTGACCGCCATCGTGACCGCCCTCGTCGTCCATGCCGCGGCCCAGGTCAGCGACCCTCTCGAGTCGCTCTTCAAGCGGGCCGTCGGCGTCAAGGACTCCTCCAATCGGCTGCCGGGCCACGGCGGTTTTCTCGACCGGGTCGACAGCCTGATCCTGGCCAGCCCGCTGTTCTACTACATCGTCAAGCTCGTCTGGAAATAGCCCTTGTCCAAAGCGTCCCTCGGCCTGGCCCTCCTCGGCTCCACCGGCTCGATCGGGACATCCGTCCTCGATGTCGTCGACCGTCTGGAAGGCCGCTTCCGGGTCGAGGCCCTGGCCGCCGGCGCCAACGTGGGCCGGCTCGCGGCCCAGGTCGCGAAGTATCGCCCGGCCCTCGTCTCGGTCCGCGACAGGGGCGACGCTGCCAAGATCCGCGGCCTGGCCAAGGGCTGGCGGATGAAGGTCGTTCACGGGCCCGAGGGGGCCCTGGAGGCCGCCGCCGCGGACCGGGCCGACATCGTCGTTTCGGCCATCACCGGCATGAGCGGCTTTGGTCCGACCCTCGAGGCGGTCAAGGCCGGGCGACGGGTGGCCCTGGCCAATAAGGAATCCATGGTCGTCGGCGGGGCCCTCCTCAAGCGGGAGGCGGCCCGGTCCGGCGCCAAGATCATCCCCGTCGACAGCGAGCACAGCGGCGTCTTTCAGTGCCTCGGGCGGGCGCGGCGGGCCGACGTCCGCAAGGTCACGCTGACCGCCTCGGGCGGGCCGTTCCTGAAGACGCCGCTGGCCGAGCTCCGCGCCAAGACCTTGGAAGAGGCCTTGCGCCACCCCCGCTGGGTCATGGGCCGCAAGGTAACCGTCGATTCGGCGACGCTGATGAACAAGGGGCTCGAGCTCATCGAGGCCCACTGGCTCTTCGACCTGAGCCCGGCCGAGCTCGACGTCCTCATCCATCCCCAGAGCGTCGTCCACGCCCTGGTCGCCCTGAAGGACGGATCGGTCCTGGCCCAGCTCGGCGCCACCGACATGCGCCTGCCCATCCAGCTGGCCCTGACCTGGCCGGAGCGGCTGGATTCGGGGCTGCCCGAACTCGACCTGGCCGAGGTCGGCCGCCTCGAGTTCCTGCCGGTCGACGAGCGCCGGTTCCCCCTGTTCCGGCTGGCCCGCCAGGCGCTCGAAGCCGGCGCGAGCTGGCCGGTGGCCCTCAACGCCGCCAACGAGGTCGCCGTCGGGGCCTTTCTCGAAAAAAAGATCCTCTTTGCCGACATTCACGGGATCGTGGCCGGGGCCATGGACGCGCACCGGGCCCAGGCCGCCGATTCCACGGAAGCGATCGCCGCCATCGACACGGAGGCGCGACGCGAAGCCCGCCGCATTATCCCGCAGAGGTCGTTATGATCCATTTTCTAGGCACGCTCCTAGCCTTTTTCATCGTCTTCTTCGTGGTCACGTTCGTCCACGAATTCGGCCACTTCTTCATGGCCCGGCTGTTCGGCGTCCGCGTCGAGGTCTTTTCCTTCGGCATCGGCCTCCGCTTGTTCGGGGTCCAGAACGGCAAGTTCACGTTCGGCAAGGCGACCGAGGGAGCGCCCGGGACCGACTACCGGGCCAGCCTGGTCCCCATCATCTGCTACGTGAAGCTCTTCGGAGAGGGGATGTTCGAGAAGGGCCGGCCCTCGGCCCCCGACGACTTGATGGCCAAGACCCGCGGCCAGCGTTTCCTGATCATGGGCATGGGCCCGATCATGAACATCGTCCTGGCCGTCATCCTCGTGGCCGTGATGAACGTCGTCGGGACCTCGGCCCCCGAGTATCTCGACCAGCCGCCGGTCATCGGCTACATCGAGCCCGGCTCTCCGGCCGAGAAGGCGGACCTCCGCGTCGACGACGAGATCCTCAAGATCGCGGACCAGAAGGTCAGGACCTGGGAAGACGTCGGCGTGGCGGTCGGCATGCGGCCCGACCGCCTCATCGAGATCGAGATCCGCCGGGACGGGGACACGCGGCGCGTCGACCTCAAGACGGAAGCCGTCACCAGCTACGACATGGGCTACGCCGGCTTCCAGCCGAAGATCACGACCCAGGTCCAGATGGTGTTGCCCGGCTCGCCGGCCGAGAAGGCCGGGATTCAGGCGGGCGACGTCATCCTGGCCATCAACGGGGTCCGCGTCTATTACTACAAGTTCCTCGGCATCATCCAGAAGAGCGCGGGCCAAGACCTGGTCCTGACGGTCGACCGTCACGGCCGGACCCTGGACCTGAACGTCACGCCCCGGCTCGAAGGGACGGTCGGGAAGATCGGGATCAGCCAGATCCAGAAATCGGTCGAAAAGAGATATCCCTTCTTTCAGGCCATCGGAAAGTCCGGCCAGCAGAACCTCGGCAATGTCTTCCTCTTCGTCCGGATCTTCCGGGGCTTCTTCACCGGCGAAACGCCCACGAGTCAGCTGGGGGGCCCCGTGGCCATCGCTGACATGTCCTATGCCTTCTTCCGCATGGGACTGGGCGCCCTGATCAGCTGGATCGGCATCCTGAGCCTGCAACTCGGGGTCCTCAACCTCATCCTGCCGATCCCGATCGCCGACGGGTTCCAGATGGGGGTGCTCACGTTGGAGGCGATGTTCCGCAGGGACATCAGCCCGAAGATCCGGATGGCCCTGATGTCGATCGGCTGGGCCCTGATGATCGTCCTCATGGCCTTTGTCATTTCCAACGATTTCGTGAAGAAGCTGCCCCACGGCTGGCGCAGCCTGCTGCCGTTCTAGGGAGGGACCATGGCCCTTTTCCCGCGCCGGCGAACGCGCCCGATCCAGGTCGGGGGCGTCGTCATCGGCGGGGGCGCGCCGGTCGCGGTCCAGGCGATGACCAAGACGGACACCCGCGATGTCCGGGCCACGGCGGCCCAGATCCGGCGCCTGGAGAAGGCCGGGGCGGAGATCGTCCGCCTGGCCGTGCCGGACCGGGCGGCGGCCGAGGCCCTGCGGGAGATCCGCAAGCGGGCCCGCGTGCCGCTCATCGCCGACATCCACTTCGACCACCGGCTGGCCTTGGCCGCGCTCGAGGCCGGCGTCGACGGGCTGCGCCTCAACCCTGGCAACATTGGCGGGGCGGGTAAAGTCCGGGAGGTCGTCCGGGCGGCGGGGGAGAGGGGGGTGCCCATCCGGATCGGCGTGAACTCGGGCTCCCTCGAGAAGGACATCCTGGCCCGGGCCGGCGGGGTCACGGCCGCGGCCATGGTCGAAAGCGCCCTGCGCCACGTGCGGCTGCTCGAGGACCTCGACTTCCGCCTCATCAAGATCTCGCTCAAGGCCCCGGACATCCCGAGGACGCTCGAGGCTTACCGGCTCCTGGCCGGCCAAGTCGATTATCCGTTCCATGCCGGGATCACGGAGGCCGGGCGGCTGCTGGCCGGCAGCGTCAAGTCGTCGGCCGGGCTGGCCCTGCTCCTCGGCGAAGGACTGGCCGATACCGTGAGGGTCTCCCTGACCGCGCCGCCCGAAAACGAGGTCTTCGTCGCCTGGCAGATCCTCCAGGCCATGGGCCTGCGGACCCGGGGCGCGACCTTTATTTCCTGTCCCACATGCGGCCGCTGCGAGGTCGACCTGATGACGGTCGCGGCCCGGGTCGAGAAGGCCGCGATGGCCCTCCGCTCACCGCTGACCGTAGCGGTCATGGGCTGCACGGTCAACGGGCCGGGCGAAGCCAAGGACGCGGATATCGGGCTGGCCTGCGGCCGGGGCGGCGGGGTCATCTTCAAGAAGGGCCGGGTCCTGAAGAAGGTCCGTGCCTCCCGCATGGCGGACGAGCTTATCGCCGAGATCCGGAAGCTCGCTTCCTAGGGGCTATTCCCGGAGGGGATTGGCCCTCTTGGGGGATCGGGTGCATTACAGCGGGCGAAAAGCCAGGTTCATTCTCTCAAGAAGGGCAGTCCCCTCCGGGGACAGCCCCTTTCCTGGAAGAGGGAATCCCGGAACAAAAAAAAAGGGGAAGCCCGTGATCGCTCACTGGCTTCCCCTGTCCTAATCGCTGTCAGGCGTGTAGGTGCGCGGGAGATCGAGCGTCGCGCTCAGGTGCCCTTTTCCGTTTTCTTCTCCGTGATGATGCCGACGATCTCGATGCCGGCGCCGCGGATGATCTCGATGAGGTCCACGATGTTGCCGTACTCGAGCTCCTCGTCCGCCTTGAGATAGAGCTTCTTGTCGGCCACGGTCAGGAAGGCCTCTTCGAGCGCGTTCTGCAACGTCTCCATCGTCACCTTGTCCTGGTTGACGTAAAGGAGGAAACCCTTGGGGTCGCGCGCGTCCTTCTTGATGGCCAGCACGACGTCCGGGTTCTCCGGCATGTTCACGGTGAACTGCGCGTTCGGCAGCCGGACGTCGACGCCCTTCTGGATGAGGGGCGTCACGATCATGAAAATGATCAGGAGGACGAGCAGGACGTCACAGAGAGGGACCACATTCGGTTCGGACCGGATCGGCTCTTTGCCGCCTGCCGATATTGAAATTGACATAGTAAGCCTCTCTATCAATCCGGCCCCGCAGCGAGGCCGGGACCTTGGTCCTTAGCGGGAGTCGCCCGTCTTCATGAAGAAGTCGACGACCTGAGATTCCGTGTTGGCCATCTCGGCGTCGAAGATCTCGATGCGGCTGTTCAGCGTGTTGTAAACCCACAGGGCCAGGACCGCGACGCCGATGCCGACGGCCGTGGTCACGAGGGCCTCGGAGATGCCGCCGGCGACCGCGCCGATGCCGCCCGAGCCGGTCAGCTGCATGCCGCGGAACGCGTTGATGATGCCGAAGATCGTCCCGAACAGCCCGATAAAGGGGGCCGACGTTGCGATGGTGGCCATGACGGGCAGGCCGCGGCGGAGCTCCTGGTTGAACAGGGTCTTGGCGCGCTCGCTGCCGCGGGTGGCGGTCTCGAGCTGCTCTTCGGCGCTCAGCTTGGCCTCCTTGCCTTCCATGACGGCCTGGATGCCGGCCGAGGTGACGCGGGCCAGGTGGCTGCCCTTAAAGTCCTTCTTGGAGGACAGGGCCAGGGCGTCCTTGAGGTTCCCGGCCTTGAGCAGGTCCGCGAGCTTGGGGGCGATTTCGCGGGACTTCTGCATGGCGCGCCGGAAGACCAGCAGCCGTTCGATGAACATGTAGATGGTGAGGATGGACAGCCCGATCAGGATCAGCGCGACTGCCTTGGCCACGGTGCCCATGGCCGCCCACATTTCGAGAAGACCGAATTGCATGGGTTATACCTCCTGTAAGATATCAAAAGCCATTGACTGACTTTACTGGCTACTTCAGCTGGAACCGGACGGTGACGGTGAAGACGACCGGCCGGGGCCGGCCGTTGATGATCATGGGCTCGTAGACCCACTGCCGCACCGCGTCGATGGCGGCCTGGTCCAGGAGCGGGATCGAGCGCAGGACCTTGACGCTCGTAACACGGCCGTAGACGTCCGTCGTCGCCTCGACGATGACGATGCCCTCCACCCGGGCCTGCCGGGCGATCTCCGGGTAGACCGGCGCCACCTCCCGCACGAGCTTCGGCGGCTTGACGTCGCCGATGGCCCGCACCGGGGCCTCGACCTCGCCGACGACGCCGCCCAGGACGCCGCCCACAACGCCTCCGAGAACGCCGCCGACGACGCCGCCTTCGACGCCGCCTTCGACGCCGCCCTCGACGCCGACGTCGGAGAGCGTTTCCTCAGCGATCTGTTCGGGGATCTCGACGGGGGCCACCAGGCGGCCGGCCTCGGTCGGCGCGGCGGCCTGGACGCGCTTGATCCGGGCGCTTTGCGCCGACGCTTTCCGCTTGGCCGGCGGCGGCGGAGGCGGCGGGGGCGGCGGCGGGGGCGCCAGGAACGCGCTATAGACCTCGACCGTCGGCAGGGCGCCGGTCGAGAGGAGCGGGAGAACGATGGCCGTCAAAATGAGCGCGACATGGATGATCAGCGCGATGGGAAAGACGAGGGCTTTCCGCTTCGTGCCCTTCTCGCCCACGAAGAACGAGTCCTTGAACAGGGAGGGCACGACGGGTGCGCTGACGGGCTTTTTAGCTTCCGTCATGATGCTTACCTCATCCTCGGAAAGTTACAGAAACACACAGCAATCAGTATAGGGTAAAAATTCCCCTTTGACAAGGAAAATTTATCAAGACAGATCATCTCCGGGCCGTCTTCTGGGGCCCGAACAATTGCTGCCACCACAGGACGACCGGGCAGGACAGGTAGACCGTCGAATAGACGCCCTCGATCGTGCCGATGAGCATCAGGAACGCGAAGTCGTTGATGACCGCGCCGCCGAAGAGGAACAGGGCCCCGACGGTCAGGAAGACCGTGCCCGAGGTGATGATCGTCCGGCCCAGGCACTGGTTGATGGAAGCGTTCATGATGTCTTCCAGGCCCTTGCCGCGCATGAGCTTCTGGTTCTCCCGGACCCGGTCGAAGATGACGATGGTGTCGTTGATCGAGAAGCCGACGATGGTCAGGATGCCGGCGATGATGGGCAGGTTGATCTCGCGGTTCGTGAACGAGTAGAGGCTCATCGTGATCAGGACGTCCTGGGCCAGCGTGAAGATGGCCGCGACGCCGTTCTCGATCTTGAAGCGCAGGGCGATGTAGATGAGCATGCCGATGAGCGACCAGATGGTGGCCTGGACGGCCTTGCGCCGGAGGTCGGCCCCGACCTGGGGTCCGACCGTCTCGCGGCTGAGGACGGTCAGGCTGCCGAGGTAGGTCTTGTCCTTGAGGAAGGTCTGGATCTCGGGCTTGAGGCCGAGCTCGTCGAGGATCTTGTAGTCGGTGATGATGCCGGTCTGGGTGCGGTAGGAGAGGATCCGCTGGGCCGCCTCGGGGCCGGAGCCCGGATAGGCGCTCTCGAGAAGGCTCGTCAGGGACTTCACGTCGATGGCGTTGAGATCAACGAGGCCGCGGGCCTTCTCGGCCGCCCCCTCGTTGCCGTAGAGGGCCGCCAGGATCCTGTCGGCCAGGGCCTCATGGGATTCGAGCTGGTCCTGTTGCGTCGATTTGGTCGGGTTGGACTCGAGGGCCCGGATCTGGAACTCCCGGCCCGAATTGCCGATCTTCTGAACCTGGCTCTTGCCCAGACCGACCGTCTGGAGCAGGTCGCGGATCTGGCCCTCTGCCGTGGGCGTCTTGACCATGATCCGGAGAAGCGTCCCTTCCCCGAAATCGACGCCGAGCTTGAGGCCTTTGAAGACCGTGATGTTGAGCACGCCGGCCAGGACGATCGCGATCGTGACGGCCAGGGCGACGTACTTGTATTTCAGGAACTGGATGTTGGGGGTCTTGAAGAGTTGCATGTTAGACACTCAGCTTCTTGGCGGTCTTGCGGACGGTCAGGTCGAACAGCAGGTGCGAGACGAAGACGGCGGTGAACAGGTTGGCGAGCAGGCTGATCGTCAGCGTCACGGCATAACCCCGGATGGGGCCGGTGCCGAACTGGAAGAGAAAGACGGCCGAAATGATGGTCGTCAGGTTGGAGTCGAAGATGGCCGAAAAGGCCCGCGAGAAGCCCTGGGACACGGCGCTGATGACGCCCTTGCCGATCGCCACCTCCTCCTTCATGCGCTCGAAGATGAGGACGTTGGCGTCGACGGCCATGCCGATCGACAGGATGATGCCGGCGATGCCGGGCAGCGTCAGGGCGGCCTTGAAGTAGGCCAGCGCGCCGAAGAGGATGACGACGTTGAGGATGAGGGCGATGACGGCGTTGATCCCGGCGAGCTTGTAGAAGACGATCATGAAGATCATGACCGCCAGGATGGCCACCAGCCCGGCGATGAGGCCCTGCCGGACCGAGTCGGCGCCGAGGGCCGGGCCGATCGTCCGTTCCTCGAGGTACTTGATCCCGGCCGGCAGGGCGCCGGCCTTGAGGATGATGACCAGGTCGTCCGCCTCCTGCGGCGTGAACCGGCCGCGGATGACGCCGCCCTGGGTCCTCGAGATGCGGGTCTCGACGACGGGGGCGGACTGGACCTTGTTGTCGAGCATGATGGCGATCTGCTTGCCGACGTTGGCCGCGGTGACCTGCTCGAAGCGGGCCCCGCCGTCGGAGTTGAGGGAGAAGGCGACGGCCGGGTTCCGCCATTCGTCCTGGGTCCGCCGGATGGTCCGCAGGTCCTTGCCCGTGACCACGGCGACCTTGTCGACGAGATAATAGCCGCCTTGGCCCCGCTTGGGATCACCCTTGACGACCAGAGCGTCCTCGGGGACCTGGCCGTTCGTGGCCTGGAGCAGCGTGGCCTCGTCGGCGGCCGGGCCGGCCTTGACCAGCTTCCACTCGAGGACGGCCGTGACCTTGATGAGCTCCTTGACCCGTTCGGGATCGTCGACGCCCGGCAGCTCGACGATGATCTTGTCGGCGCCTTGCCGCTGGATGAGCGGCTCGGAGACGCCGAGTCCGTTGATGCGGTTGTCGATCGTCTCCTTGGCCTGGCTGACCGATTGGTCGCGCAGGGCCTGGACGACGAGCGGCTTGAGGCTCATGTTGGCCCGGTCGCCCGTGAACGAATACTCCCAGTCCCGGGTGTATTCGTCGAAGAGATCGCGGGTCTTGCCTTCCTGGTCGGCCAGGGTGCCCTGGATGGCGATCCGCCCCAGGCCTTCCTTGGTGACCTTCTGGAAGGTGATGGCGTTCTTCTTCAGCAGCTCTTCGAGCCGGGCGATCTCCTGGTCCGTCTCGATGTTGATCGAGTCGTCGGTCATGACCTGGAGGGTCAGGTGGATGCCGCCCTTGAGGTCGAGACCGCGCTTGATCTTCTGGTCGTTGAAGGGGTAGGCGAGGAAGATGCACACGCCGATGACGACCAGCGTCACGACGACCTTCCATTGCAGGTTCTTTTTCATGGGTCTTTGACTCTTTGCGAGGGATTCGGAGGAGACGGGGAGAGGCTCCTCCCGACGTGTCGTCCTATCGGGTCTCCGGCCTTACGGGGTCCACGATACGGCCGACGGCGCTCTGGGTGACGGCGATCGTCGTGTTCGAGCCGATCCTGAGTTCGATCAGGTCGCCGAGCCGATCGTCCTTCTTGATGCCCACGACGGTGCCCACGATCCCCCCGACGGTGACGACCTGTTTTCCGGGGGTGAGCTTATGGACCTCTTCCTGGTGCCTCTTCTGCTTCTTCCTCTGGGGCATGATGATGAGGAGGTAGAAGATCGCGAAGACGGTCAGCATCATCACGGGGAAGAGCCAGGCCGGCTGGGCCGGGGCCGCCGTACCGGGTGTTTGGAGCGCCGCTGGTAAGCCGAATGCCATCATGTCGTTTCTTCCTTTATAGAGACGTTCGCTATCAAACTCTTCTTCAGGGAATTGAAGGAGTTAGATTGAATAGAATGACGTATTTTCCGGAAGATGTCAAGATAGAAAAAGAGGTTGTGGATGGTGTTCAGCACGGCCGAGGTGATCTCGTCGCGCTCGTAAAGGTGCCGGAGGTAGGCCCGGCTGAAATGGGTGCACGTGTAGCAGCCGCAGGCCTCGTCGAGGGGTCTGTCGTCGCGGGCGTACTTGACGTTCTTGATGGCCACCCGGCCGTGGCTCGTGAACAGGGTGCCGTTGCGGGCGTTGCGGGTCGGCAGGACGCAGTCGAAGAGGTCGACGCCGCGGGCCACGGCCTCGACGACGTCCTCGATGTAGCCCATGCCCATGAGATAGCGCGGCCGGTCGGCCGGCAGCAGCCCGTGGCCGAGCTCGAGCGTCTCGAAGAGGCGCGTCTTGGGCTCGCCGATCCCCAGGCCGCCGTAGGCGTAGCCGTCGAAATCCTGGGCCAGGACGTCCTCGATCGAGCGCGTCCTCAGCTCGGCGTGGACGCCCCCCTGGCAGATGCCCCAGAGCTGCTGGCGGGTGTCGTGCCCGGCGAAACGGGCCTTGGAGCGGCGGGCCCACAGGCCGGTCAGCCGGACCGATTCCCGGAGCGAATCGTCCGAGTAGGGGTAGGGCGGGAAGTGGTCGAGGCACATCAGGACGTCGGTGCCGAGGCGGACCTGGAGGTCGACCACGTCCTCGGGCCGGAGCATGATCTTCGTGCCGTCGAGATGCGACGCGAAGCGGACGCCCTCGTCGCTGACGCGGACGAGCGGGGACAGGCTGTAGATCTGGAAGCCGCCGCTGTCGGTCAGGATCGGATGGGGCCACGAGATGAACGCGTGAAGGCCGCCCAGGGCCTCGACCGTCTCGACGCCGGGCCGCAGGAACAGGTGATAGGAATTGACCAGCATGATCTGGGCCCCGAGGCCCTCGACCTGGGCGTGGGTCAGTCCCTTGACCGTGCCCTGGCTGCCCACGGGCATGAAGGCCGGCGTCTCGACCGTCCCATGGGGCGTCTCGAGGAGCCCGGCCCTGGCGGCGGAACCGGGGTCCTGGGCGGTCAGCCGGAAGGCGGCGCTCATGCGGCGAACCGGAAGTAAATGACGTCGCCGTCCTGGACGACGTAGTCCCGGCCCTCGAGCCGGATGGCCCCGGCTTCCTTGGCGTGCTGCAGCGAGCCGTGGCGCAGGAGGTCGGCGGCGGGGATGACCTCGGCCCGGATGAAACCCTTGGCGATATCCGAATGGATGGCCGCGGCGGCCTCGGCCGCCGGCGCCTCCCTGCGGACCGTCCAGGCCCGGACTTCGTCCTTGCCGACGGTGAAGAACGAGATGCGGTCGAGGAAGTCGATGGCCCGGCCCAGGAAAAGCGGCGCGCTCAGGCCCTCCAGGCCGTACTCCGACATGAAGGCCTGCCGTTCGGAGGGCTCGAGTTCGGCCAGGTCGGCTTCGATGCGGCCGCAGAAGGCCATCAGGCGGCGTCCTGCGCCGTGGGTGGGGGTGAGGGCCTCGGGCTGGCGGATGCGGGGCAGGTCCTTCTCGTCGATGTTGAGGACGTGCAGGAGCGGTTTGAGGGTCAGGAAGGCGAAGCTGCGCACTTGCTTCTCTTCGGCGGCGGTCATAGGCACGGCCCGCAGGCCCTGGCCCGACTCGAGGGCCGGACGCAGCCGCTGGAGCAGCTCGCGCTCCTTCTCGCCTTCCGGGTCCTTCATCTTCTTGAGGTCCTTCTCGAGGCGTTCGAGACGGGCGTCGATGAGGACGAGATCGGCCAGGACGAGCTCCTCCTCCATGCCCCGGATGTCGGCGGCCGGGTCGATCCGGCCGCGGGCGGGCAGCACGTCGGGACCGGCAAAGGCCCTGACGATGTGGACGAGGCCGTCGGCCTTGCGCAGATGGCCGAGGAAGAGGCTGGCCTTGACCTCGCCCAAGGAGATGCCGACGAGGTCGGTCAGGTCGAGCGCGGCCTCGATCTTCCTTTTCTCCGGGTAGACCGCCGCGATGGCGTCCAGCCGCGGATCGGGCGCGTGGACCGTGCGCACGTTCGGCTCGCGCTTGCCGTCGTCGTAGGCGTGGAGGGCCGCGTGGGCCCCGGTGACGAGGTTGAAGAAGGTCGTCTTGCCCGTCTTGGGGTAGCCGAACAGGCTCACGTTCACGGCCCTAGTAAAGCCGGATTGGGGAGGGCTGTCAAGAAAATGGGGACGCTTCTATTTTTCTCCCCCGGTGGCCCTGGAAAAATAGAAGCGTCCCCATTTTCTCTAGATCTCTCGGGCAACATTATTGCCCCGGCGGCCGTTTTCATCTATAGTAATCGGATGATGACCGAGACACCCATGGACAATGTGAAGAAGAAAAAGGACAAGAGCCTTTTAAGGGAATATTTCGAGCTCATCGCCGAGACGGCCGTCTTCGTCTTCTTCGTCATGACCTTCGTCGTCCAGGCCTTCCAGATCCCGACCGGATCGATGGAGCCGACGCTGCTCGTGGGCGACTTCCTGCTCGTCAACAAGTTCGCCTATACCCGGCCGATGATGCCCCTCGAGGGCGTGCTCCTGCCCCGCAAGCCCATCCAGCGGGGCGACATCGTCGTCTTCAAGTATCCCAAGGACCTGACCAAGGACTTCGTCAAGCGGGTCATCGCGCTGGAGGGGCAGAAGGTCGAGGTCAAGGACAAGCAGGTCTATGTCGACGACAAGCCGCTCGACGAGCCTTACAAGGTCCACATCGACAGCCACGTCAATTCCAAGAGCGACTTCTACAGCTACGACGACGTCATCCGCGACAATTACGGCCCCGTCACCGTGCCGCGCGGCAGCCTGTTCGTCATGGGCGACAACCGCGACAACAGCATGGACAGCCGCTACTGGGGCTTCGTGCCGCTGGCTTCGATCAAGGGCCGGCCCTGGGTCATCTACTTCTCTTACAAGGCCGAGCGGGACGCTTGGCAGAAGACCGCTGTCAGCGACCGCCTCAGGAAGCTGGCCAGCTTCCTCCCCAAGGCCCGCTGGAACCGCATGCTCCGGATCATCAATTAGGCCTCGGGGACTATCCCCGCAGGGGACTGTCCCTCTGGTCTTGCTTGCAGCGATTCATTGACTCCCTCCGATCTTCAGGGGGGACAGTCCCGCTCAGAAGCCTCGGGGACAGTCCCTTCATATGGGTTGACGGGCCGCGGCGGAAGCGCATAACATGGGGGCCATGAAGAAGACGCCGGCCCTCGTCACCGGCCAGGAGCACCTCGACGGGTCGATCGAGGAGATCGTCTTTTACAACCCGGACAACGGCTACACGGTCGCCAAGTTCCAGACTGAGAGCGGCGAGGCGCTGACCATCGTCGGGTCGTTCCCGCCCCTTTCGCCCGGCGAGGTCCTGCGCATCCGCGGCGGCTGGGAGATCAACCCGCGCTTTGGCCAGCAGTTCAAGGTCGATCACTTCACCATGACCCTGCCGGCCTCGGCCGTCGGGATCGAGAAGTTCCTGGCCTCAGGCTTGGTCAAAGGCATCGGCCCGGTGCTGGCCGGCCGCATCGTCAAGACCTTCGGGGCCGGCACGATCGAGATCCTGACCAAGGAGCCCGAGCGGCTGCGCGAGGTCGAGGGCGTCGGCGCGGTCAAGCTGGCCGAGATCCGGCGGTCCTGGGCCGAACATCAGGACATCCGCGACCTGATCATGTTCCTCCAGGAGCACGGCGTCTCGACCAGCCTGGCCACGAAGATCTACCGGCAGTACGGCGACCGCTCCTTCACCGTCCTGCGGACCAATCCCTATCAGCTCAGCCTCGACATCTGGGGCGTCGGCTTCAAGACGGCGGACCAGATCGCGCTCAAGCTCGGCATGGACCCGGCCTCGCTCGAACGGGCCAAGGCCTACGTCCTTTATCTCCTCGAGAAGGACAACGAGCAGGGTCACGTCTTCTCGGTCGAGGCCGACGTCGCCGAGAAGTGCGCGGCCGATCTCGAGGTCGGCCCCGACAGGGCCCGGACGGCCCTCGACAGCCTGCTCAAGGCCGGCCGGGTCGTGGCCGAAGAGTTCGCCGGCGGCCGCGCGCTCTACTTGCCGTTCTTCTTCCAGGCCCAGGAAGAGGTCGCCCGGGCCATCCATAAGCTCGCCGGCTTCCCCTGCCGGGCCCCCGACTTCGATCTCGACCGGGCCGTGGCCGAGACGGAGCAGGACCTCGGCCTGAGCTTCTCGGCGCTCCAGCGGCAGGCCATCCGGGAATCGTTCGAGCGCAAGATCCTGGTCATCACCGGCGGCCCCGGCACGGGCAAGACGACCATCATCCGGGCCATCGCCGACATCTTCCGCAAGTGGGGGAAGGACGTCATCCTGGCCGCGCCGACCGGCCGGGCCGCCAAGCGCCTGACCGAGGCCACGGGCATGGACGCCCGGACGATCCACCGCGTCCTCGAGTTCCAGCCGAAGAAGGGGACCTTCAAGCGCGGCGAGTCGAACCCGCTCCCCGGCGAGGCCCTGGTCGTCGACGAGTTCTCGATGGTCGACCTGCCGCTCATGTTCCATCTCCTCAAAGCCGTGCCGGCCTGGATGCGCCTCATCCTGGTCGGCGACAAGGACCAGCTGCCGTCCGTCGGCCCGGGGAACCTGCTGCACGACATCATCGCCTCGGGCACGGTCGACGTCGTCCGCCTCGAAGAGATCTTCCGGCAGGAGAAGGAAAGCCTCATCGTCGTCAACGCCCACCGGGTCAACCAGGGCCAGGCCATCGTCCAGCCGCCCAAGGACGACAAGGACTCGGATTTCTACTTCATTCCGCTGAGCGACGAGCACAAGGCCTTCCAGATGATCTGCAAGATGTGCGCCTGGAGCATCCCCCGCAAGCTCGGCCTGAGCCCGCTCGATCCGCGCATCCAGGTCATCAGCCCGATGTACAAGGGCCTCGTCGGCGTCGACAACCTCAACACCGAGCTCCAGGCCCGGCTCAACCCCGGCGGGGAGGGGCTGCAGGCCGGGACGCGGACCTTCAAGCCCCGCGACAAGGTCATGCAGGTCCGCAACGATTACGACAAGGACGTCTTCAACGGCGACATCGGCTCGGTCCTGCACGCGGACCGGGCCAAGTACCGCCTCTACGTCGACTACGACGGCCGGACCGTCTGCTACGAGAAGGACGAGCTCAACGACGTGAACCTGGCCTACGCGGTGTCCGTCCACAAGGCCCAGGGCAGCGAATACCAAGCCGTCGTCATGCCGCTCCTGACCCAGCACTTCATCATGCTCCAACGCAACCTCTTTTATACGGCCTTGACGCGGGCCAAGCGCTTGAGCGTCGTCATCGGCTCGTACAAGGCCCTCTGGATCGCCATCAAGAACGACCAGCCGGTCAAGCGGAACTCGCTGCTCGGAGACAAGCTCGCGGCCCTCGGCCCGGCCGGCGAGGAGCGGAGTCCTCGAAGCGGACCTGCAGAATAGCTGCGGAGCGACTCGGAGCTGCTTTGCTGCGAAATATCTGGAAAAAGGTCCGGCTTTTTCCGTTATAATGAGCCCGTCCGCTCCATTCCCATCGCATGAAAGGACGTCCGGCTCATGACCGAACGGCGCTTCGACACGGTCGCCGGCATCATCGCCTTCGCCGTCGAGAGGGAGATCGCCGCGGCCGAGGGCTATGCCCGGATCGCCGGCTTGGCCACCACGCCCGGCCTGCGGGAGCTGGCCGAGGACCTGCGCGACCAGGAGATCGGCCACCGCCGGATCCTCGAGGGCCTGCCCTCGGACGCCCTCGGCCGGCTCGCAACATCCAGCGGTCCCGACCCGCACCTGGTCGACGCGCTCGCCGCCGAAGCGCCCTGGGGCGAGATGTCCCTTCAGGACATGCTCATCTTCGCGGCCAAGAAAGAGGCCCAATCCGAAGAGCTCTATGAATCGCTGACCCGGTCGGCCGGGTCCCCGGACGGGGAGCGGGCGTTCCGGTTCCTGGCCGGACAGGAGCGCGAGCACAGGCTCCGGCTCGAGGCCGCCTACGAGAACCACATCCTCCCGGAGAATTGAAAGGAGACCCGATGGACAAGTACGAATGCACCGCCTGCGGCTATATCTACGATCCCGCGGTCGGCGACCCGGCGAACGGGTTCCCGGCCGGCACCCGCTTCGAGGACCTGCCGGACACCTGGGTCTGCCCGCAGTGCGGCGTTCCCAAGGACCTGTTCGTCAAGCTCGGATGATCCCTCAGAGACTCCTGTCGCCGTCGTGAAAGTCCTCATCGTCGGGAACGGACTGGCCGGCACGCTGGCCGCCAAGACCATCCGGGAGCTCGACGACGGCGCCGAGATCGAGATCTTTGGCGAGGAGCGCTATCCGTATTATCCCCGGCCGAACCTGATCGAATACCTGGCCGGCCGGCTGCCCTACGACAAGCTCTTCGCCTTTCCCGAGGGGTGGACCGAGCGCCAGCAGATCGGCGTCCGCCTGTCCGAGACGATCAGCCGCATCCGGCCGGCCGAGCGCAAGATCGAGACCCAGGCCGGAGGCGTGAGGTTCTACGACGTCCTGCTCCTGGCGACCGGGGCCCGCGCCGCCTTGCCTCCGGTCGAGGGCATCCACGGCCCGGGCGTTTTCGCCCTGCGCACGATCGTCGACGCCAACGAGCTCATCGGGCATCTCGGCACCCATAAGCGGGTCGCCGTCCTCGGGGGCGGGCTGCTCGGCTTGGAGGCGGCCCGGGCCATCCGGGCCCGCGAGAAGGAGGTCGTCGTCGTCGAATATTTCGACCGTCTCCTGCCGCGCCAGCTGGACCCGGCCGCGGCGGCGATCCTCAAGGCCCAGCTCGAGAAGGACGGCATCGCCCTCCGTCTCGGGGCCGTCGTCCGGGAGATCCTCGGCGTCGGCGGCGTGCAGGGCCTGCGGCTCGCTTCGGGCGAGCGTATCGAGGCCGACACGGTCGTCGTGGCCGCGGGCATCGTCCCGGAGGTCGCGCTGGCCCGGGAGGCCGGCCTGGCCGTCGGGCGCGGCGTCGTCGTCGACGACCAGATGCGGACCTCGGCCCCCGGCGTGTTCGCGGCCGGGGACGTTTGCGAGCACCGGGGGCGCATCCACGGCTTCATCCCGGCCGCCTTCGAACAGGCCCGGACGGCCGCCTACAACATGGCCGGCCAGGAGAAGCCTTATGCGGGGACGGTCCCGCTCAGCACGCTCAAGGTCGCCGGCCTATTTGTGACCTCGGTCGGCGAGATCGACGCGGAGGGCGAGGGGACCGAGGCCCTCGTCCGGTCCCTGCCCGAGGCCGGTCTCTACAAGAAGATCGTCCTGCGGGAAGGCCGTCTCGTCGGCGGCATCTGGATGGGCACCAAGAGGGGGGCCGCGGAGCTGGGCCGTCTCGTGGCCGTTTCCAAGCACGTCGGGGCCCTGAAGAAGGACCTGCTCGAGGACGATTTCGATCTGGGGGAGATCCTATGAACAACAAATCCATGGTCATCGTCTGCGCCGCCATCCTGCTGGCCCTGGCCGTTCCGGCCCTCGGCCAATACTCCCAGCCGGTCGCGACCCAGTCCAATTCCGGCGTGAAGTTCGGGGGGTATCTCTCGCTCGAGTACATCAAAGGCCAGGCCGAAACCGCTTACCCCCACGGCAACATCGAGAACCTGCTGGCCGGCTTTCTGGCCGCCGGGCAGGTCGGTCAGAAGTTCGGGTTCGCGGTCGAGATCCGGTCCTTCAACGTGGACCAGTTCGACCTCGATCAGGCCTGGGTCGGCTTTCTGCCCTCCGACGCCTTCACGGCCCGCGTCGGGCTATACCTCGTGCCCTTCGGCACCTGGAACACCGCCAGCCGCCCGCATGAGACTTTGCTCATCCGCACCCCGCTCAACCTGGAGGTGCTCTACCCGGCGAGCTGGCGCGACCTCGGCGTCATGGTCCAGGGCCGGATCGGGGTCCTGTCCTATTCCGCCTATGTCGGCAACGGACTGGCCGAAGGCGAGGAGACGTCCGTCGTCCAGCAGTTCCACGACAACAACACGGACAAGGCCAAGGGCGGCCGGCTGGGACTGACCTTCGGCCAATCGCTCAGCACCGGCGTGTCGTTCTACACCGGCAAATACGACAGCCTCGACACGCGCAACCTGACCTTGGAAGGCGCCGACCTGTCATGGGTCACCAACCAGTGGGAGGTCCACGGCGAATACACCAAGTCCTTCCTCGAGAACCCGGAGCCGTTCGCGCGGGGCGAGAGCGAGGGCTTCTCGATCTGGGGCTGCATGAGCTTCCGGTCCTTCCAGCCCGTCGGGAGCTTCCAGAAGGTCAAGTTCAACGACGCCTACCACGAGGGCGGCATCGCCATCGACCGCAGCCGCTGGACGGCCGGGATCCGCTACGTCCTGAGCTCGACCGTCTTCATCAAGGCCGAATACGACTGGAACAAGGAGAAGGGGACGCCCCTCAAGAACAACCAGTGGCAGGTCCAAGCCGGACTGAGCTTCTAGCCTGACCTATTCATAAAAACGCCCAGGCTAAGCCTTGAGTCGGGTCCGGCGTTCTGATAAAATCCCCCGGCGGACCGCTTCCTCATTCCCGTTCGCCGGGGCATTCACGGTCAAAGGATACGGCATGGCCAATCTGCTCGTTCTCGGCACCCAATGGGGGGACGAAGGCAAGGGCAAGATCGTCGATCTGCTGACCCCGGCCTTCGAGGTCGTGGCCCGCTATCAGGGCGGACACAACGCCGGCCACACGGTCTGGGTCGGCGGCCGCAAGATCGTCCTGCACCTCATTCCCTCCGGCATCCTCCATCCGGGGACGCTCTGCGCCATCGGCAACGGCCTGGTCCTGTCTCCGGCCGCCTTCTTCAAGGAGATCGGCGACCTCGAGGCCCAGGGCGTGGCCGCCGGCCCGGCGCGGATCGCCGTCAGCCGGGGCGCCCACCTGATCATGCCCTGGCACCCCCTGGCCGAGCGGCTGTCCGAGGACCTGCGGGGCGATAAGAAGATCGGGACGACCTGCCGCGGCATCGGCCCCGCCTACGAAGACAAGGCCGCCCGGCTCGGCATCCGGGCCGGGGACCTGGCCGACCTCGCGGTCCTGAGGGAGAAGATCGCCGAGGCCGTCGCCGCCAAAGGCCCTCTCTTCCTGGTCTCCGGGCTGCCGGCCCTGGACGCGGACGCGATCTATCGCGAATACGCCGGCTGGGCCGAGAAGCTCGGGCCCTATCTTCGCGACGTCTCGGAGCTCCTCGACGAGCGGATGAAGCGCGGCGAGAGCGTCCTTTTCGAAGGGGCGCAGGGGGCCCTGCTCGATCTCGACCACGGCACCTATCCCTACGTGACGTCGTCGAGCTCGACCGCCGGCGGGGCCGCGACCGGGTTGGGGATCGGCCCGCGGGCGATCCACGGCGTCCTCGGCATCACCAAGGCCTACACGACCCGCGTCGGCAGCGGGCCCTTCCCGACCGAGCTCGACGACGATACCGGCCGGGCCATCGCTTCGCGCGGCGACGAGTTCGGGGCCACCACCGGCCGGCCGCGCCGCTGCGGCTGGTTCGACGCCGTCGCCGTGCGCTATGCCTGCCGGGTCAATGGCGTCGACCGCATCGCCCTGACCAAGCCCGACGTCCTCGCCGGCTTCCCCGAGGTGCCGGTCTGCACCGGGTACCGTTATAAGGGGGAGCTCCTCAAGAGCTTCCCGAACGAGCCGTGGATCTTGGAAAAGATCGTGCCGCAGTACACGATCTTCCCAGGCTGGCCCGAGACCCTCCATGGCGCGGCCGAGACGGAGTCCTTGCCGCCCGCCTTCCTCGATTATATGCACGCTCTCGAGGATCTGATCGAAACCCGGGTGGCCGTCGTTTCGACGGGCGTCGAGCGGAGAGAGACGGTGTTCTTCGAGTCCGAACTTGTCGAGCTCGTCGACCTGGGCCGCGTCCGGTCGGCCTTGGCGGCCTGAGGATCGGGCCATGAACGGCACGCCGGCGACGCGCGTCGAGATCAGCCGGAAGGCCCTGGTCCACAACATCCGCGAATTCCGCCGGCTCATCGGTCCCCGGCGGAAATTCCTGGCCGTCGTCAAGGCCAACGCCTATGGCCACGGTCTTCTCGAGGTCGCGGCGATCGCCGTCGAGGAGGGGGTCGATTGGCTCGGCGTCAACGCCGTCGAGGAGGGGTTGGCCCTGCGCCGGGCGGGGATCGCCGCGCCCATCCTCGTCCTCGGCTACGCTCCGCCCGAGGCCCTCGATGAGGCCGTCGCCAACGACATCCGCCTGACCGTCTACAACCGGGAAACTGTGGCCCGGCTGGCCGAGCTGGCGCGTTCGATGAGCAAGACCGTGAAGGTCCATGTCAAGCTCGAGACCGGCACCTGGCGCCAGGGCGTCATCGCCGACGACCTGCCCGCCTTTGTGCGGGACATCCGGCGCCGGCCCGGCCTCGTCGTCGAAGGCCTGTCCTCGCACTTCGCCAACATCGAGGACACGACCAAGCACGATTATCCGCGCCGCCAGCTCGAGACCTACCGCGCCGTCTGCCGGGCCCTGGAGACCCGGGGCCCGCGCGTGCCGCTCAAGCACATGTCCTGCACGGCCTCGACGATCCTGTTCCGTGAGCCCGGCTTCAATCTCTGCCGGGTCGGGATCGGCCTCTACGGGCTCTGGCCTTCCAAGGAGACCTATCTCTCTTGCCTCCTCGACCGGAAGGAGCCGCTGTCGCTTGAACCCGTGCTGGCCTGGAGGGCCCGGATCGCCCAGATCAAGAAGGTCCCGGCCGGCGCCGACATCGGCTACGGCGGAACATATCGGACCACGCGTCCCACGGTCCTGGCCGTCATCCCGGTCGGCTACTTCGACGGCTATGACCGGGGCCTGTCGTCCGCGGCCCATGTTCTGGTCAAGGGCCGCCGGGCGCCGGTGCGTGGGCGCGTGGCCATGGACTTCTTCATGGCCGACGTCACGGACATCCCCGGCTTGAGCCTCGAGGACGAAGCGACCCTTCTCGGCCCGGACGGCGGCGAACGCATCTCGGCCGAGGACCTGGCCGGCCTCGCGGGCACGATCAGCTACGAGATCCTGGCCCGCATCAATCCGCTCGTGCCCCGCGTCGTCGTCTGACCAATGAATGGGGACGCTTCTCTTTCCTAGATCGGCACATTAATAAAAAAAATAGAAACGTCCCCATTTTGGAAACGCCCCCATTTTTATCCTACTAAATTTGTAGGGATTATTGTATAATGGGTTCAAGAAGAGGTGCTGACACCATGGGCGACAACAAGATCGAGATCCTGAAGGGCATCATCCGCGACCTGCATCGCGGCGTCGACGTCGAGACGCTGCAGCAGCGGTTCGCCCGGCTGGCGGGCCAAGTGTCCGCGGGCGAGATCGGGGAGATGGAGCAGCAGCTCATCGACGAAGGCCTGCCGGCCGAGGAGATCCACAAGCTCTGCGACCTCCATGTCAAGGTCTTTGAGCAGTCCCTCGGTCCGGCGCCGGTCCCGCGCCAGGTCCCCGGGCATCCCCTGCAAACTCTTGCCGCGGAGAACAAGGCCGTGGCCGGCATTATCGGCCAGACACGCGAGACCCTCGATCGCCTTCGCGGCGCCAAGGGCCCGGATCGCCTCGCGGCCGTGAGAGCGCAGCTCGGCGAGCTCGTGGAGGAGTTGGGACAGATCGAGCGGCATTACCTCAAGAAAGAGAACCAGCTCTTTCCGAGGCTCGAGGCCAAGGGGATCAGCGGGCCGTCGAAGGTCATGTGGGCCGTCCACGACGATATCCGCGCCCACGTCAAGGACCTGCGGCGGGCCCTCGACCTCGGGGACGTCGATCTCATCGTCCGGGCCGGCCGATGGGTCCTCCAGGAGATCGCCGACATGGTGGCCAAGGAGGAGAAGGTCCTCTTTCCCCTGGCCCTGGAGACCCTCGACGAGTCCGACTGGGCCGCGGTCAAGAAAGGGGAGGAGGAGATCGGCTACGCCTGGATCGCGCCGCCCCCGGCCTGGCCGCCGGCGGCCGAGGCCGCCAAGGCCCCGACCGCCGCGAACGAGGCGATCGGTCTCGACCGCGGCGTCCTGAGCCGCGAGCAGATCGATCTTCTGCTGACCCGCCTGCCGGTCGACATCACCTTCGTCGACGAGAACGACGTCGTCGTCTATTATTCGGCCAGCCCGGACCGCATCTTCCCGCGGACTCCGGGGATCATCGGCCGCAAGGTCCAGAACTGTCATCCGCCGAAAAGCCTCGACGTCGTCGAGCGGATCCTGCGGGCCTTCCGGTCGGGCGAAAAGGACGAGGCCTCCTTCTGGATCGACATGCACGGCCGGTTCGTCTCTATCCGCTATTTCGCCATGCGGGACGCCGCCGGCGCCTACCGCGGCGCGCTCGAGGTCACCCAGGACGCCACCGCGATCCGGGCCCTGCGCGGCGAGCGCCGGCTTCTCGATTGGGACCGGCCCAAGGCCGACGGAGAGATCTGACGACGCCCCAGGGGGCGTGATCAGCGAAAAGGGAGGTGCAAGATGCCGACCAAGAAAGCGAAGAAGGCCGCTCCGAAGCCCCGGGCCAAGGCCACGGCTAAGGCTCGGACGCGGACCCGCCCGCGCGGGGCCGAGGCCATCGAGTGCCAGGTGTGCGGCTATCGCCTGGTCGTCGACGAGGCCTGCGGCTGCGCCGACGAGCACGTGCTGATCTGCTGCGGTCAGCCGATGGTCCGCCGCTAGCCGGCCCGACCGTCCCCGCCCGCCTTGTCTTGCCGGCCCGGGCGCGGTAAGATAAGAAGCACCGGCGCCCGGTACGAAGAGGAGATGTCTATGAACGAAAAGATCGAACAAGCGCTTGCCAAGATCCGGCCCGCCCTGCAGGCCGACGGGGGCGATGTCGAGCTCGTCGAGGTCGGGGCCAATGGGGTCGTCAAGGTCCGGCTCCGGGGGGCCTGCGGCGGCTGCCCGATGTCCCAGCTGACCCTGAAGATGGGCATCGAGCGCATCCTGAAGAAAGAAGTTCCCGAGGTCACGTCGGTCGAAGCCGTCTGAGCGGCGACCGCCTGGTCAGGGACGGAAAGCGCCGGCTCAAGGGGGAGGGGGATGAAGAGGATCTATCTGGACCACATCGCCGCGACCCCGCTGCGCCCCGAGGCCTTCGATGCCATGCGCCCGTTCTTGGGCGGGTCCTTCGGCAATCCCCAGAGCCTGCACGCGGCCGGCCGCGAGGCCCTGGCCGCGGTCGATACGGCGAGAGACGAGGTCGCGGCGCTCGTCGGGGCCGAGGCCCCCGAGATCTATTTCACGGCCAGCGGCAGCGAGGCCAACAATTTCGCCGTCAAGGGCCTGGCCGCGGGTCAGCAGGCCCGGGGCCGCCACATCGTCGTCTCGGCCATCGAGCACAATTCCGTCCTGAATTCCGTGAAGGCCCTGGAGCGCTTCGGGTTCTCGGCCACCCTGGTCCCCGTCGACCATGACGGCCGCGTCAATCCCATCCAGGTCGAGCAGGCCCTGACCCCAGAGACCGTCCTCGTCTCCGTGATGACGGCCAACAGCGAGGTCGGCACGATCCAGCCCATCTCCGAGATCGCCTCGATCTGCCGCGCCCGCAAGGTCCTGTGCCACACGGATGCCGTCGCCGCGGCCGGGACGATCCCCATCGACGTCAAGGCCCTCGGCGTCGACGCCTTGAGCCTGGCCGGCGACCAGTTTTACGGGCCCAAGGGCTCGGCCGCCCTCTATGTCCGCCGGGGCGTCCGCATCCTGCCCCTCATCGACGGCGGCGTCCAGGAAGGCGGCCGCCGCGGCGGGACCGAGAACGTGGCGGCCATCGTCGGTCTCGGCAAGGCGGCGGCCCTGGCCCGGGCCGAGATGGCGTCCCGAACGGCCGCCCTGACGCCGTTGCGGGACCGTCTCCTCGACGAGCTGCCCCGGCGGATCGAGCACGTCCTGGTGAGCGGCCCGCGGACGGACCGCCTGCCCCATCATGCCAGCTTCTGCGTCGAGTTCGTGGAAGGGGAGGGCATGCTCCTGTTCCTGGACATGAAGGGGATCGCCTCCTCGAGCGGCTCGGCCTGCACGTCCAAGGCCCTCAAGGCCTCCCACGTGCTCCTGGCCATGGGTTACGATCATGCCACCGCCCAAGGGTCGCTCGTCTTCTCGCTCATCGACGGCACGACCGTAGCCGATGTCGAGACCCTGCTCGAGGTCTTCCCGCCGATCGTCGAGCGCCTCCGGGCCATGTCCCCGCTCTATACCCAGTATCTCAAGGAAAGAGGTTCCTGATGTACAGTGACAAGGTGATGGACCATTTCGCCAATCCCCGCAACGTCGGCGTGCTGGCCGATGCGGACGGCGTGGGCCAGGTCGGCAATCCCGTCTGCGGCGACATGATGACGTTCTACATCAAGGTCCGGGACGACCGTCTCGCCGACGTCAAGTTCCAGACGTTCGGCTGCGGCGCGGCCATCGCCGTGTCGAGCATGGTCAGCGAGATGGCCAAGGGCAAGACGCTCGACGAGGCCATGGCCATCACCAACGAGCTGGTGGCCGAGGAGCTCGGCGGCCTGCCGAAGAACAAGATGCACTGCTCCAACCTCGGCGCCGACGCGCTGCACGAGGCCATCAAGGACTACCGGGCCAAGAAGGCCGGCCAGGTGAGACAGGCGGTCCCGGCCGCCGACCTCCACGAGAGCGAGGGCTGCGCCTGTCCTTACTGCGAGACCGCCCTCGAGGAAGGGGACCAGACGGTCTGCAAGGCCTGCCGGATCGAGCTCGAGGAATGCCCCTCCTGCGGCGGCATCACCAAGAAGGGCGAGCCGACCTGCCTGCACTGTGGCAAGCCAATCGCCGGAAAGGCCTGATCGGTGGACCTGCGAGCCAGGATCGGCGAGCTGAAGCGGCGCAAGAACGCCGTCATCCTGGCCCATAATTATCAGCTCCCCGAGGTCCAGGACGCCGCCGATTTCGTCGGCGATTCGCTCGAGCTCAGCCGCAAGGCCGCCGGGCTCGAGGCTTCGACGATCGTCTTCTGCGGGGTCCATTTCATGGCCGAGACCGCGGCCGTCCTGGCTCCCGGCAAGACCGTCCTCCTGCCCGAGATCGAAGCCGGCTGCCCCATGGCCGACATGATCAACGGCCGGGAGCTGCGGGCCTGGAAGGCCCAGCACCCGGGGCTCAAGGTGGTCTGCTACGTCAACACCAGCGCCGAGGTCAAGGCCGAGAGCGACATCTGCTGCACCTCCAGCAACGCCGTGGCCGTGGTCGAGTCCCTCGGGGTCGACCGGGTCCTGTTCGTGCCGGACAAGAACCTGGCCGCCTATGTCGCCCGCGAGACCGGCAAGACCGTGATCGCCTGGGATGGCTATTGCTACGTCCATCACCGCTTCACCCCGCGGGACATCGAGGAGGCCAGGGCCAAGCACCCCCTGGCCGAGGTCTGGGTCCATCCCGAGTGCCCCCTAGACGTCATAACCCTCGCCGACAAGGTCCTCTCGACCGGCAAGATGGTCCTCGAGGCCCGCGCGACGACGCGGCGCGAGGTCGTCGTCGGCACCGAAAAGGGCATCATCTACCGGCTGTCGAAGGAGAACCCCTCCGTCCGCTTCTATCCCGCCCGGGACACGGCGCTCTGCGCCCACATGAAGATGACGACCCTGGAGAAGGTCGCGCGGGCCCTCGAGACCGACACCTATCGCGTCGAAGTCCCGGCCGCGATCGCCGACCGGGCCCGGGGCGCCATCCAGGCCATGCTCATGATCTCGTAGATCCCCTATATAAAGGAGGCTCCCCAATGAAGAAGATGACCGAAGAGAACGTCAAGGCCGCCCTGGCCGGGGAGAGCCAGGCCCACGTCAAATACGCCGCCTTTGCCTTCAGGGCCGAGAGCGAGAACCTGCCCAATATCGCCCGGATCTTCAAAGCCAACTCCTTCGCCGAGCAGGTCCATGCGTCGAATTATGTCAAGGTCCTCGGCGCGCTCGGCTCGACCAAGGACAACCTGGCCGCGGCGGCAAGCGGCGAGAGCTTTGAGATCGAGGAGATGTACCCGGCCTTCATCGGCACGGCCCAGGGCCAGGGCGAAAAGGCGGCCGAGACCTACTTCGGCTGGGCCGTCGCCGCCGAGAAGGTCCACGCCCATATCTATCGGGAAGCCCAGCAGGCCGTGACCGCCGGCCAGGACCTCGCGTTCAAGCCCATCCATGTCTGCCCGGTCTGCGGCTTTACCATGGAAGGCGACGCGCCGGACAAGTGCCCGCTGTGCAGCACCGCGGGGGCCAAGTTCGTCACCTTCTGATCTCGGACCAAGGAGGCTCTCATGCCGATCGACAAGACGCTTACGGCCTGGCAGATCATTGACGTGGCCATCCGTTCGGAGGTGGACGCCGCGTCGTTCTACACCGGTTTGCAGGGCCGGGTCAGGAACATCCTGCTCGGCCAGAAGCTGAAGTTCCTGGCCCTCGAGGAGAAGCACCATCAGACCGTCCTTGAACGGCTGCTGGCCCAGCGCTATCCGGGCAAGCCCACGGACGTCCCGGCGTCGTCGCTGATGCCGCCGATCGGCGTCTCGCTCCCGGCCGCGCCGACCGTCCCGGAGCTGTTCGAGGCCGCCCTCGGGGCCGAGAAGGCGGCCGAGGCCTTCTATAATGACGCCGCCGCGCGGGTCGAGGACGAGGCCGGCCGCCGCGTCCTGGCCTATCTCGGCCGGGTCGAGCGGAGCCACCAGGCCATGCTCAACGCCGAGATCGATCTCATCCGCAAGTTCCCCGATTACTACAACGTCGAGGACTTCCATATCGCCCAGGATCTTTTTCACGTCGGCCCCTGAGCGGGCCTGAGGGGAGGCCCCCATGGACGCCGCCAGGCTGCGCATCAAGCCGATCATCCGGCTGCTGCGCCGACATTACCCGCAGGCCCGGACGGCCCTCGTCCACGTCAATCCGCTCCAGATCCTCGTGGCCACCATCCTGGCCGCCCAGAGCACGGACAAGCTGGTCAACACGGTGACTCCGGCGCTGTTCGAGAAGTACCCGTCGGCCGAGGCCTTCGCCAAGGCCGACCGGGCCGAGCTCGAGGCGATGATCCATTCGACCGGGTTCTTCCGGAACAAGGCCAAGAGCATCATCGGCGCCGCTCAATGCATCGTCGGGGTCTACGGGGGCCAGGTCCCGGATTCGATGGACAGGCTGGTGACCCTGCCCGGCGTCGCCCGCAAGACGGCCAACATCGTCCTGTCGGCCGGGTTCGGCAAGGCGGAGGGGATCGCGGTCGACACGCACGCCCGCCGCGTCTCGCAGCGGCTCGGCCTGACCAAGTGCGAGGACCCGGTCAAGATCGAACAGGACCTCCTGGCCCTGGTGCCCAAGTCCGACTGGATCGACTTTAATTTCCTTCTCGTCGATCACGGCCGGTCCCTGTGTCAGGCCCGCAAGCCCCAGTGCCCCGCGTGCTTTCTGAAGACGCTCTGCCCTTCGGCGACGAAGCTCCATCCCGAGCTCAGGAAAGCATGATCCGGGAGGCGATGCTCTGGGACCCCCTGGCCGACGGGGTCGTCTCCTGCCGCCTGTGCGCCCACCGCTGCGTGATCAAGCCCGGCCAGCGGGGGGTCTGCGCTGTCCGCGAGAACCGCGACGGCCGCCTGATGACCCTGGTCTATGGGGAGGTCGTGGCCGCCCACGTCGATCCGATCGAAAAGAAGCCCTTGTATCATGTCATGCCCGGCTCGACGGCCCTGTCTATCGCCACGCCCGGGTGCAATTTCCGCTGCGGCTTCTGCCAGAACTGGCAGATCTCCCAGGCCCCGCGCCGGCGGGAGGGCGGGATCGCCGGCGAGCCCTTCGCTCCCCAGGCCATCGTCCGCGCCGCTCAGGACGAGGGCTGCCGCAGCATCTCTTATACCTACACCGAGCCGACCATTTTTTTCGAATATGCCTATGACACGGCCCGCCTGGCCAAGGACGCCGGTCTCCTCAATAGCTTCGTGACCAACGGCTATATGACGGCCGAAGCTCTGGAGACCGTCCGCCCCGTGCTCGACGCCGCCAACGTCGACCTCAAGGCCTTCCGGGACGAGACCTACAAGAAGGTCTGTGGCGCCAGGCTCGAGCCCGTCCTCGAGACGATCCGGGGCCTGCGGGCGGCGAACATCTGGGTCGAGGTGACGACCCTGATCGTACCCGGCCTGAATGACGGCGCGACCGAGCTCGAGGCCATCGCCCGCTTCATCGCCTCGGTCGATCCCGACATGCCCTGGCACATCAGCCGCTTCCATCCCGACTTCGAATATGCGCAAGCGCCCGCGACGCCGCTGGCCACCCTCCGGGCCGCGGCCGAGACCGGCCGGCGCGAGGGCCTGCGGTACATCTACGTGGGCAACGTGCCGGGGGAGTCCGAGGACACGCTCTGCCGGACCTGCGGGACGGCCCTCATCCGCCGGCGCGGCTTCACGGTCACGGCCAACCGCCTGCGAGAGGCCCGCTGCCCGAACTGCGGCACGGCCCTGCCCGGCCGGTTCAGCTGATCCCGCTTACGATATCCCGGGCACCTGGGGAGCCAGAGGCGATATCGCGGGCAAAAGGCCTGGAGAGGGATTTCATAGGACCCGGGAATTCGTTATAATGGCCCTTTACTCGGAGGCCCCATGAACGCAAATCAGCGGGCGCGGATCGCCGCCCTCATTCTTGTCCTGACAGTCACCTTCGGTTTTGCCGGCCGCCTGGCGGCCCAGACCCGGCCACCGGCCCCTCCCGAATACAAAGAGCTCATGGCCGCGAGCCAGATCGCCGACCCCGCGCTTCGTCTCAAGGAGTTCGAGCGCCTCAAGGCGGCCTACCCGAACTCGACCTATCTCGAGGCCATCGAGGCCAGCATCCTGGACGCCAAGGTGGCCATGGCGACGACGCTCGAGGACATCGTCGCCCTCCAGAGGGACTTCCTGGGCGGCGGGTCAGGGCCGGGCCGGCTCCAGAAGCCTCTGGCCATGGCCGTGCAGCTTCTCAACCACCCCCGGCTGGAGACCTTCGATCACACCCGGGTCCTCGACCTCGTGCTCGCTTACAGGGCCCAGGCCCTCAAGGCCGCCGCGGACCCGGCGAACTTCGAAGGCATCCCGGCCGAGCAACGGGACTATTTCAAGTCCACCATCCTCGTCGGGGTCGAGCTGCTGACGGCCCGGGCTTATCTCAACGCGGGAGATACGGACAAGGCCATGTCGGCCCTGGAATCCTATAAGAAATCGGGCGGCGCGACCGGCGGCAACTATTATTATGTCCTGGCCGGCATCCTGGAGAACACCGGCAAGGCGGCCGAATCCGCCGACGCCTACATGGACGCCGCCGTCGAGAAGTACAAGGACGCCCTGGTCAAGGCCCGGGCGCTCTACACCCAGCTCCATGGCTCGGCCGACGGCTTCCAGGCGGCCCTCGAGGACAAGCTCAAGGCCCTGCCCTTCCATCCCGAGCCGTTCAAGGCGCCGGCGGCCTGGAAAGGCAAGGTCGTGCTGGCCGAGCTCTTCACAGGCTCGGAGTGCCCGCCGTGCGTCGGCGCGGACCTGGCTTTCGATGCGCTCCTCCAGACCATCCCCTCCAAATACCTGGCGGTGCTGGTTTATCATCTCCCCATCCCGGGGCCGGACCCGATGATGAACCCCGCGACCGGAGCCCGGGCCGTCGCGTACGAGATCTCCAGCACGCCGACCGCCGTCATCGACGGCACGAACAGGTCCGTCGGCGGCGGCGGACGGGGCGCGGCGGAAGCCAAGTTCGTCCAGTACCGGGGCCTGATCGAGCCCCTGCTCGCGGCCGTTCCCGCGGCCTCGCTGAAAGCCCAGGCCAAGCTCGAGGGGGACACGGTCAAGATCGCCTATGATCTCGACAAGGTGATCGACGGCGCCGAGTACATCCTCGTCCTGGTCCAGGGCGAGCAGGAGCACCGCGGCGGCAACGGGGTCACCGTGCACCGGATGGTCGTGCGGGACCTCCAGGTGGTCGATCCCACGGCCGCCAAGACGGCCGCATTCGACCTGGCGGCCTCCGAAAAGACCACGGACGCCTTTCTCAGCGAGTTCGAGCGGACCTACACCCGCATCCCCAACTTCAAGTGGGCCGTCCGCCGGAACGTCATGCCACGCCAGGGTCTTCGCGTGGTCCTGTTCGTCCAGGAAAAGGCCTCGGGCAAGGTCCTGAACGCCGTCGTGGCCGAGGTCAGGTAGGCCCCGCGCTGACTTCTCAGCCCGATTCGCGTAGTATGGCGGGGGAGGGGATGATGGAGAAGTATCGGATCCTGCCCCACACCGCCGACGGGAAGTTCGAGGCCTTCGGGGGGACGCTCGAGGAGGCCTTTGCGAACGCCGCCCTGGCGCTGGCCTCGCTCATGTGGGACTGGTCGCGGATCGCCCCCAAGGTCGAGCAGCTCGTTCGGGTCGAGGGGAGCGACAAAGAGCAACTCCTGGTCAAGTTCCTGGGCGAGATCGTCTATCTCGTCGAGACCCGGCAGTTCCTGCTGGGCCAGGTCCGGAAGCTCGAGATCAGGCCCCATTTCGAGGGCCTCAGCCTGGACGCCGTCCTGGCCGGCGAGACGCTGGGCTCCGGCCACGAGATCTACGGCGACGTCAAGGCCGTCACCTATCATGAGCTGGCGATCGAAGAAGGCGGACCCGGCGAAGGGTCCCGCGTCCAGGTCGTCGTGGACATGTGAGCCGGGCAATGGACCTTAGGCAGATCGACGCGAACACATGGGAGATCCCGGCCAGCGCCGGGATGAGGGTCCCGGCCGTGATCTACGCCTCGGCCCGCCTGATGGGGGACATGCGCCGGGACAAGACGCTCGCCCAGGCCCGCAATGTCGCCTGCCTGCCCGGCATCGAACGCCGCTCCTTCGTCATGCCCGACGCCCACCAGGGTTACGGCTTCCCGATCGGCGGCGTCGCCGCGTTCGATCCGGCCGACCAGGGCATCATCTCGCCGGGCGGGGTCGGCTACGACATCAACTGCGGCGTCCGTCTTCTCCGCACGGATTATACCGAGGCGGATGTGGCGGCGAAGAGCCGGGAGCTCCTGGCCGCCATCTTCGAGGAGGTCCCGGCCGGGGTCGGGAAGGGAGGCGTGACCAAGCTCAGCCGGGCGGTCCTGCGGGACATCCTGGGCCGGGGCGCCGAGTGGGCGGTCGAGAACGGCTACGGCCGAAAGGAGGATCTCGAGCGGACCGAGGAGCGCGGCCGGATGGCCGACGCGGCCCCCGAAGAGATCTCCGATCGGGCCCTCGAGCGGGGCATCCCGCAGCTCGGGACGCTCGGGGCCGGCAATCACTTCCTGGAGATCCAGAAGGTCGAGGAGATCCGCGATCCGGCCGCGGCCCGGGTCTTCGGCATCGACGTGCCCGGCCAGGTCTTGGTCATGGTCCACTGCGGCAGCCGCGGCCTCGGCCACCAGGTGGCGACCGATTACATCGAGACCATGGAGCGCGCCTTCGGCTCCGCCGGGCTGCCCGACCGGGAGCTCGTCGCGGCGCCGTTCACGTCGGCCGAAGGCCAGCGGTACTATCGGGCCATGTGCGCGGCGGTCAACTACGCGTTCGCCAACCGGCAGATGATCGCGCACTGGGTCCGGGATGTCTTCGCCCAGGTCCTCGGCAGCGCCAAGGGCATCGATCAGGTCTATGATGTCTGCCACAACGTGGCCAAGATCGAGGAGCATGAGGTCGGCGGCTGGTCGAAGCGGCTCGTCGTCCACCGCAAGGGGGCGACCCGGAGCTTCGGCCCGGGCCGGCCCGAGATCCCGGCCGCCTACCGCGCCACCGGGCAGCCCGTCCTCATCCCCGGCAGCATGGGCACGGCCTCGTACGTCCTCGCCGGGACCAAGGAGGCCGAGGCCCTGAGCTTCGGGTCGACCGCGCACGGCGCGGGCCGGCTCATGTCAAGGCACGAGGCCTCGAGGCGGTTCCGGGGCGAGCAGATCCGGGACGACCTGGCCCGGCGGGGCATCGTCCTGAAGTCCACGAGCATGAAGGGCGTCGCCGAGGAGGCCGCCGAGGCCTATAAGGACGTCGACGAGGTGGTGCGGGTCTCGACCGAGGTCGGGCTCGGCCGTGTCGTGGCCAAGCTCGTTCCCCTCGGCGTCATGAAGGGATGAGCGCGGCGTTGACATTCCTCGCGGCGGCCTCTAAGGTAGGGGCGCCATGAAGGTCGTCCTGGCGGGCTACAATGTCGACAGCACGGTCCTCGAGGAGCTCAAGCGGAATTCGCCGTCCCGCGAAGACGTGACCCCGGAGACGCTCTCCGCTTCCTACGCCCGCATCTCGCGCGACCCGCGTCCCGTCGACGAGCTCCGGGCCGCGGCCCGGGCCGAGGTCGACCGGGCGCGGCGGTCCAACCAGTCCATCATCTTCAAGATGGGCCACCATTCCGTGGCCGAGCACGCCGTCTTCAACTTCGACCTCATCGGCGTCAGCCGGCTGGCCATCGAGGAGATCGAGCGCTTCCGGCTGATGTCGTTCACCGAGAAATCCCAGCGCTACATCACGCTCGGCGAGGACTTCGTCATCCCCGAGGAGGTCCGGAGGGCCGGGCTCGAAGCCGTCTTCGTCAAGACGGTCAAGGCCCAGAATGCCCTCTATCACAAGCTCTATGCGCGGCTCAGACCATTCGTGCTCGCCAAGCACTCCGAAGCGGCCGCCGATCCGCGGAACCACGGGGTCCTCGATGGCTGGGCCAAGGAGGACGCCCGGTACATCGTCAGCCTGGCCACGCAGGGCCAACTCGGACTGACGGCCAACGCCCGAAGCCTCGAGCTCCTCATCCGCCGGTTCGCGGCCAAGGGCCTGTCCGAGGTCCGCGAGCTCAACGCCCGGCTCTACGAGCTGGCCAGGAAGGTCGCGCCCTCGATCATCCTGTTCACCGACCCCAGCCCCTTCGACGCGGAGATCTATCCGGACCTGGCTCAGGCGGCGGCGGAGTGGCCGCCTGGCCGCGGCCGGGCCCGCTCAAGAAAGGGGGCCGCGAAGAGCGTCGTCCTTTGCGCCGCGCCGGCGGACGGCGACGACCGCGTCATCGCCGGACTGCTCCATTCGGTCACCCGCTGGTCCTATGACGAGTGCCTCGGCCGGGCCAAGTCGGCCGGCCCCGCTGCCCGCCGGGACATCGTCCGCCGGGCCCTCGGCCGGATGGAGTTCTACGATTTTCCGCCGCGGGAATTCGAGCACGCCGATCTCGTTTATGACCTGACGGTTTCGGCCTCCTGCTTCGCCCAGCTCAAGCGGCACCGCATGGCCACGCTGACCTGGCAGCGTTACGATCCCTCGCTCGGCGTGACCGTCCCTCCCTCGATCCGCGAGGCCGGGGCCGAGAAAGAGTTCCAGGCCGTGATCGACAGGACGAACGAGACCCATGCCAGGCTCGAGCCGGCCATCGGACCGGCGGCCGACTACGTCTTGACGAACGCGCACCGGCGCCGGGCCCTCCTCAAGGTCAATGTCCGCGAGCTCTATCACATCTCGCGGCTGCGTCAGGACGCCACGGCCCAATGGGAGATCCGCGACATCGCCGGGGACATGTCGCGGCTGGCGGCCAAGGTCATGCCTCTGGCGTGTTTCTTGCTTGGCGGAAAGGACGCTTACCCCTCGATTTACGCCAGGATCTTCGGCCGGCCGCCGAAGATGGTGCCGCCGCGGATCTTCAAGTAGCGCGGCGGATGGCGTCCGGTCGACGCGGGGCTAGGCGCCGGACTCGAGGATGAAGACCCGCCGGCCCCGGACCTCCAGCCGGCCGTCGAAGTAAAGCCGGACCGTCTGCGGATAGATCTTGTGTTCCTCGACCAGGATGCGGGCGGCCAGCGTGTCCTCGGCGTCGTCCTGGAGCACGGGCACGCAGGCCTGCAGGATGATCGGGCCCATGTCGACCTCGGCGGCCACGAAATGGGTCGTGCAGCCGGAAAAACGGACTCCCCAATCGATGGCCTTTTGCTGGACATGAAGGCCCGGGAAAGCCGGGAGCAGGGCCGGGTGGATGTTGATGATCCGATGCTTGAGCGCGTCACACAGCCCCGCGGTCAGGACCCTCATGTAGCCGGCCAGGCAGACGAGATCGACCCGCCGCTTCTCCACTTCGGCGACGAGGGCCTGATCGTAATCCTCGCGCGAGGCGAACGCCTTGGGGTCGAGGAAAAGCGTCTCGAGCCCCCACTCTTTGGCCCTCAGCAGGCCGGGGGCCTCGGCCTTGTTGCTGAACACAAGACCGATCTCGCCGTTGATCTCGCCGCGTTCGACGGCCTCGCGGATGGCCATGAAGTTCGAGCCCCGGCCTGACAGGAAGACCGCGAGGCGGCCCTTCTTGCGCGGGCTGCGGAAGACGACCTCGTCCATGATGCCCCCTAAGTCTGAACTTGGAAAAAGGACGGCAGGCTATCCTTCCAGGCCCGGAAAGCCTGGGCGACGGGGAGCCGTAGGATCTCGCGTCCCTCGTGCTTGATGACGAGGCGGCTCCCGCCCGTGCGGCCGATGGCCTGGGCCGGAACGCCGCACGCCGCGGCGGACTTGAGCAGGCCGTCGAGGTCGGCCCGCCGGCAGGTCACGACGATGCGGGACTGGGACTCGCCGAAGAGCAGGGCGTCGTCCCGGAGCGAGCCGGTCAGGTCGACCTCGCAGCCGATCCGACCCTCGGCGTGAAAGACCGACTCGGCCAGGGCCACGGCCAGGCCGCCTTCGGACAGGTCGTGGGCGGAGCGGACGAGGCCGGCCTCGATCGCCTCGAGCAGGAACTCCTGGTTCAGCTTTTCCTGCTCCAGGTCGATCGCCGGCGGCGCGCCCGCTTGGAGGCCGTAGTGCGTCTTGAGGTACTCGGTGCCGCCCAGCTCCTCGCGGCTTTCGCCGATCATCACGACGGCGTCCCCGGCGGCCCGGAAGCCGGGCCGGACGAGCTTGCGGATATCCTCGATGAGGCCGACGATGCCCAGCACGGGCGTGGGATAGATGGACAGGCCCTCCGTGTCGTTGTAGAAGCTGACGTTGCCGCCCGTGACGGGGATGCCGAAGGTCCGGCAGGCCTCGGCCAGGCCGGCCACGGCCTGCTCGAACTGGCCCATGACCTCGGGCTTCTCGGGATTGCCGAAGTTCAGGCAGTTGGTCACGCCGATCGGGCGGGCCCCGACGCAGGCCAGGTTGCGGCAGGCTTCGGCCACCGCGATCCGGGCCCCGGTCCGCGGATCGAGCCGGGTGTAGAGCCCGTTGCAGTCCAGGGTCATGGCCAGGGCCTTTCGCGAGCCCCTGATCCTGAGCACGGCCGCGTCGGCGCCCGGCAGGACGACCGTGTTCGTCTGGACCATGTGGTCGTACTGGCGGAAGACCCATTCCTTGTCGGCGATCGTCGGCGAGGCCAGGAGCGTCAGCAGCACGGCCCCGAGATCGTCGGGCACGGGCAGCGAATCGAGCGGCGGCACCGGCGGGGGAGGGACCGGCGGGACGCTCGGCCGGTTGTACGCCGGGCAGAGGTTAACCACGGCGTCGACGGGGATGTCGACGACGACCTGGCCCTGGAACGAGATGCGGACCCGGCCGCCCTCGACGACCTCTCCGATGACCGGCGCGTCGAGGTCCCACTTGGCGAAGACGGCCTGGACCGCGGTCACGTTCTCCGGCCTCGAGACGAGCAGCATGCGTTCCTGGGACTCCGAGAGCAGGATCTCGTAGGGCGTCATGCCGGCCTCGCGCTGAGGGACCTTGTCGAGGTCGACGACGATGCCCATGCCGCTCTTGGCCGCCATCTCGGTCGTCGAGCAGGTCAGCCCGGCGGCGCCCATGTCCTGGATGCCGACGATGAGGCCGCGGTCCATGACCTCGAGACAGGCCTCGAGCAGCAGCTTCTCCTTGAACGGGTCGCCGACCTGGACGTTGGGCCGCTTGTGCTCGGTCTCTTTGCCGAACTCGGCCGAGGCCATGGTCGCGCCGTGGATGCCGTCGCGCCCGGTCTTGGCCCCGACGTAAAGGACCTTGTTGCCGGCGCCCTCGGCCTTGGCGTAGAAGATCTTGTCCTTGTCGGCGAGGCCGAGGCAGAAGACGTTGACCAGGGGATTCAGGTTGTAGCAGGGATCGAAATAGACCTCGCCGCCCACGGTCGGGACGCCGATCGAATTGCCGTAGCCGGAGATGCCGGAAACGACCCCCTCCATGACCGAGCGGTTCTTCGGGTCGTCGGGCGGCCCGAAGCGCAGCGAGTCGAGCACGGCGATCGGCCGGGCGCCCATGGTGAAGATGTCCCGGAGGATGCCGCCGACGCCCGTGGCTGCGCCCTGGTAGGGCTCGATGTACGAGGGATGGTTGTGGGACTCGATCTTGAAGACGACGACCTGGCCGTCGCCGATGTCCAGGATGCCCGCGTTCTCGCCCGGGCCCTGGACGACCCGGGGGCCCTCGGTCGGCAGCTTCTTCAGGTGCACGCGCGAGCTCTTGTAGCCGCAGTGCTCGGACCACATGACCGAGAAGATGCCGAGCTCGGTCAGGTTCGGCTCCTTGCCGATGAGCTCGACGATGAGGCGGTATTCGTCTTCGGTGAGGTTGTGCTGGTCGAGGAGCGCTTTGTCGATCATGGGCGGGCCTTCGTCCGGTGGGCGGGCCGGCGGCCGGCCGGGCGGCGCCGTTCCAGGCTGAGGATGAGGGATTCGAAGATCGTCCGGCCGTCCGTCGATCCGAGCAGGGCCTCCGCCGCCCTCTCGGGGTGGGGCATCAGGCCGAGGACGTTGCCGCCCTCGTTGCGGATGCCGGCGATGTTGTGGAGCGAGCCGTTGACGTTGGCCTCGTCGGTCACGTTCCCGCCGGCGTCGCAGTAGCGGAAGACGACCTGGCCCCGGCGCTCGATCTCCTTGAGGGTCCGGGCCGGGGCGTAATAATTGCCGTCGAAATGGGCGATGGGGATGCGCAGGACCTGGCCCTTCTTGGCCGTCCGGGTAAAGTCCGTCCGGGCGTCCTCGACCCGGATGTGGACGTGCTGACAAAGGAACTTGAGGTCCTTGTTCCTCAGCATGGCCCCCGGGAGCAGGCCGAGCTCGAGCAGGACCTGGAAGCCGTTGCAGATGCCGATGACGCGGCCGCCGTCCCGGGCGAAGGCCCGGACCTCCTGCATGAGCGGCGAGAAGCGGGCGATGGCCCCGACCCGCAGGTAATCGCCGTAGGCGAACCCGCCGGGCAGGACGACGCAGTCGACGCCCTGGAGGTCGTGGTCCTTGTGCCAGAGCATGACCGTCGGCCTTTTCATGGCGTGCCGCAGGGCGTGATAGGCGTCGAAATCGCAGTTGGAGCCGGGGAATTGGACGACGCCGAACTTCATGGTCCTCCCCCTCAGCGGGCCTTCAGGATTTCCCAGGTGTACTTCTCGATGATCGGGTTGGCCAGGACCCGGTGGGCGATCTCCGGGACCAGGGCCTCGGCGTCCTTCCGGGTGACGCCCTCGAGGTCGAGCTCGAAGACCTTGCCCTGGCGGACGTCCCGGACCGCCTCGTAGCCCATCGTGTGCAGCGCGTTCTTGACCGTTTGGCCTTGCGGGTCGAGGACGCTGTCCTTGAACGAGACGAGGATTCGGACTTTCATCGGAGCACCCTTTCGAAGATGTAATCGATCTTGGCGAGATAGGGGGCGAGCGAGAAGCAGCGCTCGACGGCCTCCGGCTCCAGGACCTTGGCCAGGTCCGGGTCGGCGGCGATGAGGGCCCGGAAGTCGAGGCCTTCGGTCCAGGCCTTGAGGCTGTTGCGCTGGACGATCTGATAGGCCTCCTCCCGGACGAGGCCGGCCTTGGTCAACGCCAGCAGGACGCTCTGCGAGAAGATGAGGCCGCGGGTCGCGTCGATGTTGGCCCGCATCCGGTCGGGGTGGACGACCCAGTTCGCGACGATGTCGGCCGCGTCGGCCAGCAGGAAGTCGGTCAGGATGAACGAGTCGGGAAAGACGATGCGCTCGGCCGAGGAATGGGAGATGTCCCGCTCGTGCCAGAGGGCGACGTTCTCGAGGCCGACCTGGGCGTTGGCCCGGACCAGGCGGGCCAGCCCCGAGATCCGCTCGCTGCGGACCGGGTTCTTCTTGTGGGGCATGGACGAGGAGCCCTTCTGGCCCTTGGTGAACGGCTCCTCGAGCTCGAGGACCTCGGTCCGCTGCAGGTGGCGGACCTCGACGGCGATCTTCTCGACGGAGGACGCCAGAAGGGCCAGGGCCGAAAGGACCTCGGCGTGGCGGTCCCTCTGCAGGACCTGGGTCGAGACCTTGGCCGGCTCGAGCTTGAGCTTCCGGAGGGCCATGACCTCGACCCGCGGATCGAGGTGGATGTAGGTCCCGACCGACCCGGAGATGCGGCCGACCGAGATGATCTTGCGCGCGGCCTCGAGCCGGACGATGTGGCGCCCGATCTCCTCGTACCAGACCAGGACCTTGAACCCGAACGTGATCGGCTCGGCGTGGATGCCGTGGGTCCGGCCGATGCAGACGGTCTTCTTGTACTTCAGCGCCTGGCGCCGGAGCAGGCGATGGAACGCGCGCAGGTCGCGGAGGAGGTTCTCGAGCGATTCCTTGATGAGCAAGGACAGGGCCGTGTCGACGACGTCATAGGAGGTCAGGCCGAGATGGATGTGGCGCGACTCCGGCCCGACCTTTTCGGCGACGGAGGTCAGGAAGGCGATGATGTCGTGCTTGACGACTCTTTCGATCTCGTCGATGCGCTCGACCGAGAAGTCGGCCTTGTTCGCGATCGTCCGGAGGGCGGCGCGGGGGATCTTGCCCAGGCGGCCCCAGGCCTCGCAGACGGCCAGTTCAACGGCCAGCCACTTGCGGTATTTGTTCTCCTCGGTCCAGATGGCGCCCATGGCCGGGCGGGTATAGCGTTCGATCATGACGCGTCAGCCTTTCGTGCGTTGGCGGAGAGGGTGATGATAGCACAAAAAGTGAGGGATGGGATATAGAAAAAGGGGGACATGATACGTGTTTCCTATAGAAACCGGGGACACGAAACACGTATCATGTCCCCTTTAGGAAACACGTTTCATGTTTCCGTTTTTTCGGGAACAGGCCTGTAAAAAGGAGAGGGGCAAAGGAAACGCCATAATAGCCGTCTAACATAGTGAGCACGTGATGGATGACCGGCCAGACGAGCGCCTGGTGGAAGAGGCGCGGGGTGGAGCCCGCGAGGCCTTTGCCGAGCTCGTCCGCCGGCACGAGCGCCGGGTCTATGCCGTCGCGTTGCGCCTGGCCGGCGATCGCGCCGATGCGGACGATCTGGCCCAGGAGGTCTTCTTGACGGCTTGGAAGTCGGTGGGCTCGTTCCGCAGCGGCTCGTCGTTCTATACCTGGCTCTACAGGATCACGGTGAACACGTCGTTGACGTTCCTGAAAAAACGGAAGCGGGAGAGGAACCGGGCCCCCTTCGACGAGAACCTGTCCGTCGGCGCCCACGGCCGGGACCCCGCCGGAGGGCCCGAAGCGACCTCGTCCATGAGCGAGCTCTCGGGCCGGATCGGCCAAGCCATGGCCGGCTTGCCGGCCCATTTCCGGGCCACATTCGCCCTCGTCGTCGACCAGGGCCTGAGCCACGCCGACGCGGCCGCCGTCCTCGGCTGCTCGGAGAACACGGTCTCCTGGCGGATGCACAAGGCCCGGCGTCTTCTTCAGGCGCGCCTGAAACCCTATCTAGCCGGCGTTATTCACGAATCGAGCAGGCCTCAGATGCGAGGTCCGAGGGGTGAAGCTGTACTCTTTGGTACTGCGAACCCCGAGAACGAAGCAGATGAGGCCGGATCGGTTCGCCCGGAGGGTAAAAACGCCCGAAAAAAAGAGATGGAGAAAAAAAGGGCGTTTTTATGAATAAGCAGGCTTGAGGAGGTACGGAGATGAGATGCCCAACGGCCCGACGCCGGCTTTCGGACGCGCTCGACGGGACCCTCCCGGCCCGGCGGCGGGCCCGGCTCGAGGCCCATCTCCAAGGCTGCCCGGACTGCCGGGCCTATCGGGCCCGGATCGGGCTCCTCCAGGATCGGGCCAAGCTCGCGGACGAGCGCCCGGCCGGGTCGTGGGCGGAATTCGAAAAGGCCGTGGCGGCCAAGATCGACGCGGCAGGGGAGAGGCGGCGGCCCGCGGACACAGCGGCGGCTGTCCGCCGGAGCTGGGCCTGGGCCGTGGCCGCGGCTTCCGTCCTCGTCGGCCTGTCCGCCTGGTATCTGCTTCAGCGTCCGGGACGGCTGCCGCTCGAGACCTGGACGGCCTACGAAGACGTCCTCGATCCGCTCACGGTGGCGGCCGAAGGGGACCATGAGCTGGCCGCGCGGGTGGACCGGGAGGTCGTGGCCCAGATCGAAGATCTCACACCCGCCCCCGACGCCGAAGCCCTCGTGCTTCCGGCCGCCGACCCCCTCTTCTGGGAGGGCCTGAGCGACGACGAGCTCAGGGGCATCATCGCCGAGCTCGAAAAAGAAACCGCACATGGAGGTCCGGCATGACAATGATGACCAAGAAGGCCCTGATCGCCGCCTGTCTCGTGGGGGCGTCGCTGCTGGCCGGGATCGGGAACCTGGCGCGGGCCCAACAGGCCGGCGAACAAGCTCAGGGGCCCGGCCTCCGGGAACGGATCGGCGAGCTCTATCTCCTCCGGCTCACCCGGGCCCTGGACCTCACTGAGGAGCAGACGGCCAAGGTCTACCCCCTTCTGACCCGCTCGGAGAAGAAAAAAGCCGAGATCCAAAGGAAAATGGGACAGGACCTCCGCGCCCTCAGGGAGGAGTTGGCCAAGACTCCCCCCGACGACAAGGAGCTCCTGGCTCTGGTCGGTCGGGTCCGGGAGGCCCGCCTGGCCGTCCGGAAGGGCGACGAGGAGGCCGAGGCGGCCCTGGACCGCATCCTGACCCCCGTCCAGAGGGCCCATTACCTGATCTTCAACATCGAGTTCCTGAGGAACGTCGGGGAGAATCTGGGCCGGTTCCGGGGCGGGCGGCCGGCCATAAAAAGAACCCCTTGACAGAAAAGTGAATTTCCTCTAGCATAGCCGTTGGTCGTTCTGTATATTTCAGATTAATTCATCTGAAAAAAAGAACAATTCGAGCTCGAGGAGAAAGGTTTTTCTTTTTTCATCCCTTTTTTTCATTTTCCCCCAGTCACATCGGGCAGAGCAGGGTAGCGGCGGGCAGGGCCAGGAACGCCAGCGTAGCTCAGCAGGTAGAGCGGCTGATTTGTAATCAGCGGGTCAGGGGTTCGAGTCCCTTCGCTGGCTTGGACGGGCGATAGGCGAGGACGATGCATCATAGTACGGGCAGGTTCCAGAGTGGCCAAATGGGACGGGCTGTAAACCCGTTGCGGAAACGCTTCGGAGGTTCGAATCCTTCCCTGCCCATTTGTTCGTCCGCGGGAATAGCTCAGTTGGTAGAGCGTCAGCCTTCCAAGCTGAACGTCGCGGGTTCGAGTCCCGTTTCCCGCTCTTGTTCGAGGTTGCCGGGCCCAAGTAGCTCAGTTGGTAGAGCACGTCCTTGGTAAGGACGGGGTCACCAGTTCAATTCTGGTCTTGGGCTTTTTCCTGATTCCGAGCGAGGCCCTGCGGGGCCGGGAAGGACCGATATGCGAGAGATCATCACGCTCCAGTGCGGCGAGTGCAAGCGGCGCAACTACAGCTCCACGCGCAACAAGAAGAAGCAGGCCGACAAGCTCGAGACGAACAAGTACTGCCGTTTCTGCCGGAAACACACGCTCCACAAGGAAGTCAAATAGGCGAGGAGAGACGACAGGTGAGTAGCTCAATTGGTAGAGCAGCGGTCTCCAAAACCGCAGGTTGCGGGTTCGAGCCCTGCCTCACCTGCCATTGCCCCCTCCGGGGAGGGCGGCCGCGGGGCTGAGGGCCCCGGCCGCGGACAACCGAAAGAGAGAACGTCATGAACGACAAGATCCACTGGTACCGGCGGTTCTGGAACTTCCTGAAGGATGTCCGGGCCGAGCTCAAGAAGGTCACTTGGCCGTCCCGCAACGAGGTCGTCAACACGACCGTCGTCGTCATCGCGGCCACGATCTTCTTCGGGTTCTACCTGTTCTTCATGGACGTCATCTTCGCCTGGGTCATCACGCAGATCAAGTCTCTCTTCGGGTAAGGCTAAGGAATCGCAAGATGGCAAAGAACTGGTTCGTCGTTCACACCTACTCGGGCTTCGAGAAGTTCGTGGCCGAGTCCATCCGCCAGAAGGCGATCGAGCTGCACCTCGAGGACCAGGTCGGCCAGATCATCATCCCGACCGAGGACGTCATCGAGATCCGGGGCGGCAAGAAGGTCGTCTCGACCAAGCGGTCCTATCCCGGCTACATCCTCGTCGAGATGGAGATGAACGACGAGAACTGGCTGATGATCCGGAACGTCCCCAAGGTCACCGGCTTCGTCGGCTCCGGCCGGACCCCGACCCCGTTGAGCAAGAAGGAGGTCGGCCAGATCGTCGAGCACATGGAGACGACCTCGGAGAAGCCCAAGCCCAAGCATTCGTTCGAGAAGGGTGAGGCCGTCCGCATCATCGACGGACCGTTCTTCAACTTCAACGGCATCGTCGAGGAGGTCCATCCCGAGCGGAACACCCTCAAGGTCCTGGTCACCATCTTCGGCCGGTCGACCCCGGTCGAGCTAGAATTCCTGCAGGTCGAGAAGCTATAGGAGGACCGGCATGTCGAAGGAAGTCGTCGCTAAGATCAAGCTGGAGATCGTGGCCGGCCAAGCCAGCCCGGCACCGCCCGTCGGGCCGGCCCTGGGCCAGCACGGCGTCAACATCATGGGCTTCGTCCGCGAGTTCAACGACCGGACGAAGAAGATGGACGAGGGCACGGTCGTCCCCGTCCTCATCACCGTCTTCAAGGACAAGTCGTTCAACTTCGTCGTCAAGACCCCCCCGGCCTCCTATCTCCTGAAGAAGGCGGCCGGGATCGCCAAGGGGTCCGGGGCGCCGAACAAGGAGAAGGTCGGCAAGGTCACGCCGAAGCAGATCGAGGAGATCGCCCGGATCAAGCTCGCCGACCTCAACGCCTACGACCTCGAAGCGGCCAAGAGGATCATCGAGGGCACCGCCCGCAACATGGGATTGGAGATCGTCAGTGAGTAAGCACGGCAAGAACACCCTCAAGGCCCGGACCGTCAAGGGCCCCGAGACCAAGACCTACACCCTCGAGGAGGCCGCGGCCCTCCTCAAGCAGGCCCACTTCGCCAAGTTCGACGAGTCGGTCGACATGGACATCCGCCTCGGCGTCAACCCCAAGTACTCCGACCAGATGGTCCGCGGCACGGTCGTCCTGCCCCACGGCACGGGCAAGACCAAGAAGATCGCCGTCATCGCCGCGGGCGAGAAGCTCAAGGAGGCCGAGGAGGCCGGGGCCGACTACTTCGGCGGCGACGACCTCATCGAGAAGATCGCCGGCGGCTGGATCGACTTCGACGTCGTCATCGCCACTCCGGACGTCATGCGCGGCGTCGGCAAGCTCGGCCGCATCCTGGGCACCAAGGGCCTCATGCCCAACCCCAAGTCCGGCACCGTGACCTTCGACATCCGCAAGGCCGTCGAGGAGACCAAGGCCGGCAAGGTCGAGTTCCGCGTCGACAAGACGAGCATCGTCCACTCAACGGTCGGCAAGGTCTCGTTCCCGGAGGCCTTGCTCGTCGACAACATGCGGACCTTCGTCCAGGCCATCCTCCACGCCAAGCCGCCGGCCGCGAAGGGCAAGTACATCAAGACGATGTTCGTGTCCTCGACCATGGGCCCGTCCTTCCGGATCGCCGAGGACATCCTCGAAAGCTAGGAGAGCGCCGTGAAAAAGGAAGCCAAGATCCCCATCGTCCAAACGCTCGAACGCCTGTTCACCACGAACAGCACGTACTACCTCGTCGACTTCAAGCGGATGAAGGTGGCCCAGGCCGTCGAGCTGCGGAAGCTGCTGCGCAAGAACGCCTACAGCTACAAGGTCATCAAGAACCGGCTGGCCCTCCGGGCCCTGGGCGAGAAGTGCCCGCCGGCCCTCCGGCCGTTCTTCCAGAAGCCGACCGCGATCGCCTTCGCCGACAAGGACCCCGTCGGGCTGGCCAAGATCCTGAAGGACTTCTCGAACCAGGGCAAGATCCTGGCGGTCAAGGGCGGCCAGGTCGAAGGCCAGCTCATGCCGGCCGAGCGCTTCGACGAGGTCACCCGGCTCGGCTCGCGCCAGGACCTCCTGGGCAAGATCGGATATATGATGGCCAGCCCGCTTCACCGGCTCATGCGGACCCTGCAGGCCCCGCTCGGGCAGGTCGGCATCCTGCTCAGCGAGCTCAATAAAAAGAAGACCAGCTGAAATTCCATATTAATTAAGGAGACCGTGACATGGAAAAATTGACCAAGGAACAGTTCTTCACCCACCTCGACAGCCTGACGATGCTGGAGCTCTCGGACTACATCAAGGAGTTCGAGTCCCGGTACGGCATCAGCGCCGCCGCGGCCGCTCCCGTCATGGTGGCCGGCGCCGCCCCCGCCGCCGAAGCCAAGCCGGCCGAGGAGAAGACCGAGTTCACTGCCGTGCTCAAGTCCGTCGGCGACAAGAAGATCAACGTCATCAAGGTCGTCCGCGAAGTCACGAGCCTCGGCCTCAAGGAGGCCAAGGATCTGGTCGACGGCGCGCCCAAGACCCTCAAGGAAGGCGTGACCAAGGAAGAGGCCGAGGCCATCAAGGCCAAGTTCGCCGAAGTCGGAGCCGTCATCGAGCTTCAATAAGTGACCCGGTTGGCTGAGCGTCCGTCCGTCCGGTTTCGGATCCTGGGGCCCTCGATCTCTGCGTGAGAGTGAGACAACATGGTCAAAGAACCTAGACAACCGTTCCGCGAGAGGGTCGACTTCTCGAAGATCAAGGCGGTCTTCCCGATGCCCGACCTTCTGGACATCCAGACCCAGTCCTACCGCGAGTTCCTCCAGATGGATCTCCTGCCCGAGGAGCGGAAGGACACCGGCCTGCAGGCCGCGCTGAAGGATGTCTTCCCGATCTCCGATTTCAAGGAGACGACGGAGCTCGAGTTCCTGAGCTACTCGATCGGGACCTGGGAATGCAAGTGCGGCCGGCTCAAGGGGGTGGAGAACTCCCGGGCCAAGTGCACGGCCTGCCAGACGCTGCTTCCCGCGGACATGGAGCTCTCCGAGAAAGAGGTCTGCCCGTACTGCGGGGCGGCCCGGAAGATCGAATTGCCGCTCTGCGAACACTGCGGCGACCGGGTCGGCCTCCGGATCAAGTACACCCCGATGGAGTGCATCCAGAAGGGCTACACCTATTCGATCCCTCTCAAGCTCAAGGTCCAGCTCGTGTCCTGGGAGAAGGACGCGACGACGAAAACCAAGCGGCTCAAGCACATCAAGCAGCAGGAAGTCTATTTCGGCGACATCCCGCTCATGACCGAGAAGGGGACCTTCATCTTCAACGGCATCGAGCGGGTCGTCGTCAGCCAACTCCAGCGCTCGCCGGGCGTCTTCTTCCGCCAGGCCGAGTCCAAGGGCTTCTTCATCGCCAAGATCATCCCGTACCGGGGCGCTTGGGTCGAGTTCGAGCACGACGCCAAAAACCTGATCTGGGTCCGCCTCGACCGCAAGAAGAAGTTCCTGGCCACCGTCTTCCTTCGGGCTCTCGGCTTCGGCGGCGACGAAGATATCCTGCGGCTCTTCCACAAGGTGGCCAAGGTCGTCGTCGAGGACGGCAAGCTCTACTGGGAGGTCGGCGACGGCCTGGTCGGCCGGACCGCGGCCGAAGAGGTCACGGACGCCCGGGGCCGCAAGGTCCTGGCCCCGGCCAAGAAGAAGATCACGCCCGACGTCCTGGCCGCCCTCAAGGAGGCCGGGGTCACCCGGGTGCCCCTGGTCAAGAAGGAGCTCCTCGGCGCCTACTCGCTCGCGGCCATCAAGGGCAAGGTCCGGACCAACGAGCCGCTCGAGGACACCCAGCTCGACCTGCTCATCGGCCGCGCCGAGCCCTTCGAGGTCTTCACCCCCGAAGAGGACCGGGCCGGGCTCATCATCAGCACGACCCTCAAGAAGGACCTGCGCAAGGACCAACCCTCGGCCCTCGGCGAGATCTACCGCAAGCTGAGACCGGGCGAGCCCCACACCCAGGAAAGCGCCCACAACCTCTTCCAGAGCCTGTTCTTCAATCCCCAGAAATACAATTTCTCCCGCATCGGCCGGCTCAAGTTCAACATCAAGCTCGGCCTCGAGACGCCGCTCGACGAGAAGACGCTCGCGCCGCAGGACTACGTCGATGTCCTCAAGTACCTGCTCAACCTGCGCTTCGGCGAGGGCTCGGTCGACGACATCGATCACCTCGGCAACCGCCGGGTCCGGTCCGTCGGCGAGCTCGTCGAGAACGCCTTCCGCATCGGCCTGACCCGGATGGAGCGGACGATCAAGGAGAAGATGACCATCACGGCCGACCTGGCCGCGGCCATGCCCCAGGACCTGATCAACTCCAAGCCCGTCATCGCCGCCCTCAAGGAGTTCTTCGGCAGCTCCCAGCTGTCCCAGTTCATGGACCAGATCAACGCCCTGGCCGAGATCACGCACAAACGCCGCCTCTCGGCCCTCGGGCCCGGCGGCCTCAGCCGCGAGCGGGCCGGCTTCGAGGTCCGCGACATCCAGACCTCGCACTACGGCCGTATCTGCCCGGTCGAGACGCCGGAAGGCCCGAACATCGGCCTCATCTCCTCGCTCAGCTGTTTCGCCCGGGTCAACGAGTACGGCTTCGTCGAGACCCCCTACCGCAAAGTCGACAACGGCCGCATCATCGACTATGTCAAGGTCCTCCATCCCGGCAACAGCGACTATAAGATCGGCGACGTCGTCAAGAAGGACGAGATGACCCGGGCCCTCGACCGGCTCAAGGCCGAAAAGGCCCGCCACCTGCCGTCCGTCGAGCCCTACTGCTTCTACCTCACGGCTTGGGAGGAGGAGAAGCACAACATCGCCCAGGCCAACGCCCCCGTCGACGACCGCGGCCGCTTCGTGAACGACCTCGTCAGCGCCCGCGAGCGCGGCAACTTCAAGAACATCCCCCGCGAGCAGATCCACTATATCGACGTCTCGCCGAAGCAGCTCGTGTCCCTGTCCGCCGCCCTCATCCCGTTCCTCGAGCACGACGACGCCAACCGGGCCCTCATGGGCTCGAACATGCAGCGCCAGGCCGTGCCCCTCCTCCGGCCCGAGGCCCCGCTCATCGGGACCGGCATCGAGGACCTCGTCGCTGTCGGCTCGGGCGACGTCATCGTCTGCCGCCGCTCCGGCATCGTCGAGTTCGTCGACGCCGAGCGCATCATCGTCCGCGTCGACGAGAAGGAATCCGGCCGCAGCTACGACGTCGGCACCGATCTCTACACCCTGATCAAGTTCCTGCGGACCAACCAGAACACCTCGACTAACCACCGTCCGATCGTCCGCAAGGGCGACCAGGTCGCCCGCGGCCAGGTCCTGGCCGACAGCTCCTGCACCGACCGCGGCGAGCTGGCCCTGGGCCGCAATGTCCTCTGCGCCTTCATGCCCTGGCGCGGCTACAACTTTGAGGACGCCATCATCGTCAGCGAGAAGCTGATCAAGGAAGACATCTTCACCTCGCTCCACATCGTCGAGGAGACGATCGAGGCCCGCGACACCAAGCTCGGCCCCGAGGACATCACCCGCGACATCCCCAACGTCCCCGAGAACCTGCTCCGCAACCTGGACGAGAACGGCATTGTCCGCATCGGCGCCCACGTCAAGTCGGGCGACATCCTCGTCGGCAAGGTCGCCCCGAAGGGAGAAACCCAGCTGTCCCCCGAGGAGAAGCTCCTCAAGGCGATCTTCGGCGAGAAGGCCCTGGACGTCAAGGACGCCTCCCTCTACTGCTCGCCGGGCGTCGAGGGCACGATCATCGACGTCCGCATCTTCTCCCGCCGGGGCATCGAGAAGGGGCCCCGGGCCAAGGCCATCGAGAAGGACGAGATCGCGACGCTCAAGCGCAACCTCGATGACGAGATCGTCATCATCGAGACCGAGAAATGGGAGAAGGTCCGGGCCCTGCTCAAGGGCTCGGTCGTCGAGAAGGCCCAGAAAGTCGACGACGAGACGATCGAGAAGGGCACCAAGCTGACCGACAAGGTCCTCGAGCCGCTCGACTTCGACAGCGCCATGAAGCTCAAGCTCAACGACGACGAGGACCGCGACCGGGAGATCAAGGACCTCGACAAGAAGGTCAAGCGCCAGATCGAGGCCCTGCGGGCCATCTTCAAGGACAAGGTCGAGAACCTCAAGAAGGGGGACGAGCTGGCCCCCGGCGTCATCCAGTCCATCAAGGTCTTCATCGCCATGAAGCGGAAGCTGTCGGTCGGCGACAAGGTCTCCGGCCGCCACGGCAACAAGGGCATCGTCGCCAAGATCGTGCCCGAGGAGGACATGCCCCGGCTGCCCGACGGGCTGCCGGTCGAGATCGTCCTCAACCCGCTCGGCGTCCCGTCCCGCATGAACGTCGGGCAGATCCTCGAGACCCACGCTGGCTGGGCCGCCCGGACCCTCGATTTCTGGATGGCCACGCCGGTCTTCGACGGGGCCAGCGAGAACGAGATCAAGGGCCTGCTGAAAAAGGCCGGCCTGCCGGAGAGCGGCAAGACCCCGCTCTACGACGGCGTTACCGGCGAATTCCTCGACCAGGAGGTCACGGTCGGCTACATCTACATGATGAAGCTCTACCACCTCGTCGACGACAAGATCCACGCCCGCTCGACCGGCCCGTACTCCCTGATCACCCAGCAGCCCCTCGGCGGCAAGGCCCAGTTCGGCGGCCAGCGCTTCGGCGAGATGGAGGTCTGGGCCCTGGAGGCCTACGGCGCGGCCTACTGCCTCCAGGAGCTCCTGACCGTCAAGTCCGACGACGTCGAGGGCCGGGCCAAGATCTACGAGGCCATCGTCAAGGGCGACCTCGAATTCACGCCGGGCTTGCCCGAATCGGTCAACGTCCTCATCCGCGAGCTCCAGAGCCTGTGCCTGAACGTGGAGCTCGAGAAGGGCGAAAAGGAAGACGTCCTACCCTGGGGCATCGCCGTGCCCCAGCCTGGCAAAGGAGAAGTCTAATGGACATCCGACCTCCGATCACCACGGCGCCCCGGCCGCGGCTCGAGTTCGATAGGGTCCGCATCAGCATCGCCTCGCCGGACAAGATCAAGAGCTGGTCCTGGGGCGAGGTGACCAAGCCCGAGACGATCAACTACCGGACGTTCAAGCCGGAGAAGGACGGCCTGTTCTGCGCCAAGATCTTCGGCCCCATCAACGATTATGAGTGCCTGTGCGGCAAATACAAGCGGATGAAGTACCGGGGCATCATCTGCGAGCGCTGCGGCGTCGAAGTGACCAAGAGCAAGGTCCGGCGCGAGCGCATGGGCCACATCCAGCTGGCCTCGCCCGTGGCCCACATCTGGTTCTTCAAGAGCCCGCCGAGCCGCATCGGGCTCGTCCTCGACCTGTCCATCAAGGACCTCGAGAAGGTCCTTTACTTCGAGTCCTACATCGTCATCGACCCGGCCGACACGCCGCTCAAGGAGAAGCAGCTCCTCAACGAGGAGGAGTTCAAGGACGCCCAGGAGAAGTACGGCGACAAGTTCGAGGCCTCGATCGGGGCCGAGGCGATCAAGATCCTCCTGGAGAAGATCAACATCCAGAAGGAGTCCGAGCGCCTGCGCAAGCTGATGAAGAAGGATACCTCGCAGCAGCGCAAGCTCCGCTACGCCAAGCGTCTCCGCGTGTTCAAGGCCCTCAAGCGCTCCGGCAACCGGCCCGAGTGGATGGTCCTCGACGTCATCCCGGTCATCCCGCCCGACCTGCGCCCCCTCGTCCGCCTCGACGGCGGCCGTTTCGCCACGTCCGACCTCAACGACCTCTACCGCCGGGTCATCAACCGCAACAACCGGCTCAAGAAGCTGATCGAGCTCAAGGCCCCCGAGCTCATCATCCGCAACGAGAAGCGGATGCTCCAGGAGGCCGTTGACGCCCTGTTCGACAACGGCAAGCGCGGCCGCGTCCACCTCGG
>Ga0326726_10000174_pt1 | contig 62962 bp, 62 predicted proteins | sample MHFenrmetagenome_2_FD_207603 | JGI IMG/M metagenome (GOLD analysis project Ga0326726, IMG submission 207603) | Lab enriched peat soil microbial communities from Michigan Hollow, Ithaca, NY, United States - MHF15MN | ecosystem: Environmental > Terrestrial > Soil > Wetlands > Peat | place: USA... | reverse complement strand
TAAGCAGTCAACGTCACGATAGCACAAAGGGGTTACACCAATTACCGAGCGGCTCACGGAGTGGCGGGAATTCCTGCACTTGGACGGGAAGCGGCTGCGGGTATTCCTGTTCATCTGTTTGCTGTTGGCGACAGTTGCCATCAGCGGTGATGCCGGTCGATTGCTGTTGCGATATCAGCGCGACGCGGTGCTGGGTGGCGAATGGTGGCGCCTCGTCACAGCCCATTTGGTGCATCTGGGCTGGTCCCACCTGGCGCTGAATCTCCTGGGGCTCGTGCTGATGTGGGCCTTGTTCGCGTCCGACTACACGCCGCGACAATGGCTCATCATCGTGGCCGGCTCGATCATCGTCATCGACGCGGGATTCCTGCTGCTCAATCCGGATCTGGTGTGGTACGTGGGCCTTTCGGGCGCTTTGCATGGCGTCATGACCGCGGGCACCGTGGCGCACTGGCGCCGGCGCGAGCCCGATGCGTGGATTCTCGCGGTGTTTCTGGTAGTGAAGCTCGCCTACGAGCAGGCCGTGGGCGTCATGCCCTACAGCGCGAAGTCGGCCGGCGGGCCCGTCGTAGTCGATGCGCATCTTTATGGTGCCATCGGGGCCCTCTTCGTGGTCGCAGCGCTGACGCTGCGACGCAAGCCGCTATAATTCGCCGCGCTCTCTCATCAGCGGCGGACCATGTCACTTGCAGTCGTCTTCCCCGGCCAGGGGTCCCAATCCGTAGGCATGTTGGGCTCGCTTGCTACGAGCGAGCCACTCGTGATCGAGACCTTTGCCGAGGCCTCAGATGTGCTCGGCTACGACTTGTGGAAGCTGAGCCAGTCCGGGCCCGAAGCCGATTTGAATGCGACGGAACGTACGCAACCGGCGCTGTTGACGGCCGGCGTCGCAGTGTGGCGCGTCTGGCGGCGCCGTGGCGGTCCGCTGCCTGTCGTGATGGCGGGCCACAGCCTCGGCGAGTTCACGGCCCTCGTGTGCGCTGAGGCGCTCGAGTTTCGCACGGCCGTGGACCTCGTTCGCTTCCGGGGACGCGTGATGCAGGAGGCCGTGCCGGCGGGGCAGGGGGCGATGGTGGTGGTGCTGGGCCTGGAGGACGCCGACGTGGTCGCGGCCTGCGCAGGCGCCGCGCAGGGAGAAATAGTCGAAGCCGTGAATTTCAACGCACCGGGCCAGGTCGTGATTGCGGGTCACGCGACGGCAGTACGTCGGGCGATCGAAGCGTGCAAGCAACGAGGCGCAAAGCGCGCGCTCGACCTCCCGGTGAGCGTGCCTTCACACAGCTCGCTGATGCGCCCGGCGGCCGAGAAGCTGCGCGAGCGCCTCAAGAACGTCGAGGTCCGCCGCCCGCAGGTTCCGGAGATCTACACCGTCGATGTAAGCAAGCACGGCGAGCCGGACGACATTCGCCAGGCGCTGGTGCAGCAGCTGTTCAGCCCGGTACGCTGGGCCGACACCGTGCGGCAGATGATCGCCGGGGGCGTAACCCACATCGTGGAATGTGGTCCGGGGAAGGTGCTCACCGGGCTCAACCGTCGCATCGAGCGCCGCAAGGAGATCGCGATGTCAGCGCTGGAAGAGAGCCCAGCCATCGACGAGGCGATCGCGACCTGTCGGGGGGCATCGAATGCTTGAGGGACAATTGGCCCTGGTCACGGGAGCCTCGCGCGGCATTGGTCGCGCCATAGCCTTGGGGCTCGGCAAGCAGGGTGCCACGGTAATCGGCACGGCAACGACACCACAGGGCGCCGAAGGAATCAGCGCAGCCCTGCGTGAGGCCGGCTACAAGGGCAGGGGTGTGGTGCTCAACGTCACCGATGAGGCGAGTATCGAGGCAGTCATCGCCGACATCGAAGGACACGAGGGTGCACCAGCGATTCTGGTAAACAATGCCGGCATCACACGCGATGCTCTGCTGCTGCGAATGAAAGCGGAGGACTGGCAGGCGATCCTCGATACCAACCTGTCGTCCGTATTCCGGCTCTCGAAGGCGTGCCTGCGCGGCATGATGAAGCAGCGCCGCGGTCGCATCATCAACATCGCCTCCGTGGTAGGCCTGATCGGCAACGCCGGACAGGCGAATTACGCCGCCGCCAAAGCGGGCGTCATCGGCTTCAGCAAATCGCTGGCGCGCGAGGTGGGATCGCGCGGCATCACTGTGAATGTGGTGGCGCCGGGATTCATCGACACCGACATGACGCGAGCGCTGAGCGAAGAGCAACGCGCGGCATTACTGGGTCCGATTGCGCTGGGACGTCTGGGTTCCGTGGAGGACGTGGCCGCGGCGGTGACGTTCCTCGCTTCGCCACAGGCTGGGTACATCACCGGCGAGACGCTGCATGTCAACGGCGGGATGTACATGCCCTGATGGAGGCCCACGCTCCTCCATGTGCGGGAGCAGCGGTCGGCGGCGACGCCCAGGGCGCGTCCCGCGAGGTCGTGCCCTCACGTATCCTTTAGGCTCGCTAAGGCACAGAACGTACCGATAGGTCAAGAAAAACAACTACTAGGGCAGGATCTGGGTGGCAGGGTGCAGGGGCTTCCCCTAGAATACCGCGCCCATGCGGTCGTAAGGGGCCGCTACGAGTACGACCAAAAGAGGACACCACAGCGATGAGCACTGTCGAACAGCAGGTTAAAGCGATCGTCGCGGAACAGCTGGGAGTGAAGGAAGAAGAAGTGACCAACGACGCCTCTTTTGTCGACGACCTCGGGGCGGACTCGCTGGACACGGTCGAGTTGGTGATGGCGCTCGAAGAAGAATTCGAGACCGAGATCCCGGATGAAGATGCCGAGAAGATCACGACGGTCCAGCAGGCCATCGACTACATCAACGAACACCGCAGCAAGGCCTGAGCTCCGCAGCCTTAACCTCGGCCATGGAGCGGCCGGTCGAACGCGCTGTCTCCCCAATGGACCGCTTCCATAAGGTGTGCCCGTGACCCGACGCCGCGTGGTCGTGACCGGCCTCGGCATCGTCTCGCCCCTGGGCAGCACGGTGGCCGGAGCATGGGAGAACATTCTCGCCGGGCGCAGTGGCATCGGTCCGATCACGCGCTTCGACGTCAGCGCATTCGCGACGCGTTTTGGCGGCGCGGTCCAGGGCTTCAACATCGAGGAGTACCTGACGCCCAAAGAGGCGCGCAAGATGGACCCCTTCATGCACTACGGCTACGGCTCTGCAGTGCAGGCGATGAATGACTCCGGCCTGGCCATTACCGAAGCCAATGCCGCACGCGTCGGAGTGATCATGGGTGCGGGAATTGGAGGCCTCGATACGATCGAGGCCACCTCGGCCAAGTACCTGGAATCACGCAGTCCGCGCAAGATCTCACCGTTCTTCATCCCGGGCAGCATCATCAACATGGTGTCCGGCCACGTTTCGATACGCTATGGATTGCAGGGACCGAATCTCGCTGTCGTTACCGCGTGTACGACTTCGACGCATGCGATCGGACTCGCGGCACGCGCGATCCAGTATGGCGATGCGGATGTCATGGTGGCCGGTGGCGCCGAGATGGCGACAACGCCACTGGGATTGGGCGGTTTCTGTTCCGTGAAAGCGCTGTCAGAACGCAACGACGATCCCCAACGCGCCAGCCGGCCGTGGGACCGAGACCGCGACGGATTCGTGCTGGGCGACGGCGCCGGTGTGCTCATCGTCGAGGCGCTCGAGCACGCGCAGGCGCGCGGCGCGAGGATTTACGCGGAGCTCGCCGGCTTTGGCATGAGCGGCGATGCCTATCACATGACCGCGCCGCAGGAGTCCGGTGAAGGTGCGCGGCTCTCTATGGTAAATGCCGTGCGCGATGCGGGACTCAATCCGGACCAGATCGATTACGTGAATGCGCACGCGACGTCGACACCGCTCGGCGATAAGGCCGAGACGCTTGCCATCAAACGCGCGTTCGGCGATCACGCGTACAAGCTTGCCGTGAGCTCGACCAAGTCGATGACCGGCCACCTCCTGGGCGCTGCGGGCGCGGTCGAAGCGATCTTCTCGGTGCTCGCCATCCGCGACCAGGTTGCGCCACCGACCATCAACTACGAGAATCCGGACCCCGACTGCGATCTGGATTACATACCAAACAGCTCGCGGCCCATGCGCCTCGACGTGGCGCTGTCGAACTCGTTCGGCTTCGGCGGCACCAACGGGACGCTGGTGTTCCGCAGGATGGCGTGAGGCGCAGTAGCCGCGCTGAGCCGTGAAACGGGCTCTCAAAGTCGCCCTCGTCAGTCTCGTCGTCCTGTCGATAGCCGCGTTCGCGACAGCAATCTGGATCGGTCACTACCTGCATGTGCCGCTGCGCGTTGAACGACCCGTGGTGTTCACCGTTGCGCCCGGCAGCTCGTTTGCCACAGTGACTATTCAGCTGGCGCAACAAGGCATCCTGCGACAGCCGCAGGTGCTGTCGATCTACGCCCGCGTGCGGGGGCAGGCGCAGAGGATTCGCGCCGGCGAATACGAGATCCGGAGTGGTGCTACGCCCGCCGATCTGCTCGAGCGCCTGGTACGTGGCGATGTGCTGCTGCGCGAGGTCACGATCGTCGAAGGATGGACGGTACGCGACATGTTGCGCGCGCTGGCGAGCAGTCCCTACCTGGAGCACACGCTCGAAGGCGTGCCGCTGGCGCAGATCATGGCGCGCCTGGCCCAGCCCGATGTTCATCCGGAAGGCCAATTCTTTCCCGACACCTATCGTTTTGCCCGCGGCACGAGCGACATCGAGGTCCTGCGCAAGGCGCACGAGGCCATGCGCAGCCGGCTCGACTCCGCCTGGACGAGTCGCGATACGAGTCTGTCATTGCCGAGTCCCTATCAGGCGCTCATCCTCGCATCGCTCGTTGAAAAAGAGTCCGCGCTGCCCGCGGAGCGGGCCCGCATTGCCGGGGTGTTCGTGCGACGACTGCGAGTGGGAATGCGGCTGCAGTCCGATCCGACCGTGATCTACGGCCTGGGGGAGAGCTACACCGGCGACATCCGGACGCGCGATCTGCATGACGACACGCCCTACAACACCTACACACGAGCGGGCCTGCCGCCGACGCCGATTGCGCTTCCGGGCGCCGGTTCGCTGCAAGCCGCAACGCACCCCGAGGACAGCGGTGCGCTATTCTTTGTGGCGACCGGTGAGACCGACGGCAGTCACTATTTCTCGGCGACGCTCGCCGAGCACGACGCGGCCGTGAAGCGCTACCTGGCGCGCATCCGCGCCCGCGGCGTCGCGCCATGAGCAGGAGTATGCGAGGCAGGTTCATCACGATGGAAGGGCTGGAAGGCTGCGGCAAGTCCACGCAAATTCCGTTGCTCAAGAACTGGATCGAGACGCACGGCATCGCCGTCATAGCGACGCGCGAGCCTGGAGGGACGCCGCTCGCCGAGCGTATCCGCGAGCTGGTGCTGCACGCCTCGGCCGAGAGGATTCCGCCCGAGTGCGAGCTGCTGCTGATGTTCGCCGCGCGTGCGGCACATCTGGCCAATCGCATACGGCCGGAACTGGCGCGAGGCGCGTGGGTGCTGTGCGACCGGTTTACGGATGCCACTTACGCCTACCAGGGGGCAGGGCGCGGCATCGCGGAAGCGCATATTCGCGCCCTCGAAGTGCTCGTACACAGCGACCTCAAGCCTGACCTCACGCTCCTGATCGACGTTCCGGTCGCCGTCGGACTCGAACGTGCGCGTGCGCGCCGCGGTGGTGCCGCCCACGATCGGTTCGAAACGGAGGAAGCGAAGTTCTTCGAGCGTGTGCGTGAGGGGTTTCTAAAGCGCGCTCGCGCGGAGCCTGGACGCATCAAGGTCATCGATGGCAATCAAGCCATCGACAGCGTGGCCGTGTCGATTCAACAACACGTCGGCTCGTTACTGAGCTCTGATTAGCTTTATGTTAGTATCGTAAGCCAATGATAGCTCATGATAAAAGAGCGAGCAGATCACTGCCATGGCTGACAGCAGCCCGGGAACGCCTCAGTGCATCGCTGCATCAGGAACGCTTGCCGCATGCGTTGCTGATCCACGCCCCACGTGGCGTCGGAGCAGAGATGCTGGCGACGTGGATCTCGCAGCTCGCCTTGTGCTCAGCCCCGGGCGACGAATCCTGCGGCGCATGTAGCGCCTGTCGCCTGTTCGCGGCCAGCACCCACCCCGATTTTCACTGGATCACGCGTGCCGAAGACGCGCAGCAATTGCAGATCGGCCAGATCCGGGAGTTGTGCGAGATCTTCGCGCTCAAGAGCTATCGCGGCGGGCGCAAGGTGGGCGTCATCGCGACGGCGGACCTGATGAACGCGAATGCTGCGAATGCATTGCTCAAGACGCTGGAAGAGCCGCCACCCGATGCGTTGCTGATACTGATCTCAGAGCGCCCGTCGCGTTTGCCGGCAACGGTCGTGAGTCGCTGTCAGCGCATCATGATCGGAGTTCCTCCTCGGGCTGTCGCGTTGGAGTGGCTGGCGAACGTAGAAGGCGCGGTCAGCGACTGGAGCGAACTGCTCGAGTTCGCAAGCGGCGCGCCGTTGCGCGCGCTGGATCTGCATGCGAGCGGATTTGAAAACCTGCATCGTGAAATGAGCGCGTCCCTGCAGGCGCTGCAGGAGCGGTCGCTCGACCTTCCGACGACGGCTGAACGCTGGGCGCGCGACTCGCTGGAGAGCAGGCTCGCGTGGATCGAGACCTGGATCACAAAGTCACTTCGCGATGCGTTCCTGCAGGCCGCAAACTTGCAATCATTGCGCGGAATTCGCAAGATTCGCGGCCTCTACGGCTTGCTCGACCGCATCCGGGCATTCAAGCTGGAACTCGGTACACCGTTGAACATGCAGTTGGCCGCCGAGGAGCTGCTGCTGCAGGCACAGGATGCCTTGACGGGCTGAGTTGATTAGGACACCGATCGCCAAGCTGGAACCGACAGAAAGTGCGTCAACCCCTCAACAAGCCTGGTCTGCTGACACTTACGATCAAGGATAAGAGTGCGCTGTACCTGGCTTACATGCCGTTCGTGCGCAATGGGGGCCTGTTCATTCCGACCAACAGCAACTACCGGCTGGGTGATGAAGTCTTCATGCTCCTCAACCTCATGGGCGAAGATGAGAAGCTCCCGGTCGCTGGGCGAGTAATCTGGATGACGCCGAAGGGCGCGCAAGGCAAGCGCACGGCCGGCATTGGCGTGCAGTTCAGCGACCAGGATCGCGGGCAGACACAGAAGAAGATCGAGAACTACCTCGCTGGCGCGCTCGGCGGAGACAAGCCGACCCACACCATGTGACGCGACGCCATCCGCGGGGCAGCGGGGTGAGCCAGGCTGATCTGCGTTCGCGTGTGAGGGAACGGCGAGTTCAGGCCCGCCGTGGCTTCATGAGATCCGTCGAGCCGAGACCACCCTTGAGTACGTGCGCATCGAAGCCACGTTCGCTCAGTATATAGGCGCCGGCCGAGCTGCGACGCCCCGTATCGCAGCACACGACGTAGCTTACGGCCTTGTCGAGCACGTTGAGCTTGAGGCGAATGAAGTACAGCGGAATGTTGATCGCCTCTTCGATGTGCTGGTTCTGATATTCGCTCGGCAAGCGCACGTCGAGCCACTTGCCGCCGCGGGCCACGATCTGCTTGGCCTGTTCGTAGTCCACCCACTGCAACATTGGCTCGTTGAGGAGCGTGTTGAAGTCCTGCTTGCCAAGGCGCATGAGCGTGCCTTCGGTCAGCATGGTTACCGTGGCGTTGCGCTTGGCTTCCGAAATCAAGGCTTCCTCGCCGAAGGTATCGCCCATACCCAGCTCGGCCAACTTGATACCTTCCTTGTTGAGTGGAGTTTCGCGGGTCACGACGCAGCGGCCGCTGACGATGGCGTAGAAGTAGTCGCCTTCATCGCCCTGCTTGATGACAACGTCGCCCGCACGGCAATTGATCCGCTGCATGCGCATGAAGATCGCCTGGATATTCGCAGGCGGAATGCGGTGGAAGGCCTTGGTCTGCAGGAGCGTCGTCATCCAGTCATCGCTGGTGCCGGCTGGCCCACCGTCGAGCTCATTCACCTCGTACGAGCCGGTCTGGTCCCAGGTCAGCATCACGTCGAGCAGGTCACTGTCGATCGAGATGAAGCGCACGGGCTCGGCTGCGCGTGCGCTGAAGCGGCGGGGCAGGGAAGGGGTGATCGGGTTGCGCGCCGCAGGTGTTCCGCCGCGCAGGGTGGACAACACACCGTCGTTGTCGAAGACCTCGATGGTGCCCGAGACCAGGAAGTAGGTGCGCTTGTCGGTGTCGCCCTCTTTGAACAGCAGTTTCCCTTCCGCCAGGTCGCGCAGCGAGGTCTTCTTCGCGAGCGCATGCAGGTTCTCGACTTTCAGGCCATCGAGGGGTGAGAACTGCTTCAGCAGGGCTAGATCGAGGGGCTTTTCGTCCATTCGAGAGCTGACTGCCTGTCGTGTCGGGAATGAAGTCCGCGGCGCCGGCGGCCGATGCGTCGGGATGTTAGCACAGGCCCCGCACCGTCCTGGCACGAGAACCGTTAACGATCACACACTTGCAGCAAATTCCCGCCAGCCGGCGTCGGGGCGAAAACGCTCGCCGTACTGGCGCTCGAGCTCAGCCAGGCGACGCACGACGGAATCGGCGCCCCGCGCGCGCGCATACGCGAGCGGTCCACCACGGAAGGGCGCAAATCCGGTCCCGAAGATGACACCGGCATCGAGCAGATCGGCCTCATCCACTACGCGTTCGCGCAGACAGGCCACGGATTCGTTGAGCATGGGCAGGATCATCCGGTCGGTGATGTCGGACGGTGGCGGCCGGCTTCCGGCAGGCGGCTTGCTCGGTTTGCCGTCGCGCCACTCGTAGAACCCACGCCCGCTCTTGCGCCCGAAGTGCTTGGCGATCACCAGCTGCTCGAGCTGTGCGGGCGCCTTACGATTGAACGCCTGGGCCAGGATCCGCCCGACGTGCAGGCACACGTCGAGGCCGATCGTATCGGCGAGCTCGATCGGGCCCATGGGCATGCCGAAATCCATGGCGGCCGCATCGATGTGCCGGAGTGCGACGCCTTCTTCGGCGAAGAACATCGCCTCGTTGAGGTAAGGCATGAGAATTCGGTTCACGACGAACCCGGGAGCGCTGCGGCAAGGCAGCGGGAGCTTGTCCAGCTTGCGCGTGAAAGCGGCACCCGCCTGCGCGATCTCAGGACGGGTCTGCTTCGATGCGATGATCTCGACCAGTGGCATCTTTGCCACCGGGTTGAAGAAGTGCAGCCCCACCAGGCGGCCGGGATCCTGCAGCTTCTCGTTGAGCTGCTCGAGCATGATGCTCGACGTGTTCGTAGCCAGGACCGCTCCGGCCTTCAGGCGCGGCTCGAGCTTGGCGTAGAGCTCGCGCTTGGCGTCGGGATTCTCGAAGATCGCCTCGATGACGACATCGGCACGCGCGACGCCATCGCCGGCAAGATCCATTTGCAGGCGCGCCGCTGCGGCCTCCACTGCGGCCGGCTCTCGCAGCTTCTTTATAAAGAACTCCCGTGCTCTTGTGAGCGCGGGGCGCACGTACTCCTCGGCGCGGTCCTGCAGAGTGACGTTCATGCCACGCGCTACGCACCACGCCGCGATGTCGCCGCCCATGACGCCGGCGCCGACGACATGGATGTGTCCGAATTCCATCTTTGCCTTGCCACCGAGCGACTTCAACCGGTCCTGCAACAGAAAGACGCGCACGAGGTTGCGCGACGTCGGCGTACACATCAGCGCCGCGATCGAACGTGCCTCAGCTTCGTACGCCTTTGCGCCGCGGGCTCCGTAGCGTTCCCATAGCTCGATGATGGCGTAGGGTGCGGGATAGTGATCGCGTCTGACTTTGCTGCTCACCTGCTTGCGCAGTTGACCGGCGAGCAGCCCACGTACCGGTCCCAGACTGAGCAGCAAATCGAGCCAGCCCGCGCTGCGCGGCGAGGGCGATGCGAGCGCTAGCGCCTTTGCCCGGGCACGCAGGTCGGCGGCTGGCACCAGCTGATCGACGAGACCGAGGTGATACCCCTCATCTCCCTTCACCGGGCGCCCGGTCAGCATGAGCTGCATCGCTGCGCGTACTCCGACGAGCCGCACCGCGCGTACCGTGCCGCCGAAACCCGGGTGAATGCCCAGCTGGACCTCGGGCAGTCCGAGACTCACGCGGCCGTCATCGCTTGCTACGCGGTAGCGGCACGCAAGCGCGAGCTCGAGGCCCCCGCCCAGCGCAAACCCGTTGATGGCGGCGGCCGTAGGGCAGGGCAGGGCCGCCAGACGGTCGAAGACACGCTGACCGGCATGGATCAGCTCGTACGCCTGCTCGGCGCTCTTGAGCCCGATGAATTCCTTGATATCGGCGCCCGCAACAAAGCCGTTGGTCTTGCCCGAGCAGACCACCACGGCGGCAGGCTTCGTGCGTTCCAGCTCCGCCAGGCGCGCATCGAGCTCTCGCATCACGTCGGATGCCAACGCATTGGTCGAAGTGCCGGCGCGATCGATGATGAGGAACGCGACGCGGTCGGCGTCCGTCTCGATCTTCCAATGATTCGACTGGCTCATCGACATCTCCCACCGCCGCCGCTGCGTGCAGATCTCATCCTGCTTTCAAGCGATCGCGAGCATCTGCCGCCCCGGTGATCTCAAAATCACAGATCAGAGGCCGATGATCGGACAGCCGCACGTCGGCCACCTCGAAATGTGTGACCCGGATGCCTTTACTGTAAAGGATGAAATCCAGCTCTTTGCGCGGACTACGGCTTGGAAAGGAAGGACTGCTGTCCGCATTGGCGCTCTTCAGGCCCGAGGCGCGCATGAAGAGATAGATCTCGTGCTCGCCCCAGAAGGTGTTGAAATCCCCAGCCACGATGACCGGCTTGGCGGACTTCTCCACCAGCTCGTGCAGATAGCGCAGCTGGTATTGGCGGTGACGGAATTTCAGCGACAGGTGTACCAGGAACACCGCCACATGCTCGAGCTCAAGCTCGATTATCAGGCGTTTGATGCCGGTATCGAAGTAGTGGAAGCGCTCACCGTGCACGCGGGGTGCAGCGAGGAACGCGTTGCCCTGCTTGCGAACGATCGGCACCAGCTGGTTGAGCGAGGTTGCGCCGTACTTGCACTGGTACGTGGAGTAGTGGCCGAGCGAGCGTGCCACGAACTCGGCCTGGTTGAGCATTCCGGTGCGAATCGAGCCGGTGTCGATCTCTAGCAGGCCGACGATGTCCGGGTCCCTCGACTTGATGAACTCAGTGATGCGTCCGAGCACCTGGCGGCTGCTGCGCAGGTAGCCGGCGCCGGGAACGGGCAGGTGGAACGCCGGGCCGGTTCCGGTGGCGTAGCGGATGTTGTAAATCAGCAGGCGCATTTCATGTCGAGGCGGGCGCAGGATCGCAAAAGCCGCGCAATGCTACACTACTTCAGCGGGGCAGGCGGGAGAGCGGCCGTGTCACAACGCAATCCGATCAAGCTGTTCGTGAGTCACGTCTGGGAAGAGAACGACGACTACTTTCGTGTGTTCGAGTTCCTGGAGAGTGACAGCAACTTTTACTACCAGAATTTCAGCACCCCGGAGAAGCGACCGGTCGGTGACAAGGAGGTGCTACGCGAGGACCTGCGCAAGCAGATCAGCCCGGCTGAGATCGTCATCGTACCGAGTAGCCTGTGCCGCAAGCACGGCGACCTGATTCTGTTCCAGATGAACTACGCCAAGGCGAGCGACAAGCCAGTGCTGCTGCTCGAGTCATACGGGGTGAAGGAACAGATACCCAAGCCGGTCCGCGACCTGGCGGACGAGGTCATCGACTGGGACAAGCGCACGCTGGTAGATGCGATCCGTCGTCACGCACGTCACGAAGAGACGCATCGCTGGGACACGATCGAGTTCAAGCTGGACTGAAGCTCAGCCCTCGGCGGCGTAGAGCTGTACCACGGGTCCTGACTGCAACGCGCGCGGGCTCATCTGTGCGCGGGCGACAGCGCCGAACATGTTCACGATCTGTACTGCATGACGATTCGCTTCGCCATCAGACATTTTGCGAACCGACGCACGCACCGCATCTTCACCGGGCAGCGGCCGCACCGCGTGCATGGCGCGCGCTAGCGCACCGAACTCATCGCGCACCTCGCGTGGTACCTGATCCTCTTTCAACGAAGCGAGATGATTGACGTATGCGCAAAACAGGCGCTGCTTGATCGAACTGGCGCCAGCGAGTTCCACCGTGGCGCAGTGAAGTCTCTCCCAGGTAGTCAACATGTAGAAATCCCTGCTTTAGCTGACCTGAGCGCGCTACTCAGCCCGTTCCGTGTGTACCGCGAACCTCAGGTGATGCTTTGAGTTTTTGTTGTTTAAGGATTCTTTTCACATCAAGAGGCTACCAGCGAAATATATACCAACTTATGGCAAACACAACGCCAAAAAAAACGTGATCGACCTTGTCGGTCAAGGAACCCAGCGAAGCGAAGTGGTGCTCCTGGGCTGGTTTTTGCCGGGAAATCCGCGTGGCGCGTTTGAATCAACGGAGCTCTGCGTGCGGCTCCTAGGCGTGCCCCGGTGCTAACCAAAATGTACTCAAGGTGTCGTAACTATATGTTTCGACGCGGTCTATGGTCGCGTCTTTCTGCCTTGTCGGGGCCCTCGCGGGGCGACAGCCGAAGATGCAATGCTCCCGTGATCCGCTGCGATGAAGCGATTGTGCTGCCGGCCCAGCAGACATGCGTGCGGTGATGAGATGTGTCGTTGACGTGTGAACCACAAGCACGCAGCCTGCTGCCATCGACAATAATCCCTCCCAGCGGCGATTCGTTCGGCCACGGCATTTTCTCTGTGATCTTTGGTACTTCGTATAATGTATATTATGGTAAATATAGGATACTTCCATGTCGATTGACCGTCGCACCTTCGTGGGCGCCACCTCTCTCGCCCTCTCGGCAGCAGCCCTGAGCGCCGCCAGCGGCTCAGCAGCCGAGAAACCAAAGGGTCGGGTGGCTAGGCGGGTCGCGACCGAAGAGGCCTTCTCGATCCCTGAGGTTGCCGAGGGGCTGCGGGCAATCTCACGCGGGCCAGGCGACAGCCTCGACCTGCTGCTGCTGCGCGCGATCTACGACTCCTCGCCCGGTGACTTTGGCGCCATGCTGCGCGAGCGGTTGCTCGATCTCGAGGGGGTGCGCCTCAAGGAAATGGACGATAACGGCGTGGCCGTCCACCTGCTGTCTCTCACGGCTCCCGGCGTTCAGATGTTCGATGCTGACACGGCGCTCGAGCTCGCGATCCTGGCCAATGATCGCCTGGCTGAGGTGATCAGCCGCCATCCGACCCGATTTGCGGGGCTTGCGAGTTTTCCGCCGCAGACACCTAAACAGGCAGCCAGGGAGATGGAGCGAGCCATCAACCGACTAAAGCTCAACGGCTTCATCGTCAACTCGCACACCAACAGCGAGTACCTGGACGATCCGAAGTTCTGGCCGATCCTCGAAGCGGCCGAGGCGCTGGGCGCGTGCATCTACGTTCACCCTCGTGCACCCGCGGATGGCATGGCTGGATCGTTTCGGCATTACGGCATGGATGGGGCACTTTGGGGCTATGGCATGGAGACAGGTACCCATGCCGTACGTCTGATCCTGAGCGGCGTGTTCGACCGTTTTCCGAAACTCAAGATCTGCCTCGGTCACATGGGCGAGGCGGTGCACTTCTGGCTGTGGCGCATCGACTTCATGTCGGCCCGTGCGCAGGCGAGTGGACGCATGCCCAAGCTCCAACTCAAACCGAGCGAGTACTTCAGACGCAATTTCGTGATCACGACCAGCGGGCAGGAATCGCACGCGGCGCTGGAGTTCTCGCTCAAGGTACTGGGACCCGAGAACGTGTTGTGGGCGATCGACTATCCCTATCAGCCCACCTCCCCCGCCGTAGCCTTCATGGACTCAGCGCCGCTCGCCGACGATGTCAAGGACAAGGTCTACCATGGGAATGCGGAACGGGTCTTCCGCATCAAGATCTGATGGGACCCCGCAAGCGCGATCTGCACCTCGACGAGCGGCTCGACGAGGCCCTGGCGGAATCGTTTCCCGCCAGCGATCCGCCGGCGGTTCACACGGCCGACGAACCGCCCCGACGCCGCGCATCGGGCCGCAGCAGTACCCAGGCACGACGACGCGTCAAATCGAGTCGGTCGTCGCGAACGACAGCCCGCACCCGCCGTTGACCTGACTGCGCAGGGGACGCGCGCGTGGTGCGCGTCAGTCGTCGAGCGCATCCAAGAGGCTGCGCCATGAAAAGACGGCGCTGCCCGGGAAGGAGATATTCCTCGCGGCCATGGCGTCGACCAGGCGTTGCTGGCGCTCGGCAGTGGCGTGGGCCATGAGCGGAGTGACTCCCACCGACCCCAGGGTGCGTTCGACCTCGCGCATCTCGGCCGCCCGGCGCCGGCCGTGTTCGGCCACGCGACCGACCAGGTAATCCGGGAGGGTCGTGGTCCAGCCCATGTGCGGAAAGGTGTTGTCGAGCGAGGCGAAGACCTGTTCGACGGCATCAAATTCCCGCGCCGCCATCACGCACTCGACGGTGAGCGCCTCCAGACCCTTGATGACGATGCTGCGACACATCTTGATAGCAGAGGCGGCGCCGATATCTCCCGCAACCGCCGTTGCGTTCATTCCCAGTGCGCACAGGGTCCGCGCAACTGCTGGCGCATGCGGGCCGCCGAGCAGCATCGGCACGGCGAGCCGTTGCTGCGGCACCGGGGCCATCACCGCTGCTTCCACGTAGTGGGCGCCGCTCGTCTCGATCAGGCGTGCAGTCTCGCGCTTGGCGGCGGGCGAGATCGAATTGATGTCCAGGAATATCTGTCGTGACGTGAGCGAGGAGCGGGAATCCGCAGCGACCTGGGTTGATGCGGTTGCCGTTACGGCCGAAATGACGATGTCGGCACCCGCCAACGCCTCGCCTAACGCTGGCGCCGCACGCACTCCGGCTGCCCGCGCCTTGTTGAGCATTGCGGCGCATGCTGCGGGTGAGTCGAACAGGATGTCGTAAGTCACGACTTCGAGTCCGGCGCGGGCCAGATCTTCGCCCAGTATGCCGCCGGCCTCACCGAAGCCGATGACGGCGATGGTACGTGGAGCGTTGACGTCGGTCACGGCCTGCCCTCTCTCAGGTGTGAAACAGAGTCGCGCCGCGCCCCTCCAAGCGGTCAGCTGCCGCGGAAGCGACTGACCTCGAGACCGCTCCCGATCGGCAGGAGCACCGAGTCGTACAGGGCACTCTCGCGTACGCGCCTGCGATACATCTCCGCTTCTTTGCGGGTCGCTTCGGGGAACAGCATGTTGTCGGCCACGACAATCGCGCCGGCGCTGAGCTTCGGCGTAAACAGCTCGAAGCAGTCGAGATAGAGGTCCTTCCACAGATCAAGCAGAACAAAGTCGAAGGGTCCTGCCGACTGCGGGAGGATCTCGAGCGCATCGCCGATCCGGAAGTCCACGTAGGAAGCGAGGCCGACGCTTGCGAGCGTGTTCTTGGCATGTGCACTCTTCTCGGGTCGCAACTCCGTGGTGGTCACCTTTCCGCCAGTCTGGCGGGCAGCCTCCGCGAGCCAGATCGTCGAGTATCCGAACGAGGTGCCCAGCTCGAGTATTGAGCGTGCCCGTGAGCCTTTAACGAGGAGATTGAGCAGCGTGCCGGTGGCGCGGCCGACGGCGAGCAGCATGCGATCGCGGCGCTTCCCAACTTCCTCGCGTGAAAGCGCATCGATCTCGGCGTGTTCGGCGTCCGAGCGCTTCTCGTAGTCGAGTAATATCTTTTCAATTTGCGGTTCCATGCGTTATCCGACACATCCGAGTCAGGGCCGTTGAGCAGACGATATTCGCATCCTTCGAATTCGCCAAATCGTTGTTGTCGAATCGGAGTATAGGCGCTATCAATTCATCCTGTGCCCGCTCCCGCTGCACCCAATGCTGTATCCAGCCCATCCACCGGCCGGCGCGTGGTCATTACCGACCATCCCTGGCCGGACGTAGACATCGAGCACGAGATTCTGCGAGCAGCTGGATTTGAGCTCCATGCTGGCCCGATCCGGGCCGGAACCGCGCACGAGATCGAGGAACTCGTCGCCACCCACGATCCCGTTGCCATCATGACTTGTTGGGCGGATGTGTCGGCGCGGGCCATCGCCCATCCTACGGACCTGCGAGTGGTCGCGCGCATGGGCGTCGGACTCGACAACATCGCCGTGGGCGCAGCGACCGAGCGGGGCGCCTGGGTCATTAACGTACCGGATTACTGCGTGGAGGAGGTTTCCGATCACGTGCTCGCCCTGCTCCTCGGCCACTGGCGCAACGTCGTGGCACTTGATCGCGAGTCCAAACTAGGGCACTGGAATCCGGCGTCAGCGGCACCGCGCCGCGTACGCAACATGACGGTCGGCATCATCGGGTACGGCCGCATCGGGCACGCCACGGCGCGCAAGCTCGCGCAGGGCTTTGGTTGCCGTGTCCTCGTGAATAGTCCGCGGCTTCTCTTGATCCCAGGTCCGGGGCGCGAGTGCGCCCCGGGAGTGTATGTCGCCGACCTGCCCACCATGCAGCGTGAAGCCGATGCGATTGTTCTGCACTTGCCGCTGACCCCTGCCACGCGTCACGTCATCAACACCACTTTTCTTGCCGCCTGCATGTGCAGCCCGTTGCTGGTCAACGTCAGTCGTGGAGGCCTCGTGGACAACGACGCGCTCGTGCGCGCGCTCGACACTGGTCAGTTGAGCGGGGCAGCGTTCGACGTCGTGGAGGGCGAACCCGCGCCCCCGGCGAATATCATCGGCCGTGCGGATGTCATTGCGACACCCCACATTGCCTTCCTGTCCGATGCATCGCTCGCGGAGCTGCGCCAGCGAAGCAGCGAAGATGTCGTACGGGTGTTACGCGGTGAAAAGCCGGTGCATCCGTGCAATATGCCGCGTAGGGCGCGCTAGAGGCGGGTCAGACTGCCAGTGATGTGCGGCTTTTCGCCCTGTGCGTCCTTCAGGGCGAACGCGATCCCCGAATCACTGTTCCAGCTCTGCAGCGTGACCCACGCGGGCAAGAGGATCGGCAGCTTGAACTCGGCTGAGAGCTTGACGCCGTCCGAGGCGAGTCTCGGCCGCAGCTCCGCCGCCGTGCGTGCGAGTGACCACAGGCCGTGGGCAATCGCGCGCTGGAACCCGAACAAGCGTGCGGTGAGGTCGCTGATGTGGATCAGGTTGTAGTCGCCCGAGACGGACGCGTAGCGTCGGCCGATATCTGCATCCGCGTGCCAGCTCGTGGTCTGCACCGCAGCCGGTGTCTCGTCTCCAGGCGGTTTGGGTGCACTCCTTGCACTGGCGCCGCCTCGACCCGACCGCCGGCGCGCCAGGAAGGTGCTTGTTTCCGACCAGACCTCGGTCCCGCCCACACTCGCCGTGGTGCTGAAGTCAAATTCCTGGCCCCGATCGGTTTCGCGGTGTGCCGGCAGGGAGCACAGCACGTCCAAGGCCTCATCCTGCGCGATCGGCCGATGGCTGATGATCTCGTTGCGCACGTGCACGAGTCCGAGCAGGCGGATCTGAAAGGCATCTGATGTCAGCACGGTCATGTGCAGCGGCGTCGTCATCACGTGCGGATAGGTGATCGGCAGCTTGCCATCGGCCGCAAAGCCGCAGACGCGACGATAGGCCTCGAGATTGTCACTGCGGGCGCCAAGGCCTTTGATGCGCGCCTCGATGCGAGGAAACGATCGCCCCTCCGGCACATGAGAAGGCCGGCGCGCGAGCAGCATCTTCGGCAAGGCACACCAGAGCGAGGGCGGTGTTGCGAAGTTCATCGAGACGGTATCAGCCATGGATCAGGCTCTATTACGGAACGATCGAGTCGATCAGCAGATCAACCGGCGCGCTGTTTTTCAAATCATAGCCCACCTTACCTTCCAGGTCCCCGCTCTGCGCCCGCGGATCCCCGGAGCGCGCGATGCGCGCGATCACGGTCAGCTGCGGCACATCGGCAAGACTTCGCCCTGCGATCATTGAGTCACGATCAGACAACTCCACCAATAGTGGCAGTTGCGCGCTGCTGCGCCGGGTCACCGCAAGCGGTGGGCCGCCGCCCTCCCCCGCGCGCACCATGACGAAGAGAGGTGCGCCCTGTGGCACGCGAGCGGCGAGCTTGGGATCGACCCGGACGCGGACCCGGACGACAGGCGCATTCGCGGGCGCCGCCGCTGCAGCACCCGCCGCAGGCTTCAGCTGCGTGTCGAGCTCGGCGATCTTGGCCTCGAGAACGCGCCTGACCTCTGGCGGGGTATCCAGAGCCAGGAGTGCCTCCCAGCGCTCGCGTGCGACCTCCAGGCGCCCGTTCTCGTAGGCACCGAGCCCCGAATACCACAGGGCCTTCGGATGTCGGGGAGCGAGCTGCACGGCACGCTCAAAGAGCTGCGCCGCCCGAGGTGTGATGGTCCGATCTTCTGCGAATACCAGCGCTTCACCCAACCCAAGGATGGCATCGACATTCTCGCCGCCGCTCTGCGCATAGGCCTGCTCGTAGGCGTCTGCGGACCTCAGGTAGCGGTGGAGCTCGAAATAGGAGTGCCCGAGCAGAAGCCAGCCGTCGATGTCTTTCGGGTTCGCGATCAGCTTCTGCTCGAGATCTGCAACCTTTTGTGTGACGTCGGGCGCGGCACCCGTCATCTGGGGCGAGCCTTTCCACGACCAGTTGCTCCACCACCCGTACAGGCCGAACGCGAGCACCGGCAGCAGCACGCCGACGGTGATCGCGACGGGCCAGCGAGAGGGTCGGTCGGGGCTTGCGCGCAGCAGCGGCCACAGTACGACGGTGATCGCCGTCAGCACCATCAGCGCCGCGATGCCCAGGAATGCGGTCAAGCGGATCCCGAATCCAGATCCGAATCGTCAGTATCTGTGCGGGCGAGCTGCGCCTTTTGTCTGATGATGCGCACTGCGATCCAGGCCCCGGCCGCAAGCAGCAAGGCCGGTGCCAGCCAGAGGAGCCATGTGCGCGCGACAAACGGCGGCCGGAACAGGACGAAGTCGCCGTAACGGTCCGTCATGAAGGCGAGGATCTCCTGGTCCGACTTTCCCGCACTCAACATCTCGCGCACTTCTCGGCGCAGATCGGCGGCGAGCCCGGCATTCGAATCTGCGATGCTTTCGTTCTGGCACACGAGGCAACGCAGGTCGTGGGTCAGACGTTCGTAGCGAGCCTGCAGAGCTGGATCGGCGAATTCCTCGCCCGTGTCGACGCCGAACGCACGCGCCACGAGCAACAGCAGCGTCAACAACGCGAGCAGTCGTTTCATGGTGCGGCTTTGCTGGCGGCGCGAATGCGCGGCAGGAAATCGCGCTGCCAGATCTCCTCAGTGAGCGGGGCAATGTGCTTGTGGATCACGACGCCATTTGCATCCACCAAAAAGGTTTCAGGGGCGCCATACACCCCCCAGTCAATGCCCACGCGGCCGTCGGCATCGAAAGCGCACGCAGTGTACGGGTTGCCGAGTTCTTTCAGCCACTGAATGGCCAGGGGGCGCTCGTCTTTCCAGTTGAGGCCGACGAACGGAACGGCACTGGTGTGCGCGATGGCGAGCAAGGCGGCGTGTTCTTCGCGGCAGCCGATGCACCACGTCCCCCAGACGTTCAGCACGTACATGCGGCCGCGATAATCGGCGTTGCTGACGCTCTGGGCGGGGTTGTCGACACTAGGGAGTGAGAAGGATGGCGCGGGTTTGCCGATCAGAGGTGACGGAATGGTCCCTGGCTCGCGCTGCAGCCCGAAGAAGAAGAACACCACCAGAATGGCGAGACCGGCAAGCGGAAGCAGGTAGCGCCACATCAGGGGGTATCTCGCGCGGTGGCATCCTTCGCTGGCAGCGTGTCGGTAACGCGAACCGGACGGTAGCGCCGGTCAGAAGCGGCGGTGAGCCCGCCCAACGCCATAAAGACAGCGCCGAGCCAGATGTAGCGGATCAGCGGCTTGTACTGAATGCGCACGCTCCACGCGTCGCCCCCGAGCTGGTCGCCAAGGGCAACGAACAGGTCGCGTGTCCAGCCCACGGTGATGGCGGCCTCGGTCATTGGCATCGTCTGAACGCGGTACACCCGCTTTTGCGGCCGCAGGACGCGCACCAGCGCGCCCTTGCGCGTCACGTCGAATTCGCCCTCGATTGCGTTGTAGTTGGGGCCCGCCACGTCATGCACGCCGCGGAATGCGAAGTCATAGCCGGCGATCTGCACCGATTGCCCGGGCCTTAGGGCCACGTCCTTCTCGATCTTGTACGCCTCGACGCCCGCGACGCCGATCGTGAATATACCGACGCCGAAATGGGCGATCGACATGCCGAGGACGGATGCCGGCAGGCCTTGGCGACTGAGCAGCCGTGAGACGGGCACGCGCAGCGCGGAGAAGATGATCCACAAGCCGGCCGTCAAACCGACGAGCGCCAGTATCGTCACGCGACCGTACGCAATCAGGACGACAACCAGCGCGAGCGCGAAAGCGCCAGCCAGCCCGAGTAACAGCGGGCGCTTGAGTTCCGCGAGACGCGCTCGCTTCCAGGTCGAGTGCATGCCGACGCCGAGCAGTGCGAGCAACGGCAGCATGGGCACCAGGAACACCGCACGAAAGTATGGCGGACCTACAGAGATCTTCCCCAGATCCAGCCCATCCATGAACAGTGGATACAAGGTGCCCAGCAGGATCAGCGATGCCGCGATCACCAGCAGGGCGTTGTTGAAGAGCAGGAACGACTCGCGCGACCCCAGCTCGAATCCCGCGGACGAACCCAGTTTCGGCGCGCGCCAGGCGAAGAGCGTCAGCGCGCCACCGATGCACAGCGTCAGGAACGCCAGAATGAAGACGCCGCGGGCCGGATCGCTGGCAAAGGAATGTACCGAGATCAGCACGCCGGAGCGCACCAGGAAGGTGCCGAGCAGGCTCAGCGAGAACGCGAAGATGGCGAGCAGCAGCGTCCAGCTGCGGAACAAGTTGCGCTTTTCCGTGACCGCCAGCGAGTGAATCAGCGCGGTGCCGGCCAGCCACGGCATGAACGAGGCGTTTTCGACCGGATCCCAGAACCACCACCCGCCCCAACCCAGCTCGTAGTACGCCCACCAGCTTCCGAGAGCGATGCCGATCGTGAGGAACATCCAGGCGACGATCGTCCAGGGTCGGGTCCAGCGCGCCCAGGCCTGATCCAGCCGGCCCTCGAGCATCGCCGCGCAGGCGAACGAGAACGCCACCGCGAAGCCCACATAACCGGTGTAGAGAATCGGTGGATGGACGGCGAGCGCAAAGTCCTGCAGCAACGGGTTGAGATCGTTCCCGTCCATGGCTGGCGGCAGCAGCCGCAGGAACGGATTGGAGGTCGCTAGCGTGAACGTCAAGAAGCCGGTACTGATGAGTCCGAGTACGCCCAGGACGCGAGCGATGAAGGTATCGGGCAGCGACCGGCTCAGCGCGGCGACGGCTATCGACCAGATCGACAGCACGAGGATCCATAACATCAGTGAGCCTTCGTGCGCGCCCCAGACGGCTGCCACGCGATAGAACGTCGGCAGCGCCGAATTCGAGTTGAGGGCCACGTACCGGACGGAAAAGTCATTGCCCAGGAAGGACGCGGTGAGGCACCCAAAGGCCAGGGCCACGAACACGAACTGGCCGGCCACTGCCGGGCGCGCCACGCTCATCCACTCAGTACGCCGGGTGTATGCACCGGCGAGGCCGAACACGCTCTGTGCGAGCGCCAGGCACAGCGCCAGGATGAGCGCGAAATGACCGAGTTCTGGAATCATGTAGTGCTCGGTGGCGGCCCCTTGAGGGACTTGGCCACTTCCGGCGGCATGTATTTCTCGTCGTGCTTCGCAAGCACTTCGTCGGCTGCGAACACCCCGTCGCGCGTCAGGCGCCCGTGCGCCACGACCCCCTTGCCTTCACCGAAGAGGTCCGGAAGCACACCGGTATAGGTCACGGGTACGCTGCTCTTGAAATCCGTAACCACGAAGCGGATCTCGAGGCTTCCGGAGGCGCGCGCGACACTGCCCTTGGTGACCATGCCGCCGATCCGGAACGGGCGCTCGTGAGGTGCCTCGCCCGCGACCACCTGGGTCGGATCGTAAAACAGCATCATGTTCTCGTTCAGCGACCGGAACACGAGCCCGGCAGCGATACCGACACCGGCCAGCACGCCAAGTACGACCAGCAGACGTTTACGTCGGGGAGTCATCCCGCCAGCTCCTGCATTCCGATTCGCCGCCGCGCTTCTTCGAGCGCACGCTTATGGCTCGCCCGCGCTGCCAGCACATTGACGACGATCACGATCAGCGTGACCGCGTACGAGGGCCAGACAAACGCGGCGTAGCCGCCCATCGCCAGGAAATGGCTCAGACTCACGCCGTCGCCTCCCGGATCCAGCCGGCGTTGCGCTCGCGCCTCAGGACCTCACCGCGCGCGCGCACCAGCAGCAGCGCAACGAAGCACAGATTAAATCCGACCATCATTACCAGCAATGGGATCAGCATCGAGGTCGAGATCGACGGCGCAGCCATCTTGGTCACCGTCGCAGGCTGGTGTAGCGTATTCCACCACACCACCGAGTAATGAATGATCGGCACGTTGACCACGCCGACTATCGCGAGCACCGCGCTCGCACGGTCCGCGCGCTGCAGGTCGTCAATCGAAGAGCGTAGCGCGATGTAGCCCAGATACAGGAACAGGAGGATGAGCTCGGAAGTCAGTCGTGCATCCCACACCCACCATGTGCCCCACATTGGCTGGCCCCAGAGTGCGCCGGTGACGAGCGCCGCAAAGGTAAAGGACGCGCCGAGTGGCGCGCAGCTGGCAGCGACAGCATGCGCGAGCTTGATGCGCCAGATCAGACCGATTGCAGCCGAAACAGCCATGACCACATAGATAAAGAGCGACATCCAGGCACTCGGAGCATGCATATAGATGATGCGAAAAGCATCGCCTTGCTGATAGTCGGGCGGCGCCAGGACCAACCCGCCGTAGAGCCCGCCGATGATCAGCAGCAGTGCCGTCCAACCGAACCAGGGCGCGAGCTGACCCGCGAGCCGGTAGAAGTGCGGCGGTGATGCAAACTTATGCAACCAGGTCCACATGCTCTGTTCCAGCGTTCCCTTCCATTCCCAATTCAATCGATGCTGATCCGGACCGCCGCAGCCGCCGTCAACGGTGCGAGCGTGAATGACATCACGAACAGTGCGCCCAGCAAATACATCGGCCCGGCCACCGGTTCAGACGTCATCGCGAGCTCGACGGCGCGCGCTCCGAAGATCAGCAGCGGCATCGCAAGTGGCAGCACCAGCAGCGACAGCAACAAGCTGCCACGTCGCAGTCCAATCGTCAGCGCGGCGCCGATACCACCCAGCAAGCTCAGTGTGAGCGTCCCCAGCAGCAAGCTGCACATCACGACGCCAAGCGCATGTCCAGGCACGCCGAGCGCGATAGCAACGAGCGGCGAAAGCAGCACGAGTGGCAGTCCACTCAGCACCCAGTGAGCGGCTGTCTTGGCCAGCAGCAGCCACGTCAGCGGTTGTCCCGACAGCACGTACTGCTCAAGAGTTCCATCCTGAGCGTCCGCCTTGAGCAGCGAATCCGCGGCGAGGAGCGAGGATAGCAGCGCCGCCACCCATAGCACACCGGGCGCCACGTCCCTCAGGCGCGACAGCTCCGGGCTTAATCCCAGCGGAAACAGTGTGGTGACGATCAAAAAGAACACCAGCGGGTCGGCGACCTGCCCCCAGCGGCGCATGGCGAGACGCAGATCACGCTCAAAGATGAGGCGGCCTGCCGTGAGCGCGCGCGTGGGTGACGGCATCACAGGCCCAGTTGCAGGACGTTGCCTGAACGGAGCGCGAGCCCCTGGTGCGCGGCAATGAGCGCCAGCCCTCCTCCCTCCAGATGTGCTGCGATGGCATTCGAGACCTGCTCGCTACTCGCGACATCGAGATTGGTGAAGGGCTCATCGAGCACCCAGAATCTGGCGTGGGAGAGCATCACCCGGCACAGAGCGACGCGCCGACGTTGCCCAGCGGAAAGCACTCGCGCCGGCAGGTCCGCGCACTCACCGACACCGAGATCGACGAGCAGTGCGCGAGTCTCGGCATTCGAGAGCGGCCGCCGCAGGCCAACGCTGTAGCGCAGATTCTCGACGGCCGTGAGATCGCCTTTCAGCGCAGTATCGTGGGCAAGATACGCCAGCGCTTCGTGATAGGTGCTGCTCGCATCGTGAATTGAGATGCCCCGCCATTGCACCTCGCCCTCCTCCACCTGCAGCAAGCCGCAGAGGACTCGCAGAAGAGTCGTCTTACCTGAACCATTCGGGCCACAGACATGCAGCGCCTCTCCCGCGCCGATCGCGCACGACACGCCTTGCAGCACGTGGCGCTCACCGCGCCACAGGTGCAGGTTCTCGGCTGACAGAATGGGTTCGCTACGGGACATTACAGCCGTCGCATCCTTAGCAGATAAGCGTCGTGTATTCAAAAACTTAAACTCAATATCTCAGTAATCGCATTATACATGGCGCGGCGTGTAGAATTCCGCCGCCGCCGCAAGATGCCCGGGTGGCGAAACTGGTAGACGCAAGGGACTTGAGTACTTTGAGCACGCGGGTTGGAAACGCTCGCGCGAATGGGGTCAAATTCGGGGAAACAGTAGCACGTCCTGGGTGACTGCAATCCCGAGCTAAGCCCGGATCGAGGTCCGGGAAAGTGTAGAGACTTGACGGCCCCTGCCTAAATCGCACGCGGCTGCGACACGGTAAAGGTAAAGTCCAGACTCCAAATGTGCCCGCAAGAGCACAGCAGCGAAAGCTGTAGTGAGTAAGAAAATCCCTTGGGGGCGACCCCATGCCGGTTCGATTCCGGCCCCGGGCACGAATCAGCGATGGGCTCCTGACACCTGAAGGTGCACACGGCATGTTCGGCGTTTCTAAGATCGATCTCTTCATCAATCGACCCGCATGAAGCTCTACGGTGCCGATGGCAAGGAGCTGATGACCGTCACGGCGATCGAGCGCGACGGTTCCACGCTCGTCGTGAAGGGCAAGATCTTCGGTACCCTGCCGCTCTCGGCGCGGCTCAAGCCCCAGGAGGCGCGTAAGGCGCTGCGTCTGCTGGGTCTGCGGAAGTTTCTCTTCTTACTGACGCTGCCGTTCCGGCGCGATTAGGCGTGCCGGAACAGAAGGATCACAACCTGTACGCCCCAGCATTCGACGATCTCGCCGAGGGATATGACGCGGCGTTCACGGACACCGCGGTGGGCAGAGCGCTGCGCAAGCTGGTCTGGTCCCGGCTGGACGAGATTTTTCGACCGCGTCAGCGGATCCTGGAGCTGGGTTGTGGGACCGGAGAAGACGCGGTACACCTTGCACGCCGGGGCGTTCAAGTCATTGCGACGGATGTGTCACCTCAGATGATCGCCGTCGCGCAGGAGAAGGCGCAGCGTCACGGCTGTAGCGCGCGCATCGAGTTCCATTGCATCGCGATGGAGGATGTCGCCACACTCCTCAAGGGCCAGTCGCTGGACGGAGTCTTCTCGAATTTCGGTGCGTTGAATTGCGTTGCCGATCTATCGTCACTTGCGGCCGCGGTCTCACGACACCTGATGCCGGGCGCGCCACTCGTGTGGGTCATCATGGGGCGGCACGCGCCATGGGAATGGCTGTGGTACCTTTGTCGCGGCGAGTTGAGTAAGTCAGTGCGGCGACTCAACCGGGAGGGAGCTGCGTGGCGGGGCAGACGAATCTCGTATCCGACCCCCGGGGAACTCAGGGCCATGCTGCGGCCTCATTTCAAGATCACGCGCGTGTCGCCGCTCGGGTGTGTGCTGCCGCCGAGCTACGCCGCGACATGGCTGAACCAGGCTCCACGCACGCTCGCCGTGCTGACTCGGCTCGAAGAACTGGCGCAGGGCTCGGCAGTGCTAGCTTCGCTGTCCGATCACTACATAATAGAGGCGACCCACTCGCCTGCCGCGGTGCATTGAACCGCCCCTTCGGTTCAAAGACTCTCACCGCAACTGGCTTTGGCACGACCAAGATCCCGTGAACGCTTCGTCGCAATACATGACGGCACCGAGTGCGCTGTTGCGGCGTTTGCCCTTGATCACCCTGTATCTCACCGAACGCTGCAACTCCCGCTGCGTGAGCTGCGACTATTGGCGGCACGGCCGCGCGGACATCAGCCTCGAGTCAGTAACTGCGCTCCTGCCGGGTCTTACGGCGCTTGGGACCAGGGCGGTCCTGATATCCGGTGGCGAGCCATTGGTGCATCCGGAATGGGCGGAAATCGCGCAGGCGCTGCGGGCCAGGGGCCTGACACTCTGGCTGTTGACCTCAGGCTTGGCACTCGCCAAGCACGCCAAAACCATTGCGGCGCTGTTCGAGTCGGTCACCGTGTCATTGGACGGGACCAATCGCGCGACGTATGCAACGATCCGAGGCTTGGATGCGTTCGACAAGGTGTGTGCGGGTATTCGTGCGGCGGCCGATGCCGGTGCGTCGGTCGGCGTGCGTGTCACGGTGCAGCGGGCCAATTACCGCGAGTTGCCCGGGTTCATCCACCTCGCACGCAAGACAGGTGCGCAGCAAGTCTCGTTTCTCGCCGCTGATGTGAGCAATCCGCATGCGTTCGGCAGAAAGGACGGCACTGCGCCGGATGTGGCTCTGAACCCTGACGATCTGCCGGGCCTCGAGCAGATCTTGAATGTAATGGAACGTGAGCACGCAGCGGATTTTCACTCCGGTTTCATCGCCGAGAGCCCGCGCAAGCTGCGGCGTATCCTGCAGTACTACTCGGCGCTCTGCGGCCGCGTGGCATATCCGCAGGAGCGCTGCAATGCGCCTGAGTTTTCCGCGGTCATAGATGCGGAGCGACGCGTCCAGCCCTGCTTTTTTATTCGTGGGCCGGCCGAGGCGAGACTCGATGGCAGCCTCGACGACGTGTTGAACAGCGACTCCATGAGGACACTGCGTCGAACAATTCGGGAGGGCCGCCGAGCGGAATGCGTGACCTGCGTTTGTCCATTGTGGCGTGACCCCAACGACGTCACTGGCCTAGAGCTAGCGCCCGCTCAAAACGCCTCAGTGTAAGCGCGTGAGCAACATCGGCAATGCTCCGGATCGATCGCTCGTGGCCACGAACCAGCTGCGTTCGACGCATGACATCTACGAGCGCTGGGCCCCGACCTATCCGCCGATGCCTCACAATCCGTTGATGCAAGCCGAGCAGAAAGCAATGCTCGCGCAATGGCCCGACGTGACAGGGCGATACGCACTCGATCTCGCATGCGGCACTGGCCGCTATTCGCGGCTGCTGGCCGAGGGCAACGCAGCTGAAGTGATAGCGCTGGACTTCTCCGGTGCGATGCTGCGCCAGGTGTCAGCCGGCCGCCGTGTGTGCGCGAGCATGATGCAACTGCCGTTCGTCGAGGGCGCGTTCGACGTGGTGATATCCGGGCTCGCGGTCGGGCATGCACCGGCAATCGGGCCATGGATGCACGAGATCGCGAGAGTGCTTCACAGCGGTGGGGTCCTGCTGTATTCCGACTTTCACCCTGCAGCGGCACGCGCGGGTCTGACACGCTCGTTCACGGATGAGCACGATCGCAGACATACGCTGCCGCATTGCGACCACGATCTGGCATCACAGCTGGAGGCGGCCTCGGCAGCGAACCTGTCGCCCGACGTCGTGCAGGAACTGCGGGTAGGGATCGAGTTCCAGGAGGCTTTCCCGGACTCCGAAGCATTCTATCGGCGGTATCACGGCCTGCCGCTGTTGTTGATCGTTCGCGCGCGCAGGCACTGAAATGCAACTCCCGCCCGCTCGCGGCCTGACGCTGATCAATGCCGACCTCGGACACGGTGCTGGCACGCTGCGCGTTGCGCAGGGGCGGATTGCATCCGTCGGTGAGAATCCGGAGCCGGGGGACTTGGTGGTCGACTTGCAGGGCGATCGGCTGCTGCCGGGGCTGATAAATTCCCACGACCACCTGCAGCTCAATGGTTTCAAACGCCTGAAGTATCGCGATCACTACCGAAACGTGCGCGAGTGGATCGCGGACGTCGCAGCACACGTGCAGACGGACCGGCTGCTGCAGATGTGCAGTTCCATGCCACGCGAACACCGCTTGTTGCTCGGGGGCATGAAGAATCTCCTGAGCGGCGTAACTACCGTCGCCCACCATGATCCGCTGTACGAGTCTCTGCTCGACCCCGATTACCCGACGCGAGTCGTGGCGGATTACGGCTGGTCGCACTCCCTGGGCGTCGACGGCATAGATAGCGTGCGTGACTCATATCGACGCACTCCCGCAGCAACGCCCTGGATCATCCACGCCGCTGAGGGCATGGACGACGAGGCGTCCATGGAATTCGAGCATCTGGAAGCAATGGGGTGTGTGGGCTCGAACACCTTGATCGTACACGGCGTCGCGTTGAATGACGCGCAGAAAGCTCGGCTGGCGGCCGCCGCGGCGGGTTTGATTTGGTGCCCTTCGTCGAACCTGCATCTGTTCGATGAGACTGCCGACGTCGCAGCCCTGATTGCGCAGGGCCGCGTGGCCTTGGGCAGCGACTCGCGCTTGAGCGGTGAGGCGGACCTGTTCGGCGAGTTGCGTATCGCCCGCGCGGTATGTGCGCTCGATGAAAGCACTTTGGAGGCGCTCGTCACCATCGAGGGCGCACGACTGCTGCGACTCCACGACCGCGGTGTCCTGCGGCCCGGTGCCCTGGCTGACTTGCTGATTCTGCCGCCGCGGCTGCCCCTCTCTGCTGCAACTCGTGCCGACGTTCGCCTTGTGATGGTGGGCGGAGTCATGCGTTACGGGGACGAGGACTACGCAAGGGTTGTGGCGCCGGCTCAGCAATGCGTGGGTATCGGCGTCGACGGTCGGCCCAAAGTCCTCGATCACCGGCTTGCAGCGCTCCTTTTGCACGCCGGCGTCAAAGAAGACGGAGTTAAAATATCGGCAGCCCGCTGGAGGGCGGCATGAGCACTCAGCGCATCAAGGTCGTCCTCTACAATCCGCGCGCCGTCTTCTTCACGATGCCGCTCGCACTGCTGGCGATCGGCTCAGAACTCGATCCCGAGACCTACGAAGTCGTCATCATCGATGGTCGTCTGGAGCCGGATGCCGAGGCGAAGGTGTTGTCTCAGCTTGAGGGGGCCGTGTGCCTCGGCGTCACGGTGCTCACCGGAGCACCTATCTCTGATGCGCTGCGGATGTCCAGAGCCGCGAAACAGGCACGCCCCGAACTTCCCATAGTCTGGGGTGGGTGGCATCCGTCGCTGTTTGCCCGTGAATGCCTGGTCGAGCCGTCTGTTGATGTCACAGTTCAGGGGCAAGGCGAAGAGACTTTCCTTGAGATCGTCCGTCGCATTGCCGATGGCCGGTCGCTTGAAGGCTGCGCTGGGTGTACGGTCAGGCTTTCTGACGGCACGATCTGCCAGAATCCGCCGCGCCCGCTTCGACCACTCGATATGTTCCGTGCGCACGATTATCGATTGATACCCGTAGAGCGCTACTACGAGCTCAAGGGCAAGCGGCAGCTGGACTACATCTCCTCGCAGGGCTGCAACTTTCGATGCGCCTTCTGCTCGGACCCGTTCGTATACGGACGCAAGTGGGTCGGGCAGGACCCGTCGGTGATGGTGCTGCGGCTGACAGAGTTGTGGCAGAGATACCGGTTCGACGACGTCAATTTCCAGGACGAGACTTTCTTCACGCGTCGCGATCGCGTCCGGACGATGGCCGAGCAGATCATCGAGTCCGAAATGAAGATCACCTGGGCCGGCACCATGCGAGCCGATCAGGGCGTGCGTCTTCCCGATGATATCTGGGCGCTTTGCAAGGAGTCCGGTTTGCGCAGGCTCCTGGTCGGGGTGGAATCGGGCTCGGACGAGATGCTGAAACGCATCCGCAAGGACATCAGGATCGAGCAGGTGTATGACACCGTACGGAAGATGCGCGAGCACGGCATTGCCGGCAATTTCCCGTTCATCGTCGGCTTCCCGGATGAGAGTGACGACAGCATTCGCGCGACGCTCGCATGCGCGAAACGACTGCGGGCGATGAGCCCGGACTTCGAGACGCCGATCTTCTATTTCAAGCCGTACCCGGGCAGCGAGATCGTGACTGAAGCCGTGCAGCGCGGGCTGCGGCTTCCCGATACGCTCGAGGAGTGGTCGGAGTTCGATTTCGTCGACGGCTTGCCCGGCCCCTGGGTGTCGCGTGAGAAGTTCAAGCTCATCGAGCGCTTCAAGTTCTTCCTCGATCTCGCCTGGAAACGCAGCTCGAGGGGCGAAAAGTGGTTGCAACCGCTGGCTCGGTATCGCTGCCGCCGCGACGACTATCGCTGGCCGCTGGAGATGTTGCTGACGCAATGGCGTAGATCGGAGCCGAGGCTCTCGTGACCGAGCTGCGCCGCATTCTGCTCATCAATCCGACGATCACGTCGCGCCGCAGCGCGCGCTTTCCGCTGGCGGTGCTGAGCCTGGCCACGTCTCTCGAAGGCCGGTATGCGGCAAGAATCATCGACGGCAACGTGGATCGAGAGTTCGTAGCGACGGCCGTACGCGCCATGCGTGAAGAGCGCGTCGACGCGGTGGGGGTCACCGTGATGGGCGGGCCTCAGGTGCCGACAGCCATCGCAGTCTCCAAGGCCATCCGCGCAGCGCTTCCGGCAACGCCGATCATCTGGGGCGGCTACTTCCCGACGATCTGTCCGGTCCCGAGTATCACCTCGGCATATGTGGACTACGTTGTCAGAGGCCAGGGCGAGGATACGCTTTTGGAGCTGCTGGATGCGCTCTTCACGGGTCACAGCGGCGAGCTGGGTATGATCGCCGGGCTCACGTGGCGACGTGATGGCGAGATCGTGCACAACAAGAATCGCCCGTTCTCTGCCGTGCGGCTGGGCACGATGCTGCCGTACGACAGGCTCGAGAAGCCTGCGCAGTATCTGAGCAGGACCTACCTGGGCAAGCGCACTGCCGGCTATCAGGCGGCGTTCGGCTGTCGCTTCCGTTGCACGTTCTGCGGAGTGGCAACGATGTTTCGCGGAAAGACAGCGTTGCCGCCGGCGGCGCGGCTTGAACAGGATCTCGGTTTTCTGAAGCGCCGGCTCGGTGTGGACGCGATCCAGTTCTACGACCACAACTTCTTCGACCGCGAAGTCGACATGGTGCCGCTGCTCGAAGTGTTAGCGCGGTTCGAATTGCCTTGGTGGTGCTTCGCGCGCTCCGACGCGTTGTTGAATCTATCGGAGCGCTCGTGGGCGCTCGTCAGGAAGAGCGGTCTGAGGATGACCTACATAGGAGCGGAGTCGCCCAGTGACTGGCTGCTGCATGACGTTCGCAAGGGCACACGGGTCGATCAAACCACTGCGGTGGTGGAAAAGTGCCGCAGTCACGGCGTTATTCCCGAACTGTCCTTCATGGTCGCACCTCCGCAGGACCCCGAGGGCGAGACCGAGAAGACCTTCGAATTCATCCGGGAGATCAAGCGGGTTCATCCGGCCACCGAAATCATGATCTACGTCTACACACCACTGCCACCGTCGCACGCGGAGAACAAGGTGCTCGAAACGCGGTCATCGACCCCGCTGCGCGACACTGAAGGAAGGGCCGTGACATTCCCGGCGACGGCGGACGGATGGGCCGAACCACAGTGGGTTGATTACTGGTGCCACAAGAACGCGCCGTGGCTCACTGAACGCCTGCGCCGGCGCATCGTTGATTTCACGACCGTACTCGGCTGCCGGTTCCCGACGATCACGGACATCCGATCGCCGCCGATGGCTAAATCGGTGCTGCGGACGCTGGCCTCATGGCGCTACCGCTACCGAAAGTATGACCGGCCGTGGGAACTCGACGTGTCGAAGAAGGCCGTGCGCCTTCGCGACCCGCGTGTCTCCAGTCTCTAGCGAATCCTTGCTGCACGTTGCCCAGGTCAGCTTCTATCTTGATCCGCAGCGCCGGGATCCGTCGCAGCTGCTCCGTGACTGGCCGACTCTGGCCGACGTCGCTGAGGCGGTATCCGGGGCCGGGGCGCGTGTATCGGTCATCCAGGCTTGCTCAACTAACGAAACTCTGGAACGTGGTGGAGTCACCTACTACTTTCTGGCGCCGGGCCCTGGTATGCCAACCATTGCCCGCGGTCGGGATTTCGGTGAGCTTATTCACAGGTTGGCGCCAGATATCTTTCACGTCCATGGTCTCGGCTTCCCCCGGGACGTACTGGCTCTAGCCGCGCTTGCCCCGGGTGTTCCGATCATGCTGCAGGATCATGCGAACCGGCCTCCGAGGATCTGGCAGCGATCGATGTGGCGGCGCGGATTTGCCGCGTGCTCGGGGCTCGCCATCACGGGAGCGGCCAAGGTCGAACACTTCAGGTCGGCCGGCCTCCTCCACTCGAGCCTCGAGGTGTTCGACGTTCCGGAATCCAGTAGCCACTTCCGACCGGGGGATCGCGCCGATGCACGGCGGGCCACGCGCCTGGACGGCGAGCCCTGCCTGCTTTGGATAGGGCACTTGAATCGGAACAAAGACCCGCTGGTCGTGCTGGATGGTGTAAGCCTGACAACACAACGCATGCCCAGGCTGAAGCTATGGTGCTGCTATGGTTCAGCACCACTACTCAGCGCGGTGCAGCGCCGAATTGCACGGGATCCGTTGCTTTCCTCACGAGTGCAGCTGTTGGGGACGGTTCCGCACTCAGAAATTGAACAGCTCATGCGGGCAGCCGATGTGTTCGTGCTCGGAAGTCATTCGGAAGGGAGCGGTTACGCTGTGCTCGAGGCGCTAGCTTGCGGCTTGCCACCAGCAGTCACCGACATTCCCGCGTTTCGATCGTTGATAGGCACCGACGGCACCGTCGGGCGATTGTGGCCTTGCGGGGATGCCGCGCTGTTGTCAGACGCCATCGTCGGGATTGCTTCGCGGTCGCAGCCTTCGCGGCGCGGCGTGGTGCGTGCGCATTTTGACCGAGAATTGTCATTTGAAGCGGTCGGCCGCAAGTTGATTACCGCGTACGAGGATTTGCTAGGAAGGCGAAGGGACCGCACCACGGCGAGCCGCTCTGCCACGAGCTCGATAACCGGATGAAGACACTCCTGGAACTCTGGCAACTCCTCGACCGGCAGCAGCGACGGCGGCTGCTATTTCTGCAACTCATGTCGCTGATCATGGCGTTTTCGACGCTGGTCGGCATCGCCGCAATCCTGCCGTTTTTCACTGTGCTAGCGGACCCGCAGTCAATCAGTCGTAGTGTCAGACTGGGCGCGCTCTACGAATATCTGCGTTTCGACAGCGAGCGGAGCTTCATGATTGCGCTGGGCTGCGGATTCGTCGCTATCGTACTCCTCGCGAACGTCATCAACCTGCTCGGGTCGCTCGCGATGAATCGCTTCGCATTCCAGGTGGGCAATGGATTCTGCGCCGGCTTGTTTGGCGAATACCTGCACCGGGACTACCAGTTTCACGCCAGCACGAACAGCGCGACCCTGTCGCGCAATGTCATCTACGAGGCCGACCGGGTGACCAGGGGAATTCTTCAGGCCGGTCTGATCCTGGTCACCAACCTGGTGACGATTATTTTCATCGTCGTGTCGGTTGCGGTCCTCAACCCCTGGGTCGCCAGCTTCGCGTTTGCCGGGCTTGGTGCAGGCTACGCTCTGATTTACGTTCTTGCCCGAAGCAGGTTGCGTCGGAACGGATTGAAAGAGAGCAGGTTCGCCGCAGAACGCTCGCAGGTGGTCAATGAAAGCTTTGGGGCGATCAAGGAGATCATCGTCCTGCAAAGACAGGATTTCTTCCTTGCCAGATTCGCACGAGCCTGCAGCTCGATTTCCGATTCGATCGTCAGCACTTTGGCCGTCGCTCAGACTCCCAGGTACGTGATCGAATGTCTGATCGTCGCGGTTCTGGTAGCGATCGCGCTATTTCTCAGCGACGGCGCAGAGGGAATCCGCCCGTGGCTGGCTCAACTCACGTTCCTTGCGTTTGCGGCGTACCGGCTCCTGCCTGCAGTGCAACAGGTGTTCTCTTCGGCCGTAAGGATACGTGCGGAGCGAGCGGCATTCGAAAACATTGCCGCGGATCTGCGACGTGCACGAGCGAGGAATAGCGTCGGCGATCCGGCGCTGACCCATCGCTCTCGGCTCGGAACGCCGCCGCACGAAATCCGATTGCATAACGTTTCGTTCCGCTACGCACCGGACCAACCACTGGCGCTCCGGGGCATCTCGGTGCGAATCCCGGCAGGCATCGCGCTTGGTATTGTCGGCGCCAACGGTTCCGGCAAGACCACGTTGGTCGACCTGATCGCCGGCCTTCTGGTGGCCGAGTCTGGTACGGTCGAAGTGGATGGTAAGGTCATTGACGACTTGCACCGGTCCGCTTGGCAATCCGCGGTCGCCTACGTTCCACAGGACATATACTTGATCGACTCAACGGTCTCCGGGAACATCGCTCTTGGTCTTCCCGCAATCAAGATTGATCGGGAGCGCATGCGCGAGGCCGTGCGGTTGACGCGGCTCGATGATTGTGTGGCGGCGTTGCCGAATGGAATTGATGAGATGCTGGGAGAGCGAGGCGCCCGGTTGAGCGGGGGCCAACGACAGCGGATCGCAATTGCCCGAGCGCTCTATCACAACGCGTCCGTCCTGATCCTGGATGAGGCGACCGACGCGCTCGACATTGCCGCCGAGCAGGATGTGATGTCCGCCATTGCAGGACTTCGTGGCGGACGGACCATCATCCTGATCTCTCACCGGCTGAGCAGCCTGCGGCAATGCGACCTGATCTTGGAACTTGAGAATGGGGCGATTGTGCGCAGTGGGCGATGGCAGGAGTTGAAGCAACATTCGACGCATTTCCGGCAGATGACCAGGCAACGTTCGGCGGCCGACGCATCCGACCGCCCCAACTGGCGATAGCAGGCCGCCCCAGCGAATCCCCGACCCCTCATGTCGCTCCTGTACCGACGAGATTTGTTTCCCGTGCTCTCGAACCTTGGAGCTTATGACCGGCGCGCGCGAAACCATCGGATGCAGGCGCGACAGATGTCGCCGATCGCCTTGATCGCCCAGCCGTGCAAACGGGCCAGCGCGAGGCACTTGATCACCCGAAACCGCGTCCCCGCCGGCAGCTCGCGTCGAACGAACAGGGCATCGAATTGAGTTTGTGAATGTGCCTGGTTTGTCACCAGCTCGACGAACCCGAGCGCCTGCAGCAGTGCCTTGACCTCGGGATAGAGCTTCTGATTCGAACCGATGCAGGGCGAGGTCTCCACTTCCACGTGGAGCAGATGAACCTGACCGGCAAGACCGCTGGCGCCTTCGATCACCTCGTATGCCTTGCCTTCGGTGTCGATCCACAAGGCCCATCGCGCGTCTGGCCGGCTCTTGTCGGCGAAAAACGTGTCGAGCCGTGTGGTCCTGACGGGAATGACGGCCGACAGCTCCGATCCATCGGACCGTCGGTACAGCGAGCTCATGCCGCGCCGATAATGAGGCAGAGGCAGAGAATAGTCAGCCTTGACGAGGAAGAATTCCGCTTCACCGTCGTAGTCGGTGGCCGCAAACGGCACCAGCTGGATGTCCTGCTCTCGAAGCGCCGGATCGGCCTGCATCAGGCGAAAGTTCTCGGGGTTTGGCTCGAACGCATAAACACTGGCTCGCCTGAGCGCGCTGCGAAACTTCAACGCATCCGCTCCATTCATGGATCCAACGTCGCAAACGGCTCCGATCCGCATTACGCGCAGCAACCGGGCGAACAAACGTCGCGTGTTGACGGTCATTGCAAGGTCGATTTCGACTGCCGGCAGATAGGCTATCACCTCGCCGAACTGCAATGATGAAGATCGCCCTGGTGGTGCCCGGCGGTGTCGACCGGTCAGGCGAGTACCGCGTAATACCCGCGCTGCTGGCGCTGATCAAACGGCTGGCCCTTGAGGACGAGGTTCACGTATTCGCGCTTGCGCAGGAGGCTGCGCCTGGATGCTGGGACCTCGTCGGAGCGCGCGTTCACAACATGGGGGCCGGCTCCGCCGTCCCGCGAGTCGTGGCGGCGATCTATCGCGAAAGCCGCCCGACGCCTTTTCAAATCGTTCAGTCGATATGGTCTGGGGCGAGCGGATTGGCCGCAGTCGCGGCCGCGAACGTCCTCCGGATTCCAAGCGTGGTACATGTCGCGGGGGGAGAACTCGTCGCGCTTCCGCATATACGTTACGGCGGGCGGCTCCGCTGGCACGGACGCGCCCGAGAAGCCCTGGTATTGCGAGGAGCGACTGCCGTGACGGCGGCGAGCCGTCCCATGATCGACGCGATTGCAGCGCTTGGGATCACGGCGCGGCGCATCCCCTTGGGTGTGGACCTGGATACGTGGCCTTTGCGCCAACCGGTGCGCCGTGCGGTCGGTAGCCTCGCCAGGCTCATTCATGTCGCAAGCCTAAATCCGGTGAAGGATCAAGCGACATTGCTGCACGCCCTCGCGTCGCTTTCTGTGTCGGGTCCAGCCTTTCATCTGGACAGTGTCGGCGAAGACACGCTGTCGGGCGAGATACAGGCGACGGCGGCAAAGCTGGGGCTGATGGACAGGATTACGTTCCACGGATTTCTTACACAGCGCCAGCTTCGGCCGTTGATGGAGAGGGCGCATGTAAATGTCATTTCCTCGCGTCACGAAGCAGGACCCCTGGCGGTGCTTGAGGCGGCCGCGGTCGGTGTACCCACTGTCGGCACTGCTGTGGGCCACATTGCAGAATGGGCGCCTCGCGCCGCGCTGTCCGTGCCCGTGGGGGACGCCAGAGCGCTGGCGTCAGCCATCGCGCGATTACTCGAGAACGAGGATCTGCGCCTGGAGATCGCCCGAGAGGCGCAACGCATTGCGGGTGCAGAGGACGCCGGTCATACGGCGTTTCAATTTCGTAAGCTGTACGCCGATATCCGCTGCTGACCCTCAGTGCTCATCGCCCAAGGCCGAAAGAACCGGCCCGATCGTCTGCATCCTCGGGGGGCGGGAAAAGACCCATCGCAGGATTCGCCTGTGGTGTGACAAGCCGTACCAGGGAATGCCGGTCGTCCATTGCTCCGTTGTTGCAGCTTGTTCCAGTTCAGCAAGGGCTACGCGGCTGGGCCGAACTCGGCTCATGACGAAGCTCAAGGCCTCACGAGGCGACCGGGACCACTCGATGCCCGGAAAAGCCCGGATCCGCAAATTGGACCAGGAAACGTCCGCAAGGCGATGACGCCGGGAGCATTGCCTGAGCAGCAGTGGACAAGCCGGCTCAACGGCGGAAATGACCCAGCGAGGGATGGCCGCGGAATAGTAGCGTGCCGTTAGCGTTAGTGGTGGCAGAGACCACCACAAGCCTGGGTGGCGCGATGAGCCGCTCAGCAGCTCTTCCCAGTCGTGTCCATCCATGCGGGTAGCGAGCAGCGCAATGTCATGTAGCTGAACGAGCCGTAGTGCCCGGGCGCGCATGTTGCCCGCCGCATGCAACAGCAGATGTGCCATCAAGGACGCGACGGAGCGGTAAGCATTGATCCCCGGATGCGGATGTGACGGGAAGGCGAGCGCTGTGATGTCGGTCTCGAGCGCTGGCAAGCGTTCGGCAATTCTGGTGTGCAGCTCGATCTTGATCGGGTTGGCGACATTCTCGCCGAGACCGCTGGTGCCCTCGCTTACTGCATTGGGCGCGAAGACCTGATGCCGCCAGGTGATGAAGGCTTTCGAATAGCCGAGGGCCATGATCACTCGGCCCGCGGCGTCAGCATCCGTCTCGCGCACCAGAAGGTCGATGTCGCCCATGGGCCGTTCGCCGGCCCGGTAGATCCCGATTGCATTCAGCGCCGCGCCTTTGAGCGCCACGAGCGCAATTCCCGCGCGCTGCGCGCCGGAATTCACCTCAGCCAGCAGGTGCTCGATGAGCTGCTGTCTCCGGGTCGTGTGATCCTTCTGCTCGGCAAGAAACTGCTGCCAGTAAGCCGGGCCCTGCCAGCGCAATCCCTGGGCCAGAAGGGATGACACGCCCTGCATGGCTGCCACGGCCTGCGCAATACGCCACTCAAAGTCGCTCCACTCCGGCTGCAGGTTCGAAGGGCAAGCGAGCTCGCGCGCGAGCCCCTCCGTGGTCTTGCGCAACGCGGCTTCCACCTTCCTGAACGGTGGAAGAGAACTGCCGTTACTCCTCATGTGCAGTTGCGATCACGCCCTTGGTGCTTCGAAGCGGAACGAGCCGGCTCGTGTGATCAGCGTGACTGCGATGCTCATGCAGCCGACCCATTTCGATTTTCGCCTCTCTTGCCGCAGCGTACAGCCGCGCAGCCTTCTCGGGATCGGCTGACCTCGCGCGCTCGGCATCCACCTCGCTGCGCAGCCATACATCGGCCAGCCGGTAGTACGCCTTGCTGCGACGTCCGGCAATCACATAGTCACGATCGGATGCGTCAGCCCAGGCTACGGGAAGCGCTAGCTTGTCGCCGACCGCATCGAAGTAGCCGGTGCCCTTGATGGGATAGGACACTGTAGTGAAGAAAATGTCAGGGTTCGTCACCCTTACGTGTTCCACGGTTGCAGCGATGTCTTCGAGCTCTTCCCCCTCATAGCCCCACATGAGGAACATCCCGACCTCGATGTCGTGCTGCTTCGCCAATCGCACTGCGTTTCGCACCTGCTGGACTGTCACACCTCTTTGCATCGCGTCCAGGATCCTCTGGCTGCCGCTTTCAGACCCGATCCAGACGCGGTAGCAGCCAAGGTCCTTCAGCGCACGGGCGGCATCCTCGTTCTGCAGCCGATCCGCGCGCGTGATCGTTTCAAATGGGCGGTGGATCCCGCGCCTTCTTAGCTCCGCGGCATAGCTGTGTAGCCAGGGATGACTGATCGTGAAAACGTCATCGGCATACCAGAGTTGATCGGGATTGTATCGATCGATGATCCATGCGACCTCAGCGGCGACGTTGGACGGGCTGCGCCTGCGGTGCGAGAACCCGTAGACGGCATGCGAGCACCAGTTGCATCGGTAAGGGCAGCCCCGGGCGGTGATCAGGTTGATGCTGCTCGCCCCATGATGCTGTCGCCAGACGTCCAGGTACTTCTGGTGATCGATGGCCTCGCGATCCGGAAAAGGTAATGTGTCGAGGTCCGTGATCTTCGGGCGCTCGGCTGTATGCACGGTGCGGCCGGTGTCATCCCTGAAGACGATCCCGCGTATGGCCGAGAGCCTGTGGGGTCCTGCGGCTGAAAGCGCCGGGAGCAACTCCGCCATCGCCGCCTCTCCCTCGCCGATGACGATGACATCGGCGCCGGCATCGAGATACTCCCTGGGATAGCTCGCGCTTTCCGGACCTCCCAGGACCACCGTCCAACCAGACGCCCGCGCCGCACTCATGATTTCGAGTACAGCTTTGCGCGTAATCAGATTCGTGTAGATTCCGACGACACCGCCCGGCACTCGCCGCAAGCGCTCCAGCAACTCAGACTTTGTGCCGAACGTGCTGTCATAGACGTCGACCGCATAGCCGAGGGTCTTCAGGTATGCCGACAGGGACAGCAGGCCCAGCGGCGGATACGGCTTCATGATCTGCCGCTCCTTCTCGTCTTCCGCCAGGAAGTAACCGTGTGTGAGCAGCAGATCAGGCATTGTGGGCGACGGCGCTCTGAATGAGCGCTCGTACCTCGCCAGCGTCAGTCCGATACTGCTGTTCGTTCGCTATCAGGCCGTCCCATCGCTGCTGCAATGAACGCCGCACGCCCTCTCCTTCGCCATTCAATTTCGCGATCGAAACCTGCTCGTGCAGCAGGTCGCGTATCGCGCGGTAGAAGTCGGAACGATACGTGCCGTTGAACATCATCTCGAGATCATTGCTCTCCTGCCAGTGGGTCTTCGCCTGCAGTTGTTTCTTCACCAGCTCGTAGAACTTCGTGCCGGGTAATGGGTATGCGACGCTGACGCCAATGTCATCGGGTCGCGTGCAGTCGATGAGATCCCGGGTTGCCAGGATGTCTTCCAGCTGTTCCCCCAGGTAACCGAGCTGGATGAAGAATCCGACGCGGATGTCCTGCGCCGCCAGTAGTGCGCGTGCCGCAGGAACGTCTTCGACTCTTGTGCCCTTGTTCATCCAATCCAGGACCCGCTGACTGCCGCTTTCCACGCCGATCCACACTTCCCTGCACTGCGCATCGTTGAGCGCCCGTGCCATGCTGCCGCTGACCAGATCGGCACGCGTTTGAATTGTGAAAGGTATGTCACCGCGCATTGCCTTCACGGCGGCGGCGAAACGCGACACCCAATCGACGCGGAAGCCGAAGATGTCATCCGCAAACCATATGTGATCGGGTTCGAAGCTCCGCTTGAGATAGCTCATTTCCGCAGCCACCTCATCTGCGCTCCGCTGCAGGTAGCGGTTGCCCCAGATGGGTTTGGCGCACCACGCGCACCGAAACGAACAGCCCCGGGAGGACGCCATGTTCAGGCTGAAGAACCCGTGTGCCGCCCGCCAGACCGTGCGATACCGCTCGACGTCGATCAGATCCCAGGCGGCGAGTTCGGGATGTCTAGGGTCCGGAGGAAGTGCCAGAGCCTTCGACAGTGTCGCCTGGCCGCGGGTGGATGACACGATGCCGCCGAGCCCGTCGAGCAGTTGCGTGATCGGGGCCTGCGGAACGGAATCGAGCCTGTCCACCAGGGCACGCAGCGTCCCGAGACCTTCGCCGACGAGGACGACGTGCGCACCGGCGGCGAGGTACGCTTCAGGGGCATCGGAAGCATCCGAGCCGGCGGCGATGACCTGGGCCCCGGCCCGCCGCGCGCTCCCGATCATCTCGCAGGCGGCCCGGCGCATCTTGCCAAGGCACATCTTGCTCAGAAAGTTGTAATTGTCCTCGTAGAACAGCGCGAGCTGCGGCTTGACCCTTCGCAGCTGGGCGTCGTATTCCTGGACGCCGCCCGCGAGCATCGCGTCGAAGACGGCGACTTGGTGCCCCACCTGCCGCAAACTTGAAGCAACCTGCAATGTGGCGAGCGGCGGATATGGCTTGGCGCGCTCAAGTTGCTTCTGGTCGAACCGCAGAAAGTACGAGTGGCCGACCAGGACGGATAGCATACGCTGTAGTTTTCGTAGTAACGCGTGGCCGCTACGGTCCGCTCGGTTGAGTGTACTCTTGCCTGCAAGACTTTTCCGATTGCGCGTTGCATCCTAACGGTGAGTACCTGAATCGTCCAAGAAAACGTGTCGTGGAGGCCAATCCGGAAGGGGATCCCTTTCGTGAAGTCAGCGGGCGCGTCCTCCGCGAGCGGATGCACCTGCTTGGCGGGCTGTTCGAATTCGAATCCAACAGCCGTCGACTGCTCGGGTTGGTCGAAGCCGCCTACGCCGGGTTGCCAACACATCGACTGCGCCCCGCTGTGCCGCAGATTCATATCAGACTCCAGCTTGCGTCCGGCCGAAACTTCACGACCGCGCATGAGCTGCCGTTGATGCGCATGCAGGCCGGACCGGGCCTCCTGTGCGGAGTGATGGATAACTCCAATTTTGCTGTCTTGTTGCCCACAGAACGCCAGGGCTTGGTAGTCGTATCACGACACCTGCTGCGATTTCCGTACCACGCTCGCTACGAGTTGCTCGAATTTGCGGTGTTCGTACTGGCTGGTCGAGCACAGGGGCTTGTGCCTCTTCATGCCGCCTGCGTCGGGCTGAAGGGGCGGGGCCTGCTGCTCATCGGTGCGCCCGGAGCGGGAAAATCGACCGTCGCCCTGCAGTGCCTTTTGCACGGGCTGGATTTTCTGACCGAAGATGCCGCGTTCGTCCTGCCCGACGGAATGCTCGCAACCGGCGTTCCCAACTTCCTGCACCTTCGCGAGGATTCCCTGCGCTTCCTCGATGGGTCCTCCAAGGCTTCGCTGGTTCGGCGCTCACCGGTCATCCGGCGGCGCAGCGGCGTGGAGAAGTTCGAGGTCGATTTGCGACGCACGGGTTACCGTCTCGCGCCCTCACCGCTCAAGGTCTGCGCCGTCGTATTCGTTTCGAAGCGTGGCGCCGGCAGGGGTCCGGTTCTCGCCACCTTGCAAAGATCGGAAATGCTAGCAAGGCTCGATCGCAGCCAGCGGTACGCCACGATTCAGCCGGGATGGGCGGCTTTCAGGCGGCAATTGGCCGCAATGAACGCGTTCGAGCTGCGTCGAGGTCGGCATCCGGGCCAGGCGGCCGATGAGCTGCTGAGGGCACTGCAGTGACCTGTGCCCTCTTCATCACATCCTCCATATCCTGGGCAACCAACGCAGGCTGAGCGTCAACGCTCCCTGACGCCGTGCCAGACGGAGTGCAGCGATTACATGCCAATATCCGAGTCGACGACAGCGCCCAGCGAGCTCCGCCGGTGCAGCGCGCGCGAACTTGCGGTAGGCCATGGCCTTGCCGACATGTGTTTCGTAGCGACCCCTAGTCGTACGTCCTGGATGCTCACGGAATTCGGCCACAACGTGATCGACGACAGCGGCGCCTGCTTGATTGGCTAGACGTAGCAAGAACTCGTAATCCTCGGCGAACGGGAGCCGTTCGTCGAACCGAAGGCGATTGGCCAATTCGCGCCGCACCAGCACAGTCGGTAGTGCAATGGAGGCGTCGGCAGTCACCAGCGGTCTGATTACTGAGCCGCTGTACGGGCACCATGGACCGCCCACGCGCTGTCGGGTCTCTCGACCCTCCTCGTCAATCATTCGATACGCGCTGTAACACCACTCATGTCGCCCAACGGCAGCTAGCTGCGTGGCTAGCTTCTCTGACAGCCACCGATCATCCGAGTCGAGAAAACCGACCCATGGCGCCTGTGCGGCTAACAGACCGCGATTGCGAGCTGCGGCGATGCTGCCACGATGCGGCTCAAGGATCAGGTGAATACGTGGATCTCGTAGAGCCCGCACATATCCAGCGGTGCCGTCCGTCGATCCATCGTCAACCACAAGCAATTCCCAATCGCTGAAGGTCTGCGCCTGGACTGAGGCGATCGCCTCACGGAGGTACCGAAGGCGGTTGAACGTCGGCAGCACGATGCTCACGGTCGCCATCAGCGTAGTGTCCTCAGGCTTTGTGGGGAGTTAGGTCACGTCAGCGGATGTCAGCGGATGCTCTATTGGAGGCTAGGTGGAGCGGAATCGAAAAGGCCACACCGCGCAGCCATTTTCTCGGCATCTCAGATCCGCGCCTTTCGCTGTTACCCCCATAGTTACCCCCAGCGCCTCGTTGTACGTGCCGGTTTCCCGTGAGTGGAACGGTGGGCCCCGTTTGATGAAGATGACCCCACGCCAAGCCTAGCCCGACTGGGTGAAAGCCGGGATTCCCCCAGCATGCGCCGGCTGCTGATCCTGCACGAGTGCGAGGTCGTGCCGCCGAATGAACCCTGCCCGCGTCACGGTGCGCAGCCTCGGCTGATCATCCGCGATTCCGACGACTCGGGGCCCACGGAATCCGACGCCCCGTGAGTATCGCGATGCAGCTGCAGTTGGCCAGCCAGACTCAGGGGCTCGAGAAGCTCGCTGCGAGCGTGCAGGCGCGCCTGGATGCGCTCGAGCAGCGGCTCGCCGCGAAATTCGGACCGGAGCCGTACTGGGGACGCCGGGTTGTAGTGGCGCGCTCGGCGGGATTCGCCATACATCAGTGCGCCTCTGCGAGAACGGTGTCGTACAGAGCAGCCATCTCGCGCGCGACGTCTTCGACAGTGCGCGGCGGACGGACACCGGCGCGCAGCTTCGCGATCCTCTCGGGGTCGCGCGAGAGGGCGGCGATCTCGGCCGCCCAGGTCTGCGGATCGTTCGGCGCGATCAGAAGTCCATCGACGCCGATCGTCACCAGTTCGGTCAGACCGCCAAGCCGGGACCCGATCACAGGCGTGCCGGCCGCGAATGCTTCGAGCGCCACCAAGGGGCCGGTCTCGAGCAAGCGCGACGGTACGACGACAAAATCGCAGCGCCGCATCGTCTCGATGACCGCGCCGTGGGGAATGGGAGATTGCAGTGCGATCCGAGGGTCCTTCGCGACAGCCGCTTCGATTAGCGCAGCATGCGTCTGGGACGCGGAATTGCGCACCCCATGGATGTCGAGCCGGACCGGAACATCCGGCACCTGCCGCAGTGCATCGACCAGGATATCCACGCCCTTCGATGCCGCCAAACGTCCGAAATATCCCAATCGCAGCGGCTCGCCCGCGTTCCGCGGCGCAGCCGGCGCCCGCTTTTCACTCGGGCGGACCGAACCACAGCGGCAGAGCACTATCTTATCTTCAGGCACGGAATTGGCGCGCAAGACCTCCGCAACCCAGACGCTGACCGCCACAACGCGATCGACTTTGCCGACAAGGTTGTGAAAGCGGCGGTTCCGCGCAGCGACGAGCGCCGGCAGATGAAGCGGCGTCAAGGGCCCGCGCGCAAGCCCCATGTCAGTGAGAAGGCCCGCGGCCGCTTGCGGTATCGACGCGATGGCACCGGAAAGCCAATGCGGTGTTCCACGCGCGGCGAGCGTGCACTTTGTGCAGCGACGGGCATCAAGACGTCCGTCGCAGGCCGATTGGCCCATGTACAGCATCGTGCCGCGCGTGCAGCTCACCCCTGCTATGTGATAGGTCAGGATGGTCTTCGCGCCGATGTCGCGGGCGGCATCCAGGAGCAACTCCGATATTTCGGCCGTGTATGAATGAAGGTGGATGACCCGCGGCCGTATGTACGCAAGCAGGGAGCGAAACGATTGCGCCGCGTCGGCGTTCGGTGCGCCATACGCATGTGCGATCCCGGCAGCGTTCCCTCGCGCGAAGGGAAACACCAAGGTGCCCATGTGCTCATAACGCTCGCCTGGGCCCGGGACAGCCACTGCTCCGCGCACGCCGTGAGCACCGAGCGCGGCAATCAGCGACTGGACATAGACCTCGGTGCCGCCGGTGGAACCGGGGAAGAACGAGTTGACGACGTGAAGCACATCGGCCGGCGCGCCGCTCGCGGGCCGTCCGAAAGCCGCCGCTACGGCCATGCGCGCTCGACGGCGAGCTCAGCTAGCATGCCCGCCATGGGGTGCCTCCTCCTCGCGCTCCTCGGCGCGCGCCTGCAGAGTCGCAACATCGAGTGCGTTGTGAATTGAATCGGCAAAGTCCGCGAGACCGCTCACCGCTGCGCCGATATGACTCCATCGCCGCTCTCGGCTCGAACGCACTGGATGAGTGCGAGCAATCTCCATACGCGGGCCTGCTGCTCTTCCACCGCCCTCGTGATGGAGGCGTGGAGCGGAATCGAACCGCTGTACACGGCTTTGCAGGCCGCTGCATGACCACTCTGCCACCACGCCCGAATCGAAATGCAAACCCCGGGACGAGCCCGGGGTTCACGCGGTGAATCTGGAGCGGGAAACGAGGCTCGAACTCGCGACCTCAACCTTGGCAAGGTTGCGCTCTACCAACTGAGCTATTCCCGCTGAGGCCTCTCGATGAGAGGCGCAATTGTAAAGTGCACCCGGGGGGTGTCAAGGAACCCTCCCGAATCAATGATCTGCGGCCAACTCGGGGCGCGCTGCGCGCAGGTACTGGATCGCCGACCACAGAGTGAGGATCGCCGCCAGCACGGTTAGAAACAACCCGCACTCGTAGATCGGCAGGCCGAGGAAGTTCCAGCGGAAGAGCATCATCGACAGGCCCACGATCTGCACGATGGTCTTGTACTTGCCGAGCCCCGAGACTGCCACCTTGCCGCGCTGACCGAGCTCCGCCATCCATTCGCGCAGCGCCGAGATGGCGATTTCACGGCCGATGATCACGATGGCCGCAAGCACTGTGACCACGCCGACCCAGCGAGGCTCCCGGGCTGCGCTCACGATCAACACCAGCGCCGTGGCGACGATCAGTTTGTCGGCGACGGGATCGAGAAAGGCGCCAAGGCGCGTCGTCTGCCCCCAGCGGCGCGCCAGGTAGCCATCGAGCGAGTCCGTGATGCCGGCCAGGGCGAACACGATACCTGCGGCCTGATCTGACCAGTGATAGGGCAGATAGAAGAGAACGATGATCAGTGGGATCGCGAGGATTCGCGCCCAGGTCAGGGTATTCGGAATCGAAATTCGCCTGCTCAAATCGGTTCACGCTCCCGGGTGCAGATGCTCATAAATGAGCTGCGCGAGCGGCCTGCCGATGCCGCGTACCTGCACCAGATCATCCACGCCCGCGCGCAGTATGCCTTGGAGTCCTCCGAACTGCTTGAGCAGCTCGCGCCGGCGGGCCGGCCCCAACCCCGGTATTGCTTCGAGCGCCGATTCGTTGTGACGCCGCGCGCGGCGCTTGCGGTGCCCTGTGATCGCAAAGCGATGGGCTTCGTCGCGGATGCGCTGGATCAGGTGCAGCGACGGCGAATCGGGCGGCAGGATGAGCGGCCCTTCGCGACCGGGTATGAACAAGCGCTCTTGGCCCGGCTTTCGATCGGCGCCCTTCGCCACGGCAACGACGGCCAGCCCGGACAGCGTCAGCGTACGCAGCACTTCCACCGCCTGGGCGAGCTGGCCTTTGCCACCGTCGATCAGCAGCACGTCAGGCATGGGAATCTCTGCGGCCTTGATGCGGGTGTAGCGGCGCGTGAGTGCCTGGCGCATCGCGCCGTAGTCGTCTCCCGGCTCGACGCCGGAGATGTTGAAGCGGCGATAGTCGGACTTGACGGGACCCTCGGGACCAAACACCACGCAAGATGCGACGGTGCCCTCACCGCGAGTATGGCTGATATCGAAACACTCGATGCGCTGTGGCGCCTCGGGCATCTGCAGGTCCTGCCGCAACGCCTCCAGGTGACTCTCGATACCGGCCCGATCGAGTGCCCGCATGCGCAGAGCCTGGACGGCATTCGTTTGGGTCAGGGTCAGCCAGCGCGCCCCCAGCCCTCGCGCAGCGCGATGGATGCGGACTGTGTGCCCGGCGCGATCGCTAAGCGCGGACTCGAGCGCTTCTCGGTCCACGATCGGCGTACTGAGCAGGATCTCGCGTGGTGCCTCGCGAGTGAAGTAGTACTGCATGAGGAACGCGCTCATGATCTCCCCGTCATCGCCGAGTGGCGCCCGCGGGAAGAATTGCGTGCTGCCAAGATTGCGGCCGCCGCGTACAAACATGAGCGCTATGCAGTGATCTCCCGATTCGGTGGCGAGAGCGACGACGTCGGCGTCCCGTTTGCTCGCTGCGGTGACGCTCTGCTGTGACTGGATCTGCTTGAGGCTGGCGAGTTGATCGCGCACGCGCGCCGCACGCTCGAATTGCAGCGCCTCCGAGGCGGCGTCCATCTGCCGGGCCAGCTCCGCGTTCACTTCTTCGCTGCGCCCGGAGAGGACTTTGACCGCGCTGTCGACGTCACGCCGGTACTCCTCCTCCGTAATAAACCCGACGCACGGCGCCGAGCAGCGTTCGATCTGGTACTGCAGGCACGGGCGACTGCGGTTCTCGAAGAAAGTGTCCTCGCAGTTGCGCAGCTTGAAGAGCTTCTGCAGCTGCTGCAGCGATTCGCGCACTGCGCCCGCACTCGGGTAAGGTCCGAAATAGCGGCCCGGCAGGTTGCGTGTGCCGCGGTAGAAGTTTAGGCGCGGAAAGCGCGCTTCCGTCGTGACGTGGATGTACGGGAAGCTCTTATCGTCACGCAGGATAACGTTGAAGCGTGGCTTGTGCTCCTTGATGAGGTTGTATTCCAGTAGCAGCGCTTCCGTTTCCGAATCCGTCAGAGTGACTTCGATGCCGGCGATCTGGCTCACCATCGCCTGCACTTTGGGAGAGACGTTGCCGGCGTGAAAATAGCTGCCCACGCGCGCCTTGAGGCTGCGAGCCTTGCCGACGTAGAGAATCTGCCCGTCCGTGCCGAGCATCCTATACACGCCCGGGCGGCCTGGAAGCCGCTGGACGAAGGCCTTGGCGTCGAACGCCGTGACGTCGGAACTCTCAGTCATTCATGTGGCGAATCACGGCCTCCCCGAAGCCGCTGGTACCGACCAGCTTCGCGCCGGGAATGAGGCGCTGCAGATCTTCCTCCACGTTCTTGCGCCCGGCGAGCTCGCGCTTGGGCGCACGAATGGCCTCGCGCAGTCGCGCCAGGTCGTAGGTGAGCTCGCGGTTGGCGATCGTATCGGCAACGCCCTTGATGATGAGATCGGCCGCCTCGAACCAGCGCAGGTAACGCAGCATCATCTCTGCCGACAGGATGATAGATCCGGGGTTCACACGATCTTTGCCGGCAAAACCGGGTGCCGTGCCGTGAGTAGCCTCGAACACCGCGACGCCGTCGCCGATGTTACCGCCCGGTGCGATGCCGATCCCGCCCACTTGCGCCGCCAGTGCGTCGGAGATGTAGTCACCATTCAGATTGAGCGTCGCGATCACGTCGTACTCTTCCGGGCGCAGCAGCGCCTGCTGCAGGAAGTTATCCGCGATCACGTCTTTGATCACGATACGATGACCGGTCAATGGATTCTGAAAGGCGAGCCAGGGGCCCTTGTCGATCTCCTGCGCGCCGAATTCATCGCGCGCCAGTTGGTAGCCCCAGTTGCGAAACCCACCCTCGGTGAATTTCATGATGTTGCCCTTGTGCACCAGGGTGACCGAGACGCGATCGTTTTCGATTGCGTACTGGATCGCCTTGCGGATCAGGCGCTGGGACCCTTCCCGGGACACTGGCTTGATGCCGATGGCAGAACTCGATGGAAACCTGATGGACGTGACCCCCAGCTCGCGGTGCAGATACGCGATGAGCTTCTGTACCTCGGGCGAACCTGCGGGCCACTCGATGCCCGCGTAGATGTCCTCGGTGTTCTCGCGGAACACCACGATCTCGACCTGGCTCGAGTCCTTCATCGGTGTCGACACGCCCGAGAAGTGGCGGATCGGCCGTACGCAGGCGTACAGGTCGAGCTGCTGGCGGATCGCGACGTTGAGCGAGCGGATCCCGCTGCCCACCGGGGTGCCGAGCGGGCCCTTGATTGAAACAACGAAGTCACGCAGCGCCTGCAGCGTTTCCTCTGGAAACCACGCGCCAGCGCAATAGACCTTGTTGGCCTTTTCGCCGGCGTAGACTTCCATCCACGAGATGCGCCGGCGGGCGCCATAGGCCCTGGACACGGCGGCATTGACCACGCGCTGCATGACGGGCGTGATGTCGATGCCAATACCGTCACCCTCCACGAACGGGATGATCGGGTGCTCTGGCACATTGAGCGAGAAATCCGGATTGAGCGTGATGCGCTCGCCGTCGGCGGGCACAACAATATGGTCGTACTTCATGGCGGTGAGCCGGCGAATCCGCGGGGCGCGAACTTTACCAGAAACGCGCGCTACCGTTCGCCGGCGGCGCGCGGCAGTGGCTTGTCGAGATCAACGACGGCGTGAGCGCTTGAACTGTGCCTCTTCGGTCGAGCCGCTCAATGCCGTGATCGAGGACTGGCCGCCCGTCACGGTCTGGGTCACGTCATCGAAGTATCCCGCGCCGACTTCGCGCTGGTGACGCGTCGCCGTGTAACCGGCCGCTTCGGCGGCAAACTCCGCCTGCTGCAGCTCTACGTACGCGCTCATCTGCCGCTCGCGATAACCGCGCGCCAGCTCGTACATGCTGAAGTTTAGCGCGTGAAATCCGGCCAGCGTTACGAACTGGAACTTGAATCCCATTGCACCGAGCTCCCGCTGGAAGCGGGCGATCTCAGCGTCATCGAGTTTCTGCTTCCAGTTGAACGAGGGCGAGCAGTTGTACGCCAGGAGCTTTTCGGGGAATCGCTTGTGGATACCTTCGGCGAAGCGGCGCGCCTGCTTGAGGTCCGGCACGGCTGTCTCACACCACACGAGGTCGGCGTAGGGCGCATACGCCAGACCGCGAGCGATGGCCGCATCGAGCCCTGCTCTAAGGTGGAAAAATCCCTCGGCGCTGCGCTCACGCTTCTCGATGAACGGGCGATCACGCTCGTCCACGTCCGATGTCACGAGGTTCGCCGCATCCGCGTCGGTGCGCGCGATCAGGATGGTCGGTACGCCGCAGACGTCGGCCGCGAGACGCGCCGCAGTCAGCTTGTTGATGGCCTCGGAGGTAGGCAAGAGCACCTTGCCCCCCATGTGACCACACTTCTTTGCTGAAGCCAGCTGATCCTCGAAATGGACGCCCGCGGCGCCCGCTTCGATCATGGCTTTCATCAGCTCGAAGGCATTGAGCACGCCGCCGAACCCGGCCTCCGCATCCGCCACGATCGGCTTCAACCAATCGATGCTGTCGTCACCCTCCGCGTGGCAGATCTGATCCGCGCGCTGCAGCGTATTGTTGATGCGCCTGACGACCGCCGGTACGGAGTCCGCCGGATACAGCGACTGATCGGGATACATCTGCGCGGCGAGGTTGGCATCGCCCGCCACCTGCCATCCGGACAGATAAATGGCATCGAGGCCGGCGCGCACCTGCTGCATCGCCTGATTGCCCGTCAGCGCGCCGAGCGCCCCGACGAAGGGCTTCGCGTGCAGATACTTCCAGAGTTTCTCCGCTCCCAGGCGCGCGAGTGTGTGCTCGACGACTACCGTGCCGCGCAGGCGCACAACGTCCTCTGGCTGGTACACGCGCTGGATACCGCGCCAGCGCGCATCACTCTGCCAGGAATTGCGGATTTCACTTGCGCCGGGTGCCGTCATTGCCAGTTCCTCGACCCGTTTGCCGCCCGGGGTCGTCAATCGATCTCACGATACGCAACCAGGGTCAGAAATGCTGTGAAGCGCGGCTCAGCCGTCAGGCGATCGAGCAGCCGTGCCGCCAGCTCATAATGACCAGCCGCCGAATTGCCCTCCTCTGCCCTTGTCTTCAAGGTACGCAGCTCCATCCCGATCTGCCCACGGACCAACTCGAGCGTCACGCGCCGGCCGTCCTCCAGCACGCCTGTTGGGTGGTGAACCCACTGCCATAACTGGGCGCGTGAAATTTCGGCCGTGGCTGCATCCTCCATGAGGTTGTTGATTGGTACGCAGCCAAGTCCTCCCAGCCAGGCTGCGAGGTACTGCAGACCAACGCTGACGTTGTTGGCCAGGCCCGCTTCGGTGATCGTTCCGGCAGGAACCTTCAGCAGATCCGCAGCTCCGACCTGCACGTCGTCGCGCACGCGGCTCAGCTGGTTCGGGCCAGACATGTACTGGTTGAAAACTTCGAGCGCGAGCGGAACCAGACCGGGATGCGCTACCCAGGTGCCGTCGTGCCCGTCGCTCGCTTCCCGCTCCTTGTCAGCGCGCACCTTGGCAAGCGCTGCCGCATTCGCTTGCGGATCGTTCTTGATCGGTATCTGCGCCGCCATCCCACCCATGGCGAAGGCCCCGCGCCGGTGACAGGTCCGGATCAGGAGCAGCGAGTAGGAGCGCAGGAAGTGGCTCGTCATCGTCACTTGTTGACGGTCCGGCAGCACGAATTCAGGGCGCCGGGCGAATTTCTTGATGAAACTGAAAATGTAGTCCCAGCGTCCGCAGTTGAGTCCGACGATGTGCTCCTTGAGTTCGTACAGGATCTCGTCCATCTCGAACGCAGCCAGGATCGTTTCGATCAAGACGGTGACCTTGCAAGTGCCGCGCTTCAGCCCGAGCAGTTGCTCGGCATGTGTCAGCACCTCGGACCACAGGCGCGCTTCGAGATGTGATTCAAGCTTTGGCAGGTAGAAGTACGGCCCAGTGCCACGCCCGCCGAGCTCGCGCGCGTTGTGGAAGAGGTACAGGCCGAAATCGACCAGTGCCCCCGGGACCTGCTCGCCATCGACCAGTAGATGCTTTTCGAACAGATGCCAGCCTCGCGGTCTGACGAGGAGCACCGCCACCTCGGGATTCAGCCGGTAGCGCTTGCCTTCCGGGCTCGCGTACTCGATGGTGCCGCGTACCGCGTCGCGCAGGTTCATCTGGCCGCGAATGAGGTTGTCCCAGCTCGGCGTGAGCGAGTCCTCGCAGTCCGCCATGAACACCTTCGCACCCGAATTGAGTGCGTTGATGATCATCTTGCGGTCGGTCGGCCCGGTGATCTCCACTCGCCGGTCCTGCAGGTCCTGCGGAACCGGCGCTACGCGCCAGTCGGATTCGCGGATTTGGCGGGTTTCGGGCAGGAAGTCCGGCAACACGCCGACGTCGAGCGCGCGCTGGCGTAGCTCGCGCAACGCGAGCAGCTCATGCACCTTCGGCGTGAAGCGGCGCGCCAGCGCCGCCAGAAAATCGAGTGCCTCGCGCGTCAGGATCGTCTCGAAACCGGCCGGCATTGCTCCGCGTATTTCGCAGCCGGCACTCGCGGGCGCACCCGATGCAGTCAAAGCGTTCTCCTGGTCCGAGCGCGCCATATGATACCGCAGGGGTTTGCCTTCGACGTCGCAGAAACCGGTGGCAATTTGCGTTGTTTGCTCTTCAACAAGCCGTTTCGCGTCCTCTCGCGCTTCACGGACGCTGCGGACCGGGAAACGCTCGGCAAGTTCGTGCGGGCAAAGCAAGTGTATCCGGCCGGCCGCCTCGATTACGACAGCGAGGGTCTCCTGTTCCTGACGGATGACGGGCGCATCCAGGCGCGCCTCAGCGACCCACGGCATCGGCTACTGAAGCGCTACTGGGTGCAGGTGGAAGGCGAACCTGATGCAGCCGCGCTGCAACGCTTGCGCGAGGGCGTTGTGCTCAAAGATGGGCGGACCCGTCCGGCACAGGCCAGGGCGATGGCCGAGCCCGCCAACCTATGGCCGCGCGATCCGCCGATCCGCCATCGCGCGCACATTCCCACTCACTGGCTGGAAATCGGGCTCATCGAAGGTCGTAATCACCAGGTGCGGCGCATGACCGCCGCGGTCGGGCTGCCGACACTGCGCCTGATCCGTTGGGCGATCGGGCCGTGGGAACTGAAAGGTCTCGCGCCGGGCGAGACGCGGGAGCTCGATCCGAAGCGAGTGCTAGCCCAGCTGCAACGTCAGCGTGACGAGGCCTTGTGACGCGCGATGAGCATCGCGAGCTCGAGCGCTTGCTCATAGTTCAACCGGGGGTCGACCGTCGAGCGATACGCGCGCTTCAGGTCCGCTTCTGTGAGGCCGCGCGCGCCACCGATGCACTCCGTGACGTCGTCCCCTGTCAGCTCGAAGTGCACACCGCCGAGGATCGAGCCCTGCTCGTCGTGGATACGGAACGCCGCCTCAACCTCGCCCATGATGTTCTCGAAGCGCCGCGTCTTGAAGCCGCCCGAGGTGGTCTCGGTGTTGCCGTGCATCGGGTCGCACATCCAGAGCACGGTCTGTCCGGTCGCGCGCACGGCCTGGATCAACGGTGGCAGAGCGCGCTCGATTTCCTTGACTCCAAAGCGATGGATCAGAGTAAGCCTGCCGGGCTGGTTCTGGGGATTCAGAAGCTCCAGCAGCGCCTGCAGCCACTCGGGACTCATCCCGGGACCCACCTTAACGCCGATCGGGTTGGCAATGCCGCGGAAGAACTCGGCGTGTGCACTGTCGACCTGGGCCGTGCGCATGCCGATCCAGGGCATGTGCGTCGACAGGTTGTACCAGCGCTGCCGGCGCGGAATGAACCGTGTCTGTGCCTGCTCGTAAAGCAGGTGCAGCCCCTCGTGGCTGGCGTAGAAATCGACCCGACTCGCCTCGTGCACCGGGCGGCCGCTCATCGATTCAAAGAAGTCCAGAGAATTGGCAATCGAATCCACGATCTGCTGATACGCATCGCGCAGCGGCGAATGGTGCAGGAAGCTCAGGTTCCAGTACTCGGGGTGATGCAGGTCGGCAAACCCGCCGTCGATGAGCGCGCGCACGAAGTTGAGCGTTAGCGCCGCGCGCTCGTAGCCGCGCAGCAGCAGTTCCGGATCGGGCTCTCGATCGGCAGCAGTGAACGGGGCGCGATTCACGATATCGCCGCGATAGCTCGGCAGCGTCAAGCCGTCCCGCGTCTCCGTATCCGCCGAACGCGGCTTGGCGTACTGGCCCGCCATCCGACCGACGCGCACGATCGGCATCTTGAGCCCGTGCAGTAGCACCAGACTCACCTGCAGGAGAATTTTGAGCTTCTGTGCGATCCGGTCGGACTCGCACTCGGCGAAACTCTCGGCGCAGTCACCGCCCTGCAACACGAAGCGCTCGCCGCGTTGCGCCGCGGCGATGTGCTCGCGCAGCGCCTCGATCTCCCAGGATACGACGATCGGTGGCAGCCGGCTGAGGGCAGCGATCACCCGCTCGAGTGCGGACGGATCCGCATAGCGGGGCTGCTGCTGCGCCGACCTTGCCTGCCAGCTCGCGGGGTGCCACTCATTGACAGCCGTGCTCTGAGTCATGGCGGGATCGTACACCGCCCCCACTGCACTGCAAAAACCAGACGGTGCTTTCATGCGCTCGTTGAGGCAGAATGCGCGCCTTTTTCGCGCCGGCCTGCTGATGACGACAGCCGCGAGCAGGCGGCGCACCTTCCTGTACGGAGTCGCTCTCATGTATCGAATTCTCATCCTTGGTGCCGGCAAGATCGGCGCCCTGATCTCGGGTTTGCTTGCGGAATCAGGTGCCTATCGCGTTCACCTCGCCGACGTCAACGGCAACGCCGCCGACGCGGTCGTACGCGCGCACGGCTTCAGTCATCTGCAGGCGCACGCCTTGGATGCTGCAGACCCGGCCGCGCTCGCGGCGCAACTGAAGGCACACCCGGTCGATGCGGTCATCTCCAGCCTTCCTTACTACTGCAACCTGGCCGTCGCGACCATGGCCCGACACGCCAACATCCACTACTTCGATCTCACTGAAGACGTCGAAGTCACGAAAGCGGTGCGGCGCACTGCAGAAGGCGCAAGTACGGCCTTCGTACCGCAATGTGGACTCGCTCCCGGTTTCATCAGCATCGCCGCGAACGAGCTGATCACGCATTTCGACGAACCGCGCACCGTGAAGTTGCGCGTTGGAGCTCTGCCGCAGCACCCGAACAACGTGCTGAAGTACTCGCTCACCTGGTCCACGGAAGGCCTCATCAATGAGTACGGCAATCCCTGCCAGGCAATCAGCGACGGGCGGCTGGTGGAGACCGCACCACTCGAGGGTCTGGAGGAAATCGAGATCGACGGAACTCTCTACGAGGCGTTCAATACTTCCGGGGGTCTGGGCTCGCTCGGCGAGACTTACGGCAAGCGCGTCGAGAGCATGAACTACAAGACCATCCGCTACCCCGGCCACTGCGCGCAGATGCGCCTGCTCATGAACGATCTGAAGCTCAACCACGACCGCGCCACGCTCAAGCATGTGCTCGAGAACGCCGTGCCGCAGACGTTGCAGGATGTCGTCATCGTCTACGCCGCGGTAGCCGGCCTGCAGGACGGGCAGCTGCGCGAGGAGAACTACGTCAACAAGATCTATCCGCAGCTCATCGCCGGGCGGCTGTGGTCTGCGATTCAGGTCACGACCGCCGCGGGCATCACTGCGGTTGTCGACATCGTGATGAGCTCCGGCGGCAAGTATCGCGGGTTCGTCGCCCAGGAGAACTTCCGGCTCACGGAAATCCTGGCGAACCGCTTCGGTCTCCACTACGCGCCGGGTGGCTCCAAGGACGTTTCGTCCGAGGTCGTAGTCTCCGGCAAGGCTGGGCACCAGCGGCAGTTGTGGGAGAAAGCGTCGTGAACGAAATTCTGGCACGACTGAATCTCAAGCCGGTGAATGCCGGTACCTGGTCCGGCAGCGCTGGCTGGTCGGCGGACAATCGCGGGTCGCTGATTGATTCGCTCAATCCGGCGACCAATGAGGCCATCGCCCAGGTCCGCTGCTCCACCGCCGCCGACTATGAGCAGGTACTGCAGTCTGCGGTGGCCGCATTCCAGGAGTGGCGCCGTGTGCCGGCGCCGAAGCGCGGCGAAGCAGTACGCCTGATGGCGGAAGAGCTGCGCGCCCACAAGGACGCGCTCGGCAGCCTCGTGTCGCTTGAGAACGGCAAGATCAAGGCCGAGGGTGACGGTGAGGTTCAGGAGATGATCGACATCGCCGACTTCGCGGTCGGACAGTCGCGCATGCTCTACGGTCTCGCGATGCATTCCGAGCGCCCGCAGCATCGCATGTACGAGCAATGGCACCCGCTCGGCGTGGTCGGAATCATCTCCGCGTTCAATTTCCCGGTCGCGGTCTGGTCGTGGAACGCATTCCTGGCCGCCGTCTGCGGCAACGTCAGCGTGTGGAAGCCCTCGCCGAAGACACCTCTGTGTGCCATCGCGGTGCAGGAGATCTGCAATCGCGTGCTGGCGCGGCATCGGCTGCCGCCCATCTTTCAGCTCTTCATCGACGGCGGCAGCGAGCTCGCTGAGCACTTCACCGCCGATCCACGCGTGGCGCTCGTTTCCTTTACCGGCTCCACTGCAGTGGGACGCAAGGTCGGCGAGCGCGTCGCTGCGCGTCTCGGCAAGAGCCTGCTCGAACTGGGCGGTAACAACGCGATCATCGTCGACGAATCGGCCAACCTCGACCTCGCCGTGCCTTCGATCGTCTTCGGTGCTGTCGGCACGGCCGGCCAGCGCTGCACCAGCACGCGGCGGGTCTTCGTACATCGGGCGCGCCAGGCCGAACTCGAGAAGCGCCTGCTGCACGCCTACACCCAGGTGAGAATCGGCGATCCGCTGGCGCCGGACACGCTGTGTGGTCCGCTCATCGATCGGCAGGCGGTGGCGAAATTCGAGGCAGCCCTGTCGCGTGCGCGCGAACAGGGCGGCGAAATCCTCTGCGGTGGCCGCGCCCGGCCCGGCCCCGGCAACTTCGTCGAGCCGGCGATCGTGCGTGCGCGCAACGACTGGCCGATCGTGCAGACCGAGACCTTCGGGCCGATCCTGTACGTGATCCCAGTGCAATCGCTCGATGAGGCGATCGCCGCTCAGAATCATTCGGCGCACGGTCTTTCGTCGGCGATCTTTACTGACCGAGTGCAAAGCGCCGAGCGCTTCCTGTCGGCCGAGGGCAGCGACTGCGGCATTGCCAACGTGAATATCGGCACCTCTGGCGCGGAGATCGGCGGCGCCTTCGGCGGCGAGAAGGAAACAGGTGGCGGGCGCGAGTCCGGCTCCGATTCCTGGAGGGCTTACATGCGCCGGCAGACCAACACGATCAACTGGAGCAGCTCGCTACCGCTGGCCCAGGGCATCCGTTTTGACGTCGGCAGCTGAGACCGTCGCGGCGTGTTAGGCTGAGAGGGCGCGGCACTGCGACCGCGCCTCCGGTTGACCCATGCGCTTATTCCTCGTCGGTGCACTGTTGCTGAGCTGCGCGATTCTGCAAGCGCAGACGCCGGCGCAGCAGCAGGCGTCTTCTTCCGCCCTGCTCATGAAGATTGATGGGCCGATCGGCCCGGCGATCAGCCACTATTTCGCGCAGGGCCTCAAGAAGGCGCAGCAGTCCGGCAGCTCACTGGTCATCCTGCAGATGGATACGCCGGGTGGCCTCGACACTGCGATGCGCGACATCATCAAGGAAATCCTCGCCTCACCGATTCCTGTCGTGACGTTCGTAGCGCCGAGCGGCGCACGCGCGGCAAGTGCGGGCACGTATATTTTGTACGCGAGCCACATCGCCGCCATGGCACCGGCGACCAACCTCGGCTCAGCGACGCCCGTGCAGATCGGCGGCGAATCCCCCGCACCGGAACCTGCTGGCGACGACAAGGCGGCAGACCAGAAGCCCGACGCCGCGAAGAAAGGTAAAGACAAGACAGCCGGGGGTACTGCTGCGCCGGGCAACGCCATGGAGCGCAAGGTGGTCAACGATGCAGTCGGCTACCTGCGCAGCCTGGCACAGCTGCGCGGCCGCAACGTCGAGTGGGCCGAGAAGGCGGTGCGCGAAGGGGCCAATCTGCCGGCGTCCGAAGCACTGCAGAGTAAGGTCATCGACGTCATCGCCAAGGACTTGCCCGACCTGCTGCAGCAGCTCGATGGCCGCAAGCTCACCTTCGGCGCCAGCGAGGTGACGCTCGCGACCAAGTCGCTCACCATCGAGAAGTTCGAGCCGGATTGGCGTACGCAGCTTCTCGCCGTCATCACCAATCCAACGATCGCCTATGGCTTGCTGTTGATCGGCATCTACGGATTGCTGTTCGAGGGTTACAACCCGGGCGCCGTTCTACCCGGCGTAGCGGGCGCGATCTGCCTGCTGCTGGCACTCTTTGCCTTCCAGATCCTGCCGGTGAACTACGCCGGACTTGCGCTCATCATTCTGGGAGCGTTGCTCGTCGTTGCTGAGGCCTTCGTACCGAGTTTCGGCGCGCTCGGCGTCGGCGGGCTGATCGCGTTCATCATGGGTTCGATCATGCTGTTCGATACGAGTGTGCCGGGCTTTGCGATCGCCCTGCCGATTATCGCTGCCATTGCATCGGTCGCCGGCCTGGTGCTGATCGGAATGGTGTGGATGTTCGGGCGCGCCCGCCGGCGGCCGGTCGTCACCGGTGTCGAGCACATCCTCGGCAGCCATGCCGAAGTACTCGACGGGTTCGAGTCGCATGGGACCGTACGCCTCGGTGGCGAGTTGTGGAACGCCCGCAGTTCCGCGCCCGTCAGCGCGGGTCAGCAGGTGCGGGTCGTGAAGGTCGAGGGCCTGCTGCTGTGGGTCGAACCGGTCAAACACAGGGGAGCGAGACAATGAGTCCCTTTCTGCTGGTCGTAGTGTTCCTGGTGGGCGCGCTGCTGTTCAGCGCCATCAAGATTCTCAAGGAGTACGAGCGCGGCGTGATGTTCACCCTCGGCCGCTTCACGGGCGTGAAGGGCCCGGGGATCATCCTGGTCGTTCCGATCGTGCAGCAGATTGTCAAGGTCGATCTACGCGTCATCGTTCTCGACGTGCCCAAGCAGGATGTCATTTCGCGCGACAACGTGTCCGTCAAGGTCAACGCCGTGGTGTATTTCCGCGTCGTGGATCCAAGCAAGGCGATCATCCAGGTGGCCAATCCCTGGGAGGCCACCAGCCAGTTCGCGCAAACGACCTTGCGCTCGGTGCTCGGTCAGCACGACCTCGATGAGATGCTCTCGCAACGGGAGAAACTCAACATCGACATCCAGCGCATCCTTGACCAAGCCACCGACGCCTGGGGCATCAAGGTGGCAAACGTCGAGATCAAGCACGTCGATCTGGACGAAAGCATGATTCGCGCCATTGCCAAACAGGCGGAAGCCGAGCGCACGCGACGAGCAAAGATCATTCACGCCGAGGGCGAGAGTCAGGCGGCACAGATGCTCGTTCAAGCCGCGCACGCGCTTGCAGCCGAACCGGCCGCGATGCAACTGCGCTACCTACAGACCTTGGCGGATATTTCCAACGAAAAGAGCTCGACTATCGTTTTCCCGCTGCCGCTGGATCTCATCGCACCGCTCCTCGGCGCAAAAACCGAGCGCTGACCCCTCAACGCGCCGGCAGGTCGACGGTCAGGCGCGCACCGCCCAAGGGTGAGTCGTCGATCGCCAGCGTACCGTCGTAGAGCTCCACGATCTCACGCACCATTGCCAGGCCAAGTCCCTGCCCGTCCATCTGCTCGTCGGCCCGGGCGCCGCGTTCGAGGATGCGCTCGCGGTCAGCCTGCGCGATCCCGGAGCCGTCGTCCTCGACTGTGATCTGCAAGCGTGCGCGTCGGTCGGCCTGCTGGGAGCGGCCGATGGTCACTCGTACGCGCGAGCGGCACCACTTGCAGGCGTTGTCCAGCAGGTTCCCGAGCAGCTCAAAAAGATCGCCCCGATCGCCGATGAACGCCACGCGCTCTCTCGCCACGATCTCGATCAGCAGATCGCGATCCGCATAGACCTTGTTGAGCGCAGCGCGCAGCTCGGTGAGCAGCGGGGCGACGTCGACGGCGCCCTGCCCGACCACGGCGCCGCCCGAAGCCGCCGCGCGCTTGAGCTGGTGCTGCACGATCGCATTCATGCGGTCGATCTGCTGGTTGACGATATGGTGGCGCCGGTCGATAGCCGCCTCGTCCGCCAGCGTCGAGCGGATGACGGCGAGCGGCGTCTTGAGACTGTGTGCCAGGTTGCCGAGCGTATTGCGATAGCGTTCGACGCGGCGGCGCTCGTTCTTGAGCAAGGCATTCATGTTCACCGCCAGGCCGGTGAGCTCCCGCGGCTGCGCCGAGCTCAGTGAAGCACGGCTGCCCGCCTCGATCTCGGCGATCTCGCTCTCGATCTGCCGCAGCGGCGCCAATGCCCAGCGCAACAGCAGTGCCAGCGATCCGAGCAGCAACACGAACAACCCGAGGAACCAGCCGAGGAGCTGGCTGCGGAATCGGGTCAATTGCGCTTCGTACGGCGCGAGGCTGGTCGCCACACTGAAGATGAATTCACGATTGGTGTCTGGCGCGATCTCCCAGTTGATGGAAGCGGTCAGCACCATGCTCCTCACGTTCTCATCCAGCGTGCGCTGTTCTAGCCGGCGGGCCCCCGGCGCTACCGCGCCACCGAAATCGACCTGGCTGCCGAGCAACGACGGCGAGCGCCAGATCAGCTTGCCTTGCGGGCTGCGGATCTCCGCATACAGTCCAGAGCCTGGCTGCCGCAGGCGCGGCTCGGCGAGCGCACCGGCGGGCTGCACGTTGCCGTGATCGTCGGTCTCGCACGCCCCCAGCAGGGCGATGAGCTGCGCATCCAGCAGCTCACCGATGCTGTGCTGGCTCAGGTCACGGAATACCGTATCGAGGGCCGCGATGGTGACCCCAAAAAATAGGATCAGCAGCAGGGAGACCGACGCCAGCAGTCGCCCGCTGAGGGAGGACATCAGCCGTCGGCGCGCGCGCTCGGTGTTTCGGCGCGTGTCAGGGCGAGACGGTAGCCACGCCCACGCAGGGTCTCGATCGGCTGGCGGTTGCCGTCCGGATCGAGCTTGCGGCGCAGGCGGCCGATAAAGACCTCGATCACATTGCTGTCACGCTCGAAGTCCTGCGCATACAGGCGTTCGGTGAGCTCGGCCTTGGAAATAACCTCGCCGGCGCGCAGCATCAAGAATTCGAGGATACGGTACTCGAACGAGGTGAGCTCCACGACCTTCTCGCCCACCGTGACGACCTGGCTGCGCGTGTCGAGGCTGATGTCGCCGCACTGGAGCACGGGTTGGGACCAGCCGCCCGACCGCCGCAACAGCGCCTGCACGCGTGCGAGCAGCTCCTGCACGTGAAAGGGCTTAGCGAGATAATCGTCCGCGCCGGACTGCAACCCCTCGACTTTGTCCTGCCAGCGGTCCCGCGCGGTCAGGATCAACACCGGAAAGCTCTTGCCCATGCTGCGTAGCTGGCGAATCAGTTCGATGCCGGACAACTTCGGCAGCCCGAGATCGATGATTGCCAGGTCGAGCGGATACTCCTTCCCGGCGTACAGACCTTCTTCGCCGTCAGCTGCCGCATCGACGTTGAAGCCGGCCGCCCGCAGCTGCGTCACCAGGGTCTCGCGCAGCACTTGCTCATCTTCGACGATCAGGATTCGCATCAGGATCAATGCCTCGCTCAGTATTCACGGTTGCGCTCTGCGGCATCGGGTGCGTCCTACAGCACTTTCCCCGAGTCCGCATCGACGCGCACGGTCCACACCTTGCCGTCCGCGTTGAGCAGCCTCAGCACGTACACGGTGCGCCCGTCCTCCTGGCGAGTCTCGGCTCGCACCACCCGCGCCTTGTAGCGCTGCTGGACCATCTGCACTGCGGCGTCCAGTGACATCGCGCCATGCGCACGCATTTCGTCGTCGGTGCGCGCCGGCGACTCCGGTGCCGTCACAACGCCCTGCCGGTGTGCCAGGGCTGACTCTGCAAGCAGGCCGGTCAGCATCACTAGGGCAAGCGCCAGTACAGGTTGGTTCCTCACGCCTCGTCTCGGGATGGTGCGGTTAGCGAGTACGCTCAGAGTGTAGTGTGCGCGCGCCTTCCACGTAAGCCGAAGCGGGCGGTAGCACGCCGCCCGCTTCGGGACATCGGGCCCTCCGGTCCTACGCCGGCCAGACTGCAACCTGCACTCGCAGCCGCTCGCCCGGATCGTAGGGCAGGCGCGTGGAGTAGCGCTGTCCGCCGTACTCGTACTCGACCTGGTAGCCGTCAATGCGTTCCTCGTAGGTCTGCTCAACGCGCTGATCGCAGCGCTCGACCTGGTACGGCTGCGGAGGCGCAGAGGCGTACTGGGCCTGGCGCGTTGCGCCGACCTCGTGTCCTACGGCCGTACCGATCAGCGCGCCCGCTACGGTCGCTGCACGGCGGCCATCGCCGTTGCCGAACTGGTGGCCAATGGCGCCACCGATGAGGCCGCCAACGATCATCGGGCCCGCGAGACTGCCGTTGGGCTGAGCCGCGTTCGGTTGGTCGTAGCGCGTCTCGGTCCAGCACTCGCGCCGCGGTACCTCGACGCGCACCTGGCGCACGATGGGCTCAACGTGAGTCACTCGTGCGAAACCATAGCCCTGGTTCGCGCTGTAGGGCACGCCGCGCTTCGGGTCTGCAAGCGCCGCCGATGTCGTCAGCACCGAGGTCACCACAACGCAGCTCATCACTCGCGTAAACATGTCAGGCTCCTTGCGCTCGCCTCGGACGGCAACTCCGTCCATCAATTCCCGAGCGTGGTGCCAAGCTAAGGCAGGCACTGTGAATGCCAACTGAACCCGTTTGGTGCCGGCAGGAAAGGAGAACTCAGTCGCGTTTCGTGGCCGTTTTGGCCTCATTCCATAATGCGTCGAGTTCCTTCGCGCTGAGCTGTTGCAACTGCCGGCCGCTCGCACGCACCTGCTGTTCCAGGTGACGAAAGCGGCGCTCGAAGCGTGCATTGCTGGCACGCAAGGCGGATTCCGGATCGACACCGAGGTGACGCGCGAGGTTCACCAGCGCGAGCAGCACGTCACCGAGTTCCGCTTCGAGCTCGGGCGAACCGCCGGAACGGGTCTCGACCGCATCGAGTTCGGCCAGTTCCTCGTCGATCTTGGCGCGCGCCCCGCGCCAGTCGTGCCAGTCGAAGCCGACGCTCGCCGCACGCC